>Ga0247727_10019141_pt1 | contig 10651 bp, 10 predicted proteins | sample WisWelCaveWW1625_FD_202498 | JGI IMG/M metagenome (GOLD analysis project Ga0247727, IMG submission 202498) | Biofilm microbial communities from Wishing Well Cave, Virginia, United States - WW16-25 | ecosystem: Environmental > Aquatic > Deep subsurface > Groundwater > Cave microbial mat | place...
TCACGTCGCGGCCCTTCACCCAAATGATGGCGCCGTAGCGGCCCATGCCGGCGGCCACGGCGTCGTTGGCCGTGACGTTGATCTTCGCCGCGGCCAGCTTCCGGAAGTAGTCCACCAGCGCGCCCACGCGGTCGTCGCCTTCGATGGCGAACGTCTTCTTGGGCCCCTTGACCTTCCACTTGGACATCTTGGCGGTAGCCTTGAACGCCGCAGGATCGGAAGGAATAAAGACGAGTTGTGACCGCCGTCCGCTCGGGAACGCGTGGAACGCGATCAGGTTGACCCCCGCGCGCTGAAGGCCCTCCAGGACCCGCGCACCTTCACCCGGCTTGTTGGGAGTCTCGATGTAGAAATAGTCGACCAGCCGCACGGTATCGTACATGATCTCCTCCTCCTCAGGCTTTCTTGTGATCGCGTTCGTACTTCGAGATCTTTTCAACCCTCGGGATGTGGCGCCCGCCCTCGAACGGGGTCGTCAGAAAGGTCCGCACAATCTCCCGGGCCACCTCCGATCCGACGATCCGAGCGCCCAGCGCGATCATGTTGGCGTCGTTGTGGAACCGGGCCAGACGCGCCGTCGTCACATCGTGGACCACGGCGCATCGGATGCCCAGCACTTTGTTCGCGGCCATCGACTCGCCGTTGCCGGTGCCGCCAAAGATGATGCCGCGTTCCGTCTCACCACGCGCGACAGCCTCGGCTACCGCGATGCAATAGTCCGGGTAGTCCACGGGTTGCGGGGAGTTCGTCCCAAGGTCCCGCACCTCGTGACCGAGCTCGAGGAGCAGGCGCGCGACGTCAGCCTTCAGGAGGACGCCCGCGTGGTCTCCACCGATGGCGATCTTCATCTCCCTCCTCCTGCAGCCGCGGCCGGCGCGGCCGAGTGCCGGTTCATGGCGCCCGCGTCCAGGACGAGATCCACTTTGTCGCCCAGGCGAAACACCACCTGCTGAGCCGTCGGCACCGGCGGTTCTCCCGGCACGCTGGGTGTCGCCGCCAGCGGCGCGTCCGCCCCCCGCACGAGCGCCAGCGCGACGGGATGCTGCGGTACGCGCCCGGCACTGGGTGCGCCAACGGTCTGCTGGCGCTGGGCCACGAGTGTGATCAGGCCATCTGCGGCGGCGCCGGTCACTTCGCGGAGCCGCCGCAGCGCCACAGGGTCCGCGGCGGAGCACCCGACCAGGTATCCGTCTTCCGTGGGGAAGACAACCAGACCGCCCGCGCGCAAGACCTCGAGTGCCCTGCGCGGCGCTTCGGGCCCGGTCGGGTCGACCCGGATGATGGACACCGGTTTTGGCTCGCGCGTCAGCCCGGTCTCAAAGGAGAGATGATAGTAGCTCACCTGGCTGCCTCTCTGGCGGCGCCCCATCGGGCGGCCACGACGCGCTCCCACCCCAGCCCGTCGCGGTGGGTTTGGATGGCTTCATACCCGGTGGCGCGGTGCAAGAGTTCGACCACACGTGGCGCCTGGCCTGCTGAGACTTCCACGACGAGCCAGCCCCCTGGCTCAAGGAGATTGGGCGCGTCGTCCGCCAGGCGCGCGTACAGGCTGTCCGCGCCATCAGGCGGCGCGATGACGGCCAGCGGCGGCTCGAAGTCGCGGATCTCAGCCGGGAGGGCGCCGGCGGCTTCCGGCGACACGTACGGCGGATTGCACGCCACCGCATCCACACGGAGGCCGGCGGTCACCAATGGTCTCAGCAGATCGCCCTCGATGAACGTCATGCGGTCCGCCACCCCGTGCGTGGCGGCATTCGCCCTGGCCACCTCCAGGGCCGGTGCCGAGATGTCCGTGGCGACCACGCGGGCGTCGGGCCGCAGGGCGGCCAGGCTGATGCCGATCGCGCCGCTTCCTGTCCCCACGTCGGCGATGACCGGCGCGGCAGTGCGCGCGAGCGCATCCAGCACCACGTGGACAACGACCTCGGTCTCGGGCCGCGGGATGAGCACACGCTCGTCGACCTGAAACGCGAGCCCCATGAACTCACGGCTGCCGACGATGTAGGCGACGGGCCGGCCGCGCGCCCGCTCAGCCAGGAGTGCCTGGTAGCGCGTCCACGCCGCAGCCTCCAGCGGCCGGTCCCATGCGACGTAGAGGGCCGTGCGGTCGAGCTGCAGCGTGTGGCGCAGGAGGACTTCTGCGGTGATTCCAGCTTCGTCGATTCCCAGGGCCGCCAGGTGCTCGCGGCCCGCCTGAGCGGCTTCGGCGACGGTCACTCGACCGCGGCAAGCGCGGCGGCCTGGTCGGCCGCGGTGAGCGTGTCGATGAACTCGTCGAGATCGCCGTCGAGGATGGTCTCCAGGCGGTGCAGGCTGAGCCCGATCCGGTGGTCCGTCACGCGGTTCTGGGGGTAGTTGTAGGTCCGGATCTTCTCGCTGCGCTCGGCGGTCCCGACCTGCTGGCGGCGTTGCTTCGCGATCGCCTCCGCCTGCTCGCGCTCAGCGCGCTCGAGCAGGTGGGCACGGAGGATGCGCATCGCCTTCTCGCGGTTCTGGAACTGCGACCGCTCGTCCTGGCAGGCCACGACGATCCCGGTGGGCAGGTGTTTGATGCGCACCGCGGTCTCGACCTTGTTGACATTCTGGCCGCCGGCACCGCCGGCGCGGTAGGTCTCGATCTCGAGCTCGTCCGGGCGGATCTGGATGTCCACTTCCTCCGCCTCAGGCAGGACGGCCACCGTTGCGGTGGACGTGTGGATCCGTCCGGAGGATTCCGTCACCGGCACGCGCTGCACGCGGTGCACGCCACTCTCGTACTTCAATCGACTGTAGGCGCCCCGCCCGGCGATCCCAAAGACGATCTCTTTGAAGCCGCCGATCCCCGTCGTATTGGAGGACAGGACTTCAGACTTCCACCGGTGGCGCTCCGCGTAGCGGGCGTACATGCGGAACAACTCCGCCGCGAACAGCCCGGCCTCGTCGCCGCCGGTGCCCGCCCGAATCTCCACGATGATGTTGCGCTCATCGAAGGGGTCGCGCGGCAGCAGGAGGCCCCGCAGCTCGGCCTCCAGCTCGGCCGATCGCTGGTGCAGCCCCACGGCCTCGGCCTTCGCCAGATCCCGCAGGTCGCCATCGGGCTCGTCGTGGGCCATCGCCTCGGCCTCGGCGGCCTGTCGGGTCACCTCGCGGTAGGCGCGGAACACCGAGACCGGCCGTTCGAGCTCGGCGTGCTCGCGCGCGGTCTGCTGGTAGCGGGGCGGATCGGCAAAGATCGATGGTTCGGCCAGCGCCGAGGAGGAGGCCTCGTAGCGGGCCTCCATTGCCTCCAGACGCTGCAGCATCTTGGGATCCATCCGCGCTCACCGCTTCGATTATAGCATCGGGTGTCCCGGCACCTCGTGACAGCGGCGGCAGCGCGCTTCGTAGGATTCCCGCGCGCCGATGAGGATCACGGGGTCGGTGTACTGAGCCGGGCGTCCCTCGACCAGGCGCTGTGTGCGCGTGGCCGGCGCCCCGCACTTCATGCAGATGGCCGTCAGCTTGATCACGCCTTCCGCGGCTGCGAGCAGCGCCGGCATGGGGCCAAAGGGCTCGCCGCGAAAGTCGGTGTCAAGTCCCACGAGGATGACGCGTACGCCGCGCGCCGCCAGGACCTGTGCCACCTGCGCGATCCCGTGATCCAGGAATTGCACCTCGTCGACCGCGACCACCGTCGTGGCGGCGTCCATCTTGGCCAGGATCTCGGCGCTGGTCGCGATGGGAACCGCGTCGAGGCGCGCGCCGTCGTGCGACGTGACGTCCCCAACGGCGTAGCGGTTGTCGAGCGTGGGTTTGAACACCTGGACCCGCTGGCGGGCGATCTGGGCCCGGCGCACGCGGCGGATCAACTCCTCGGTCTTGCCGCTGAACATCCCGCCACAGACGACCTCGATCATGCCGCGCTCCGCCAAATAGTGCAGCCGGCGTGAGATGCCGCGCCGGCTGCACCGCAAGACGTTCGGCCGGACAGGGTGGGCTAGACCTTCAGGCCATACTTGCGGGCGAACTTCTGCACGCGGCCCTCGGCGTCGACAAACTTCCGCTGGCCGGTGTAGAAGGGGTGACACTTCGAGCAGATCTCGACCCGGATCGTCTGCCGCGTCGAACCGGTCACAAAGGTCTCGCCACACGCGCACGTCACACGCGCCTGATGGTAGGTCGGGTGTATATCCTGCTTCATGGTTTGCTCCTTCGCCTTGGGAGAGCGCAACATGCGGGATTATAACAGAAGGCCAGCCGAGCGTCGATGCCCGGCGAGCGTTACTGGAGGTACGACAGGGGATTGCGGGATACGCCTTTGATACGCACCTCAAAGTGCAGATGCGAGCCGGTGCAGCGGCCGGTGCAACCGACGTAAGCGATGAGCTGGCCCTTCTTGACGGTCTCGCCGGTCCGCGCGAGCAGCGTCGACGCATGCCCGTAGACGGTCACCAGACCGTCGTCGTGGTCGAGGAAGATCACGCGACCGAACCCTGACTTCCATCCGGAGAACTCCACCACCCCGTCGCGGCTCGCGTAGATCGGCGTGCCGTGTGGCGCGGCGATGTCGATGCCGTCATGGTGCCGCCGGTAGCGGCGCAGGCCGAACCGAGAGGTCAGCACGCCCCGCGACGGCCACAGGAAAGCGCCGGATGCGCGCAGCATCGCGTCGTCAGCCATTTCCGGGTCGGCCTCAGGCGGCGTGACGCGGCGCGGTGGCACGGTCAGCTGACGGGCCCGCGGGAGCGCTCGGCCGGAGATGACGAGCCGTTGGCCTGGCCTGATCTGTTCCGGATCATCGAGGTCATTGCGAGCCAGCACGTCGTCAACAGTGGTGCCGTGACGGGCAGCGATGTTCCAGAGCGTGTCGCCGGACGCGACCACATAGCTGGTGGTCGGACCCACCCGAGGGCGAGACCGAGGTCGTGCACTCGTCACCTGGGTCCCCAGCGGCGGAATCGTCAACTCACGGCCCAGACGGAGGACGCCGTCGGGATCCAGGTTGTTGGCACCGGCGATGGCGTCGACGCTGACATTGTGGCGGCGGGCGATGGCCCAGAGGTTGTCACCGTCCGCGACCACGTGTGTCCGGGCCGATGGCTGGGCGAGCACACTCACGGGGATCGCCCTGGCGGGAATAGCCGGGAGTCTCGGACTGACGACCGAGGCCAGGGCGCGCTCGGCCGCGGGTGGAACGGCCACGCGCTCCGGCATTCGCCGGAGCGACGACGGCATCCCGATGGCTGGGACGATAAGGACGAGGGCGCCGAAGAACACAAACGGTACGGCCGCTCTGCCCAAATGCTGCCTCCGTCTTGGTCTTCGCCGGAACCGGCGGCCGGTCACAGATTGCTCGATCGGTTGTCGTACGACTTCGGCGCACGTGGGCGGCGTGCGCGGTGCTTCGAGAAACCCATTGGCCGGATTGCAGGAAACAGCCACTGGGGTTCGACGAGCGCCGGGAGATTCCTCCCAGGGGAACGAAATTTCCTGTCAGGAATTGTGCCCGATTTGGGCGCGGTTCAGTCGTTCAGGCCCCGTTGTCCTCGGAGCTCTTCACGATGGAGCGAAGGAAGGCCGCGTTGTTTGCCGTCTTGCGCAGACGATCGAGGATCAGCTCGGTGATGGCGACCGTGTCGAGCTGCTCCAGGCTCTTGCGCAGGACCCAGACCTTGCGGAGCTCCTCGTCCGTCAGCAACAACTCCTCACGCCGCGTCCCGGACATCTTGATGTCGATGGCGGGGAAGGTCCGGCGCTCCTGTAGCTTGCGGTTCAGGTGGAGCTCCATGTTGCCGGTACCTTTGAACTCTTCGTAGATGACGTCATCCATGCGGCTGCCCGTGTCGATGAGCGCGGTCGCGATGATGGTCAGGCTGCCCCCCTCTTCGATCTTGCGGGCGGCGCCAAAGAATCGCTTTGGCCGGTGCAGTGCCGCGGGGTCCAGCCCGCCGGACAGCGTCCGACCCGACGGCGGAATCACCAGGTTGTTGGCCCGGGAGAACCGCGTGAGGCTGTCGAGGAGAATGACGACGTCCCGCCCGCCCTCGACGAGGCGCTTGGCGCGTTCCAGGACCAGGTCGGCCACCTGGATGTGTTCCTCCGGCGCGCGGTCGAACGTGCTGGCCACGACCTCGGCCTCGACGGAGCGGCGCATGTCGGTGACTTCCTCCGGCCGCTCGTCGAGCAACAGGACCATCAGGTAGATCTCATTGTGATTCTGGACGACGGACTGACCAATCTTCTTGAGGAGGGTGGTCTTCCCGGCTTTCGGAGGTGACACGACCATCCCGCGCTGGCCCTTGCCGATCGGCGAGAACAGGTCGACGACGCGAACGGTCAGATCGGACTCCGGCAGCTCGAGCTTGATACGCTCGTGTGGAAAGACCGGGGTGAGCTGCTCGAACCCCGGCCGGGTCCGAGCCTGTTCGGGATCGAGCCCGTTGACGGCCTCGACGCGCAGCAGGGCAAAGTACTTCTCGTTGTCCTTGGGCGGCCGGACCTGCCCCAGCACCTCATCGCCGACGCGCAGGCCGAACCGCTTGATCTGCGAGGGCGAAACATAGATGTCCTCGTTGCCCGGCAGGTAGCCGTTGGTCCGCAGGAAGCCGTAGCCTTCGGGCATGATCTCGAGAATGCCCGCGCGGATGAGCAGCCCGGCGTCCTCCGTCTGTTTTTGAAGCACCCGCATGATCAGCTCCTGCTTCCGGAACCGCCTGAAGTTGGAGATGTTGAGATCTTTGGCGAGGTCCTGGAGCTCCGTCAGGGTCTTGGATTCAAGCTCTGCGATGGGCACGACGAATTCACTCTCCTCTTGTATGCCCGGCGGCGCGTCGCGCTACACCCGGGTTCGGCGCGCTTCGAGGTCGGCCCGCAGGCGCCGGGCGTCTGCGAGAAACCGCTCCAACCCGACGTCGGTCAGCGGGTGCTTGAACAACTGCTCCATGACCTTGAAGGGCATCGTGGCGACCGCGGCTCCGGCCCGCGCGGCCTCCACGATATGCATCGGATGGCGGAGGCTGGCGGCCAGCACCTCTGTCTCGAAGCGATAGGTCGAGAACGCCGCGCAGATGTCACGCACCACCTGCATGCCGTCATTGCCGGCATCGTCGAGCCGCCCGACAAAGGGGCTGACGTACGTCGCACCGGCCTTGGCGGCGAGTAGCGCCTGCGGTAGGGAGAAGACCAGGGTGACGTTCACCGGGATGCCCTTGGCACGCAGTGCGCGGAGTGCGCGCATGCCATCGGGCGTCACCGGCACCTTGACCACGACGTTGGGTGCCCACGTGGCGAAGGTCTCGCCTTCACGAATCATCCCATCCGCGTCAGCAGTGGTGGTCTCCACGCTCACAGGACCGGAGACGACACCGCAGATCTCCTCGATCTGCGCGCGATGCTCCCGTCCCTCCTTGACCACAAGAGTGGGATTCGTGGTGACCCCATCGAGGATACCCCACGACACGGCAGTCCGGATCTCGTCGAGGTTCGCGGTATCGAGAAAGAAACGCATCGCGCTTACCGCGCGGTGGCTTCGATGTACATGATCTCACCGGCGTCGGTCGGCCGCAGCATCTTGAGCTGATCGCCCGGCCGCAGCTGCAGGAGCAACACCGTGGCGTCGTTGCGATAGATGGCACTGACCACGGCCACGCGGTGCGAGCGGATCTGCCGGTCGGCGCCCTCCACGACGACGATCGGCGGCGGACCGCCGCGCACCTCCCGCAGGGTCGCGGTGACGAAGTCATACCGCCCCATGCTCTCCATCAAGACGTTGAGGGCAAAGACGGCCTCGCCCCGGTTGGCCGTCCGCGTGGGGCGGAAGGTGTTGTCGGAAAGCGGCGGCACGACCCGGCGCTCGATGGCGAGGACCACGCTGCCCCGCGCGTCGGGTGGGATGTCGCGCGCGTCGGCGAGCTGGAGTGGATCGTTGGCCCGGCGGACCGCCTCTGACTCCAACCCCAAGCCCCGCATCATGAAGACCGCCAGTTCCGCTCTTGTGATCTGCTGCCGTGGCCGGAAGGTGTTGTCGTCGAAGCCGGAGATGAGCCCGCGCTGGAAGGCGATGGACAGGGTCGTCGGTGCTTCCTTGGTCGTCTGCATGGCGATGAGCTCGTAGCGGCCAGGCCGGACGGGCTGGTCGTTCTGGTCGAGCTGCCGCCAGCGCGTCGCGTAGGTAATCGTCTGGTTGGCAGCGAGCGGCACCGGCCGTTCGACCGGTACGAACGGGCGGCCGAGCGACCACCGCGCGATCTCGTTCCCTTCGGTATCCTTGATGATGAAGTCATGGAACTGCGTCGTCCCGTAGTCGAACCAGGCGTCCTGCAGGAAGAAGACCTTGAGACCGGCCTTGATCTGGACGGTCCCTTCTTCGAGGATCTCGATCGTGGAGCCGTCCGCGCGGACCTCCGTCACACGGACGCGAGCGACTTTCTCCCGCGTGGCGCCCTGAGGCGTGGTCTTCTCGATGTACAGCTCACCCTCATAGCCGGGCTTCATACCGTCGCGCTCGGACAGCCGCATGCGCTGACGGCTCCGATCAGCGCCCAGCAGTTCGGTCTCGCGGCCGGGGCCGACGTTGCCGATCGAGAAGGTCAACTCGACCTGTTCATCGGGCCCATACGAGACCTTGTTCGTACTGAGTGTGTAGACGACCGTGCCCTTCTTGATCTCGACTCTCTTGGCGGATACCGTGCCCAGGCTCGACGCTGCCGCAACCGCGTTCCGATCGGCCACGGGGATCTGGTCCAGGTCTCGAAAATCCGGCAGCCGGAGGTTCGACGGGGCGCCGACCGTCTTGGCGAGGAAGAGCGCCATGTCCAGCCGTGTCAGCGGCTGGTCCGGCGCCAGGCGGCCGTCGGCGAGACGGGTCACGACTCCCTTTGCCGCAAGGCGCTCGGCAGCTCGCCGCGATGGGTGATTGCTCATGTCCGTGAAGATCTGCGCCGCAGCCGGGGCGGCGACCAACGCCACGACCGCCAGCGTGGCGACCACACGCGCGCGCATTGTCATATCAGGCCCTCCTTGACCCCGAGCTGTCGCTCGGGGGCGGCGTACAGGTTTCCGGGTGCACTGAGACCACCGTATGGGTCATGCATCGTCTGGGACACGGCCCTTGAAGTGTCGATTTGGGCGAGCCGAGGATTGATGACGACTGACACGATATTCGTACCACACTCCTGGGCGGAAGCGCAAGGGGCGGCGCGGCGCTCGGCTACATACGATCGGGCGCCGACACCCCCACCAGGCCAAGGACGCGCCGCAGCGCCAGCCGGGCGGCGTCCACCAGGGCGAGCCGGGCCGCCGTCAGCTCCGCGTCATCGGTGAGCACGCGGCAGTGCGTGTAGAACAGGTGAAACGCTTCGGCCACCTCGCGCGCGTACGCACACAGCCGGTGGGGTTCGCGGCGCAGCCCCGCCAGCCGTATCACCTCCGGCAGCTCAGCGAGCGCGTGGATCAGGGAGGCCTCGCGGTCGTCACCGAGGCGATGGAGTGGCGCGCCGCCACCTGACGCGGCCGCGCCCCCGGTGCCAGGTGTAGTCGACCCTCCTACAACGGCGCCCGCCTCCCGCAAGATGCCGGCGACGCGCGCGTGAGCGTACTGGACGTAGTAGACGGGGTTGTCCTGCGAATGACGCGTCGCGAGCGTCACGTCGAAATCCATCGGCACGGTGTACGAGGTCATGGCGTAGAAATAGCGCGCCGCGTCTCTGCCCACGGCATCGATGAGGTCGCGCAGCGCAACAAACTCGCCGCTCCGCCTGGCCATTCGGAGGACCTCGCCCTCGTTTTTCAGGCGCACGTGCTGGTGAATGAGAATCTCCAGGGCGTCGGGCCCGACCCCCAGCGCCTGAAGGCCACCCTTGACGCGGGCGACGTCACCGATGTGATCAATGCCCCAGACGTCGATCATCAGGCCGAATCCGCGCGCACGCTTGTCGAGGTGATAGGCGATATCGCTGCCGAAGTAGGTCCACTCGCCGGTCGGCTTGACAATGACACGGTCCTTGTCGTCTCCGAAGGCCGTCGAGCGGAACCAGAGCTTACCATCGGCCTCGTAAATGTAGCCCCGCTCCTGCAGGGCAGCCAGAGCCCGGTCAACCTGCCCGGAGCGGACCAGGGCGCGCTCGCTGAACCAGGTATCGAACTGAACTCCGAACAGCCCAAGGACCTCGCGAATGTCTTGGACCATCGCGTCCACGCTGAACTCGCGGAAACGCTCGAGCCGCTCGTTCTCGGATGCCTGCAGCCAACGGTCGCCGTCGGTCATCTGGATCCTTTGCGCCAAATCATGGACGTAGTCGCCGCGGTAGCCATCGGCGGGCCACGGCAATTGTCGACCCAACAGCTCGAAGTAGTGGGCTTGAACCGAAAGAGCCAGGTTCTGTACCTGCTGTCCGGCGTCGTTGATGTAGTACTCACGCGCGACGTCAAACCCCAGCGCGGCAAGCAGGTTCGCCAGGATGTCGCCGACGACGGCGCCGCGGCCGGTGCCGACATGCAGCGGGCCGGTGGGATTGGCACTCACGAACTCCACGTTCACCCGCCGACCCGCGCCGATCGTCTGCAGGCCGAAGGTCTCCCCCAATCGACAAATCGTCGCAACCAGTTCCTGTTTCCAGGGCCAGGCCACCGAGATGTTGATGAACCCGGGGCCGGCGACCTCGAGCCGCGCAATCCGGTCAGGCGGCGGCGCGTA
>Ga0247727_10019142_pt1 | contig 10651 bp, 8 predicted proteins | sample WisWelCaveWW1625_FD_202498 | JGI IMG/M metagenome (GOLD analysis project Ga0247727, IMG submission 202498) | Biofilm microbial communities from Wishing Well Cave, Virginia, United States - WW16-25 | ecosystem: Environmental > Aquatic > Deep subsurface > Groundwater > Cave microbial mat | place...
TCGATTACGCCGCCTCGAAGGGCGCCGTGGACACCATGACGATCGGCCTCGCCAGGGAGGTCGCCGAAGAAGGAATCCGGGTCAACGCGGTGCGCCCGGGGTTCATCTACACCGAGATGCACGCGAGCGGCGGCGAGCCCAACCGCGTGGACCGGGTCAAGGAGTTCGTGCCGCTGAAGCGCGGCGGCCACGCCGCAGAAGTCGCGAACGCCATCCTGTGGCTGCTTTCGGACGAGGCCTCCTTCAGCACGGGTACGTTCATCGACGTCACCGGCGGGAAATAATCGCCGCACAATAGCCGGCGTGGCCGCCCCGCTGGTTCCTGCCTACCTGTCATTTCAAGGAATTTCTGGAGGCAAGGGTCAGCGAATGGAAGGGTAGATAGGGACAGAATACGCAATTGTTTCTTGCAAATTCTACTTTGCAAGTATAGACTGCCTCCCACTCGGTGCTCGCGGTAAACCCAGACGTCCAGGCAGCTAGAGAGTATTTTCTTGCTCGCTTGAATACCTGGTCTCAGACGCATTCGACAATAAATAAGTGACTTGCTTGACAAAGATCTTATGAGCGAACTTATTACACGGCGACTCAAAGCTGCCCGGGAGAAAGCCAGCCTCACCCAAGCGCAGCTTTCCGAAAAACTGGGCTTCAAGGATCGCCAGACCCTCGCAGCGATCGAAGCCGGACAGCGAAAGCTTTCGGCCGAGGAATTGGTGCGCGCGGTGCAGGTGTTCGGCGTCGATCTAGAGTACTTCACGGACGGCTTCCGTCTCGTGGGGGAGGGCATTTTCTCGTGGCGTGCGAAGGGTGCCGCGCCGGGAGTGCTGGATGAATTCGAGGGGCGCGCGGGCCGGTGGATCGCGACCTACCGGCGGTTGGGTGAAGGCAAGGACAAGCCAGCCAGCACGCTTCAGGCGCGCCTGCCGTTGAAGGAACGAAGCACGTTCGAGGAGGCGCGCGCGGCTGCGGAGGCGCTTGGCCATGAATGGGACCTCGGCGAAATACCCGCGCAGCACCTCGAAAAGCGCGTCAGGGAGCGGTTACGCGCGCTCGTTCTCTATGCCGATGCACCTCTTAGCATTTCCGGCGCTGCCTGCCAGTTGCCGGGGCTGAACACGATCCTCATCAACCGGAAGGAGCCCGAGGGCCGGCGACACTACGATCTCGCGCACGAGACCTTTCACCTGCTCACTTGGGAGCAGATGCCGCCCGAGCACACGGAGTCCGACATTCCGAGAGGCGGCAAGGGCAAGCGGGTCGAGCAGCTGGCTGACAATTTCGCTTCCGCGCTGTTGATGCCGGAGCGCACCCTCGCGCCGCGCTGGCAGGCGCGCGGAGAAGGCGACCCTCATGCATGGCTGAATGAAACCGCTACTAAGCTGCTTGTGACCGCGGTCGCGCTGAAGTGGCGGCTGGTGCAGCTCGGTTGGCTCAGCAAGGCCGACCTGCTCGATATTCGAGACGATCGGCTGACGGCGAACGGCCGGCCGAAGAAGGAACAGCCGGTACCGAGGCTCTTCAGCCAGGAGTTTGTCGAGCGGCTGCACCAGGCGCTCTCCGTGGGCGATCTCTCGGTGCGCCGCGCGGCATCGCTGCTGGAAACGACCATAGAGGACCTGGCCGACCTCTTCCAGGCGTACGAGCTGACCGTTCCGTTCGACTTGTGATGGTGGCGAGGCGCGTGCCATGCAGCGCGGACAGGCGGTCCTCGTGGACACCAACATCATCATCGAGGCCGTGCGCACGGGCTGCTGGAGCGCCCTCACCGCACACTTCATTGTCCAGACCGTCGAGAAATGCTGCGAAGAGGCCCGCACCGGCGACGCACATCGCCGGGGCTATGTTCAGGTGAATGAAAGCGATCTGCGAGAGGGATTGGAGGTACATCGCGTGTCGGAGGTGGACCTCGCGGTACTCAGCCTGCGCGACGCTGAAGCGTTCCGCCTCGACGCCGGGGAGCGCCATCTGTGGGCGCACGCGCTTGGCAGGACCGACGCCTGGGTCGCCTGCTGTTGCGATCAGGCGGCGATCAACATCGCTGTCAGACTCGATTGGGGCGACCGGCTGGTCTCGCTCGAAGAGCTCGCCGGCGCCGCGGGCGCGAGGCATGCGGTGAAGCAACTCAAACCGCAGTTCGAAATGGCACGCCTGTCCGCATGGCGAACGGCAGCGCTGCTCAGGCGGGGCGTCAAATGAGCCGTTTCTCCGTTGTCGAGAGCGTCCGCCATCTGATCGGACAGTACCGGCGCTTCATCAAGAGCTCGTACCGGCTCGCGGACCCGAAGCTCCGTACGCAGTTCGAGGATCACGTAAACCGGGCCGAAGTGCTGGTGAAAGGCCCTTACGTCACGCTCGCGCGCGACTTCGCCGCAGGCCAGCCGCTTTCCCAGGTGCTGGCCTCCGGCTGCGGGCACGCGCAGCTCGCGCGCTTACGCTGGCCTTTCGGAACAGGCGCGCTGTTCGCCCACCAGGAAGCGGCGCTCCGCGCGGCCGAGGGCGGGCGGAACGTCATCGGCGATCGTCGCGGTGGCGCGCGGCCTCGCGCGGCGAGGCTAGCGGCGCGCACAACAACGCGCCGAGGCACTTCGGAATCAAGCGGTTAGACAGCTTTCGGGCGGATGGAGCGTCGCGAATGCAACTTCGGAACCCCGCCGAATGTGATGGGCCGTCGGATCCGATGGCCGCAGCCGTCGAGTGCGACGGCCGGCGACTCAGCGAGGCTTGCGGATGCCGAGCTTGCGCATGCGTCCGCGCAGGGTGCTCGGGTTCAGCCCGAGCGTGCGCGCGGCGCCCTGCTCGCCCTCGATCACCCAGCGGGTTTCGCCGAGCACGCGCTGGATGTGCGCGCGCTCGACATCCTCCAGGGTCCCGGCGGGAGCCGGTACGTGCGCGGCGGCGCTCGCCGGCGCTTCAGCGCGGGAGGGGGCGGCGGTTGCCCCGAACGGCTCGAGGGCGTCGAGCAGCGACCCGCGCGAGAGGATCGCGGCGCGCTCGACGACGTTCTCCAGCTCGCGGATGTTGCCCGGCCAGTCGTACGCCATCGCGCGTTCGAGGAACGAAGGTGCGACGCCCTCGAACGATCGGCCGAGCTTGCGCGCGGACTTCGCCAGAAAGTGCGCGACGAGCGGCGGGATGTCCTCGCGCCGCTCGCGCAGCGCCGGCACCGTCACCGGGAAGACGTTTAGCCGGTAGAAGAGATCAGCCCGGAATTCCCCGGCCGCTGCTCGGCTACCGAGATCGCGGTTCGTCGCGGCGATGAGCCGCACGTCCGCGCGCAACGTCCGCGTGCCGCCCACGCGCTCGAACTCCTGCTCCTGCAGCACGCGCAGCAGCTTGGCCTGGGCCTCCAGCGGCAGCTCGCCGACCTCGTCGAGGAAGAGCGTGCCGCCGTCGGCGAGCTCGAAGCGCCCGCGGCGTTGCTGCGTCGCGCCGGTGAACGCGCCTTTCTCGTGGCCGAACAACTCGCTCTCGACGAGCTCCCGCGGCAGCGCCGCGCAATTGACCTTCACGAGCGGGTGCTCGCGCCGCGGGCTGCGGTCATGGATCGCGCGCGCGACGAGCTCCTTGCCCGTGCCGGTCTCGCCCAGGACGAGCACCGTGCTGTCGGTCGACGCGACCAGCGCCAGCTGATCGAGCAGCCGGGCGAGGCTCGGCGACCGGCCGACGATCTCGCGGAAATCGTGCCCGGTCCGGATCTCGTCCTCGAGGCAATGGATGACGGCGCGCGAGCGCTGGTGCGCCTCGATCTCTTCGCGCAGGCGGGCGTTCTGCTCCGCGACCTCGCGGTGCGCCCGTCGCAGCGAGAGGTGCGTGCCGACGCGCGCGAGGAGCTCGCGCGGCTCGAAGGGCTTGGTGAGGTAATCGACGCCGCCCGCGCCGAACGCCCGGACCTTGTCGAGCGTCTCGTGGAGCGCGGTGAGGAAGATCACCGGCACGTCGCGAGTGGCCTCGTTCGCCTTGAGCCGCTCGCAGACGGTGACGCCGTCGAGGTCCGGCATCATCACGTCGAGCAGGATCAGGTCCGGCGAGCCGGCGGCGGCACGCTCGAGACCTTCGGTGCCCGAGCCCGCGGCGATCACGTCGAAGCCGTTGACCGAGAGCAGGTCGACGAGCAGCTTGACGTTGGCCGGCGTGTCGTCGACGACCAGGATGCGCGCGGTCACGACGCCGCTCCCGAGCGGCGCTGCGCGAGAGCGGTGGCGACCGCACCGAGGAACACTTCGAGGTCGATGGGCTTGCTTACGAACGCGTCGAAGCCGGCAGCCATGATCTCGCTGCGGTCCTGGGGCATCACCGACGCCGTGAACGCCAGCACTGGGATCGCACGCGTCGCCGGCGCGGCGCGCAGCTTCGCGAGCGTCTCGATGCCGCTGATCCCGGGCAGGTGGATGTCCATCACGACGAGGTCCGGGGCCCGCTCGGCCGCAAGCGCCACGCCGTCCTCGCCGGTCTCGGCCTCGATCGTGCGGTAGCCGTGAACCTGCAGCAGGTCGCGCGCGAGCTTGCGGTTCTGCTCGTTGTCCTCGACGATCAGGATCAGCTCATTCGCCATGGCGGATGGGCAGCGTGACGGTGAAGGTCGAGCCCTTGCCGGGCGTGCTCTCGACGCTGATCGTACCGCCGTGCAGCTCCACGAAGCGCCGCGTCAGGGCGAGCCCGAGGCCGGTGCCCTCGCGCTTCCGGGTGACGTCGGTGCCGACTTGGCGGAACGCCTCGAAGATCGCCTCCTGGTCCTGGGGCGCGATGCCTGCTCCGGTATCGCTGACGGCGATCTCCGCACTGCCGTTCGCTTGCCTCGCGACGACGCCCACCGCGCCGCCGCGCGGCGTGAACTTCACGGCGTTCGAGAGCAGGTTGAGCACGACCTGTTTCAGCTTGCGCTCGTCGCCGCGAAACGCGCCAAGCGTGGGGTCGGTCTCCAGCTGCAGGGCGACACCGCCGCGTTGCGCGCGTTCGCGCACCAGCGTGAGCGCGTTGTCGAGCGCGGCGCGCAGGTCGAACTCGCCCACCTCGAGCTCCATCCGGCCGGCTTCGAGCTTGGAGAGATCCAGGATGTCGTTGATCAGCGAGAGCAGGTGCTTCCCCGAGGCGCGAATGTCGTTGACGTACTCGGCCTGCTTGTCGGTCAGATTGCCGAAGTAGCGCGCGGCGAGCATCTCGGAGAAGCCGATCACGGCATTGAGCGGCGTGCGCAGCTCGTGGGACATGTTGGCGACGAAGGCCGACTTGTGCTGGTTGGCGATCTCGAGCTGGTGGCCCTTTTCCCGGATCTCGTTGAACAGCCGCGCGTTCTGGATCGCGATCACCGCCTGGTCAGCGAAGGTCTTGAGCAGCGCGATCTCCTTGTCGGAGAAGGGGCCGACGAAATCGCGGTTGACGAAGATCGTGCCGATCGCCCGCCCCTCCCACAGCATCGGCGCAAAAATGGCGGACTTGAAGCCCAGGCTCCTGCCGGCGCGCCGAACGGGCTCGGGGACATCCGCGCCGCCTTCGATGTCCGGATAATGCATCACGCGGCGCTCGAGGATCGCCGACCCGGAAGCTGATTCGCGGCTGAGCGGCAGCGGGAAGATCCTCTCCAGCTCCGGCCGACCGGGACCGCGGTAAGGGCCCAGGTGCACCGCGCCATCCTCGCCGATCAGGTTGATCCCCACGTGCTGACCGACGAAAAGCCGCTCGCAGCTCTCGAGGATCTTGTCGAACACCGGCTTCGTGTCCGCCACCGAGCTGCTGATCACCTCCAGCACCTCGGCGGAGGCTTTCTGCTGGTCGAGCGCCTCTTTGGTCTCGTTGAAAAGGCGCACGTTCTCGATCGCGATGACCGCCTGGTCGGCGAAAGTCTGCAACAGCGCGCTTTGCCGGTCGCTGAAGGGCCGGACGTCCCGTCGAAGCACGGCGATGACACCGAGCGCGGCGTCCCCGCGGAGCAGTGGCGTCGCCATCGCACCATGATTGCCGTAGATCCGCTGATGCGCCCTGCCTACCGGATACTCCTCCTCTGGCTCCAATGCGAAGTTGGCGACATGAACGGTCGCCCGGTCAACGACTGCCCGGCCGGCCGCCGAGCCCCGCGTGATGGGAATGGTGAAATCCGTTCCGAACCGCTCGCCGAACGGCCCGCTGCTCTTCACGGAGCGCAGCACATCGCCCTCGTTCATCAGGATCACCACGTCGTGGGCGTCGCAGAGCCGCGCTGCGTTCTCCGCCACTGCGTCGAGCACCGGCGTAATGTCGGTCGGCGAGCTGCTGATCACCCGCAGGATCTCGGCAGTCGCGGTCTGCTGCTCGAGCGATTCGGTCAGCTCGCGGTTGCGGGCCTCCAGCTCGTTGAACAGGCGCACGTTCTCGATCGCGATCACCGCCTGCTCGGCGAAGGTCTTGAGCAGATCTTCCTGACTCTTCGGCGTGGCGCCAGGTTGTGTCCACGCGACCAACATCACGCCGAGCGGGATGCCCTCGCGCAGCATCGGAACGGCCAGCAATCTTCGCCACCCGCCGTGCAAGGCGTACGCGTGGTCGTACTGCGGATCTGCGAGCACGTCGTCGATGTGAGCGACGGACATCGTCGAGATCACCCGCCCGGACAGAGTCGACGGGTCCGGACGCAACGGGTACTTCGACCGCACGGCCTCCAGCCCCTGCGGCGTGAGCTCGTGCCCGGCTGCGTAATGCAGGAGCTCGCCGTCGTAGCGGAACACGGCGCCGACCGTGCTCCCGCACAGCGTGACCGCGCTGCGCACGATGGTGTCGAACACCGGCTGGACATCCGTCGGCGAAGCGCTGATGACGCGCAGGATCTCGCTTATCGCCGTCTGCTTCTCGAGCGCTTCCTTCGTCTCGTTGAAGAGCCGCACGTTTTCGATCGCGATCACCGCCTGGTCGGCGAAGGTCCGAAGTAACGCGATCTCCTTCTCGCTGAACGGCGCCGGTTGCGCTCGAACCACGAGGATCGCGCCAAGCGGCTTGCCCTCCCGTAGCATCGGCGCGGCAATAACCGAGCGCCAGCCCATGCGCTCGGCGTGTTTCCTGCCCTCTTCGGCAAACCAATCTTCCGCGAAGACGTCTGGCACATGAATCACTTCCCGCCGTAATACCGCCCGGCCGGCGGAAGTCCGATCGTCGAGCGGAAACGAGGGCTTCTCGAGGTCCTCAGTTACCTCGCAGTCTGGACCCGCTGCAAACGCCGCCCGTTCGATTCGGTCGCCTTTCACAAGCCGGAGCGAGACGGCGACGCCTTGGAACAGGTGGACGCCGCTTTTCACGATCGCATCGAACACCGGCTGCACGTCGGTCGGCGAACTGCTGATGACCTTCAGGATCTCGGCGGTCGCGGTCTGCTGCTCGAGCGCTTCTTTCGTCTCATTGAACAGCCGCACGTTCTCAATCGCGATTACAGCCTGGTCGGCGAAGACCCTGACTAGCTCGACCTGCCTCGCGCCGAACGGGCGGACCTCGTGCCGGTAGATGACGATCGCCCCGATTACCGCGTCGTTCTTGAGCAGCGGAACGGCGAGGAAGCTTCGCGCCTTGAGAATGTTCGCGGTCTGCAGCCGCAAGGCGTCGCCTTCGCGATAGGCGGCCTCCTCCAAGATGTCCGGGATGTGGACCGGCTGCTTGTCGACCAGCAGCCGGCCGAGCCCGGAGTGCGGGCCGGGGCGCCCCACGGTGGCGAACGCCTCCTTCCAGCGGGCAATTGCGTCCGCATCCTCGCCGCGCGTCGCGACGATGTGATAGCGCTCGCCATCCCACCTGAAGACGATCCCGAGCTGCGCGTCGCACAGCCCGGTCGCGCGTTCCAGGATCGCCCGGAACACCGGGGCGAGGTCGCCGGGGGACTCGCTTATCACGCGCAGGATCTCGGCAGTCGCAGTCTGCTGTTCCAGCGCCTCCTTCGTCTCGTTGAACAGCCGCGCGTTCTCGATCGCGATCACCGCCTGGTTGGAGAACGTGGTCACGAGCGCGATCTGGGCCGGCGTGAACGGCTCGACCCGCTCCTTCCACAGCGCGATGACGCCAATCAGCGTCCCGTCCCGCACGATCGGCACGCCGAGCATCGTGCGGTACGCCCCGATCCGCTGCGACTGCGGCCCGCGGTACTCGCGGTCGGCGAGGACGTCCTCGATGTGGACGGTGCGCTTCTCGAGCGCCGTGCGCCCTACCAGGGTGTCGCGACCGGCCCGGATCGGGTGCTGCGCGATGAACTCGCGGAACTCCGGCGTCACGCCGCCGTGGTCGACCGCGAGGCGATACACGTCGCCCTCGAGCCGGAAGATGAAGCCCTTCTCGGCCCGGCAGAGGCGCGTCGCGCTCTCGATCAGCGTGCGGAGCACCGCGTCGAGGCCGAACGCCGAGCGGCTGATCGCCTCGAGCAGCTCGCGCACCGCCGTCTGTTCGGTGGTCTGCTCGGCAAGCTGACGCTCGCGTTCCTTAAGCTCGGTGATGTCGCCGACGGACCCCACCATGCGGTAGGCGCGCCCGCGCGCGTCGCGCAGCGCGACGCCGTGCTGGCGCCCCCAGCGCCAGGTTCCGTCGCTTGCGCGGTAGCGGTAGTCGAGCTCGAAGCGTTCCGTCTCGCCCTTGAAGTGCGCGGCGGACGCCGCGAGGAACCGGGGCTGATCGTCGGGATGAATGCGGGCGAAATAGTCCCCGGGTGTCTCGAGCTTCTCCGGCGACAGCCCCACTGCGTGCCAGACGCGCTTGGAATAGTGGACCGTGTCGTTGGCAATGTCCCAGTCGTAAACCCCCTCGTTGATCGCGTGCATCGCGAGCGCGTAGCGCTCGTCGCTCTCGCGCAGGCGCTGCGCGGTGCGGCGCGCGGCCGTGACGTCTTCGCAGGTGAGGAGCAGCCCGCCCTCGGGGAGACGCTCGCAGGCGATGCGCAAGAACCGGCCGTCGGGCAGCGCCTGCTCGCGTTCGGCGGGGCGACCGCGCTTCAGCGCGGCAACCTTCGTGCGCGTGAGCGCGTCGATCGCGCCCGCGCCGTACTCCCCGCGCTCGGCGTCGAAGCGGACGAAGGACTCGAGCGGTGTGCCGGTCTTGACGAGCTTGCGGGGGTAGCCGCGCAGCGCGGCGAAGCGCGCGTTCGAGGCAACCAGACGGAATCCGGCGTCGAACAACGCGAAGCCGACCGGCAGGCGTTCGCACGCCGCCTGCAGCAGTGTCATGGCCGCCGCGGCGCTGCGCGCGCCGCGAGCGGCCTTCACCGGTTCGTTCACCGCGGCCCTCTCCCGACCGGCGTCAGGATACCGCCCCCGCGCGGGCGCCGTCGACACCGGCCTCTCGACCACACGCGCGGTCACGCGGCGCGTGCGTGCCTGGCATTCGCGCCGCTGCGCACGGGCGCGTGCCGGAGCTCACGGAACGCGCCGCCGATCCAGGCCGCGGCGCGATGCAGAAGCTCGTGCACCGCCTCCGACCGCATGCGTGCGGCCTGCTGCATGTGCCACCGGACCTCCTCATAGGTCGGATTCCGGACGTCGGGCATGGTGCTGAAGGATCGATCGTTTCTCATGGCTCTCACTCCTGTCGCTGATTCAATCGCTGCGTGGTCTGAACGGTCAGCCTGCGGCCGTGCCTGCGCCGATCGTGCGCCCCGCACGCTCGCCCCTCGGTCCAGCGACCAGCGCGCGGATCTTGCCCGCCCACTCCTTGAGCACGCCGCGGCAGACGCCTGCCCCGAACTCGCGGTAGCCGCCGCCGAGCGTGAGGGTGGGCATGCCGTCTTCGGCCGAGCACGCGATCCGGACCCGCGCTTCTTTGCAGGCGTGCGCGAGGGTGAGGCCGTCGCGAGTCACGCGGAACGTCGCGCACGCGTCGAGCACCTGGTCCTCGGTGTCGTGCTCCTGGGTGACCCAGAGGCAGCCCGCGACGACGCTGAGCTCGAAATTCTTGCCGTCCTGGATGCGCAGCGTGCGGCCTTTCGGGATCGTCATTTCGATGTTGTGTTCCATGGTGTCTCTCCTTCGGTTGGGTGCCGCCGAGTTCGGCGGCCACGCCCGATCTTTCGCATACGCCGTGCCACGTGCCGCCCGCGCCCGGACCGATGCTCGAAAGATTCGGAATATCAGCCGCTTGTGGCCGCACGCGGGGCCGAAATGCCACGGCATCCGCGCGCGGCGTCGCCGTCAAATGCGACGGCTCCGTTGCATGCGACGGGTCGACCCGCCGCATGGCGCGGCGGCGGAGGGTGAGCCGGGGTTTCGAAGGACGCGCCTCGCGCGCGTCCGAGCCCGCTTGAGGCGTCAGTGCCGGACGATCCGCGTACCGGTGCTCCCGGCGAGCGCGCGCCCGAGGTTGGGCGGATTCGTGACCAGACCTTTCCCGCCGCCCTCGAGGAACTCGATCAGCGCCCTGATCTTCGGTCCCATGCTGCCCGGGTCGAAGTGGTTCGCGGCGTAGAGGCGCCGCGCCTCGTCGAGCGTGATGCGGTCGAGCCAGCGTTGTTGGGGGGTGTTGAAATTCAAGGCGATCTTCTCGACTCCGGTCGACACGAGCAGGAGATCCGCGCCGAGGTCGCGCGCGAGCAGGCTCGACGCGAGGTCCTTGTCGATGACCGCTTCCATGCCGACGAGGTCGCCGCGCTCGTCCTCGATCACCGGGATGCCGCCGCCGCCGCACGCGATCACGAGATAGCCGCCGCGGACCAGGAACC
>Ga0247727_10019143_pt1 | contig 10651 bp, 9 predicted proteins | sample WisWelCaveWW1625_FD_202498 | JGI IMG/M metagenome (GOLD analysis project Ga0247727, IMG submission 202498) | Biofilm microbial communities from Wishing Well Cave, Virginia, United States - WW16-25 | ecosystem: Environmental > Aquatic > Deep subsurface > Groundwater > Cave microbial mat | place...
AAAGGCTGACAGGGAAGCGCCGCTGTCAAAATGAAGGACCACTCCTCCGCACCATTCTCCAATGAAGAAGATGATCCCCATTGGCCATGGATTCAGAAATGCAGTGTAGTTGATCAAGATCAGCAGTGTGCCTGCTGCCACATAGTACCATCCAATCAGGGCTATGCTTTGAGGCAGAACGTGCCTGGAAGCAAGATTGGCCAGGCCAAACAGGCACATCCACATGGGAAAAAGCCACAAATGTTTATCGTGCACAACAAATACCAGAGTGAATAGAGCTGCGACAAACAGCGGTGGGAAAAGGTCCAGAAGGGGCCTGAGTCTCCGGACGTCCCGCCTGGCTTCCATATCAAAAAGAAACCAGTATAAAATCGCGCCAAAGTTCAACAGAAGTGCTGCCGAAAATACCCCGGCCCAACCAACCAGATGCGCTGCTGGAGTGGCCGGCCACCACGGAGACGCCATCATGGCGGCTGCCAGAAGCGCAATGGTGCCTGATATCGCCCTGGCACGTCCGGAGTAACCTTTAAATCGCTGCTTTTCAATAATGCGTTCCTGCAACAACCGAACCTGAGCCAGAGCTTCCTGTAATGGCGCAATCATGTTTTGAATTGTACATCAAAGCAAATCACTTTGCAAGACAAAGTGAATGGGGATTTCAGATTTTAGAATGCAGATTTCAGATTGTTATGGCCGACGAAGTTTGAACTGTGCACGCTGCCGATATCAATCTGAAATCTGAAATCTACGTGCTCAGGATCTTTGATTTACAACTGAGACGGCGTAGAAAAGGAGGCTGGCGAAAAGGGCGGCGGCGCCGATGAGCCATTGTTCTCGTGTGGCTGCGGAGAGCAAAAATAACGAAAGAACGATCGTGAGCACGGGAATGACGGAACCGCCCGGTATACGGAAGGTGCCTGGAGAAGGGTGAGTTTTTCGCAATTTCAACAGGGCGATTGCGCAGCCGGCATAGGTAACGAGCCTTGCCATGGCGCTCAGCGTTGCAAGTTTCGAGAAGGTCCCTGTTATGGTAAGCAGAGTTGCTGCTGCAGTGACCAGAACTGTAGCAACATGAGGAGTACGAAAACGGTTGTGAATTGCCGCAAGAAAGGAAGGCATTTGTTTTTCCAGCGCCATTGCGTATAGAACTCTCGGCGCGGCAAGAACCAGCGCGAGCATTGTTCCCAGTGTTGAAAGTATTGCTCCGGCGCTGATCAGGCTTCCGGCGCCTTTCCCCAGAAACCCTGTGGCTGAGTCCGCAATCGGTGATTTTGAACTGCCGGGATCGGGTAGTGTTGCAACGACTACGATCTGAATCAAGAAATAAATAACGACGGTTGTGAGCGCTCCCATCAGCAATCCACGCGGCAGATTTTTTTGTGGCTGTAGAATTTCGCCACCCGCCACGTTGGTAATCTCGAATCCCGAGAAAACGAACATGGCCAGAAGAAGCGTCTCGGATAACGGCTGGAGGGCGGGCATTCGAACCGCAGAAAAAATCTTCCAATCCACGAAAAGAATTCCGATCGAAATGAAGATAATCAGGGGAACCAGTTTTGCTGCCGTAATTGCATTGATCAATCTGGAACTGAACCTGATTCCGATGTAGTTTGTGCCGCCGACTACGAGAAATATTGCGAGAATCATGAATTCACGAACGGGGGTGATGACCGGAAAGAAGTGGGTCCAGAAGCCGATCATTGCGTTGCAGAGAGCAGAAACGGATGTGAGTCTTGCCAGAAAGAACATCCAGCCGACGGAGAAGGCGAAGGCGCCGCCAAAAGAGTCAAGCGCATAGAGATAGGCGCCGCCCGTTCTGTCATATCTGCTGCCTAATTCCGCGAAACAGAGAACGATAATAGATGCAAAGGCGCCTGCAATTAGAAAGGCTATGGGACTGGCCATGCCAAGTAATTTTCCGGCTGCTGCTGGAAGGGCAAAAATACCGGCGCCGATGATACCATTGATGGTGATCGCTATGATTTCCCTTAAACCGACAGCGCGGACCAGTCCCGGGTCAGACATTCCTGTGCGCCATGTACGCTAACCAGTAAAGACAAAGGGACGCAGCCACCGCAGCGTTCAGTGATTCAACCCCGGATTTCATTGGAATGGAGATCACTTCATCCACGGATAAACCGGCCGGAAGGCCGTGGCTCTCCGATCCCAGACAGACGAGAAGAGGGAATTTCGGACGCCAATCCGGAATGGACTGTGCTGCACGTGGCGCAAGTGAGCAGCATTGTATTTTTCGCTTCTTCTGCTGCACTAAAAAGTCGTTCGCGTTCTTCACTTCAAGCAAAGGCAATCGAAAAATGCTACCCATAGAAGCCCGGACTACCTTGGGAAGAAACGGATCCACGCAATCCTGTGTGTAGGCGATGAATTCACATTCGGACGCCTCCGCTGTTCGTATGATAGCGCCAAAATTTCCGGGATCCCGGATCGAAATGAGAAAAGCGGCCATACGTACCGGATATATAATGGCCGGCGGTACCGGACGTCGTGCGAGCGCCAGTATTCCAGGAGGTGTATCTAAGTCAGATATTGTTTTCATTACTCTTGTAGAGACGATATTCAACTCTACCCCGGCCAGTGTTTTAGAATTGAGTAACTCTCTTTCCTTAGACAGAACAGGAGCGGTAACAAAGATCTCTTCCCAGTGAATACCTGAGGCTGCCGCCTCCTGGAAGAGTTTCCTGCCTTCAATCAAGAAAAGGTCATTTCTGTGTCTGGAATGAACCTTTTTTACCCTCTGTACTCTCGGGTTTGAGCCGCTTTCAATCACTCGCATCGGAGAAATGGTTCTTTACAAGAATCAATCTTCCGTTTATCATATACGATAGCGGGATAAGTATCATATGAGGGGGATATCATAGTTTTGGATTATTACCAGATACTGCGGATCGGCCAGGCTGCGTCCCGCAAAGAGATAGAGCAGGCCTACAATAAACTAATGAAAGAATCTCGATACGACACATCCATTGATCGAATTGAGATAGAAAAAGCATACCGCATCTTGATTGACCTTCCCTCCAAGGCGAAATACGACGCACGAAAAAAAATTAAATCTGCCATCCGGACCCGGGCGGCGAAGAGGAAATCACACAAAGGTTTTACAGGGTGGGTCACGTCTTTGACTTTGCAACAACTCCTCATGATTCTTTCCGTAGCCCTGGTGTTGGCTTCAGGTTATTACTATTTTCGTTTTGGATATTTGCTCCAGGATATCCAGGCCGGTGATGTCATTTATGATATCGCGAACGGCAGAGAATATGGAAAAGTGGTGATGGTCGAGGATCCCCATGATTTTAATGGGATTCCGCAAGATGGGTACAAGGTCCAGCTCAGAATGCAGGACAGAACTGTTTGGATACCCGGCAACGTTCTAAAAGCGCGTTTCAGGAAGAATTTGGATTAGCCGGGTGCCTGGTACTCTAGCTAGAGCTAAGGGCCATCGGAGCAAGGTCTCGTTGGTCATTGCTCAGCACTAAAACTAAAGTCGTCCTGATCGATCATAGATTTCTCGAACAGCGGGAGAAATGAAAGAGCTTTGAATCAGCGGATGATCAGGGTTTGTCTTTCGGATCTGTTGAAAAGCATCTACCGCCTTTCGAAATAAATCCGGATCCGATGAGCCGTTGAGTAGATACAGGCCGGCATAGGAACAGCCCATCAGGAACTTAGCGGATGGATAATCGGGAGTAATCTGCAGGGCCTGCTCAAAAACAATAATGGCGCCGTCAAAATCACCTTGAAAGTATTTTTTTGCTCCATCTTTGGCCAGTAATCTCAATCTGGTTTGATCCGTAACGTCAGAAGGTGTGGGCTGTACCGGCTCTATCGCTTTGGGATCAGTCGTGGAAGCAGGCATGTTTGCCGGCATAGACGGCTGTTCCTGTCGCTTCAGCTCCGTCAATTCTTTCTTTTCGGTTTCTTGAGCCGGAGCCGGCGAAGGTTGCGTTACCGGTTGAGGAACGGGGGGCTGCTTTTTTTCAGCAACAGGTTCAACCGGTGGCGATTTTAAGTTTATCTGGGCTATCGATAAGCTTTTCAATTCATTCAAAGTCTTATACAGGTCCCGTTTTCTCAAAATCTCTCCTTGGGACTCTGAGTTCTCAAACGCTTTGAGCGCTGCCTGATAGTTCCCGGTGCTGAAGAAGGATTTTCCGAGATAGTAGTGCGGGAAATAATCGTCGAACTTCATTCCATAGAATTTGATGTTAACGCCTTCCCTGTTTTTTTCGCCGATCGCTGCAGTGAGTAGCGGAATCGCTTCGGAAAACCGGTTTTTCTTTAAGAGATCCAATGCATCTTCATAGTCCTTGTACCAGTCAGCGTGGGCAACACCCGCCAGGACGAGTGTCAAAAAAAACGTCAACAACTTAAAGGTCGAGCGAATCCACAGCACTCGCATAATCGAATCCATCCATTGTTCTTTTAACGATTGTTGTTGAGTTTTTACGGATTTCAACGTGAAGTATCATCGGCCTGTATTGCGGACTGGTCAGCGTGATCTGGTATTTTCCAACAGGCAGTTTCATTTTACAGGGTGTAACGGAAACAGGCGATTGAACCACACTACCGCCGGAGTCTTTCACTTCGCTGACCTCAGCCCATGGCTGGATGTTGAGAGATAACCAACCCTGCTCAAGAGTCATGGGAGCTACATCTTCCTTTATTTCAGGCGTAGCTACAGGCGGAATGGGAATATCGATTGTGGAAGGTTGAACTGTTTTGACGGCTGCAGGCGGTGTTTCTTCGCGAATTGCGAAACCTTTCCAGACGAGGATGCCGGCGGCCAGCAGGGCGAATGAAAGCACAACAACCATGGCAACCATCAGCCATTTTCTTGATTCGCCCGTGACGCCTGCAGAAGTTTCAGCGGTTTCTTTGTAGGCCGGCATTGTGGGGCCGGTTTTTGCTGCTGCGGGCTGCGGGGTAATCATTGTTGCAGCAACGGATTCCATCACCGGGACAACCGGAGGAGTTTGTGTAGCTACCGGCCTCTGAGATGGATTCTGATCGAATTGCGGCGTGGGTGTCGGAAGCGGAGGACGTTTTTGAGGCAACGGCGTCTTTCCGATCGTAAACGGAACAGGTGTCCGGGGATTAAGAGGTAGCGGATCGCTCTCCTGAGTCTGAGCAATCACTTGAAGAAGGTCATCTACTAATTCTTCGCAGGTCTGATAACGATCTTCCATTTTTTTTGCAAGCGCGCGTGAAACAATTTCTTCAAGACCTGGTGGCGGGACGAACTGACCGTCTATCAACGGGTCCGGTTCGGAGTGAATAATTTTAAATAAAACTGCGGTCGGGTTGTCTCCGGAAAAAGGTTTTCTATATGTAAGCAATTCATAAAGCACCACTCCGAGAGAAAAAATATCCGCTCTCCGGTCTACTTTTTCTCCGCGAATTTGTTCCGGGGCCATGAAATGCGGAGTGCCCATGATCATTCCCGTTCTTGTAAAATGAGAAGCGGATATCTTTGCAATTCCGAAGTCCATGATCTTTACATCGCCGTTATCCAGCAATCTGATGTTCGCCGGCTTAATATCGCGATGAACAATTCCGTTATTGTGAGCGTATCCGAGTCCAAGCGTCGTCTGAAGAAGGATATCCAGCTTTTTCGACAGAAGCAGCTCAATTTTGTTTTTGATGATTTGTTCGAGGTCCGTTCCTGTCAGAAATTCCATCGCAATGAAAGGACACCCCTCATCGTCTTCTCCGAGATCGTAAATGGTGACGATGTTGGGATGGCGGAGTCCACCCGCTGATTGCGCTTCGCGAATGAACCGTCCCCTCAGTTCAGGGTCCTCAGAAACGTCTTTCAGCATCGTTTTTAATGCGACGTCCCTTCTTAAAAGAGGATCTGTTGCTCTGTATACATACCCCATTCCACCACGGCCAATCCGCTCAATGATGGTGTATTTTCCTATCTTCTGGGGGTTTTGCATAAGCCAAACATCGAACTGTCACAAGAAATTGTCAAACATCAAGGATACAAAGGAAGGATTATTCTTGCGGCTCTGATTCCTGATACTTTACGAGAATGGCGGTAACGTTATCTTCTCCTCCGTTCTGATTTGCGATGGTGATCAGTTCCTGACACGCTACGTCAAGATCTTCCTTGTTCCGGTTTATGATGTTCAAAATCTCATCGTCCGGGATCATCGTATTCAGCCCATCCGAACAGAGGAGAACAACGTCGCCGTTCTGCATAGTTTCTTCGGATACGTCCACATCCACGGGATTCGGTCCACCAAGCGCCCTGGTCACAATATTTCGATAGGGATGGTTTCTGGCTTGAGCTGAAGTAATGGCTCCGGTCCGCAGTTGTTCGTTCACCCAGGAATGATCACTTGTCAACTGAATCAGTTTACTTTCACGCACGAGATAAGCGCGACTGTCGCCCACATGGGCAACCTGAGCGCGTGAATCCGTTACGAGAATTGACACAACGGTGGTTGCCATACCCTGGAATTCCTTCTTTTGACTTGTTGCTTCCAGAACTTTTGCATGAGCGCTTTGAATTGCCGTCTTCAAACGGTTGCCTGCAAGCGACAATGTCTCGTCATATTCATAAGGCCAGGTAATATCTTTGTCGTCGTTCGTGAAACGAACAAATTCCTGAATGGAATCCACGGCTATTTTGGATGCGACCTCACCGGCTGCATGCCCGCCCATTCCATCGGCTACCACAAATAATCTTAAATCCGGATCTGCGAAATAGCTGTCTTCATTGGCGCTTCGCTTTCGTCCTACATCGGATATAGCTTTATAAATAATCTTCATAATCGGAAATCTATCTGTTTCTTTGATCCTTCATATCGTACAGCCTTTTTGCCTGCCGGCGTATAACATCAGGAATGTTTCGATCTCTTGCAATGTTCCTCAAGTCCATCTCCCTTAGTAATTTTAATAGATTTAGTGAAACAGCACTAGGTGTCTTTGGATTTTTCACAAGATTATGGGCGACAGGATATCTTTTCAGAACTTGCGATGAAGTTCCCATCTGTCTCAGGAGGTCACTATCCAGGTTTCGCATCTGGGCAAAATACTCCATTTCCGGGTCCGTCACTTTGGGATTCCTTAAAACCATGGATGCAACCTGTTTGCTGGAATCCTTGATAAGGATACTCCGCTCTTCTTTGTTTCCAAACAGGGCCACGCGGACCTTTTCTCCCGGACTCATTTTCAGGATGCGCTGGTAAGCAGATAAGATCTCTTCCGGCACTTCCTTGAGCTCTTCCGGAGAGAATAATCTCTGAAGTTCCTGTTGAACCTGCCGGTCATCGATTTCTACTCCGGACTTTTGATCAGCTTCCAGAATGAGTCTTTGCGCCTCTGCATCGAGATTGGGAATCAGGGAAAGGATATCCTCCAGGGGAAGAGCGGCGATTTCCTCCAAGGATTCGTGTTTTGATATTTGTTTTTTGAAAATGAATTCTGTTTTGAATTCTTCAATTCTTCTTTTTTGATCAAGAGTCAGGAAGGGATTTTGTTCGAGCGCCGGCAGGATCCCGCCGTCACGAAGAAGGCGTACGTGATTATTTATGATCAAATCCAGAAAGACGCCTGTTTCACTGCCGGCAACGAAACGAATGATGTCATCGGGCACCGAGTGGTTTAGAAGAATCTTCTCTCTTATTGATGGCGGAAATGAGGACTGTTCCAGACAGTAATGCAACACATCCCGGGAAGGGTCTTTTTTATCAACCAGACGCCTCCACGTGTCTTCCGGTACCTTTCCCAGAGAGGCTTTTGCCTCATTCGCAATGCTCTGGTCCTTATCTCTTCTCAGCAGGACTTGAAGGGGAATCAGTTCGTCCTGTCCGATTGGAAGCATTCCCTGTGCGGCGAAGTGACGAATATTTGAAGGCGCGTTGCCCGCTCGAATTTGATCAATCAGCGCTTCTGTGGGGTTCATTTTGGCCGATCTGTACGCGTGTTCTGTGGATTTACTTCGGTACCGGAGGGGCTTCGGTGCATATACTTCAATCCGAGAAAAAGAAGAAGCGCCAGTAACAGTATTCCGGCAACAATTGCAAGATTAACGAGCTTTCTTTCAGATTTTCGAGCAGTTCCCGCCGGTGAAATTATAACGTGAGGAGCTTGAACAATGTCCCCGGCAACCCCTGTTTGAATCTGATATTTTCGAATAATAACTTCCGGATCGAGCCCTATGAACTGAGCGTAGGCCCGAATAAAATTACGGTTGAAAATCCCGCCGGGAAGGACAGAAAACTCATCTTTTTCTATGGCTTCCAGCATACGGATGTTGATCTTGGTCGCTTCCGATATTTCTCGAAGCGAAATCTCCCGAAACTCTCGCTCTCTTCTCAATTCCTCCCCGATAGAAATCATACATGCAAGGACAAATTAGTGTTTTCACCAGATTCAGATAATTCTAGTCTACTCTTTTCAACAATGTCAACGAAATGCACCCCACTGCTGGAGATCCATCCGGAAACCCCAGTTTTGTGGCGGCGGGCGTCTCTGCCCGCCTCTTGGGCTCGACAAGCGATGGGCAGGCACGGAGGCCTGCCCCCACAGATATGTGGGTTTCCGGATGAATCTCCAGCTCCCTGCTGTTCTCGTCTACAGAATTTCATGGATTGGATAATATCATACTGGCCGGAACGGAGAAGCGCGTCCCCGCAGATCTAATATTTGATAATCGCTCAGTAATCGCCGGTAAGAATTCGGAGGGCGGCTGCGCTAACCAGTGAAGGCGTTCGCGGGGATTCAATCAGCGTGGTGAGATCCGGCTTCTGTAATCTGGACAGAAATGACAACGATAAACGAAGTGGCGTTCTACTGTTTCGCACCAGTGCCAGTCGAATCTGATATCGGTTCGCCCACTGTTTGTCCATTGCAAGCGCTTCCAGAATACCAACAGGTGTAAGCTCATTATTAGCCAGCGCCGTCAGGTCCTCTTCTATCAAGCGAGGATTTCGCAACAGGCAGGTAAAAACGCCTGGATCCTTCTCCGTTTTCAAGAGACCAATCAGTGAACGGGGCGCAGTCCTGGCGAGAGTCTTTTTTTCGCCTGGCGTCAGAGCGGTATACTTTTCTTTCAGGTAGTTTTCTGCTGCCCGGCGTAATGGCGGATACAGTCTGTAATTTTCGGCAATTCGAACCAGGTCTGATGAAAACAATGACGGTAAAATACGCAGTGAAAGAGTGTATGGCGCTTTCTTGCAGTTTACGATTCCGGCCTGGATTTTATAACTTTTGCTGAACCGGTCGAATACAGCCTGAACAATTTCCTGTGTTATATGAGGGTTTCGAAGGAGTGACATCAGATGCTCTTCCGTCAACGATGGATTGGACATACAGAGCATTTGCAGGCTCCGATTTGAGCCGGAAACAACCGAATACAGTTCCTGCGAGCTGCAGGTGAGGGGCGAAAACTGCGTTTCAGGCGGCATCAAGATCTGTTCCAAAATGAGCCCGTGATTGCAGAAATTGTGGGGCAGCGTCTCTGCCTGCCCTCTGAATCACGCTTATTTTTTAAGGCTTCCAGCGAAGAACCGGTCTGCGAGCGGCTTCAGCTTCATCCAGTCGCGAAATTTTCGTCGTGTGAGGCGCTGTTTTCACAAGCTCAGGCTGTGTACTCGATTCTTCATCAATCGTTTTCATTGCTTCAATGAATGCGTCCAGGGTTTCCACCGACTCCGTTTCGGTCGGTTCAATCATCATTGCGCCGGGCACGATGAGCGGAAAGTAGATTGTCGGTGGGTGGAAACCATAATCCATCAATCTTTTGGCAATATCCAGAGTTCTTACATCGTGTTTAAGCTGCTTTTTGTCGGATAAGATCACTTCATGCATGACCGGGCGATCATAAGGCAGGTGATATGTATCTTTCAGTTTTACTCGAATGTAATTCGCGTTCAGAACGGATAATTCGGCCACATTCCTGATATGGTTGCTGCCGTAGGCAAGGAGGTAGGTGTAGGCCCGAACCAGGATTCTAAAATTGCCATAGAACGAATGAACTTTACCTATGGAGTCCGAATGACTTACGGATAAAACATATTGATCGCCTGCCCGTTCCACTCGCGGGACCGGTAGATAGGGTTCGAGAATTGATTTGACGAGCACAGGACCCGCTCCAGGGCCGCCTCCGCCGTGCGGCGTGCTGAACGTTTTATGCAGGTTCAAATGCATCACATCGATTCCGAAATCACCCGGACGCGCAACGCCAACGACTGCGTTCATGTTAGCGCCATCCAGATAAACCAGACCGCCTTTGCTGTGCAGAATCCCGGCGATTTTTTCGATATCTTCTTCGAATAATCCGACCGTATTCGGGTTCGTGATCATCAGCGCAGCGATGTTTTCATTCATCGCCGATTGCAATCGGGCAAGATCCAGACACCCTCCCTCATTTGCCGGGAGCTCAACAACCTCATAACCGCAAAGCGCGGCGCTTGCCGGATTCGTGCCGTGGGCTGATCCGGGAATCAATATCTTTTTACGCGGATTGCCGTCACGCTTCAACAGGTGCGCTCGCACCAGCATCATTCCCGTCATTTCTCCCTGCGCGCCCGCCGCAGGCTGGAGCGAAATCGCGTCCATTCCGAACAGTTCGCACAAATACTGTTGCAACAAATACAGCAATTCGAGATTGCCCTGCACTGAT
>Ga0247727_10019144_pt1 | contig 10650 bp, 13 predicted proteins | sample WisWelCaveWW1625_FD_202498 | JGI IMG/M metagenome (GOLD analysis project Ga0247727, IMG submission 202498) | Biofilm microbial communities from Wishing Well Cave, Virginia, United States - WW16-25 | ecosystem: Environmental > Aquatic > Deep subsurface > Groundwater > Cave microbial mat | place...
AAAAAATAGAATTCAATAGTGTGTTTATGTCCTCGGTGTCATTTTGTCCTCATGTTTTATTATTTTATTAATTAACAGGTTTTCGGATAGGCACTAAGATGATTTTGCTTTAGTCATTCAAAAAATTGGTTAAATCTTTAAGTTTTTTATTATCGGTAAGAATTATTGCCAACTCCTGCGGCGTTAATACTCGCGGAAAATTTCCATACCAAAGTTTGCCGGATTCTTTTGACAGAAATTCAACATGGGGAACACAAAGGAAGCTCAATACTCCCAGTAAATCATTTGCTTCACCCGAATGCTGGAGCATGGCGAATAGTTTTTCCCCGCGTTTTTCTATGTTTGAATCTTTACCGATCAGTTGATGTTGCAATTCTTTTTGGCGATTATCAACCGCCAGAAAATCCCCTCGCAGATATTCGGGACTTTTTTGCCAGCTTTTCATGTCCAGATTAATAAGCATTTTCTTCCAGATAAAAGCAAAGTCAACATCGCCATAATCAAGCCGATCGGCTTTTATTTTTGAACCTGGCGTTATAGGTATTTGGGCGGCAGCGATATTCATTTTTTCTATCAAAAATTCCTTCACCTGCTCCTCGAAAATGTGCGCGCGCACATTTGACGTTTCACCTTGCATGCTCGTTACCGTTCTTAAGCACAACTCCATAAAGGTCTTCATCGCAAAAAAATCCACAGCCAGCAGATTGCGATCTAACGGATAAAACAACCAAGGCGTCAAGTCACGAAACAATAACTTTGTGGGATGATAGGTAAATTTATTGATAAAGTTTTCTGCGATAGTTAGCTTTTCTTGTTTTTCTTTATTCAACCCGTTGGCGAGCGCGACGACAAAGTCATTTCTAGGCGCTTTAAAGATTGCTCTGGAAAACAAATTAAATAAATGAACCGGAGCTGTTTTTGCTTTTAGCGAACGGCGCGATAGCCGCGAAGTAAATTCCAAATTGTGCATCGGCGATCTCTTGACCTGAAGTTCTGCAAAAGCAGTCTCTGCGTAAATAAAACTTGACAGGGCTTGACAAATTGATCGAAACGAATCGAAATCAAGTCCAAAGCAACCATTAAAGTCATCGGCAAATGGGAAAAGTAATTTCAACTCATGGGAGATTTCAGATGGAAATATTGCATATCCGTGACTAATGATATTTATTAAAAGATTGGGATAAGAGACGATTGTTTGAGGAGGCTCTGGGAATTGGCCCAATGTGCCTACGTTCCACCAACTTGCATCTGGCAGATGGATACCCGTATAGCTTTGATAAAAACCGGTGACCCCAATTTCACGTTGTTGGTCTCGGCGGTTTTCATATATGGAAATGCTTTTTTGCAATGCATCATTTTTTTCAAATTCCACGCTCGGCATAATAAGAATGCCATGCTTCGGAAAATTTTCAAAAGAGGGGAATTCAGTGAGTCCCGCTCTTTGAGGTTGCAGGAGCACGCCTCCTTTTCCAGCGAACCTATAGCTTCTCTGTGCGGTCAGTAAGAGATTTACGGCGCCAAGAAATTTTCCGGCATCGCTAGCAAAGTTTGCCTGGGCATATTCAAGAGTATACGGGAAGAGAACATTTTCTATCTCTAAAGACGAGCCGGTTCTTCCACCAGAATTTTCAAGTGATGAAAATTTATTAATTGCCAAAGTGCCAATGCTAATATACTCGAAAAGATCATTGATTGACAATACTCCCAGCACCATAAATAAACTGTGCAAGCTCATCGAGCGGAACGCCTCAATCCAAAATCGACGAGGATATCTGGGGATTATCGCACTCACGCGCTCCTCAGCGATAATGGCTAACCACTCGCATTTAGCCGTATCAAAAACATTTTGCGAATGAATTGGATCGTTGGCCCAAGCCGCGTAGATTTTACTATACTCCAAATGAAAGTTATAACGTAGAATATCAAAAGAGTCGTGAAGATTGAGTTCGAGAAAACTAGCAACCGGATCAATAGCAACATATCCAGGAGGCTTGGCGCGTTGCCTATCTTTGTTCAAACAACATTTTTTGTATTTTAAATTACTTCCACAGTGACAAGGATCATTTCTGCCAATTTTAGATTGCATTGGATCAGTGCAAATAGCGTTTAATGATCGCGCCATTCTTTCGACGTCGGGCGTGAACTCAATCTGGAATTGACTTGAAACTATAATTGAAGACCAGGCCAATTTTCAATTGGCTCAGTCGAACGAACGATATGCAGGCCAGCAGCAGCAAAACGGCTGAAGGCGGTATTGGCGTCGTCGGTATAATCGATAACGCCAGGAACGACGACGGGCGAAGTGCAATCTTCGAGCAGATAAACTTTTTTCGCTAACTGTGGTGCGATTTCGTTGAGCAGATCATCAACGGTCCAGGCGACGCAATGGCTTTTGGCTTGGCCGGCAATGATAACCACATCGAAACTCAAAAGTTTGTTGAGGAGTCGCATGTTTTTCTCTGCAATCGGTTTCCCGTCGGCGTCGTCCAACACTTCAGGACTGAGAACGGAATAATTTTCCGTCAATGGATTATCGCCTTTGAGTTGAAAATCCGGCTGGCTATATCGAGCCATGCAATGAAAAAAGACGGCTTCATCAACAGACGAAACCAGCGCGTGGCCGATTCCCCCGAGCATGGCATGATAGGGCCATATCGTTAGGTCGTACTTGCCCCCATCTTTTAATTGGTGGACATAGTGCGGCAAATGTCGTTGTCCATAGTCATCGCTAATGCCAAGGCTATGCGAAACCGCGGGGTTAAATTTCCAAATACCCTTTTGAGTGTTTTCTTCAGAAATGCGCGCAAAGGGTGAGGGGTGGACGCTTTGGTCGTTAGTTAGAAAAATAGCGTGAAAAATCTCCATGGCGGTGTGTGTATCCATGGTCGCAAAAATCTTGGTGATCATTCCAAGATGGCGATAAATGAATTCACACAACCGGTGGTTGTCTTCCACCGCGCCGTTGCCCGAGCGGCCGCCGACAAACAATTCAAAGCCGGGAATGCAAAAGGTGTTTTGCACATCGACGAGCAGCAGGCAAATTTTCAAACGATCTTGTGCGGCAGGTTGAATGTGATGCTGCTTGGCCCAAGTTTCCGCAGCGGCAGCTCTTTCTTGATAGGGCACTCTCCAAACTTCGCCAACTTTGTTGGGATCAAAATGCGACGGCAAAGGAAGAGCTTGAGATGACATTGAAAACGTCCGTAGTGAATTTGATGATTGATGAGAGAATAACCCCGATTTTGCAACGACGGATCACAAGTAGAATGGGTGAATCTTAAAACCTCCAACGGATAAATTAAGACCAACAGCGCGAAACCTCAGTTGGTGTTCATCCATCCGTTGGAGAAACCGTGACAGACGAGCCGTCTAGGTTACGGCGTTAGGCCGACGCGCGAATCAAGCGGAGATGATCCATGTACATGCAATGATCTTGCACGACTTTGATGCCATTCTTCGCGAGTTTGTGCGCGGCGTCTTGGTTGCGAATGCCGGTTTGCATCCACAACACTTTCGGTTTTAAGTGCAACGCATCATCCACGTGCATCGGCACGTTGGCCGGCGCGCGGAACATCATGACGATGTCGACCGGCTCGCTGATCTCACTGAGCGTGCTGAACGACGGCTTGCCGAAAACGGCCTTATAATGAGGATTAACGGGAATAATTTTGTAACCGCGGGATTGTAGGTACGCCGGCACGCTGTGGGCCGCTTCTTGGGCATGAGTTTCATCCTTGATTCCAACCACAGCGATGGTACGGCTGGTTTTTAAAATCTGCCGGATGGACTCGTCGTTATCGACGAGGTAATCGTGCCAGTCCATTTATTCCTCCTTACAAATAAGGTGAGTGAGTTCTGCCCCGCGCATTTTCTTCCAAACAAATTCAAAAAAAATACGCGGGACTCCTTTTGTCCTTACAGCGTGAGATGCTCCGATTTTTCAACTAAGAAAAACCGGAGTTCAAACAAGGCCTCTATAAAAACGACAAGGCCTGATCATGCGATTGTCCCGAAGAGGCGGGACAGGACAGGATCAGGCCCTGAAAAATTTTCCGAGATTGTAGACGCGGCCGGCGCACCACTCAAGAGCGCCAGCAGCGTCGGCACACCTTTTTTAACGCGTTTCCAGGACATTTTTCACTTCGCTCGGTTGTACATCCGGAATCGAACCGCTGCCGTTTTTCCAACCCAAGCCGCATTCGGGGCACACGGGTTGGCCGGCGTCAATCATGTCAGCACACGCACAGCCATTGGCTTTGAGTACGCACCAATCGCACGGCGGTTTCACACAGCATTTGAATTTGCCGTCGTGCATCAAGCTGGCTTTGGCAGTCTCGACATTCGCTTTGGCGGTCGCTACTTGCTCGGCCGTCGGCAGCGTGTCGAGCGGCGGGGAGCCGGTTTCGCGGACACAACTAAAAAGTAAAATAAAGAGAGCAAAAAAGCAAGTGAAAGATAAAAATTGGCGGAACGGCAAACGGGAGCGCATAGGTGATCTCATTTTTTCTTTTTTGTAGAATTTGTGCCGTTCTCCAAAAATTCCCGCACGAGGACGGCGTTGTTGCGTGCCGGATCGTCCGTGCCATAAAGCAACGTGACCATGCCGGTTGCGGCGCTTTGTTTTAGCTTCTCCAGCGCCGCTTGTTTATCACGCGCCGCAAGTTCTTGCCGATAGGCCTCGCGATATTGCGGCCATTGATCGAGCGCCGAGCCATGCCGCCATAATTCATACGAGGGCGCGAGCTCTTGCGCCCACCATTCTACGGCGGCGTGCCGCGTCGAAATGCCTTCGGGCCACAAGCGATCGACATACACGCGCACCCCGTCATCCGGCGCCGGTTTCGCATAAACGCTTTTGCATTTTAACATAATCAGAGAAAAATTGCAAATTTTAAATTGCAAATTTGCAATTTAAAATTTGCTTTCAAGTTTACGGACGATCCAAGCCAAACGCTTGATAGTTGTACGTGGTATATTGATCCCACTTTGCGGGAACGGCGTCATCCTTAAAAATCGCTTCCGGCGGGCATTCCGGCTCGCACGCGCCGCAATCAATGCACTCACTCGGATGGATGAACAAAATGTTCATCGCATTGCCGTTCGCGTCCATCACGGGGTTGCTCACCGGCTTCGCTTTGCCCAACGATATCTCAAAGGTCTCGTTGTTGAGGTAGATGCAATCCACCGGGCACGACGCCACGCAAGCGGTATCGGTCACTTCCAAACAAGGTTCAGCGATAATGTAGGTCATGGTTCATCTCCTGCGGCTTGAATAATGAAACGCATTTGGCCAGCGACTTAACGCGTGACGCCAAACGCCTGGTAATTGTAATCGATATACTCTTTCCATTTATCCGGAACTTCGCTTTCGGGAAAAATCGCTTGCGGCGGGCATTCCGGCTCGCACGCGCCGCAATCAATGCATTCACTCGGATGAATATAAAGAATGCTTTTATAGCCGGGATCGCCCTCATTGAGTTGTGTCGCTTCAATTTCATAGATACAATCCACCGGGCAGACTTTCACACAAGCACGGTCGCGCACATCAACGCACGGCTCGGCAATAATATACGTCATAACTCCTCTCCTGCAGCTTAAACCGATTTTAAATAATGTTCCCAATATAATAAACCCATTTGTCTTACGCAACATTATTTTCGCCGAGTTGGTGAAAAAATTATTGCACTTCTCTCATTTGTGATTATCTTGCCATAACCAATTCTGCCGCTTTCTAAGAGGAAAGGATGCAATATGAATTTTTCGCTTCTCGATGGCAGCATCGTCGGCGTTTATCTGCTCGTGACGATGATCGCCGGGGTGATGGTGCGCAAGTATGTGGGCAAGGTCGAAGACTTTCTCGTCGCCGGACGGGAAATGGATCTTTATCTCGGCATTGCCTCGCTCGCGGCGACCGAGTTCGGCATCGTCACTTGCATGTACACCGCGCAAAACGGATTCACCAAAGGCTTTGCCGGCGCCATTCCCGGCGTGCTCACGTTTCTCGCGATGTTTCTCATCGGCTACACCGGTTTCTGTATTAAGCCGTTGCGCGATTCCGGCGTGATGACCCTTCCGGAGCTTTTCGAGAAAAAGTTTGGCCCGCGCATTCGCTGGGCTTCCGGCGTCGTTATCGTGCTCGGCGGTTTGCTCAATATGGGCGTGTTCCTACGCACCGGCGGCGATTTTCTCGTCAACGTCAGCGGCATGAATCCGGAGTATCTCGAAGAGATGATGACGCTGCTGCTCGTCGGCGTGGCGGTTTACACCATTCTCGGCGGCATGCTTTCGGTGCTCGTCACCGACTTTCTCCAGTTCATCGTCATGAGCGCCGGCTTGATCGTCGTCACCTTTCTCATTCTCGACAAAGTCGGATGGGGCACGCTCGTGAATACCGTTGAGACGAATTATGGCGAGGCCGGCTTCAATCCGCTCAAAAACGAAAGCATGGGCTGGTCGTACGTGATTTTCAACGCGCTGTTGAACACCGCGGCGGCGCTGACCTGGCAAACGCAAATCTCGCGCGTGCTCGCGGCCAAAGATACGGCCACGGGACGCAAAGTTTACACCGGCACTTCGTTTTTCTTTGTCGCGCGTTTTTTAATTCCCGGCATTTGGGGTATTGCGGCGTTGGCGATGATGGGCTGGGTGCCGCTGCAAGTATTGACTGATGTAGAAAACGCTCAACTTTCACCGGTTGTGCGAGAAAAGATTGCTTCCTCCCATGCACCTTCAGCGCTTACGATTGCTCCAACGGAAGAGGCGTATGCCAAGCTCCCAAATGATAAGCAGAAATATACACTCACGCCAACCGAAGCGAATGCGATCCCTCCGAAGATTCGTGAAAAACTCGACAAAGTATCCTTGAATGCAATGCCGCTTTTTCTGAGCACTTTCATCCCGATAGGTCTTATGGGGCTGCTCATTGCTGCAATGCTAGCCGCGGATATGAGCACCGACTCGTCTTACATGCTCACGTGGGGCAGCGTGATTTATAACGACATCATGGCGCCGTTCCGCAAAGGCGCGTGGTCGGAGAAGAAAGGCTTGTTTTGGAATCGCACCATCATCGCGATCATCGGCGTGTTTTTGCTCATCTATGGCTTGTGGTATAAACTCGAAGGCGATCTGTGGACGTATCTCGGCATCACCGGCTCGATTTACCTCTCGAGCATGTCGATTCTGTTGATCGCGTGCTGTTATTGGAAACGCGCCAACAGTTGGGGCGCCGCTGCCGCCATTTTCTTCGGCGCTTGCGTTCCCGCGCTCACGTTGATTCTACAAAAAGTCGGGCCGTACATCGAATGGTTCAAAAAGAACGACACCGTTTGCGGCGTGGCGACTTATGTGATCGTCGCGTTAGCAATGGTGATTGGCTCATTGTTGAAACCGCAGACTAAAACGTAACGCAACATGAAAATGTGAAGTCGGACTTGGTCGCGACGATTTTACAAATTTAAAAAATTTCCGTGACCAAGTCCGACTTCGCCAAACCTCGGAGATCGAAAATGATTGACGGTATCGTGAACATGCTGCAAAACCACTGGTTCTGGGGAGCGCTCACCATCGCGTGTCTCGCTTGGTATTCAACGATTACGATTTATGTTTCTATCAAAGGCGCCGGAGATATTCGCGATATGTTGCGCCGGTTGTCACGCTCGAAAAAATAAAACAGGCTCTGAATTTAATTCAGAGCCTGTTTGAAAGACATTATTCGCAGCAGCAACAGGGTTGCGAAGGCGGGCAGACCGGCGGACAATTTTCTGCATTCGTCGTGTCGGCCTGCAGCAATTGCCACGAGCCAATCGCGAGACCGAGAACCGCGAGAACTGCGAAGAGCGTGCGTTTCATGTGATTTCACCTCCTTTCGTTTTTTTGAAATCTCAAGATTACGTCGATTTTGCCTTGATTTTTTTCGTCAAGATGATGAAATGTTATAGTTCAAGTTCTGTCTTAATAAAGTCCTTTGCTCCGTCAACTCCTGTCAGCTCCAGCCACACTGCACTTTTGTCGCTGCTGATGGAAAGATTGAAAGTAAAAAAGTCGCAACACGCTCTTTCCGTCTTTATAAATTCTGTCAACTCGTCAACCATTTTGTCTGTCCCGCTGAACTTGAAAGCAAAACCATTTGGTAATTCCTTTTTCTCGATGACTTGCTTTTTCAAGCTTTCCAGAACGGTCGCCTTGCGTTTTTGGAGCTCGGGAGTTGTCAGTTTGCAAGAAAGCGCAGTCGTATGGCTTTTTGCTTCGCATCGGTCTGAACAAACTGAGGCGGTTTTATCGTCTGTCGTCATTTTTGAGGAGTTGCCCTGGCAACTCCAAAGTGTCAAAGTTGTCAGAATGAGTAATGAAAAATTTCGTTTCATCTTCATGATCTTTCTCTTCGCGTTAAGGTTCGAGATCAACATCCCGTTTACGCAAATTTATACCTCACCCAGTATCCCACCGTTCCGCCGATCACGGCGCCCACCAGCGCGCCGCTGAACCAGCCGATGAGCAGGCCGAAGGCAAACGGCGTGCATTGCAAGTAAACGCTCGGCGCGAGCAAAAGCACAAACATCAAAGCGGCCAATGAACCGCGCCGAAAAATTTTATTGTGTCGCGCGTGCTTCTTCGCGGAGAAATAAGACGCGATGGTCATCGGCAGCATCGCATAAAAACCGCCGAAGATGCAATACGCGGTTTCGCGAGATAAACTCGAGCAAAACGTTTGCGCCGGTCCGTTGGCGCTGCAATATTGCACGGAGTACGGCATCGGGTTCAAACACGTGAATGCGATGAACAGGCCAGTCGCAATGAGCGCCACTTGCGCCGGCAATTTCCACGACAATCCGCCTTCATCACGCTCGGCCGTCAGCATATAATAAACCAGCCCGAAGAGCGCCGTCCACAACGCGCCGGTGATCGTGAGGCCGAGTGGATGAATCAAACTAAAATCGACTCGAAATGAAAGCATGATCGTCGCGATAATCGCCGTCAATAGTCCCAGGGCGAGGGCGCGAATCGGACTTTGCACGAACAACTGGCGCACACGAACAACAAGACTCTCTTCGCTCGTGACTGGCTGATGGAGGCGCGCTTGTTCGCGAATTGCAACTGCCAACGGAGCAGGAACTGTCTGCTCTTGCCAAACGTCCAGCGTTTTCCAAACCGCGCGCATTTCGCTCATTTCCGCGGCGCAGTTCGCGCAGCTTGGCGCGTGCTTTTCCAACTGCGCTTTTCGCTCTGCCGTTGGCTCATCCGACAACAGCGCCGGCAAATCTGCTTGAAATTTTTCGCACGCCGTCATGATTTACCTCTCGAATGCGTCCATTCCCGCGCCATGCACTCACGCAAAGTTTTTAACGCCCGATACGCGCGCTGTTTCGCCGCAGTTTCGGAAATGCCCAAAACTCCGGCGATCTCGGCGTAAGACAGCGCCTGATATTTCGCCAGCAAAATAACTTCGCGTTGCTCGGCAGGCAAACATTGCACGGCTTTTTGCACCGCCGCGAGTCGTTCGGCGTTCTCCTCATCCGGCGCGGCATGGGACAATTCCGAATCAACCGTTGACAAATCTTCCGTCGCGCCCTGACGCTTCCGCCGGCGGATTTGATCGCGCAACAAATTCATCGCAATCGTATACAGCCAGCTCGAAAATGTGCGCGCCGGCTCATACCGCTCGCGCGCGGTGACCACGCGCAGAAAAGTTTCCTGCGTCAGGTCGCTTGCCGTGGCGGCATTGCCAAGCGCGCGGAGAAACAGGTTATAAACTTTTTGCCCATGCCGCGCAAAAAGCTCGTCAAAAGCCGCCGTATTTCCTCCGGCGTACGCCGACATCAATTCTTCATCGCTTGCCGTCTTCAATTTTTCCGACTTCTCCGTGTCACGGGGTTCATTTATGCAAACGCGCAAAATCTGAAAAAGTAACGCCGCTGATAGAAAAATTTTAACCGATTATAAAATGGAAAAGGGCAAAACAATTTAGGGCAAAACCATTAATCTTAAAAACGCCATAGGTGTGACCTGTTTATAGAAAATGCCAATCAAACAATCGAAACGTCGTAGACGTGACATGTTTTATATGCGTGAACACGTTACCTTTTAATAGTTTTGCCCTAAATCGTTTTGCCTTTTTGAAAAGTTAGCAGCATTGGACAAGATGTCTGCGCTACCCGCGGGAATACCTCCGCTCATAATCTCCGCTTGCGCTTTTCACCCAACGGTGTTACATTTTCTAATCTCAAAACGCCGGTTCTCCATAATTGTGAAAAACCATTCCTTTGCTCCGTTCAACAGGCACTGAAGGAAATTTGCATTCGGATTTTGCGATGGCTTCTGCGCTGAGAAAATTGTTGTTTCACCGACACGGTTTGTCCATCATCGCCGTGGCTTTATTCTGCTGTAATCTCTTTACTTTCCAAGCCGAGGCACAAGAGCCGAAACCCGATATCGACGGGCAGATCGAAGCCGCGAAAGCGCTCATCGACAACCGGCAATATCAGGAAGCCATCGCGCGTTTGGGAGAAATTCTCAATAGCGACCGCAAAAACGCCAAAGCGTGGTACTGGCGCGGCCGCGCTTATCATGCCGCCGGCGATACGGCGACCGCCGCCAAATGTTATCAACGCGCGCTCGGCTTGAATCCCAATTTCCTCGAAGCCAAAACTTATT
>Ga0247727_10019145_pt1 | contig 10650 bp, 3 predicted proteins | sample WisWelCaveWW1625_FD_202498 | JGI IMG/M metagenome (GOLD analysis project Ga0247727, IMG submission 202498) | Biofilm microbial communities from Wishing Well Cave, Virginia, United States - WW16-25 | ecosystem: Environmental > Aquatic > Deep subsurface > Groundwater > Cave microbial mat | place...
GGGGATGGGAAGCTGAATGCGGATAAAAAATGGATTCCACGAGCGGATGTTTTTCCAGCCACGATACAATTGCAGGAGTGGTTTTTGAAACGCGCTCCATCCGGATGGCCAGAGTCCGCAAGCCACGGATCATCAGCCATGCATCGTTTGGAGAAATGATCCCTCCAAAGGTCATGAATTCAGACGCAAATATTTTTTCAATTCGTTTCCGGGTAGTGCAAAGCACACCGGCGACCATATCACTGTGACCTGCGAGGTACTTGCTTGCCGAATGAACCACGATGTCAACACCCAGTTTCAAAGGTTGCTGATTCAGGGGAGTCGCATAACTGTTGTCCATAATCGTTTGGATTCCGCGCTGCCTGGCGATGGCAGAAACTGCTTCGATGTCCTGCAGTTCGAAGGTCATGGAGTTGGGACTTTCCAGAAAAAACAATTTTGTATTTGGTTTTGCCGCATCTATCCACTCTTGCGGATTGGTTCCCGGAATCATCGTTGTGTCCACACCGTACCGGGAAAGAAGGTTGTTGAGCAATTTATCTGTCCAGCTGTAAGGCTTTCTTACGCATACGACGTGATCGCCGGAACTTACGCAATGAAAAACCGCTGCCGCGATTGCCGCGCTGCCGCTTGCAAATACGAGTGCATCTTCTGCTCCTTCCAATTCGGCAAGTTTTTTCCGCAGAATTTCTACGGTCGGATTGTTCCCGCGTGTGTAAAACGGAACGTCAAGTTCATGCTGAACCGAAGCCCGCATGGTTCCCACATCCGGGAAACAGAAATTGCTCGTCTGGTAAATGGGGGGGGAAACTGCCCCGAAATGAAGAGAGCGGTCTTCTCCCGTTTCGTTCAGTATTTCGGAAATGCGTTTTTCGATATCCATTTTCAGGCAACGGCAATGACCGAAATCTCGACATTCACGTCCTTCGGAAGTCTGGAGACCTGAACGGTTTCCCTTGCCGGCGGTTCCACCGGAAAAGATTCCCCGTAAATGGCATTCACCTTTGCAAAATCATTCATGTCCCGCAGGAAAATAGTCGCTTTCACCACATGGATGAAAGTCAATCCGGCCGCTTCAAGGATCGCGCCTGTATTTTTCATTACAAACCGCGTTTCGGTTTCGATGTCGCCAATGTGCAGACTTTGGGTGACAGGATCTATTGCCACTTGTCCCGAGACAAATACAAATCCGCCCGCTTTCACTGCCTGGCTGTAAGGTCCGATTGGCGCCGGAGCCTTGTCAGTTCGAATAATCTCTTTCGGTTTGCCCATAATCAAATTCCCGTAATTGCTGATTCGAAATTAATTGAGAATATTGATGAAGCGAAATGCGACTGAGATGACGAAAAAGAAAGTGCTGGTGGTGGGTTCGGAGAAACTCCTGGCAGAATTCCAGCAACGAAGCACTCTCAATGGCACGGTTCAGTATTTTGATCCGGTTGAAGAAGTGGTTTTCGAACGGGAAAGTTCTCCGGATTCGATAACGGATGAATTTGCGGAGATCACAACTTTGATGGCCCGGACTTTGGTGAATTCTGCCAAAGAGATTTCCCTTGACCAGGTAGATATCGTTTTTGATCTGGAATTTGATGACATACCGGATAACTTTGAAGAATATCTTAAATATCCACATCTCATTGTGTTTGGCCGTGCGGTAAAGAAATCATTGGCGGAAATCGTCCTGAGTATTGACCTGGAATTTGAATGCACCCTGTTTGGCATCAATTCCATTCCGACATTCATCAACCGGCCTTTGCTAGAAGTCAGTCTGATGCGCGAAGAAGACCGCCTGAAACTTGCGGCGATCACGCGTGATCTGGGAATCGAAACAGAAATCGTTGCAGATGATATTGGAATGGTAACGCCACGGATCGTATTCATGATCATCAATGAAGCATATTTTCTTGTCGGGGAGGGGAGTGCGAACCGGAATGATGTGGATCGCGCGATGAAGCTTGGTACGAATTATCCAATGGGGCCGTTTGAATGGGCAGCAAAAATCGGTTTGCATCATATTGTCAGCACGCTAACAAATTTACATTTGGCATCGGGTGACAGCAGGTATAAGATTGCGCCCTTGCTACGCCGGGAATATCTGCGGGAGGCCGCGCTCAGCCGGGATTGAAATCCCCAGCTACAAAACGGGTCGTCTCATACGGGACTTTTTCTGAAGGGCAAGTGTAAACCGTTGCCCCTGCTTTTTCTGACAAAATCTTTCGTCTTTCGTCTTTCTACTTTCTACTTTCTACTTTCTACTTTCTACTCTATCACTTCCACTTTCTGAACCAACTTGCAATCTTCAGGCGCATGACACCAAAAAAAGCTTCGAAAAAGATTCCGCCACTCATTTTTGATGTGCCTTCCGTTCGGTCGGTGAATATGATGGGCACTTCGGTGATTTTGAAACCATATTTCCAGGCTTTGAATTTCATTTCAATCTGAAATGCGTATCCGACAAACCTAACCTTGTCGGAAAGGATTTTCTGAAGTACAGCACTGCGGTAGCATTTGAATCCCGCGGTTGCATCGTGAACTTTCATTCCGGTTACGAAGCGAACATACTTGCTGGCAAAAAAGCTCATCAGAACCCGGCTCATCGGCCAGTTCACAACATTTACGCCTCGCACATAACGCGAACCGATCGCGAGGTCATTTCCATCCTTTTGGCAAGCGTCGAAAAGCCTGACCAGATCATCCGGATTGTGGGAGAAATCGGCATCCATTTCGAACAGGTAATCATATTGCCTCTCCAGCCCCCATCTGAATCCAAACAGGTATGCCGTTCCAAGACCTTGTTTTCCCTTTCTTTCTTCTAAAAAGAGTCTTTCCGGGAATTCTGACTTCAATTTCCTGATGATATCTGCCGTCCCATCAGGCGAGCCATCGTCAACAATCAGGACATGATAGGGCGGTTGCAGGGAAAGGACCTTGCGAATGATCCTCGCAATGTTCTCCTTTTCATTGTAGGTCGGTATGATAACAAGCCTTTCAGGCATGAATGGCCAAATATAGCCGAAAAGGCATTCCCGCAGGGTTTATCGGGCTTATTTGAGCTTGGCAGCCTTCCAAAGCCGATTCCAAAGCATTCGGTGATCAATTTGTTGCAAAACAGACGGCAGACCTCTGGATTTCAGGTAATTAAATTTTAAGAATCAATGGATTTTTGGTAGGAAAAATTTAAAGATCAGATTATTTTTGTGCCCCGTTACTTGCTCCTGTTTCTTTAACCATTTTGACACAATTTGATCTGCCCCCGCTTGATCGGGTTCTTTTTTAGCATTTAACGAATTCACGAACCATGTTGAAACATTTCATCACAATCGCATTGTTGATTTCTGCCGGATTCACGGCGTTTTCACAATCAATTACCGTCACTTCACCCAATGGCGGCGAAAGCTGGGCAGGTTGTACCAACAAAAGTATTACCTGGTCGGCATCCGGGACATCTAATTTTTACAACATTGACTATTCAATAGACAATGGAGTCACCTGGACCTCGGTTGCCACTGCCTTTAATACAACCGGCGGCACCTATACCTGGACCCTTCCAAACCTCACGTCCACCACGGCGATTGTGAGAGTTGCCGATTTCAATACCCCGGCAACCAAAGACGAGAGCAATGGATTCTTTTCCATTATCGGTCCGCTCATCATGCAATCTCCCAATGGCGGCGAAAGCTGGGTCTCCAATACCATTCAAACCCTGACCTGGGCTGCAACCGGTACTTCCAATACTTACAAAATTGATTATTCAACCAACGCCGGGGTACAATGGCTGACGATCATCAGCAGTTTGAGCACTACAGGCGGAACATATAGCTGGACTGTTCCCAACACACCTTCCACCAATTGCCTGGTCAAGATCACGGATGTCAACAATCCGACTTGTATGACCGATTTCAGCAACAATGTGTTTTCCATAATCTCCCAACTGTCTGTCACGGCTCCAAACGGCGGCGAATCTTACAAAGCCTTTGTCGGCAATGATGGCGGAACCTACGTGATGAACAACGTTCCCGAAACCAACAACAACGGCGACTTTTATGATTCCGGCGGAGAACTCGGGCAGTATGGCAACAGCCAGTCCTTTGTAAAGACCTTCACACCGGATATTCCGACGAATAAGCTTCGTATTACTTTCACGGAGTTTTCAACTTTTGATGGAAACGATTACCTGAGAATCTATGACGGACCGAATACATCTGCAACGCTGATCGGTACTTACAGCGGAACAGGCCTCCCGCCGGTCGTAACATCCAGCCACTCGACAGGTACCCTGACATTCCAATTTGTCAGCAACAGCAGCAGCGTGGGTAACGGATGGAAATCCCATTTCCAGAGCATCGGAACCCCGACACAAAATATCACCTGGTCCATAACCGGAACATCACAGGTTTTTGACATTGATTTCTCAACCGATGGCGGCACCAACTGGTTCCGGGTAGTCAGCGATTATCCTTCGGTCACCGGAGTTTATGCATGGAACGTTCCGAATCATGCATCCACGACATGTAAGATTCGTGTTACCGACGCAAACAACGCACTGATTCTGGATGCATCAAATGCAAATTTCACCATACAAGCCGCAGATCCCTGGTTCACATTGCTGACTCCGAATGGCGGGGAAGTATATTATCCGGGAAACATCGCGGGCATTACCTGGCAATCTGCATTTACGACAAACTCAAATGTATTCATTGAATATTCCACCAATGCCGGTACATCCTGGCTGACTGTGGTGGCATCTACACCCAATGACGGAGATTTTCAATGGACCGTTCCTTTTAATCCTTCAACTACTTGCAGGGTAAGGGTAAGCGAATTCGGTGCACCGGCGGTCAACGACGTGAGCAATGCCAATTTCACCTTAAGGCCCTATATCACAGTAACTTCACCCAACGGCGGCGAAACGCTGACGGGTTGCGATGCAAAAACCGTAACCTGGACGACCGGCGGAACTTCCCAGACGTTCAATCTGGATTATTCGACCGACAACGGCTCTACCTGGAATGTTATCGTCGCCGGATACAACACCGCATCTTCCAGCGCTTCTTATAGCTGGGCGAGTGTTCCGAATGTGAATTCCTCGCAAGGACTTGTGAGGATCAGAGATGCCGCAGATGTCAGCAAAGGCGATACAAGCAATGCGGTATTCACATATTCCAAAACGGCATACCTGACGGTAACCGCACCCAACGGCGGCGAAGCCTGGATTACAGGTACCACGCAAGGCATTGCCTTTCCGACATTCGGCGGAATCACAACCGTCCGGATATTGTATTCGACCAACAACGGAACTTCCTGGACCACCATTACCAGCAGCGCGAATGGCGGATATTACGTGTGGACCATCCCGAATTTTCCTTCGTCGCTATGCCTGATCCGTGTCGAAGACATCAACAATCCGACTTGCAATTATGACATCAGCAATTCTGTTTTCGCTATTGTTTCTGATCTGAATGTGACATCTCCCAACGGAGGCCAAAACTACCAGTCTTATGTTGGCGCTCCCGGAGGACCCTTTTACATGAATAACATTCCGGTAACGCTTGCGAGCGGCGATTTTTATGACGACAACGGGCCAACCAGCAATTATTCATCCAATCTGAATTACACCAAAACGTTTACACCGGATGTTCCGGGCAACAAGATCAAGGTGACATTCACCACGCTCTCCACATACGATGCAAATGATTACCTGCAGATTTATGACGGTCCGAATACATCAGCAACTTTGATCGGTACATACGCCGGTACATATGGTTCGTTCTCTTATACTTCTACTCACAGCACAGGAACCCTTACATTCCGGTTCATTTCAAACTCCTCATCAGTCAGCACCGGCTGGAGGGCATATTTTCAAAGTGTCGGAACCCCGACCCAGACGATTACCTGGAGTACGGTGGGAACTTCCAATGAATTTCAAATTGATTATTCCACGAATTCCGGAACAGCATGGACAAGAATCGTCAGTTACCTGCCGACTTCAAACGGCCAATACGTTTGGAACGTTCCGAACACGGCAACGACAACTGCCCTCGTGAGGATCAGCGATGCAGGAAATGCAGCGATAGCCGATACGAGTGATGCCGTTTTCACCATCAACGCATCGCTTCCCTGGATCACGGTTGACTATCCAAACACCGCTGTTTCCATTTATCCCAATACCAATGTGAGTATCCTTTGGACAAGTTGCTTCCTGATCAATCCGAATGTAAAAATCGAATACTCCCTCAACGGCGGCACAAGCTGGCTGAACGTGGTGAATTCGACAGGAAATATCGGGACCTATACCTGGCTGGTACCCAACACTCCTTCGACAACCTGCAGGGTGAGAGTGAGCGAGTATAACAACGCTGCGGTCAATGACATCAGCAATGTGAATTTCACCATCCGGCCGCACATTACGGTGACTGCACCGAACGGCGGCAACAACATCGGCGGATGTTCCAATTATTCCGTTTCGTGGCAAACCGGCGGAACATCCCAGAATTTTGATGTGGATTATTCCCTGAACAATGGAACGACATGGACAAGTATAGTCGCTGCTTTTAATTCCGCCTCGTCCTCTCCATCATATACCTGGAGTGTTCCCAATACGGCGACAACTACCGGGCTTGTTCGAGTCCGTGATTCTGCCGATCCCAACAAGGGTGATACCAGCAACGCCGTCTTTACCATTACCCCAACGGTAAACCTGACTTTGCTGAGTCCAAACGGCGGAGAAAACTGGATCGCAAATACCACCCAGAACATTACTTACAATGTGACAGGGGGGGTTACAACTGTCCGGCTATATTATTCGACCAACAATGGAACTGGATGGACACTGATCACAGGAAGTACCAGCGGCGGACTCTATCCCTGGACCGTTCCGAATCTTCCCTCGAATCAGTGTCTGATTCGTGTCGAAGACATTGCGAATCCTACATGCAATGTGGACCAGTCTGATGCAGTATTTACCATCATTTCGACAATTGCGGTCACGGTTCCAAATGGAGGAGAAAGTTGGACAGCCTTCGTGGGCCCGAATTCAGCCACATCTCATCTGATGAACAACATTCCGGTTACCATCAATACGGGGGACTTCTACGATGACGGCGGAGCGCTGGCAAATTATTCCAGCAACCTGAATTACACGAAAACATTCACGCCGGATCTTCCCGGCAACAAACTGAAAGTTACGTTTTCAACATTGAGCACCTATGATGCCAATGATTACCTGCAGATTTATGACGGACCGAATACTTCAGCAACTTTGATTGGTACTTATGCGGGTACCTATGGTTCGTTCTCCTATACTTCTACCCACACCACCGGAACATTGACATTCCGGTTCATTACGAACTCTTCTTCCGTAAGCAGCGGATGGAGGGCATATTTCCAAAGCGTGGGAACGCCGACGCAAACCATTACCTGGAATAAGATCGGTACCTCGAATGAATTTCATATCGAATATTCCACCAATACCGGTACCTCCTGGACAAGAATCGTAAGTTATTTCCCGACAACATTTGGTCAATACGTCTGGAATGTTCCCAATACGCCGACAACAACTGCCCTGGCGCGGATCATTGACACCGGCAATGGAGCGATCATGGATACCAGCAATGCGGTATTCTCCATCAATGCTGCAATTCCCTGGATCAAGGTTGATTATCCGAATACAGGGGTAGCATTGTTCCCGAATACCAATGCAACTCTTTCCTGGACAAATGCATTCCTGGTAAATCCGAATGTCAAATTGGAATATTCCACAGATGCCGGCTCGACCTGGATTCTCATCACCAATTCAACACCCAACATAGGGACATATACCTGGCTGGTACCCAATACCCCTTCCCTGACTTGCCGTGTGAAGGTAAGCGAATACAACAAACCGACGGTATTTGACATCAGCGATGTCAACTTTATCATCAGGCCATATATTACGGTAACTGCACCCAACGGCGGAAATAACCTGGCAGGCTGCGCCAATACTACCGTCTCCTGGCTGACAGGAGGCACCTCCCAGAACTTTGATGTGGATTATTCCACAAACAACGGTTCAACCTGGACCTCAATCGTCGCCGGATACAATTCAGCATCGCAGACTCCTTCCTATTCCTGGAGTGTTCCGAATATTTCTGTTTCGCAAGGCCTCGTCAGGGTTCGTGATGCCGCTGATGCAACGAAAGGCGACACCAGCAATTCTGTCTTTACGATTACACCGACCGTAAACCTGACATTGCTCGGGCCCAACGGCAGTGAAAACTGGATTGCGGGTACAACCCAGAATATTACTTACAATCCGACAGGAGGAGTTACCACTGTGAGGCTGTATTATTCTACCAACAATGGCACATCCTGGAACCTGATTACTTCCAGCACAAGCGGCGGATTGTATGCATGGACGGTTCCGAATACCCCCTCCAGTCAATGCCTGGTCAGGGTAGAAGATATTGCCAATCCGACCTGCAACAGTGACCAGTCAGATGCTGTCTTTACGATCATCTCCACCATTACCGTGACCGCCCCAAATGGCGGCGAGACCTGGCAATCCTATGTCGGCGGCCCGTCTGTGACGCCCCACCTCATGAACAACATTCCCGTTACGATCAATACCGGCGATTTCTTCGACGATGGCGGAGCGGTTGGGAATTATTCGAGCAACCTGAATTACACAAAGACTTTCACGCCGGATCTTCCCGGCAACAAGCTGAAAGTGACCTTTTCGTCGCTGAGTACCTACGATGCCAACGATTACCTTCAGATTTATGACGGCCCGAATACTTCGGCAACATTGATCGGCACCTACGCCGGTACATATGGTTCGTTCACCTATACTTCTACGCACACCACCGGAACCCTTACGTTCCGTTTCATTACGAATTCATCATTGGTCAGCAGCGGCTGGCGTGCATATTTCCAGAGTGTAGGAACTCCTACGCAAAACATTACCTGGAATAAGCTTGGAACTTCGAATGAATACAACATTGATTATTCCACCAATTCCGGTTCCACCTGGACCCGTATTGTCAGCTATTTCCCGACCACCCTGGGCACCTATATCTGGAATGTTCCGAATACACCTTCCACAACGGCGCTCGTGAGGGTACAGGATGCCGGAAATACCATCATCATGGATACCTCCAATGCGGTATTCACCATCAATGCAGCCGTTCCGTGGATCAAAGTGGATTATCCGAATACAGGGGTATCGCTGTATCCCAACACGTCCGCTGCGATTTCCTGGACAAATGCATTTTTGATTAATCCGAATGTGAAAATCGAATATTCCACCAATGGCGGCACGAGTTGGATTGTCATAGTCAACTCCACGCCAAACGTGGGGTCGTATTCCTGGCTGATTCCGAATACTCCTTCAACGACATGCCGCGTTCGGGTGAGCGAATACAACAAGCCAACCGTATTTGACATCAGCGATGTAAACTTCACCATCAAGCCGTACATCACGGTTACCTTTCCAAACGGCGGCAACAATTTATCCGGGTGTTCAAGCACTTCGGTTACCTGGAATACCGGTGGAACTTCCCTGAATTTTGATGTGGATTTTTCCCTCGACAACGGAGCAACATGGACCAGCATCGTAGCCGGCTACTATTCGGCATCTACGAATCCGTCCTATTCCTGGAGCGTGCCGAATACTGCAGCGACGCAAGGACTTGTACGCGTCAGGGATTCTGCTGATCCGGCAAAAGGTGATACCAGCAATGCCGTGTTTACGGTAACACCAACCGTTTACCTGACCTTGCTTTCGCCAAACGGCGGGCAAAACTGGATTGCGGGAACAACGCAGACCATTACTTACAATCCTACAGGCGGCATCATCAATGTGCGTCTGTATTATTCCACCAACAACGGTGTCGGCTGGACATTGATCACGGGCAGCACCAGCGGGGGAGTATATAGCTGGACTGTTCCCAACTACCCGACAAACCAGGCGCTGATCAGGGTGGAAGACCTTGTCAACCCATCCTGCAACGTGGATCAGTCTGATGCGGTCTTTACGATCTTGTCAGATCTGACGGTAACAGCGCCCAATGGCGGCGAGTCCTGGCAATCCTGGGTAGGTGCGCCATCGCTCATCTCGCACACCATGAACAACGTTCCGGTTACCCTGAATACCGGAGATTTCTATGATGATGGAGGAGCAACGGGAAATTACGGTGCCAATCTTAACTATGTGAAAACATTCACACCGGATCTTCCGACCAACAAGTTGAGAGTGACATTTACCTCATTGACAACATTTGATGCCAATGATTACCTGCAGATTTTTGACGGTCCGAATACTTCGGCAACATTGATCGGCACATTCGCCGGTACATATGGTTCGTTCGCATATACTTCTACGCACAGCACCGGAACACTTACTTTCCGGTTCATTTCGAATTCGTCATCTGCCAGCAGTGGCTGGCGCGCCTATTTCCAGAGTGTCGGTTCGCCCACGCAGAACATCACGTGGAATACTGTAGGAACTTCGAATGAATACAACATCGAATACTCGACGAACAATGGTTCCACCTGGTCGAGAATCGTAAGTTATTTCCCATCCACCAACGGTATTTATGTCTGGAACGTCCCCAATACCGCGACCACCACGGCAAGGGTGCGTGTCATTGACAACGGCAACACGGTCATCATGGA
>Ga0247727_10019146_pt1 | contig 10649 bp, 9 predicted proteins | sample WisWelCaveWW1625_FD_202498 | JGI IMG/M metagenome (GOLD analysis project Ga0247727, IMG submission 202498) | Biofilm microbial communities from Wishing Well Cave, Virginia, United States - WW16-25 | ecosystem: Environmental > Aquatic > Deep subsurface > Groundwater > Cave microbial mat | place...
AGTGATTCCACTGCCATCGCGATAAACTGTCTCAGCCAAATCGAAATTTTTCTTCAGAGGCTTTTTAAACGAGCTGGTGATTGATCTGGTTTTTTCGATCTCAAGTTTAATGGCAAATTCGGCGCTAATTTTTTTTTCAGCCACTCTTGAAAAAAGTTGTTCCACGGAAGTAAGCCGAACATTGGGGCCATTGAGCAGCAGCGGGCCGGGATCATAGCCGGCTTCCAATGTTTGTTTGAGCAATAGCAGAGGCTGCATCGCGCTCGATTTTCCCGAGCTATTCGCGCCGGCTAAAATCGTCAGCGGGCGAATTTCAAGGCGGCATTCATCGTAAAGCGATTTATAACCGCGCACGGAGATCGCCGTGATCCCTTCCGGCGCGGCCGCATGTTTTTTGTTATTCGATGACGGAGGCGGGCGCATTTTAAAGCCTTTTTGTTTTGCCAAATAATATAGGAGGTTCATTCATGAGGAGCAAGAGAAAAAATCCAACTCCACCGAACCCCCCCTGTACTGGCGTGTTGGATCATTGGATTGCTGGATTGTTGGGTTCCAGCAATCCAGCAATCCAACAATCCAACGCTCCCTCCATCCTACTCCGCCACCCGCTTGATCACCACCACCGTGGCGTCATCCTCCCACTTCGCGCCGTTGCCGTATTGAAACACCGTATCGAAAACCAAATCCAAAATTTCCGGCGCGGTTTTGTTTTGGTGGCGCACGACGAGTTTTTTGAGGCGCGGAATGCCGTATTGCTCGTCCTGCCGATTGAGGCGCTCGAAGATGCCGTCACTGTACATCACCAGCACCGAGTTGAGCTCAAAACGCGCAATCGCGCGCTGAATCGCCAGGTCCGGCAGCGCGCCGAGAATCGTGCCGTTCGCCTTCAGCACTTGCACCTGATCGCCGTGCACGAGAAGCGGTCCCGGATGGCCGGCGTTGGCGTAAATGAGATTGCCGTTGCGCTCGATCTCCGCGTAAAACAGCGTCGCGAAACGGCTGGAGTAAGTGCTGCGGTGCAGAACGCGATTCAGCTTTTTGATCGTGTGCACCATTTTCATTTCTTTTTCAATGCCCATGCGCAGGCCGGTCACCACGTCACGCCCCAGCATCGCCGCGAGCAAGCCGTGGCCGCTGGCGTCGCCGATGCTGACGCCAAACATCTCGTCATCAAATTCATAGTAATCGTAAAAATCGCCGACCACGAGATCCGCGGGTTTCGAGCGCGCGGCGATTTGATAGCCTTTGATCTTCGGGTTCGTGGCCGGCAGCAGGCTGCGTTGAATCAGCGCCGCCTGCTCGTATTCGTTTTTCACGGCGTCGGAAAACATGCGATAATTCACCGCCGAGCGCACGGCGTTCAAACAAAATTCGATCTCCTCGCGAACCCAGCCGCTTTTCAATTCAAAAATAAACAGCCAGCGCCTGCCCTGGCGGCGAATGTAAAAGGCCGCGGGAATGGCGTATTCGTGCTGCATGTTGATTTGCGGATCGATGCTCAGCTTGGGATCGTCGAAAATATAGCTGCCGTTTTCGATGACGCGTTTCACCGCCTCGGAATGGGCGCGAAGTTTCGGGGTCGCGTGCAGTTGTTTGGTTTTAGCGGACGGCCCGATAAACACAAATTCGTCGCCGCTCTCCCGGTAAAGCCGGCCCTGCGCGATTTTCAAATCTTCGCCGAAGGTCTTTTCCAATTCCGCCGCAATCGACGACAAAAAATACTGGCTGGTTTTCTCTTTGCCGATTTTGGTGATGAGGTTGTCGAGCTTGCGATAAAAGTCTTTGGGGGTAATCATATGGTCAAAAAATTAGTAAGCGAACTGAGCCGGTTCAGTGGATAAAATCCTGAACATGAAAAAGCCACTCCACTATGGAATGGCTTCTATAGAACATACGAAATTTTCGGCAATTTGTCAACCTGCGAAATTGCGTGTCCAACCCACTTGACTTTGTCGCTGCATTTTATTAATTTAATCATTGCAACTGAAATTAATAACAAACCTTTCCAACCTATTTCCCGGAGGCAGTATGAAACAGATCACTGACCTCGTGCTCGGCGAGCATTGCACTGCGTTTTTCGTGGTGCGTCGCAAGGAAATCAAGAAAAAGAAAAACGGCGATCCGTATCTGGCGCTGGATCTTGCCGACGCCAGCGGCCATATCGACGCGGTGTGGTGGGATTTCGCGCCCGATCTCTTTGGCAAAACCGAGGCGGACGGCATCGAAGCCGGCGACGTCGTCAAAGTGGCCGGACACGTCGAAGAGTATCAAGGCATTCGGCAGATTCGCGTGGAAAAAATTCGCCGCGCCAAGCCCGAAGATCAAGTCGATCTGGCGAAGTTGATTCCGGTGGTTGAGATTGATCGAGAGGTGCTGTGGCAGAACTTTCGCAAAATGATCGACAGCCTCGCCAATCCCTACCTGCTTTCTCTTCTGCGCCGCATTTTTGATGACGAAGCGCTCGCGAAAAAATTTATTGACGCCCCCGGCGGCAAGCTGTGGCATCACAATTATCTCGGCGGCCTGATGGAGCACACGCTGAACATCGCGACGATTTGTGATCGCCTGTCAAAAATTTATCCAGCCGTTGATCGCGATTTAGTCGTCGCCGCCGCGCTCGTGCATGACATCGGCAAAGTCGACTCGTACACGATTGGTCCGAATTTCGATTATACCGACGCCGGTCGTCTGCTCGGCCATATCGTCATCGGCAGCCAAATGGTGGCGGCAAAAATCAACGAGTTCTCGGAATTTCCCGGCGAGCTGGCGATGAAATTGCAGCATCTGATTTTGAGCCATCAGGGCAAGTTAGAGCAGGCCTCGCCCGTCGAGCCGATGACCCGCGAAGCGTTTATTCTCTACTACGCCGATGAGATTGATTCGAAGCTCAACGCCATCGAGCGCATCAATAAAGACGAACGCCCCCGCGGCGCGAAATGGAGCAAGTTTATTAATTTGCTGGGGAGGTATTTGTATTTGGGGGAACAACCGCAAAAGTAGTTGATTATATTTTTCTCATACTCATACTCTTAATCCTACTCTTACTCCAAAGCTCACAGCGGTTTCGATTTGAATGAACAGGATTGTTGTAGTCCCGGCCCCTTGTGGGCCGTTTTTTGAGTAAATAAATTCGCCTTCGCCACAGTGCCCCACAAGGGGGCAGGACTACGAACCTACTCACGCATTTAAAAAACCGCTGTAAAAGCGAGTAAGTGGATGAGTACGAGTAAGAGTATGAGTTTGAAATTACTGCCCGCTCGCCGGAAACTCCCGCGCCAGTTGTTTATACCATTTCGCCGCCACCTGCGCGGCGGGCTTGCCGTTCGGGGTGAACTGCCGGTCGCGTGGCCCGCCTTCTTCAAGCGTGCTCGGCCATTTCCACCAGTACATTCCCGCCAGCCAGTTGTTGTTTGCTCCCGAATTGAAAAACGCCTGACAGATCGCCTCGTAGCAGCGCCGTTGCGCTTCGAGATCAACGGCCGCCTGCCGGTCTTCTTGATGAGGGTTTTTCCACGGTTGCGCGCTGGAGGTAAAACCAATCTCGGTGATCAGCACGGGTTTATTGTACGCCGCGGCGACGGCGCGGATTTTTTCCGCGACGGCTTTCGCGCCGGCAAGCAACTCCGCATCGGTGGGATCGTCTTTGATTGAAAGCGGATAATAACAATCGATGCCGATCGCATCCAGCGCCTCCCAAAATTTCACATTTTCAAATTCCTGTCCCCAGTTGGCGGCGTAAACCATCGGCCCGGAATAAAGACCGCGCCAGCGCTTGATCATCGCGCGCCATTCCTGCTCATGGCCAACCGTCGTCTTCGCCATTTCCACGCCGACGCAGAGCATATCGAAATCATACATCTCGGCGAGCATCGCGTAGCCGCGCATCCAGCAGTCGTAATAATCAAAAAAAGTTTTCCACGCCGCGGGCGTCGGCATGTCGATATCGCCCGGCCAGCCGCGTCCCAGCCAGATATGCGGCTTCAACATCGCACGCATGCGATATTCGCGCGCAAAAGTTTTCGCCACAATCACGCTCTCCGCGCTCTCGCCATTCGGCCCGGTGCTGCGTCCGGGAAATGCCGGCGCGTTCGGATCGCGCATAAAGCCGAACGGCGTGATCGAGATCGCATTCACGTTGAGCGCCGCCAGCTTTTCGAGCGCCTGCCGCGAAGCGTTGCCGAGATAGCCGTTGTGAATGTCATAGCCTTCATGCGCGTAACAGAAGCCGCGCTGAAAATCACGCGCGCTGATTTTCGGCGGCAGTGCATGTCGCAGTGGAATCGCCGGCGCGGTTTGCAAATTTTTTTGCCACGCCGAAATTAAATCTTCCCGGGCGGCATTATTCGCAAAGCGATTCGGCGCGCCGGTTTCGGGCCAGTCGCGATAAAGCGCGATAAATTCTTCGGCGCCTAATTTTTCCAACAGCAAGGCGGCAAAACTGCCGAGCAACGGCTGGCGCACAAGCTCCGATTCTTGCAATCTAATTTGGCTATCGAATAACCCGGCGAGCGGCGGCGCATTTTGTGTTTGCACCAGTCGCGCTGCCCAGCCGGAATAACCGATGCCGCGCCATTGATCGGAGAATGCGACGGCCAGACCTTCCTGCAACGCCGCGGATTTGCTAACACCCAACAATCGTGGAATGAACCAGCTCGCTTCGGCAAAAAAATCATCGCCGCGCAAATTCGGCAAACACAGCAGATGAACTTCGTTGCGCGTCGTATCGAGATGCCGCAAATCGGTGTTGAAGGTAAACATCCCTTTTTCTTCGGCGCTGTCCCACAGATGCACGGCGAGGCGCGGCAAGGCCTCCAGTTTACTTTGCGGCACGGCCAGGCGTTTGCCGATCTGCTTTAAATTTTCCTCGTAACGCGCTCCCAGCTTTTCCACGGCCTCCGGAGAAAAATTTTTGCCATGCGTCACGAAATTAAAATGCGCCGTCGTCTTTGCCGGTTTTTCATGGCGCCGCAAATCATATTCACGCACCGAATCAGGATCCCACGCGCCCGGCCCGCTGTCCTGAAAATAGCCGTAGAGAATCGTCTGGCCTTGCTGTTCGACATGATAATCACCCATTGCACGCCGCCACCGCCGCGAATTTTTGCGAAACGACTTCAGAATGGCGCGGTCGCTGTTGCCGGTGACGATGGAAAGCACCTGCGTGGGATTGAGCGGATTCGGATAAGTCAGCGCCAGAATATCATCCGCCGCGCGATAATTTTGCCCGCGAAAGCGAAAACCCTCCGGCAAACGTTCGATGGGCAACTGCGGCAACAGCCGCTGCAAAATCTGATTGGTGTTGATCGCGCCGACCACTGCCAATGGCCGGCGACCGAGACTGTCGGGCGGAAAATCCGCATCGCCGAGATATTCGCGCTTGAACCACTCCGGTCCGCGCTGCGGAAGGTTCTGATAATAGTCGTGATACTCGGCGGCGATTTTCGCTTCGCCGGCGGAATAAAGGGTGAGCGAGCCGCGGCGAAGAAATGTCGATTCCCACAGTTGGCCGCGCGTCGGCCAGTTGGCGCGCGGGTTGGTTTGCTGCGTTTGCCGGACCGCGCTGCCTTTAAAAGCAAAAATGAAAAGAATGAGAATGGCAAAGAGACACAACGAAATTAAAATTTTCACGCGCATGATTTTGTTCCAATTTCAACTTATCGTAGCCGGCTTTCCGTACTTGCTTTGATAAAACAGCAGCGGCCCATCTCCCGGGTGTTCTCCCAGCGCTATCACTTCGCCGACAAAAATGGTGTGATCGCCGCCGGCATAAACCGCAAAAAGTTTGCAATCCAGCCAGCCGAGCGATTCTTCCAAAATTGGCGCGCCGGTAATTTCTTTATGATGTTTGATTCCGGCAAAACGTTCAGCGGCGGCTAAATTGTTGGTGGCAAAGCGCCGCGCGAGCGATTCCTGCGCTGCCGTCAAAATATTCACCGCAAAATTGCCGCTTTTTTGGATGAGGTCATGGCTGTGCGCGTCTTTATCGACACACACCAACACCAGCGGCGGCGCCAGTGAAACCGAGCAAAATGAATTCACTGTCAGGCCGTGAATCTCGTCGCCGTCGCGGGTGGTGACAACCGTGACGCCGGTGGCGAACTGGCTCAGCACTTTTCGGAAAAGCTCGGGATTGATGGACATGATGAAACGAGATGAATGTTGAAAATGATAAATAATTTATAACCGCAACGCCAGGCCGGCGCGGGTGGGCAGGGCGCGATAAATGGCTTTCGCGTCTTCGCGGGAAAGCTCGATTTCAATCCACAGGCGATGCTGCGGCAGTTGCAAATGCATGAGCGCCATAACCGCGTCGTGGGCTTCGTTGAAATTGCGGCGCAGATCATACCACAATTCGCGCAGGCGGCCGGAGAACGAGGGCGGCTGGGCCTGCTCGACGGAAAGCGTCAGATTGCGATCAAACTGCAGCGTGAATTGGGCGTCGCGCTGCTCGATGGGCAAATCCTCGCCTTTCGACTCGGCAGCCTCGATGGTGTCCTTCGGCGCTTCTTTAATGCGAATCGGCGCTTTCGGCAGCGTCGCCAGTTGTTCCTGCAAAACGAAAGGCGTGGCGAGCCATTGATGCAACCGGCCCTGGCCGCGCAAACGGCGGGCGAGGCCGCTGCTCCGATAACGCAAAATTTTGCAGCGCCGCATCGGCACACCTCTCACTTCCAGGTTTGCGGCGCTGTCGAGCAAATTGACGATGAGGCAGATAGAATCCTGTTTGGAAAGTTCCAGCCGCGTTTGCAAAAAGGCCTGATCGATTTCCAGCGCGGCCATTTTTTGAGCCAGCTCGCGACGCCCGGTCACGATTTCCGCCGGCGTCGAATCGGGAAGCGCCTCGGAGTTTACAAATGCTTCGTCTTCGGCGGCTTCAAACGGATTTTTGGCAACGGGAAGAACGACGGTGACGATGAAGATAAAAAGCGGAAAAATAATGAGTGCCAGGAAAAAAATAATTTTGCCTTTGCGATTTTGCCGCAAAAACCGAAAAGGTTTCAAGAGCCAGTTGAGAAGAGCAACACCGAAATTCTGCCGCGTCATTTTAGTAGATAAAAACTTTTGAGCCGATCTGAAGATTTTTATAAACGAGGCGCAAATCTTCTTTGCCGAGACGCACACAACCGTGTGACACCGGCATGCCGAGCATGTTTTTGTACAATGTGCCATGAATGAGATAGCCGTCACCGAGTTCAAGCGCATATTCGCCGAGCACGCCGTATTCGAGGCGTTCGGGTGCATTTGGCGACGGTATTGGCAAACCCTCTTCCACAAACGCCCAGTCTGGTTTTGCCCACACGGGATGGACGCGTTTGCCGCGAATTTGAAACATGCCGCGAGGCGTGACAAATATCCATTGCCGTTGTTGCGCGGCAGACCGCAACAAAACATAACTGCCGGTCGAGCAGACGCCTTCGTGCAGTTGTTCGCCGGCCTTCATCACCTGAATGCGATTTCCGGAAGTATCAATAATCAAATACGGCAGGCGTGGCGTGATCGCGTCGTATTTTTTTTGCAAACTCGCGACGCGCTTTTCGAGGCGTTGCGCCTCTTTCCGAAGCTGTTTGATATCCGTCGTGCGCAGTTGCAGCGCAAATTTCGATTCCGGCAAAATCGCAAACATCCACTCGCGCCACACCGGCGCCAACCAGAGCGTCAGCAGCGCTAAAAATAAACCGAGACTGCTTCCCACCAGCAAAGCTTTGCCCGCGGCACTTTTCGCGGGAGGAAGCGGTTGCGCTGTTGCCGGTTTAGACGCGTTTGTCGGGCGATCTACTTCCGGAGCGTTCTCGGCATTTTTCGAAACTTCGGGAGGCGACGATGGTTGCGCCGTGAAGTTTTTGGCCTCTTCGTGCATGATTTTTTGTATAACCGTAAAACCCGGATAAGCCCGGAACCAAACGTCACCACAAAGGCACAAAGAACACAAAGTTTTTCTTTGTGAACTTTGTGCCTTTGTGGTGTAAAAAATTTTGCTCTTTTTGCACAGATTTTACGCCAATTATTTCGTTGCCGGATGATGATTCGCGCCGTTGAGAGTTTTTTTCGAAAGCTCTGCCAGACTCTGCCCCAGCGTCGGCTGTGAGTTCAATGCGCCGACAATGGTGACGCGCGCGCCGACTTGCGCGAGTTCAAAAATTTTATCCATATCTTGATTGCGCAACGCCACGCAACCGGACGTCCAGTTCACGCCTTTGCCGCCGTCGCCGTGAATCTCGATCAACCCGCCGATTTGCACATGGCCAGGCAATTCGCCGCGCGCTTTGGCCGCGAGAAATTGCTCGCGATCAGTTTCATTCGGATAATTGATTTCGAGCGCTTTGTAGTATTTGGTCTGGCGCAGGCTTTTCTTTTTGGTCACGTAATAGTGACCTTCCGGTGTAGCGTTGTCACCCTTTTGCCGTTTATGCCCCAGCCAGCGCGGGCCAAGCTCGGCAGGATATTCGAGACGCTTTTGGCCGGCGACATAAACCTGGCAGAGGTGCGCCATTTTATCGACGATGATCGCCGTCGCGTTGTTTTCTGCCGACCAGGCAATCGTTTCCGCGGCCCAGCGTTGCCATTCGGGAACGTTCGTCAGATAGGCGCGCAAAAATTTCGTTGCATCATTGCCGGCGCTGCCAATCAACGCCTCGGCCTGCTTCACTTTGCTGGCGGAGAGCAGAAACGCTTCGCGGTGATAAGCAAACTGGCTTTCCAGCATGAGTAATTCGCCGGCGACAAATTTTTTCCGCAGCGGCGCGCTTACCGGCACGTGGTTGAATTGCGTTTTGAATTCGTCAACTTTTTGTTTGACGAAAGCCAGATTGGCGATGGCGAAAAATTGCAACGAGTCGCTCGTCGCGATCGCGGTCGATTCCGCCTGCTGCGCCTGCACTCTCACCGTCTGCGCCAAATCAAACGCCTTCTGAAAGTCGCGCTGAAAAAACCATTTTTGATTTTCGCGATTCCAGCGGCGCGTGGCTTTTTCCCAGCTTTGTTCGGCGGCCTGAAAAAGCTCCGGCGCGTAAATGCCGGCTTCCGCGCGACGCGCCGTGCTGAGCGCCTTCCACGCGCGCTCAAACATCGCCACCGGCGGCGACGCGGAAAAAATGAGCAACAACACCAGCGTCACCAGCCAGAACGCCGTTCCGGCAGCCAAAAATATTCCTGTCCTCCTCCACATTTTGCTTTCCTTCCGCTCCCCGTAATGGATGGTATCCATACCTCGTGATCGAATCGTTTCGGTTAAAAGATAAATAGAAAATCTCGACCCGCGACGAAGATCGAGTGATAGTTGAGTCCAGCGTTTCATCGCAGACCGAGGCTTTCATGCCTGAAAAATGCTGTGCTTATCTCATCAGCTTCGCTTTCTTGCTGATGGCATCTTGCAATTCTTGCATCAGGCTGTTCACTTTTTCGGACGCGGCTTTGACTTTGTCGCGCGCGCCGAGAAAATCGCCGGACGTCAACGCGTTGCCGGCGTCGGCAACGGCCGTTTCGGCGCCGACCAGTTCGGTTTGCATTTGTTCGAGAACTTCTTTTCCTTCTTTCCCTTTCGGCGCTTTGGCTGCAATTGTTTAGCAACGTGCTGATTTTCCCACGCGTAGCTAATAAAAACTCTTGGAGGATCAGTTTCCTGTGGTTTTGCCATGTTGGCCATCGCATTCGAACGTCCGAAAAGTTTAGAAGTCCGCCTGCTGTTTCCATAATTGGGTTGGGTAAAGCTAACCGTAAACAAACACAAAGCCTCGATCTGTGAGAATGATCACGCTAAAGCTTAGAAAAGGGAATCATCGCAGACCGAGGCTTTCACGCCCAAAATCAAAACTAATAGCTATTTCTTGGGAGTCAATCTTGCTTTATCTTCGATAGCATCCTGCAGCGCGCTTTTCACACGATTGACCGTTTCCAAGACGGCATTGGCTTTGTCACGAGCACTGAGAAAATCGTTGGAACTCAACAAGTTTGGTACTTGAGCCAACTCACTCTCTGCAGTAGACAAATCTGATGCATGCTGAACTAATGCCGCTTTTTCATCCTTACCCTTTGGCGCCTTGGCCAATAATTTCTTCGTTTCCTCCACAGCCGCTTGAGCGCTGGTCAACAGGTTTTGCGCCTCGGCTTTGACTTCCTCTTTCTTCGCGGCCACGCCGTCTTTGGCGGAATTGGCCGCGGTCAGCGCCGCATTGAGCAACGCCGTGGCGCGATCATAATTGCGCGTCAGGGCAAATTTGGACTCTTGCGCCGCAATCTCAGCCGTCGCGGCATTCAGCGAATCTTGCGCCGCGCTGAAAAGCTCAGGCAGATAACGATCCGCGCCTTCCGCGCGCGCCGCCTCAACCGCCGCCTTCGCCGAATCCAAAACTTCTTGCGGCACTTTCGCGCAGCCGGCCATCAAAGCGAGGGTGAATAGCAATGTGACAACAGTCAGGAACGTCTTACCTCTCATAAAAGAACCTCCTTAAGGATTGTGTAGGGTTGCGCTTTCCGAGCTGACCAGGGGCGCAAACCGCTTCTATTAATTTAATTCTGGTAGCAAAAAAAAAGCATAGCCGAATTTCGACCATGCCCTGTCACTTCCTTGCAAGACTTCGTCCGTATACATCAGCTCCGCAGGTCTATCGCGCTGAATACACTTTAGACCTTTAGAAAATATAAAAACCCGT
>Ga0247727_10019147_pt1 | contig 10649 bp, 12 predicted proteins | sample WisWelCaveWW1625_FD_202498 | JGI IMG/M metagenome (GOLD analysis project Ga0247727, IMG submission 202498) | Biofilm microbial communities from Wishing Well Cave, Virginia, United States - WW16-25 | ecosystem: Environmental > Aquatic > Deep subsurface > Groundwater > Cave microbial mat | place...
TCAAAGTCGACTTTGACTTGACGATGACGGTTCTGGCCTCAACGCTGTATCGGCTGTTGGCGCGCGAGCTTCGCGGCTTTGAGACGCTTACCGCTAAAAAACTTTTTCAAAACTTTGTTGACAACGGTGCTGAACTTGAAATGACAAAAACACAAATTAATCTTCATTTGCAAAAGAAAGCTCACAACCCTATTCTCTTTGAGGCGAAAACTTTTCAACAGTCGTGGGATATCCCCTAGCTTAAGGGTATCCAATTGCACTTTGAACGCCAGAACACGACCTAAATTCTTTACCCTGATTTTTTAATGAAAATCGGTGTTCAACGACTTTAACTTTTGACGAAGTCTTTTCAAGCGGATTTTAATTTCAAAACTTCTGCTTCGGAAAGCCCGGTGATTTCAGCGATAAGCGCAACCTGCATTCCTTTGGCCAGCATCGCTTTAGCGATTTCGATGGTGCGTTCAGTCTTGCCTTTGATTTCACCTTTGATTTCACCTTTGATTTCAGCCGCCTCGAGCATGCCCCTTTCGCTCGCCTTGTTCATCAAAAAGCGCTCATACGCCTTCCGTTCGTTCTCCGGCATTTTAAGCAAATCCAACTTCTCCTGCACACGCTGAATATTCTTCGACTTGAAGCCTTCTTGGATTTCGGAATTTTTGAAAAAATAGATCCATTCATCCAGATCGCTCTTGACGATGTTTTGAAAACGTTCGACTTCGATCAAATAATACTCCGGAAAAGTTTCCTTTGCAATATCGATATGGCCATCCAGAAGCGCCTCGGGCTTATGGCGCCGCAACACCAATTTGCTGCCGTCGTGCAAGCCATAAAACGCCGTGCTGCCGTGATAAACGTAATCGGTCTCGCCTTCTCCCAGCAAAAAGTACAAAATGCTGATGGAAATCACCTTTTTGACCTGCTCGTAGCTTTCGCCCAGTTTCAAATGATCAACGATCAACTTGGAAGAGCCGTACAATAGACGCTCGAGATAGTGAACCTCGCGATTGTTTTGGATTTCGATGATGATCAACTCGCCACGCTGATTTTGCACCAGCAAATCCACCCGGTTGAATTTGTCCGTCGCATGCTCCTGCGTGCTCTCGCTTTCCAAAATGGAGATGATTTTAATCTCCTGCTTCAGCAGCGTGGTCAGGAAGCCTTCCAAAATGTCAAAGTTGGCCTTGTCGCGCAGAATCTTCTTGGCGGCCCAATCAAAGCTGACCAACGTGCGCTCTGGTTTCGTGCTCATACGCTTCTTTGCAATCAGGATAACGTGAGATTTCGGTTTGAATAATATAAATTACGTTTTCCATTTTTCAATTGCAAGCAGAGAATTTGAGGCGATGGCGCTGTATTCATTCCGCCGCTGTTGTTGGCGCTGAAGGCCACGCCCAAATCTCTTGCACGTTCACGGAAAAACCCGGCAACACTTCGGGGCAAGTCAGCGTGTCAGTCACCCAATGCCTGCCGTCGGGAGTAATCACCATAACGCCCTTTTGATACGGGTCGATCATCCAAACCATGCGGCTGCCTTTTTCAAAATAAAGTTTGGCTTTCTCAAAAAGCTCATTCCGGCTATCATCGCGCGAGAGAATCTCGATCGCCAGATCCGGCGCGCGGCTGCCGTATCTTTCTTCTTTAAAGCTTTCGTTCAAAATCACCGAGAGGTCGGGTGTACGTGCCTCGTAAGGATTTTCCGGCCAAAGCCGGAGTGAAAATTCCGTGCGAACACGACCGATGGGATTGGCCTTGAAATAATTGACCAGTTCCGCGCCAAGCAGCACCTGGGTATCGGAATGTTTATCATCCGGCCTTTTGAACACCATCCTTCCCTGAATGAGCTCAAAAGATCTTCCCGCCGCCAGCTTGCTTGCCTGTTCGAAAGTCAATCTGGTTTTGGGCGGCGCCAGCCTGGGAACATCCATTCGCTCTGTCATGAGTCGCTCTTCGTCAAGAACGGCTTCTTGTTCAACAACGGTTGCCATCCTTTTTCCTCGTTTTGGGTTTTATATGAAGAAATCGTAAGCTCATTCCGCCGCTTTTGTCGCTGCCGCAGGCCAGGCCCAAAGATCTTGCACGTTCACGGAAAAACCAGGCAACAATTCCGGGCAAGTCAGCGTGTCTGTTACCCACTGCCGGTCATTGGGAGTAATCACCATGACGCCTTTTTGATACGGGTCGATAATCCAAACCACGCGGCTGCCGTTTTCCAAATAGAGTTGCGCTTTCTCGAACAGGGCATTGCGGTCGTCGTCGCGAGAGAGAATCTCAATCGCCAAATCCGGCGCACGGCTGCCGTAATCTTCTTCACGCAAATTCTCGTTTAAAATGACTGAGAGATCAGGTGTGCGAGCTTCGTAAGGATTATTCGGCCAGAGCAGAAGAGTAAACTCCATTAACACGTGACCGATGGGGTTGGCTTTGAAATACTCGCCTAAAAAACCGCAAGCGCGTGCATGGGCGTCGGCATGTTCAGCATCAGCAGCTTTTATAATCAGCTCGCCGTGAATAAGCTCGAAGGATGCGCCATCGGCCAACTTGGTGGCCTGCTCAAAAGTCAATCGACCCGTCGTCGATGGCGGCTTCAGAGATGCTGAGAGATCGGCAAACATTTCTTCTTCGTCGAGAGCGGCTTGCGGTTCGATAACGGCTGCCATTTTTCTCTTTACTCAGGGAAAATATCTTGCACGTTGATTGAGAAACCGGGCAGCAACTCCGGGCAGGTCAGCGTATCGGTTACCCAATGCCTGCCGTCGGAAGTAATCACCATGACGCCTTTTTGAAAGGAATCGACAATCCAAACCACGCGGCTGCCGTTTTCCAGATAGAGTCGGGCTTTCTCGAACAGGGCATTGCGGTCATCGTCACGCGAGAGAATTTCAATCGCCAGGTCCGGCGCGCGGCTGCCGTATCTTTCTTTCTTAAAATTCTCCTTCAAAATCACCGACAAATCCGGCATGCACCCCTCGTACGGATTTTCCGCCCACAGGCGAAGCATAAATTCCGGGCGCACGCGGCCGATGGGATTGGTTTTGAAATAAATATATAACTCACCGCCGAGTATCCCTTGCGCATCAGCATGTTGATCATCCGGCATTTTGAATACCATCCTTCCCTGAATAAGCTCAAAAAGCCGCCCGTTTGCCAGCCTGGTTGCTTGTTCAAAAGTCAATCTGAGAGTTGGCGGCGCCAGCTTTGGAGAGGCGAAGGATTCTATAATCAATCGCTCGTCTTCACGAACGGCTTCTTGTTCAGCAACGGCTGCCATTCTTTTTTCCTCTTGTTTTGGTTATCTTAACAAAATTGACTCAAGCTAAAATACCAACTTATCGGATATTTGTCAAGCCCACATTAGCGCCGCGGCCATGTCACTCCAAACCATTTTCAACTTCGCGCCGGCGGAACATCTCGAAATCGTGTTTGCGCTCGAATAATTTCACCAGCAGCAGGCCGGCCACAAAACCGCCGATGTGCGCAAACCAGGCGACGTTGCCGCTGCCAATGTCCGCGAAGATTCCCAGGCCGTTCGTCAATTGCGTCAAAAACCAAAATCCCAGAACGAACAGCGCCGGAATGCGAAACGTCGTCAAACAAATAAAAATGGGCACCAGAATCAAAATACGGGCGCGCGGAAATTTGACCAGATACGCGCCGAGCACGCCGCTGATCGCGCCGCTGGCGCCGATCATCGGTTCATCCGAATTCGGCATCATCGCAATGTGCGACATCGTCGCCGCCACGCCACAAAGCAGATAAAAGACGATATAGCGCGGATGCCCCATCAACCCTTCGATATTGTCGCCGAAAATCCACAGATACAGCATATTGCCGAGCAGGTGCATCCAGCCGCCGTGCAGAAACATCGCCGAAAACAGGCCGGAGAGATGCGTGCCCGCCATAATGCTGGCCGGAATCGCGCCGTATTCATGCACGAAAACATCCACATCGGGCCGCGAAAGCTGATATAAAAAAATGGCAATATTGCAGAAGACCAGCCCATAATTGAAATAGGGCGTCAACACGCGCGGATTGTCGTCTTTGAGCGGAATCAATTTTCCCTCCTCGGACAAAATGAAGCTTCACCGCGGCAAAATTTTATTTGGACGGAACGTCGCGCTGTGGGTGAAGCGAAAACATTGCCACCACAGAATAATGATTTTTCGGTTGGAAAACAAGGGGATTTTTTCCATAATGTAATGGGCAGTAACGGGATAACTGCCCCGGCGCTTTAACTTACTTTAACTTACTTTAACTTACTTTAACTTACGAGAGCGCCTCAAAGCGCCCGGGCAGTGCCTGTCGCTGAGAGATTACTCAATAAAGCCATTCCTACGTCTGTATTTCGAGGTTTTGTCCGGTAATATTAAGAAGCCTTCGCGCGGCGCTAAATCTTTCTGTGTGCAAATTGCATCCCGAAACCTGGCGACGCGCAATAGCGTTGAATAGAAGGTGTGGCAAATTGCGAGTAAAATGCAGCCAGAGTGCGAAGCTTTAGCTTCGCGGCAATGCTAAAGCCCCGCCCAGAGCGGGGCACTCCGCCTGTGAAAGCACACTCAATCGAAAAAACTTTTTAAAAATATCAGAAAGGAAATCCAATGTCACGCTTCTATGGTCGATTGCACGCCATGATTAATCTCTGGCCATATTTACTCAAAACCTCGAGCCTTGCCCTGACGACGATGGGCATTATCGCATTGAGCTTTACGGCGGCCGCGCAAACCATTCCACCCACCATCACCGTCAACTCCAAAGTCAGCACCGGCGCGGTAAAAGGCGACGCCGATGATCCGGCGATTTGGATTCATCCAACCAATCCGGCAAAAAGTGTCGTCATTGGCACGGATAAAGACCCCAGCGGCGGCCTGTATGTCTGGGATATGACCGGCAAACAAATTCAATACGTGCCGCTGGGCCGCCCCAATAACGTGGACGTGCGCTACGGCATGATAGTCGGCGGCCAATCCATCGATATTGCCGTCACCAACTCGCGCAGCAATCCCAAACAAATTAAAGTTTTCAAAATCGATTCGAACGACGGCGCGTTGACGGACATCACCACCGATGGCCGTATACTAACGCCGGAGTTGGATGATCCGTACGGCGTTTGTCTTTATCAACGGAAGTCCGATGGCGCCATGTTCGTCATCGAGAGCACGCAATCCGGCGCCAAAAGCAATTTGCATCAATATCGTTTGGAAGACGACGGCGCGGGCAAAGTGAAAGGCGCATACGTCCGGGCCTTTGGCAATAACACGATCAAAAAATTTGTCGAAGGCCTGGTCGCCGATGATGAATTGGGTTATGTTTATGCCTCCGACGAAACCAACGCGATTCGGAAATATTACGCCGATCCGGCGCGCGGCGATGACAATCAAATCGTCGCTTTCGCACTGGGCGACGGCATCTCCGGCGATCGCGAGGGTTTGGCGATTTATCAATGCCCCAATGGCGCCGGTTATTTGCTCGCCTCCAATCAAAGCGGGACGAACGTCAAAGTCTATCGGCGCGAGGGCGAGGGCGGCGATCCGCACCAACACACCTTGCTCACAACCATCAAGACCAACGGCTCCAGCGCCACGGACGGTCTCGACGTCACCAATCGGCCGGCGTCCGCGCAATTTCCCAAAGGTTTTTTAATCACGCACAACGCGCCGGGCAAGCAGTTCAAATTATATGCGTGGGAAGAAATTGCCCAAAACTATTTGAGCATCTGCGCGGGCCCGACAACCGGCGTCATCGAGAACACCACAACCCAACCGCAAGAATTTCGGCTCGAGCAAAATTTTCCGAATCCGTTTCTGAGCGGAGCGAAACCCCTCGCGACGGGCGGGGGAAATCCTTCGACAACGATTCCATTTCATTTGGAAAAAGCCGCACGGGTTCGACTCTCGGTTATCAATCTCATGGGACAGACGGTTCGCATTTTATCCGAAGGCGAATTGTCCGCCGGCGCGCATGCAATTGAATGGGATGGCCGCAACCAAGCCGGCGCTATTGTGCCGGCCGGAACTTATTTGTTGCGCCTGGATAATGGCAAGCAAGCGCAGATCAAAAAGCTGATGATGGTCAAATAGCAGAGGGCAAAGCGCATGGAGCAAAGCGCGAAGGTTGTGCGCCATACGCTCTGCTATGCTCAAAAAGGGTGATTGGGAAAATCTCGATCGCCCTTTTTATTTTGTCGCTTTGATTTCGAAGATTTTTTTGCTAAATTTATCGTCACAAACCGGCTTCGACTTCGTGTTCCCCGAAAGGATGATGATGCCGCGGCGCTGTGCTGACAACGATTTTCTGCGGAAAAATTGCTGCCGGATTGCAATCGCCATGGGTTGCTTCGCGGCGCTGGGTTGGCTCATTCTGAGCCTGCCGGCGAATCTCTACGCCCAAAATCCGCCTCTTCAATTCGACCGCATCCCCAGTGAACTTGGGGCTTTCGCAAAATTTGATCAGCGCGATTCTGCAAGACCGTAAAGGCTTCTTAAGAACCTGATCGAATCACGGCGCCGGCTGCGCGAGCGCTTTCAGCAGGCCGTGGTGTTGAAGCCCAGCGAGTTGGCGATCAATTCCGCGGATGAAGTCTTTTTGAAAAAAGTATTGGCCGCAGTGGAGAAACATCTCGCGGAGGAAAATTTCGATGTGGAGACTTTGGCCGACGAAGTGGCGATGAGCCGCGCCCAACTCAATCGCAAGCTGCGCGCGCTCACGAGCCACTCGGTCAGGGAGTTCGTGCAATCCATTCGCTTGCAGCGCGCTGCGGAACTGCTGCAAAAAAAAGTCGGCACGATCGCGGAAGTGGCCTTCATGGTGGGCTTCGGCGATCCGAGCTATTTCACCAAAAGCTTTCGCAGGCAATTTGGCAAGACGCCGTCAGAGTTTGCGGGGTGAGGTTTATAAGCAAAAAATCATGGCAAAACTATTTCGGGCAAAATGATTAAAGAATTGTTTTGCCCGAAATAGTTTTGCCTTTTTTAGTTCCAGCGTGCCAGAGAAAAGAAACCACGCCTTTAAAACCTCGCAAGGAATCCTGCCTGCTTTTTTTACCCATTTTCAGATTGCGCTTTGACCTGCGCGTGAATCAAGGCCTCGGCCTCCGCAATGGAGCGCGCTTGCTTCAGGCCGGCGCGAATCTTCTGGAGCGTTTCGATATCCGTGACCTGCTCAACCTGATCGAACAACTCCAGTCCGACCACGCCAAATTTGATCTCAAGAATATCGGAGATCATTTCTCGTAAGCCGAGAACTCTTTCTTCCTCGCGTCCTTTTTTTATGCCAACACGTTCGGCAACGGCTAGAACAGACATTTGCTTTTCCTCCGTGGTTGGTTTGATTTCTTCATACAACGCTTCATCTTTGACTTGCGGTAGAGCCATGATCACACCGATAAATTCGTAAAGCGCCAGAATCCCTGGCCTGCGGCCGGGCAGGCATCTCGCGGCTCATGCCTCGGCGATAAAGCTCCAGCAAAAAGTGCTTCTTCCATTGATAGCGCTCTTGATCGCTGCCCTGAGTTTCTACGGTTTTTAAAAAAGCCATCGTGACAATCGCAAACGGATTGGGATCGCGCTCCAACTCCTCCCACTTGTCCCGATAATCGAGCAGTTTGACCATCGGGAATTTAAAGTAGCGTTGAAATCCCAACTGCGAAATTTCATAAGCGTTCTCACGGAACTTCGGATCATCGTCCGTCAACAGGACGACGCTGATCACCTTTTCGCCAAAGCGGTCAGAAATCCGATAATTACAATTATACACGCGTTTGGCAAAATCAACCTCGCGATAGCCCTGAATCTCGATATGAATTAACAGCCACTTTTCACTGCCATCAAGCAGAAAAACCTTGACGAGCTTGTCGACGACCCGTTGGCCGGTGTCGTCTTCCTGCGGCAGAATCTTCTGCAATTCCTTATCGAAAAATTCGAAGCCCTTTGCGAAATCGATGGCCAGATAAATTTCGCGAAAATAGAACGCCAGAAACTCCGGCAGCAGTTTATCGAGAATTTTTCTCCACGAGCTATCCTGTTTCATCGGCGGCTCATTGGTGACAAAGTTTTGTTTTCTTTGCACAATATAACAAATGACGGCTTCATTTCAAATTGTTTTTTTCACGCCCGCCTCAGAATTACAAAACTGCACCACGATTTTTGCCGAATGATCCGCGATTACCAGCCTTTGCGCCGTAAATACCATACGGCGGTTATGCCATAGTTCATAATTGCCAGCCTTTGCGCCGCGCGTCCTACCACTTCGCCCCGTTTTTTTCGTAAATTCTCTCACCGTATAAATTCATCCGGATTGATCAGACCAAATTTGAGAGGAGAAAAAGCCATGCGACGAGTTTTCATTTTTATCAGCATTTCGATGGCCGCTGTTTTTGGCGCGGCGGCCATGATGAATTCAAGCGATGGCAAAGCCAAATTTGAGCTCAAAATCCCGCCGGGGCTTGATGCGCAACTGCAGTACGTCCCCGCAGACAATCCGCTCACCGCCGAGAAGATCGAGTTGGGGCGCATGTTGTATTTCGACAAGCGGCTCTCGGCAGACAATTCGGTGGCCTGCGCGACGTGCCACAATCCTCAATTCGGTTTCACCGATGGCATGGCCGTCTCGACCGGCATCAAAGGACAAACCGGCGGTCGCAGCGCGCCGACCGTCATCAATCGGCTTTTCAGCGACGCGCAATTCTGGGATGGCCGCGCTGAAAGTTTAGAGGCGCAAGCCCTCGGCCCGATTCAAAATCTGATTGAGATGGGCAACACGCTGGAGGCCGTTGTGAAAAAACTTAACGCGATTAAAGGGTATCGTCTGGCGTTTCAGCGCGCGTTTGGAACGGGAGTGACGGCGGACGGAATTGGTAAAGCCATCGCTTCTTTCGAGCGCACGGTGCTGTGCGGCAACTCGCCGTATGATCGCTTCAAAGCCGGTGAGCAGAATGCGCTTTCGGAATCGGCGCAACGCGGTTTGGCGCTTTTTGAGAGTGAACGCGTGAAATGCACGGCTTGCCACGTTGGGCATAATTTCACCGACGAAAATTATCGCAACCTCGGCATCGGCATGGAAAAAGGAGAGCCGGATTTGGGGCGCTATGAGATTACCAGGAACGAGGAAGATCGCGGCGCTTTCAAAACGCCGACGTTGCGCGACGTCGCCCGCACCGCGCCCTACATGCACGATGGCAGTTTGATAACATTAATGGAAGTGATCGATTATTACGACAAAGGCGGAACACCCAACGCGCATTTAAGCTCCGATATGAAGCCATTGCATTTGAACGCGCAGGAAAAAGTCGACCTGGTGGAGTTTATGAAAAGCTTGACGGGCGAGATGCCGGCTTTTGAAGAACCGAAGCTGCCGAACTAAGATGAGCGAAGAGTGAAAGGCGAGGGGAGAAGGGCGAGGGGCGCGCTCTTCACTCTCCGCGCTCTGCACTCGGCGCAAGAAGGTGGTCGATGATTTCCTGAATGAGGAACGGCAAATTCGGCTGGATAAAAGATAAGCTTGGCGCGGGGATACGATGATGTTTGATGTCCGGCGGAACGTGCTAAGGAATGGTGTAAATATACCGTTCGTACTCCTGTGAACTTTCAAGCAATGGCGTCATGCGAATTCTCCAACCTCCACGGGCTCGCTCAACGGCAGGTTGGAGACGGCTTCTTCGAGGTAATTTCGGAATAACAGCTCGCGACGTAATTTGATTTCGTAAAGCGCCGCCCATTCTTGAAAGTCTTCTTCGCACTCGAGCTTGCCGCTTTGGTAAAGCTTGTAAAAGTATGTGTTCAGCAATTTGTACTTCTTTTCAAATTGCAAAAGCTGCGGCTCAATGGCCTGCAAGTCTTCGATGATGCCATCGAGCGTCAAAGGTTCAGCCATGATCGTTCTCCATGAATATTCGACTGAAATATACAAAAAACCGGCCAGTAAAGCAACGCTATAAAATTTTTTAATGCTGAGGCCAACATGCCAACCAAAATTCTGGTCGTCGATGACGAGCTTGATTTGTCGCTGCTGATTCGCCAAAAGCTCAGAAAAAAAATTCGCGCGAACGAGTTGGAATTCTTTTTTGCGCAGAATGGGGCGGAGGCTTTGGCCATGTTAGAGCGCGATCCGGCCATCGAGTTCGTGCTCACCGACATCAACATGCCGGTAATGGACGGCCTGACGCTGCTGACGGAACTGCGAAAGTTGGAAATGAGCCGGCCGCTGTTGAAAGCCGTGATTGTCTCGGCTTACGGGGATATGAAAAATATTCGCACCGCCATGAATCGCGGCGCTTTTGATTTCCTCATCAAACCGCTCAACTTTGAAGATCTGGAAATCACCTTCAACAAAACGCTGCATGAGCTTGCCACGCTGAAACAGGCTATGCAAGCCCATGACCGGTTGGTCGCCCTCGGCAATGAATTGAGCATCGCCAACGATATTCAACAATCCATCCTGCCGCGCGCGTTTCCGGCTTTTCCGGATCGGCCGGAAATCGATCTCTACGCGGAAATGATTCCCGCCAAAGAAGTCGGCGGCGATTTTTATGATTTCTTTCTTATCGATCGATCTTTCCCAGTTGGACTACGTCAGCAGCGCCGGTTTGCGGGTGTTTTTAATTGCCGCCAAACTGTTGAAAAGCGCCGGCGGCAAGTTTGCTTTGTTCACGCTGAAAG
>Ga0247727_10019148_pt1 | contig 10648 bp, 10 predicted proteins | sample WisWelCaveWW1625_FD_202498 | JGI IMG/M metagenome (GOLD analysis project Ga0247727, IMG submission 202498) | Biofilm microbial communities from Wishing Well Cave, Virginia, United States - WW16-25 | ecosystem: Environmental > Aquatic > Deep subsurface > Groundwater > Cave microbial mat | place...
CACCAGACCGCCCAGCCAGATGTGTCCGCGCATCCACGACGCGGCCCGCCCCAGCCGCCAGGCGCGCCGGCGCTTCCGCACGGCCAGAAGCCCCTCGAACGCCATGAGGACGGCCGCGGCGGCGCCGAAGGTCAGGCCCGCCGCGCTGCCCCCGGTCACACCACCGGGGGTGCCACGGGAGGCGACGGCATAGGCAACGGTCGCCGCCAGCGCCAGACCTGCCGTCACGGCGATCCATCCCCGGTGCGTGGCGTCGACGATCACGAGGATCCGATCTTTTCCTTGAAGAAATCACCCGGCTCGACGCGGAACGCTGCCTCGTGCGGACAGGCGACGACGCACGAAGGCTCTGCGAGGTGCGCGCACAGATCGCAAGTGATCGCCTTGTCGCGCGTGGTTTTCACGGCCGCCTTGGGCGCCGGCGCCGCGGCGCCGGCCGCCGCCTCGCCCAGAGCAATCGGAAACGGGTGCATGTTGATGTTGCCGTACGGGCAGTTCTTCGCGCACAGGCCGCAGCCGATGCACCAGTCCTCGATGACGATCTCGAGCGAGTCCTTGCGGCGGATCGATCCCACCGGGCAGCCGATCATGCAGAGCGGATCGCGGCATTGACGGCAGGAGGTGGCGACCAGGTACTTGTCGAAGCGGAGCCCGTCGCGGATCAGGCGCGTGACCCCATCGTGCGTGTCGGCGCAGGCGCGCACGCATTCGTCGCAGCGTGTGCAGCGCGTCAGATCCAGAACCAGCAGGCTCTGCGCCTGCATGAGCCCCTGCTCGAGGAACTCATCCAGGCGCGTGTCCGAGGTCTGTCGCGCCTGCGCCAGGTTCGCGCGGCGGCGCCCGGCGGCGGTTTCCTCGAGGCGGGCGCGGATGTCGGGGAACTCCGCGGTCATGGCGCGGAACTCCTCGGCGGCGATGCGCACGACCTCGACGTGATCCAGGGCGGCGCAGGTGGCCTCCCTCACGCCCTCCCCGAGCAGGCCCATCTCTCCGAAGGCATTGCCGCGGGAGAGATACGCGAGCACGACGTCGCCTCCGGGGAACGATCGCGTCACCCGCACGAACCCGATCCGGATCAGGTAGAAGGCGTCCGCCGGCTCGCCCTCGCGGCAGATCACCTGGCCCGGCTCGAAGGAGACGAGCGACACCCGCGATCGGAGCCGGTCGAGAAACGCATCCGAGAGGCCCGATAGAAGTGGCACCCCTCTCAGGTGCTCGTCCATGGCGCGGGCGCGGTAGTCGGCTTCGAGTTTCTCCCGGAACGCCGGGCTCTTCCTCAAGATCTGCAGGACGTTGCGCAGCATCTCCAGCATGACGCAGTCCTCGGCCGCGACGACCGTGGCGGAGCGGGGGTAGAAGGAGAGGCAGGTCATCTCCCCGAACAGGCTGCCGGCCGGCAACGTGGCGACGGGCTTCTCGGTCGTCAGGTTGACGGGGGCGTCGATCGGTATCGGACGGCCGCCGGCATCGGGGCGCGGGTCCTCTTTGTGGCCGAGGAGCCGGCTGCGAATCCGCTGCACCAGGCCGCCATCGCCGCCGCCGGTCCTGACGTGGCCCATCGGCGCCCCGATCGACACCGTCGCCGATCCTTCGAGGATCAGGAACGCGGTCGAGCCGTACTCCCCCTCCCGGCAGACGACCTCGCCCTTGCGGAAGCGGCGGCGGACCACGGCTCCGGGGTACTTCTCGAGCGTCCGCGCCTGCGGGCCCTGGAAAAATGGCAGGCGGGCCAGCTCCTCGGCGCTCAACGGCTCGCCACGGTCAAGTCGGATTTCGGCGATCGGGTTGGCCATCGGTCGCAGGACGTCGCGCGGAGTCTAGCAGAGTTGCGCGACGACAGTGTTGACGGCCTCATCCTGGTCGTGCAAGATCGCGCGCGGGCCTCGATGTCCGCAGGCCGAGGTGAGCGTTGCAGCGAGCAGGGATCCCCTTCGTCGCGACGGCGTGCGCCTTTCTGGCCCTGCTGGCGCCCCGGCCGGCGGCCCGTGGCGCCGAACCGGCGCCCGACTACACGGGGTCGGGCTCCTGCTCGTCCTCCCAGTGCCACGGGAGCCTCCGGCCCCGCACCGACGGGCGCGTCACCCAGAACGAGCACACCCTCTGGGTGACGAAGGACGAGCACGCCCAGGCCTACGCCCACCTCTTGCAGGAGCGGTCGCGCACGATCGCCCGGAACCTCGGCCTCAAAACCGGCGCGGAGAAGGAGCCGCGCTGCCTCGCCTGCCACACGCTCGATGCCCCGGCCGAACGCCGCGGCCGCAGCTTCGATCCGGCGGACGGCGTGTCGTGCGAGGCGTGCCACGGGCCGGCCGAGAGATGGCTCGGCCCGCACACGACGCGCGGCTGGCAGCATCGGCAGTCGCTCGATCTCGGGATGCGCGACACCAAGGACCCGCTCGTCCGCGCCGAGGCCTGCTCCGCCTGTCACGTCGGCACCGCCGCCGCGAGCGTCGACCACGAGCTCCTCGCGGCGGGGCACCCGGAGCTGGTCTTCGAGATGCAGTGGGCCTCGAATTCGATGCCGCCGCACTGGCGCGAGCCGGCCGAGCGCGGAGCGTTCTTCGCCACGCGCCTCTGGGCCGCCGGCGAGGCGGCGCACCTGCGCGACCAGATGAGCCGGGCCGGCCGCCACGAGCCCGGATCCCGTCCGGAGTTCGCGGAGTTCGAGTGCGGATCCTGCCACCACGAGCTCGTGCAGAAGAGCTGGCGGCAGGTGCGCGGCTACGCCGGGCGCCGGCCCGGTGACCCCCCGATCGACCTCTCCCGGTGGCGCGTGCTCGCCCCCCTGGTCCGGCGGATGGCGCCCGCGATCGCGCAGGAGATCGACACGGCGGCGGCCGAGCTCGCCGCCGGACCGGCCGACCTCCGGGTCGCGGCCGGGCGGCTGGCGAGCGCCGCCGGCGATCTGGCGCGCCGGCTCGCCGACGCCGAGGTCGACCTCGGCCGCGAGGCGACACTCGCCATCCTCTCGGATCTCGCCGGCGACCCGGCCCCGGCGCGCGAGTTCGGATTCCGCGGCGCCGGTCAGATCGCGATGTCGATCGATTCCCTCGGCCGCGCTCTCATCGAGACACGCGCCAGCGGCGCCGGCCCGCCGCTCGACGCGGCGGTCGAAGCCCTGTTCGAAACCCTCAAGAACCCGGCCGCCTACGATCCGGACGCCTTCACAGGCGCCCTCCGGGTCGTGGCCTCGAGGTTGAAGGAGACCACGCCATGAAGCGTACGGGAGTGTGGGGACCGGTGGTGCTGGCTCTCGTTCTGGCGGTGTCGGTCCTCGATGCCGCTCTCGCGGCGGCGGGCGATCCGGCCGCGCCCGGAGCGGTGGGAGGCGATACGGCGGCCGACGAGGTCGGCGAATCCGGCGCGCGGGCCGACGTCGCTTTCGCCTGGGGCCTCAAGGCTTTCAACCACGGCGACGACAATGAGGCGGAAGCCCGCTTCGAGGAGGCTGCCCGGCTCGATCCCGACCACGGCACCGCCGCCTACTGGCTGGGGCTCGCCCGCCTCCGTCTCGGCGACACGCAGGGCGCCGTGGAGGCGATCCAGAGGAGCCTCTCCGCCGCGCGGCCTCCGGCGGCACCCAGGGCGCTCGTCCTCACGAGCCTAGGGGAGGCGCAGCTCCGCTCCGGGGATGCCGCGGCCGCCGAAAAGTCGCTGGCCGCGGCACTCAAAGAGAAGCCGGACGACCCGAACGCCCTCTATCTTCACGGCCTCGCGCTGGCGCGACTAGGGGAAACCGACCGGGGACGCGCGGACGCGGGGCGCGCCCTGTCGCTGGACCCCTCCCTTCCGAAAGTGCCGTCCGCGGCCGTCGCACCGGGGACCGGTGGTGAGCTGGTCGGCACGGGCCAGCTGCCTTTCTTCGAGGTCCGGATCGAGGCGACGGGCGGCCACGACTCCAACCCGGGCGTCCTGGCGGACGATCTGACGCCGGTCGATCCGGAGACGGGCCTCGAGATCGACCGCTCCGACACTCTCCTGACCGCTGATGTCCGGGCCGAGATGCACCCCTTCTACGGCAAGGCGGGCTGGAGCCTCGGCCTGCTGCTCGACGCTTACCAGTCGTTCTACCAGGACCTCGACGGGCTCGACCTCGGGTTCGGGCAGGCCGTCTTCCAGATCGCGCACGGAGAGGACCCGCTCGGCTTCGTCACCGGACCAATGGGCTACACGCGGGTTCCGACCGGCAATTCCCGCGCCTCGTTCCTGCTGCAGGGCGGCGCCGCCTACAGCCGGCTCGACGACGAGTCGTTCTACCGCGTCCAGCGGCTGGCGGGGTCGGTTACCCTCCGCGAGGGCGCGAAGACGGCGACCCAGATCGACGCCGATTACCAGGACCTGAATTTCTTCCAGTCGGGATCGCCCCTCCTCGAGCCCGAGACCCTCGATGGCCACCTCTGGACCTTCAAGGCGAGCCAGTACTTCTTCCTGGGCCGGCGCGACCGCTACGTCCGCGTGGGTTACCTGCACGGCGAGGACGACCGGTCGCAGGAGTTCTTCGACTCGAAGATCGACGAGGGGAGCTTCGAGCTGTCGCTGCCGCTCAGCCGCTGGCTCGTCCTGTATCTCTCGGGCGCCCATCGCGGGGAGGACCGCGACCAGGGTTCGGTCCCGCACGAGGAGAAGACGTCCTACGCCTCGGCGGCGCTGATCTGCCCGTTCGCTCCGCACTTCTACCTGACGGCGCGCGGAAGCTGGGTCAGCCACGACGTGCAGGATTCCGCCCTGGACCTTCTCGACTACGATCGGACCGTTGCAACGCTCGGCGTCACCTGGTATTACTGACGAAGCGCAGGGAGGAAAAGCGATGAACGCACGAAGGCACGAACGCTGTTGGCTGCTTCTCCCCGGCGCCTGCTTCATGGTCCTGTCGCTCGTCCCGGGCCGGCCGGCGGCCGCGGAGGTGGGCGAGACGGTCATGGTGCGAAACGACGTGACCGGGACGCCGCCGTCCGGCGCGGCCCGGAAGCTGGCGGTCGGCGACGGCATCGCTCTCGGCCTGGCGCTCGAAACGGCCAAGGCCGCCGCCGTCAAGATGACCTTCGCGCCGCAGGGGTCGCTGACGCTCGGACCCGAGACACGGATGACGATCGAGCAGACGGTCGTCGATCGTGCCACCGGCCGTGACACCTCGCACGTGTCGATGTCGATCGGCCGCCTGCGCGTCGCTCTCGGCCGGCTGTTCGGAGGCGACGTGGAGATCAAGACGCCGGCCGCCGTGATCGGCATCAAGGGGACCGACGTCATCCTGGATCTGGACGCCGCGGGGCGCCTGACCGTGCTCGTGCTGGCCGGAACGGCGCGGGTCGGAGAGGGCGGCGCCGGAGGCGGAGTCGATCTCCACGGCGGCCACTACACAACCCTCGAGCCGGGTGGCGCACTTGGCGGTCCCCGGCCTCTCGACGCCACGATCCGCGGTCTGATGAACGAGGCGCTCGCCGACTTCGGATTGAGCCCCGCTCCTCCGACACCGCGTCCCGACGAGGACCTCGTGAACGCCGCCTTCGGCGGCGGCGCCGGAGCCGGTGGGAAGGGTGGCAAGGGATTGAGCATCGAGACGGCGTCCGCCTCGCCGGCCGCAGGGGGCGCCGCCTTCAGCGACCCGTCGCTCGCCGGGTTCCCCGTGCCGCCCTATTTCGATCCTCAATCCAGGGGCGGACAGCAGCCGCCCATCGTCGGCGGTCCCTAGCCGCCTCGCGGAGCCTCGCCATGCCGGGAAGCCGGGTGGTGCGGGGCGGCGCCCGGAGCGTGATCGCCAGCCTGGCGATCGGGGCGGGCGCCTCGATTCTCGTTCTGCTCGCGGCGCGCGGCCCCTGGCTCGGGCTGTACGAGCTCAAGTCGATGGACCTCATGATGCGCCTGAGGGGCGAGGCGCCGGCGGACCCGCGGGTCGTCGTCTGTGACATCGACGCGCGAGGTGTCGATCACTTCGGCCAGTGGCCCTGGCCCCGTCCGGTGCTGGCGACGCTCGTCGACCGGCTGGCCGGAGCCGGCGCCTCCGTCATCGCCTTCGACATCGTGTTCGCGGAGCCTTCGCGCGCGGGGCCGGAGGAGGACCAGGCCCTGGCGGACGCCTTGAAGCGCGCCGGGAACGCCGTGCTCGGCTACTACTTCCGGAACGAGCAGGTCCAGGCAGAGCCCGCGCGCTACGGCGGCGACCCCGGCAACATCCGGGACAGCGCGGTCGAGCAGGTGATCGAGCCGCCGGCCGGATTCCCGATCCCCGAGCGGCCCGTCGTGGAGCCCAACATCGATCTCCTTGCCGCGGCCGCCGCCTCGCAGGGGTTCTTCTCGATCGACCCCGACTCGGACGGCGTGCTGCGGCATTATGCCGTCGTGGCGCGGCACGAAGGCGACTACTACCCGGCGCTCGCGGTGCGCGCCGTCCAGCGGGCCCTGGGCGCGGGGCCGCTGGCGCTCGGCCCCTATCAGGGAAGGCTGCCCGCCGTGACCCTCGCCGACCGCGCGGTCCCGACCGACGAATCCGGCCGTCTCTGGGTCAACTACCGCGGGCCGGCCGGCGCGTTCCGGACCATCCCGGCCATCGACGTCATCGAGGGGCGGTTCGATCCCGCCGATCTCCGCGGCCGACTGGTGTTCATCGGAGCCTCCGAGACCGGCATCGCCGATCTCCGCGCCACGCCGCTCGCGGGCGTCGTGCCGGGCGTGGAGGTGCACGCCACCGTCGCCGACAACCTCCTCAACGGCCGGTTCATCCACGACACGGCCGCGCACCTAGCGGCGTCGATCGCCGCCCTGCTGCTGATCGGTCCGCTCATCGGCTTCCTGGTGGCGACGATCCCGAAGGCGCTCCACTGCTTCCTGCTCTCGTCGTCCGCGGGCGCGGGCTGGCTCGCCGCCACCTGGATCGCCTTCACCCGCTTCGACGGCCATCTCCAGATCGTGGCGCCGTTCCTGGCCGCCGTGATCGCGTACATGGGCGCCAGCGTCTACCGGGCGGTGTTCGTCGAGGCGAAGGCGCGTCAGATCAAGCGGACCTTCGAGCGCTACGTCTCGGGCGCCGTGGTCGAGGAGATGCTCGCCGATCCCGACCGGGTGAAGCTCGGCGGCGAGAGGCGCGAGATGACCGTGCTCTTTTCCGACATCCGGGGCTTCACGTCCCTCTCCGAGCGACTCGAACCGGAACAGGTGGTGCACCTCCTGAACGGCTTCCTGACGCCGATGACGCGGGTCGTGCTGGAAGCGGGCGGGACGCTCGACAAGTACATGGGCGACGCGCTGATGGCCTTCTTCGGGGCCCCGATCCAACAGCCCGACCACGCCGCGCGGGCCTGCCGCGCTGCCCTCTGGATGAGGGACGAGCTGGCGCGGCTCAACGAGGGCTGGGAGCGCGAAGGCCTGTTGGCCGGGATCGGCGGCCGGCTCGGGATCGGCATCGGCCTCAACAGCGGATGGATGTCGGTGGGCAACATGGGGTCGGAGGAGATCTTCGACTACACCGTTATCGGCGACAACGTGAATCTCGGCTCCCGCCTGGAGGCGCTCACTCGGACGTACGGGACGGAGATCATCGTCTCGGAGTTCACCGCGGCGCTGGTCTCGGGCGAGTTCCTGCTGCGGGAGATCGACCGGGTGCGCGTCAAGGGGAAGCAGCAGGCGGTCACGATCCACGAGCTCCTCGGTCCGGCGCCGGGGGACGCCGGTCTCAGGACGCGGCTCGCGACGTTCGCCGCCGGCCTGGCCGCGTACCGCAAGCGGGATTTCCGCGCCGCCGAGGCGATCTTCGAGCGCCTCCTGGGCGAGAACGCGGAGGACGGTCCGGCCCGCCTCTACCAGACCCGCTGCCGCGCGTTCCTGGCGATCCCACCGCCGTCCGACTGGGACGCTGTCGAGACGCTGGCCGTGAAGTGACAGAGGCCGGTAGTGCGGCAGGCGTGCCGTGCGCTAAAATGTCGGATCGAGAGGCGAGATCGTGATCCAAGAGATCACCGCACAATCAGCAGCAATCGAGAGCCTGTGCAGGCGCTTTCGCGTCCGTCGGCTGGAGCTTTTCGGATCCGCCGCCACCGGCCGGTTCAATCCCCAATCCAGCGATCTCGACTTCCTGGTCGAGTTCGACTCCCTTCGAGCCAATGAGTATGCCGATGCCTACTTCGGGCTCTTGGAGGAATTGGAGAAGCTCTTCAGACGCGACGTGGATCTTGTCGTGGCTGCCTCCGTCAAGAACCCCTATCTCAGAGAGAGTATCCAGGGATCGAGGACGCTGTTATATGCGGCTTGAATCCAAGAAGTACGTCTTCGACATCCTGCAGGCCGCGAAGAGGGTTACGGAGTTCACCAGGAACAGGCAGTTCTCAGATTACGAAAGCGATGATTTGCTTCGCGCTGCTGTCGAGCGCCAGTTCGAGATCATCGGTGAAGCCCTGCGTCGCCTCGCCAAGGAAGACGCCACAACCACCGCCATGATCAGCGAACACGCGCGGATCATCGCATTCCGGAACATCCTGGTCCATGGGTACGCCGATATAGATGATCGAATCATCTGGGACATTCTGCAGTCTAAACTCCCCATCCTTCTCCGCGAAGTCGAATCGCTCCTAGCGTGAACAGCCCATCGCTCGACTACATGGTGGCTAGATACTACTCCTCCTCCCTCGGCAGGTTCATGGCGGCGGACCCGGCACAGAGGATCGAAAAGAACCTTCCGCAGCCACAGCGGTGGAACCGATACACGTATTCCGGAAACAACCCACTGGTCAACGTGGATCCGGACGGCAAGGATTTTGTCAAGTCGGTTGATAAGCAGAACAAGACAGTCAACGTAACTGTGAACGTCGTGATAGCCGGTCCGGCCGCAAGCCCACAGGTTGCCCAGACTTTCCAAGATCAAGCCAATGCGAGCTGGGGTGGCCCGAAGTCGTTCACTGCCAAGGATGGATCTCAGTGGCAACTCAACGTGAAGGTGAACGCCACCACGGACGCCAGCAAGTTCTCTGACGCTGACGGCCCCAATACGGTAGAAGCGAAAGAATCGGGCGAAACCGGCGTCAAGGGCAATGAAGGCACCCTAAATGTAAGCGATCTCAGCAAGCCGGGCGTAGCCGGCCACGAGACCGCTCACATGATGGGCGTCCTCGACAGCCCAGATCCGCAGAGTCCCGGCTTAATGAACCAGAGCGGCGAGAACGCGAAGCCGACCCAAGAAGAAATAAACCAAGCCGGTCAGATCGCCCTGGAGAAACCCACGAAGAAGCCCAAGAAGTAGGCTCAGGAGGCGGTTCCCCAATGCGTCGGCTCGCGCTCGTTGCAATGTTGGCAGTGACTTCTCTCTACGCTTCTGGCCAATCGGCCGAGCGCCACAGCTGCACGCTTCGTGTGAAATTGTCAAAGTCAGCCTACGGGGTAGACGAACCGATCAAAGGCACGCTGATAATCGAGAATCCCGAGAAAAGAACGGTAGCTCTCGCCAAGCCACTTCTGCCGACGGCGTGGTCCGTAGTTCACTACTTTGATCGCAACGGTCGACGCGAACAACGTGCCTGGGAAGGTGGAAGGGGGCGGGGCTCCTCCCACCTCGGGCCGCCGCCCCGTTACGCAGCGAAAGACTACTTGTTTATCAAACCTGGAGGGACGTACGAAGAGCCAATAGACGTCGCGTGGTACCTGCGCAATCAAGAGGAGTCTCTTGCGCCCGGCCAGTATGAAATAGAGTTCCAGTACGAGAGTCCTGCCAACGAGTCGGAACGCGATATCCCACTCATCCCGTACCTGATAACGTCAAACGTCTTGCGCGTCTCAATCAATGCGAGATGAGCCTTCCCAGGAGTTCCGGCTCCTGAACAAGGAGGTGCGCCGCTATCCGCGCTCGCCAAGCGAGACTTATGCCGACGTGGCCCTCCGCGCGAAGCGCTCCGGTCCACGCGGCATAAGAGGCGCTTGGGCGTGACGTGGACCCCGCGGCAGGCGTCGCGCCGGCCGCGCTTGCAGTTGAACTGAACCTCTCGCAGTCGATCTCACCACGCGCGTCCGTCACGCCGCCCGCAGGCGGGGCGCAGCGAGCGTGTTGCAGTTCCCCCCTTGCGCCGGCCTTCGGCACGCCCCCCGGCGGGCCGCCGGGGGACTCGGCGGTGCGCGTCGCTCTGCGCCGCGCGGAACCCCTTCGCGTAAGCGAATAGCTGGAGCGTGAACGGACGCTCAGGGCGTCCAATCGCGGGCGCGGGTGTGCTCGACGATCCAGAGACGGCCAACGATGTCGGTGGTCTCGGCGAAAAAACGGGTGAGGGCGGCGATCTGGTTGCGGGCGGTGGGGGCACCGAGTCGGAGGACCACCAACCCAGCGAACTGCGCGGGTGGGCAGAGGCGCGGGTCGGCGAAGTCGAGGTCCAAGGTGACGAGAACGCGCTTCTCTGTGCGCACGGCGCGGGCGACGTCGGGATGGCCGGCGAGGTCCTGGTCGTGGACGGTGAGCACGTCGTGGCCCTGGGCGCGCAGGGCGGGGGTGACATCGGTGTGGATGTTCTCGTCGAGCCTGAGGTTCACGAGGTGCGTGCGAGGGGCAGGATGCGCTCGTGGGCGAGCTTGGCGCCGTAGGCGAGGGCGACCTGGACGTCGTCGCGGGTGAGAGTCGGGTAGCCTCGCAGGATGTCCTCGATGGTCTCGCCGGCGGCGAGGGCGTCGAGGATCAAGG
>Ga0247727_10019149_pt1 | contig 10648 bp, 7 predicted proteins | sample WisWelCaveWW1625_FD_202498 | JGI IMG/M metagenome (GOLD analysis project Ga0247727, IMG submission 202498) | Biofilm microbial communities from Wishing Well Cave, Virginia, United States - WW16-25 | ecosystem: Environmental > Aquatic > Deep subsurface > Groundwater > Cave microbial mat | place...
GTCCAGAGCTTCAACGTCTCGGTGGCGGCGGGCATCGCGCTTCACCAGACCGCGCAGGCCCGCCGCGCGTTCCTGGGGAAGGCCGGCGATCTCGACGAGGCCGAAAGGCTTCTCTTGAGGTCGAGGTTCTACAAGCTGGCCGCGAAGCTCGCGCGCCGCATCAAGGGGCCACGATGATCCTCGCGCTCGTCCTCATGCTCGCCACGCCCGAGGCCGAGGGCGCGAAGATCGTCAAGCGCGTCCAGCGCTATTACAAGAAAGCCAAGGACTTCTCCGCCGCCTTCGACCAGCTCTACACGTACGTGGCCTTCGGGCGCACGCAGGAGTCGACCGGCAAGGTTCAGGTGAAGCGGCCGGGGCTGCTCCGCTGGGAGAGCGAGAAGCCGGAGAAGCAGATCATCGTCCTCGACGGCAAGGATTACTGGCTCTACGCGCCCGAGGACAAACAGGTCACGGTCAAGCGCGGCTTCTCGGAGACGCAGCTCTCCTCCGCCTTCACCTTCCTCTGGGGCAAGGGCGACCTGAACAAGGAGTTCACCGCGCGCGCGGTCGACCTGCCCGAGGGGCTGCCGAAGGGCGAGGCGGTGGAACTGCTGCCGCGCGAGCCGCAGCCGCAGATCCACAAGCTGCTCTTCGTGGTGGCAAAGGACGGCCAGGTGCTGGCCAGCGTGGTCACCGACGGACAGGAAAACGTCAACCGCCTCGTCTTCCGCGATGCGAAGCTCAACGGCCGGTTGCCCGACTCGGCGTTCCGATTCGAGCCCCCCGAGGGAGCGAACATCGCGGAGCTGAAGTAGAACGTGGGCCCATGCGGAGCCAGATGATCGCCGCCCTGCTCGTCGCCCTGGCGTGCGCCGGCGAGAAGCCCGTCCCCGATCGCGATCCCGCCCTCGAGCTGGCCGCGCGGCGCCCCTACGACGAGGCGCGCGCGCTCTTCGATTCCGGGCGCTACCCCGAGGCCGCGCAGGCGTTCGAGAAGTTCCTCGCCGAGTACCCGGGCGCCGAGATGGCCGACGAGGCGCGGCTCCGGCGCGCCCAGTCGCTCTCGCGCGCGGGCAAGCTGGCCGAGGCGCAGGCCGCGCTTTCCCAGATGCTGGAGAAGTACCCGACCAGCCCGTGGAAGGCGCAGGCGGCCGTCGAGCTGGGGCTGGTGCAAGCGAAGCTGGGCAAGAAGGACGACGCGGCGCAGACGCTGAGGCCCATGGTCGAGAAGATGACCGACCAGGAAAAGAAGGCGGCGGCGCCGGCGCTCGCCGAGGCCTTCGCCCACAGCGGCGACCCCGGCGAGAGCGCGCGCTGGGCCGCGCAGGCGCTCGACGCGGCCGCGCCCGCCGATCAGCCGCGGCGCCTGGAGGAATACCTCAAGCGCCTGGAAGGCTCGCCGGCGCCGGCGGTGGCGAAGCTCTCGGCCGAGCTGGACCGCAAGGGCGCGGCCTGGCCGTGGGCGGCGGTGAAGCTCTCGCGCATCCAGATGCACCTGGGCGACAGGACGCACGCGCTGCAGACCGTCGAGGAAGTGGCGGCGCTGGGCGGCCAGGGCGGCGCCCACGATCGCGCCCGCGCGATGCGGGACCAGTTGCGCTCGAGCGGCAAGGTGAACCCGAACCTGGTGGGGATCGTCCTGCCGCTGACCGGCAAGTTCAAGCCGTTTGCCGAGTCGATGCTCGACGCGATCGCGCTGCAGCTCGATCTGCAAGGGCGTGGAGCGGTGCAGGTGGTGATCAAGGATTCCAGGAACGAGCCCGAGGGGGCGCAGCAGGCGGTCGAGGAGCTGGCGCGCGAGGGCGCGCTGGTGATCATCGGCCCCATCGGGCTGGCCGAGGGCACGGCCGCGGCCACGCGCGCGCAGCAGCTCGGCGTGCCCATCGTCTCGCTGGCGCGCGCCGAGGGACTGACGCAGCTCGGGCGCTACGCGTTCCGCAACATGGTGACCTCCAGCGCGCAGGCCCGCGCCGTGGCGCGATACGCGGCGGAGAAGCTGGGGGCGAAGTCGTACGCGGTGCTGGCACCGGAGTCGCCCACCGGCGAGGACCTGGCCCGCTTCTTCTGGGACGCGGTGGCGGCGCTGGGCGGCGAGATGCGCGGCTTCGAGCACTATCCGGACCGCTCCACCAACTTCAAGAAGATGGTGCAGAGGCTGGTCGGGCGCGACAACCTGGCCGAGCGCACCGAGTTCGTCGAGGAGGAGAAGCGCATCGCGCAGGAGATCACCGATCCCTATCGGAGGCGGAAGGCGCTGGCGCAGCTCCGCAACACCGCCGCGCCCATCATCGACTTCGACGTGCTCTTCATCCCCGACTTCGCCTCCACCGTGCGGCTGGTGGCGCCCGCGCTGGCCGCCGAGGACATCGTCACCAACGGCTGCGACCAGAAGGAAGTCGACATCATCAAGAAGACCACCAAGAAGGAAGACCTGCGCACCGTGCAGCTCATGGGCTGGATGGGCTGGGACAGCCAGGAGCTGGTCGACGAGCGCACCGGCGCCGCGCGCTACGTGGCGTGCTCCATCTTCGTCGACGGCTTCTTCGCCCGCTCGGACCGACCGGCGACGAAGCTCTTCGTGGAGAAGTTCGAGAGCACCTTCCACCGCCCGCCCCAGCTCCTCGAAGCCCACGCGCACGACGCGGCCGGCATCGTGCGGTCGATCATCGAGTCCAAGCACCCGGCCACGCGCGAGGACATGCGCGAGGCGCTGGCCACCATGCCCCGGCCCTACGAGGGCGCCACCGGCGACACGCGCTTCGGCCCCGACCGCGAGCCGGAGAAGCCGCTCTTCTGGCTGTGGATCAACCGCGGCAACATCGTCGAGTTCGATCCGGCCGGGACGCCACCGGTGCCGCCGGTGCCCAGCGCGCAGGCGGCGGTGGAGCAGCCGAAGCAGCCCTGACGGAATCCCTCACCGCGCGCACACCGCCAGCACCTGCTTGAGGTCGGTGATCCCCTGCACCGCCTTCTCCACCCCGTCCTGCAAGAGCGTCGTCATCCCCGTCTTCACCGCCAGGTCGCGCACCTCCTCGACCGGCGCCTTGCGGGCGATGACGCGCTTGATCTCGTCGTTGTTCACGAGCAACTCGTGGATCCCGACGCGCCCCTTGTAACCGCTGCCGCCGCACGTCTCGCAGCCCTCGGCGTGCATGAGCTGCAGCCCCGCGCGGTAGCCGCGACGATCGGCCTCGGCCGGACCTAAGGCGCGGCGGATGGTCTCCAGCTCCTCCTCGGTGGCCGGCCCCGGCTTCTTGCACTTGTTGCACAGCTTCCGCGCCAGGCGCTGCGCCAGAACCCCGAGCAGCGCGTCGGCGAAGCTGAACGGATCGAGCCCCATGTCGATGAGGCGCGTCACCGTCTCCGGCGCCGAGTTGGTGTGCAGCGTGGAGAACACCAAGTGGCCGGTGAGCGACGCCTCGATGCCCGTCTCCGCCGTCTCCTGGTCGCGCATCTCGCCCACCATGATGATGTCGGGGTCGGCGCGCAAAAACGACCGCATGGCGGCGGCGAAGTTGAAGCCGATCTTCGACTGCACCTGCACCTGCCGCAGGCCCGGCTGCGTGATCTCCACCGGGTCCTCCGCCGTCCAGATCTTCATGTCGATGGTGTTCACCGCGCCCAGCGCGGAGTGCAGCGTGGTGGTCTTGCCGCTTCCCGTCGGCCCCACGCACAGGACCAGCCCGTAGGGCTTCTTGATCACCGCCCGCAGCTCGCGCAGGTTGCGCTCGCTCATCCCCATGTCGGCCAGCGGCAGGGGCTTGGACGCGGCCAGGATGCGCATCACCACGTCCTCGTTGGCGTTGACGGTGGGGATGGTGGCCACGCGCAGCTCGATGGTCCGGTCCGGCATCTGGAAGCGGATCTTCCCGTCCTGGGGTTTGCGCTTCTCCGAGATGTCGAGCATGGCCATGATCTTCAGGCGCGACACCATCGGCGCGCGCAGCGCGGGCGGGAACTCCTGGTAGGCCACGCAGTCGCCGTCGATGCGGAAGCGCACCACGATGGGATGGTCCTTGCCGTTGGGCTCGACGTGGATGTCGCTCGCGCCCCGGCGGTAGGCGTCGATGATGATCTGGTTGACCAGCTTGATCAGCGAGCTGTCCTCGGTGGCCACCTTGGCGTTTTCGTCGTCGCCGGCGTCGTCCTCGACGGCGAAGGCCTGCAGCGCCAGGTCCTTGACCGACAGCCCGCCCTCGCCCTTGCCGTAGCTGCGGTCGATGCAGGCCATGATCTCGTCGCGCAGGCCCACCTCGAAGACCACGCGCTCGCCCGGGTACATGCGGCGGACCGCGTCGGTGCGCGCGATGTCGTGGGGATCGTCGATGACCACCACCAATTGCCCGCCCCGCCGCTCGACGGGCGCGGCCATCACCTGCCGCACCGACTCGTATTTCACCTTGCGGAAGTCCTCGGGGATGGCCTCCATCCCGGTGCTGAACCGGTACGCGTCGCAGTTGTAGAAGACGGCCAGCGACTGCTCGACGTCCTTGCGATCGATGCCCACCTTGGAGATGAGGTGGCTGGCCGGATCGACCTTGCCCGACGCCGCGTCGGCCAGCGCCTTGTTGAGGTCGTCCAGCCCGATCTTGCCCTTGTCCACCAGCCAGTCCCACTTGCTGGGCTTGCGGCCTTCGCGCAGCGTCCGCAGGCGGTTCAGGCTGTAGAACGAGGCGCCCAGCGCCAGCGACACCTCCTCGGCCAGCGCCACGTCGCGGGGCGCGAAGTGCGTGCCGTCCTTCTTGTTGAGGAGCTGGAGCACGCCCAGGAGCGTCTTGTCGTGCGTGACCGGGACGGTGAGCAGCGACTTCGTCCGGTAGCCGGTCTTCTTGTCCCAGGACTCGTCGAAGCCCAGCTTTGGGTGCAGGCGCGCCCGCTCGGCGGTGTCGTACACGTCGCGGATGTTGATCGGCACCGGCTTACGCAGCGCGGCGGCGAATCCGGCCACGCTGTGCGCGCCGCGCTCGACGCGGATCTCGATCGAGTCGTTGCCCGACTTGGCGATGGAGTGGAGCTGCCCGTTCTTGGTGTCGAGCGCGAAGAGCGTGGCCCGGTCGGCGCCGATCAGGTCGGCGACGCGCTCGGCAAAGCCCCCGCCCAGGAGATCCTCAACGCTGGCGGCCGAAGCGATCTTCGCCTTGAGATCCGGCAGGGATTTCCGTTTCTCCAGCTCAGCTTCCATCTCCGTCGACATGATGGCTCCTCGGGCGTCTCGGGGCCCCCATGTGACCATGACGCGGCCCGCGCGGCCAAGGGCCTCGCCAGTCGCTACAATGCAGGGGCGTGGCGGACTCGAAGCAGGTCATGATCTTCCCGTTCACCGTGGCGCTCGACGGCGCCGGGCGGATGCGCGATCCCGCGCAGGGCGTGTACGCGCGCTCGCTGGCCCGCACGCTGGCCGAGCGGCTCAGCGTCGGGCCTTCGATGAACGTGGTGGCCGCGACGCTCACCTCGTCGGGGCCGGTGGCCGACGCCAAGGCCCCGCCGGCTCCGGGCGGCCCGGGCTGGGTGGTGGCCAGCCAGCCCTGGACCCTGGACGAGGCCTGCCAGGTCGGCCTTCCCGACGGCACCGAATACATGCTCCACGGCGTCGCCGAGCTGACCGATCGCATCCGGCTGCGCATCATGCTGGTCGATCAGCCGCGGGCCCAGGTGGCGCTCGATCACGTCGTCCTGCGCCCGCGCAGCGAATTGTTCAGCGCCCTGGACGAGGCGGCCGAGGCGGTGGCGACGGCGCTGGGCCAGGACCTGCCCGCCGTGGAGTGGCCCACGCGCGACGTCGAGGCGTACGTGGCCTACCTGCGCGGCCGCGATATGAGCGCCGCGCACGAGGCGGGCGTCGAGGTGGCCGATCCCGCCCGGAGCTTCGACGGCTATCTCGAGGCCCAGCGGCGCGACCCGAACTTCGTCGAGGCGCAGGAGCGGGTGCTGGCGCTGGCCCTCGACTTCGCCCTGGGCGGCCAGGGGCCGGTCCCGGCGGCGCGCGCGGGCTGCGAGCGGCTGCTCAAGCTCGACCCGCAGGCCTTCAAGGCCCACGCGGCGCTGGCGGAGATCGACCTGCACCAGGGGCAGATCGGAACGGCCATCGAGCGGCTGCGGGCCGCGCTCTTCATCAAGCCCGACTGGGTCCCCGGCTTCGAGCGGCTGGGAACGGCGCTGCTCCGCAGCGGCGAATACGCCGAGGCGCTGACGTGGCTGGAGCGCGCGGTGGCCGAGCGGCCCGATGACGCCGATGCGCTGCAGTCGCTGGGCGTGGCGCTGGCGGAAACCGGGAACATCGAGGCGGCGGCCACGCGCTTCAAGCAGGCCATCGAGAAGGGCGGCCACAGCGTCGCGCTGCACGATAATCTCGGTAGGGCGCTGACGGCGCTGGGCCGCCATGCCGAGGCGCGCCAGCAGCGGTCGCTGGCCGACAAGCTGGCCGGCCGCATCTCCTTCTGGGCCCGGCTGCGCTCGGCGATCTCGCGGATGCTCGGGAATGGCTGAACGCGAGCTTCTCGCCCCGCCGCTTCCCGGGACGCTGGGCGCGCTGCGGCCGCCGGCCCTCAACGTCGTACTCTTCGCGCTCACCGGCGCCTCGGCTTTCCTGGCCGGCGCGGTGCTGACCGACACTCAGCTCCCGCCCCCGACCAGCCGCGAGATGCTCTGGCACGGCATCGGTTTTTCGCTGTCGCTGTTGGCCATCCTGCTCGCGCACGAGATGGGCCATTTCCTCCTCGCGCGGCGGCACGGCGTCGATGCCACCTGGCCCTTCTTCATCCCGGCCCCCTTGCTCTCGCTCATCGGCACGCTGGGCGCGGTGATGAAGCTGCGCAGCCTGCCGCGCACGCGGTTCGCCTTGATCGACATCGCGGTGGGCGGGCCCATCGCGGGCTTTCTCGTCACGCTGCCCATCCTCGCGGCCGGCATCTGGCTGTCGCCGCTGGTGCCGGAGGAGCCGGCGCTGCGCCACTGGACGCTGGCGCGCGCCCTCGAGTCGCTCTACCAGACCGGCCGCTGGCTGCCGATGCTCGACGGATTCGATCTGGGGCGGCCGCTGGCCATGGTGCTGATGGAGCGGCTGCGCGACGTGCCGGCGGGCCAGGCGCTGGCGCTGCACCCGGTGGCCGTCGCCGGCTGGTTCGGCCTGCTCTTGACGGCGCTGAACCTGTTGCCGCTGGGCCAGCTCGACGGCGGGCACATGCTCTACGCGTTTTCGCGCCGCGCGCACCGCGGGCTGGCGGCGCCGCTCTCCGGCGCGCTCTTGGGGCTGGGCGTGTTCACGCCCTTCGTGGGTTGGGCGCTGTGGGGTCTCGTCGCCGGCCTTTTCTTGCAGGGGCACCCGCGCCTGGCCGAGCCAGAGCCGGCGCTCGATCCGCGGCGCCGCTGGCTGCTCCTCGCCGGCCTCGCGATCTTCGTCTTCAGCTTCGCGCCGGTGCCGCTCGCGCCTCTGGCCGGGCGGTAACGGCGTAGACTGCGGGCCGCCGTGGCGCGCCCCGCCGAAGCGACCGCCGATCCCATCCGCGCCGCGCTCGGCGAAGGCGGGCTGCTCGAGCGCGCCTTGCCCGGCTTCGAGGTCCGGCGGTCGCAGCTGGAGATGGCCGATCACGTGCAGCGCGCTCTGGGCAAGGGCCGCGCCCTGGTCGTCGAGGCGGGCACCGGCACCGGCAAGACGCTGGCGTATCTGCTCCCGGCCGCGCTGAGCGGGCTCAAGATGGTCGTCTCCACCGCGACCAAGACGCTGCAGGAGCAGCTCAAGGACAAGGACGTTCCGCTGCTCGTCCAGCTCGGCGTGCGGGCCAGCTTCGCGTTCCTCAAGGGACGGCAGAACTATCTCTGCCTCTACCGTGCCCGCGCCTTCGCGCAGCAGCCGCTCTTCGCCCGGCCGGAGGAGGCATCTTTCTTACGCCTCATCGAGGAGTGGGCCGGGCGCACCGAGGAGGGCGACCGCGCCGAGCTGGAGGGCGTGCCCGAGACGCTCGAGCTGTGGCGCGATCTGACCAGCACCGCCGACCAGTGCGGCGGCAGCAAGTGCCCCGACTATGACGGCTGCTTCGTCTTCAAGGCGCGCAGGCGCGCGGCCGATGCCGACGTGGTGGTCGTCAATCACGCGCTCTTCTTCTCCGACTTGAAGCTGCGCAGCTCGTCGGCGGGCGACGGCGGCGCGGCCATCCTCCCGCGCTACGACGGCGTCATCTTCGACGAGGCCCACGGCGTCGAGGAGACAGCCACCGAGCATTTCGGCTCCACGCTCTCCAGCCACCGGGTGATGGAGCTGGCGCGCGACGCGCAGAAGGCGCTCTCCGGCAAGGCGGGGATGCGGGCCGCGCTCGACCTCGCGCTGCGGCTGGGCCGGGAGGGCCGCGCCTGGTTCGACAAGGCCGCCGAGACGCGCGGCCGGGAGGACCGCTGGGTGGTCGTGCCCGGCTCGCTCGCCCCCGCCGAACCCGAGCGCCGGGCGTTGCGCGACCTGGTGTCCGCGCTCGGCGCCGGGCTCTCGCGCGGCGACGATCACGAGATGCAGCTCCTCGAGCGCCGCTGCCTGCAGCTCGGCCTCGATCTCGATCTCTTCGGGGACGCCGAGGGCGACGAGGGCCGGGTGACCTGGGCCGAGCTGCGGGGCCACCACCTCTTCCTGCACTCCTCGCCGCTCGAGGTGGCGAGCGACCTGCAGGGCGCGCTCTACGAGAAGATCGGCCCGGTGGTCTTCACCAGCGCCACCCTGGCCGTGGCCGGGTCGCTCGACTACTTCAAGCAGCGCGTCGGCCTGGCCGACGAATCGGGCGCGCTCTTCCCCACCGACGAGGCCGTGCTGGCCTCGCCCTTCGATTACCAGTCGAACGCCGCGCTCTACCTGCCCGAAGAGATGCCCGAGCCGCTCGACCCCGCCTTCCCCGAGGCGGTGGCGGACGAGCTGCGCCGGCTTCTCCCCGTCACGGGCGGCCGCGCCTTCGTCCTCTTCACCTCGCTGCGCAACATGCGCGCCGTGCACGAGCGGCTGGCCGGCGAGTTGCCCTGGCGCGTGTTGCTCCAGGGCGAGCGACCCAAGGGGCAACTGTTGCGCGAGTTCCGCGAGGAGCCGAGCGTGCTCTTCGCCAGCCAGAGCTTCTGGGAAGGCGTCGACGTCGCCGGCGAGGCGCTGAGCCTGGTGGTGATCGACAAGCTTCCGTTCGCCTCGCCCTCCGAGCCCCTGGTGGCGGCGCGCATCGAGCGGCTGCAGCGACTCGGCCGCCAGCCGTTCTTCGAATATCAAGTCCCGCAGGCGGCGCTGGCGTTGAAGCAGGGCTTCGGGCGGCTCATCCGCTCGGGCACCGACCGCGGCATCGTCGCCGTCCTCGATCGACGCCTGACCGCCAAGGGCTACGGCCGTCTCTTCCTCTCCACGCTCCCGCGGTGCCGCGTCGCGCGCACGGTGGCGGAGGTGCGGCGGTTCTGGGATGGCGACTGAGCTGGAGCTGATCGACGCTTTCTTGGCCCCCTTCGGCGCCCGCCGGGGCGACGGCGTCATCGGCGACGACTGCGCGGCGCTCGCTCCCTCGCCCGGGATGCGCCTGGTCGTCACGGTCGACGCGGTGGTCGAGGGCGTCCACTTCGATCTGCGCCGCTTCAAGCCCGAGGACGCGGGGCACAAGGCGCTGGCCGTCAACCTCAGCGACCTGGCCGCCGCCGGGGCGCGGCCCCGCTGGTTCCTCTGCGCGCTGGGCGTCCCGCGCGGCGGGCGCGTCGCCACCGCCGTGGGCTTCGCCCGCGGCATGGCGCGGCTGGCGCGCAAGTTCCGCTGCGCGCTGGTGGGCGGCAACGTCACCGGCGCCTCGGAATGGTCGATGACCATCACCGCGCTGGGCGAGGCGCGACGGCCGCTGCGCCGCTCGGGGGCGAGGCCGGGCGACGCGCTGGTGGTGGTCGGCCGCCTGGGCGACGCCGCGCTCGGCCTGCGCGGCTCGCGGCGCCACCTGCGCGCCCAGCTCCGGCCCACGCCGCTCATCGAGGCGGGGCTGGCGGCCGCCCGGCTGGCGCGCGCATCGATCGACGTCTCCGACGGCTTCCTCAGGGACCTGGGCAACCTCTGCAGCGCCTCGGGGTGCGGTGCCGAGGTGGAGTGCGAGAAGCTCCCGGCCGACGACCTGGAGGCGGCGCTCACCGGAGGCGAAGACTACGCGCTGCTCCTTGCCGTCGCGCCGGAGCACTTGGAGCGGCTCGCGCGGGCCACCGGCGGCGTGGCGGTCGGCCGCCTCACGCGCCGCCCGGGGATCCGGCTGACCTGGCACGGTAGCGCCCGGCCGCTCCCCGCGCGGCTGGGATGGGATCACCTGCGCTGAAGACCGCGCGCCCCGCGACCGCCTCCTGCGAGGCGGCGGCGGGGCGCCGGAAGTTCACGAGCTGGCTGCGCTTACTTGAAGTACGGGTGCGTCGCCGCGTCGATCCGCGCGAGCAGATCGTCGGTGAGCGAAGCGTCGGTGCCCGTCAGCGTGCCGCGGGTCGCCGCGATGGTGGCGCGGGCCTGCAACAGCGAGTCGTAGGCGGGCACCGTCTGCAGCTTCTTGAGGATGTCCACCGCCTGGCGGCGCGTGGGGAACGTGCGGATGCCGTCGGCGTTGGCCAGGTTGTTCTTGAGGTCCGGGGTCAGCTTGGTGGTGATGGACCTGCCCGGATCGTTGGTGAACGTGCCGCGCCACTCCGGCGGATC
>Ga0247727_10019150_pt1 | contig 10647 bp, 6 predicted proteins | sample WisWelCaveWW1625_FD_202498 | JGI IMG/M metagenome (GOLD analysis project Ga0247727, IMG submission 202498) | Biofilm microbial communities from Wishing Well Cave, Virginia, United States - WW16-25 | ecosystem: Environmental > Aquatic > Deep subsurface > Groundwater > Cave microbial mat | place...
ACCTTACCCTGCCAACTCGAACTCCGGTGGAATGCCGAGGCCAGAGAGGGTGACAGCCCCGTAGAGGCAAGTAGGGAAGGTGATTCGGGGTATCCAGAGTAGCGTGCGTTGGATATCGCGCGCGAATGCGGGTGGCATAAACATCCAACTCTAAACACGACCCGAGACCGATAGCGCACTAGTAGCGTGAGTGAAGGCTGAAAAGTACCCTTGACGGGAGGTAAAAAGAGCCTGAAACCAGACGGTCACAGACTTACGCGGCGCGAAAGCGACGAAGCCCGAAAGGGTGGAGCGGCGTCGCGTTATCCGTTGTGAATAACGGGCCAGGGAGTTCTGATCCACGGCGAGGTTAACCGCTCAACGCGGGAAGCCGAAGCGAAAGCGACATGCGCGCAACGCCGCAAGGCGCGAGGCGCGTCGTGGACTCGCGAGGAGTCGTGGGTGCGATGCCCGAAGCCGGTCGATCTATGCCTGGCCAGGCTGAAGCCTACCGAAAGGTGGGTGGAGGGCCGAACCGGTGTTGATGTGCAAATCACTCGGATGAGCTGGGCATAGGGGTGAAAGGCCAATCTAGGCCGGAAATGGCTGGTTCCCCTCGAAATCAGTCGCAGCTGGACCTCGGCAGAGGCAGGCCATGGGGTAGAGCGACCGATTGGGCGCTAAGGCGGAGAAATCCGTCGGTGCCCTGTCGAACTCCGAATCCGTGGTCGCCGTAGAAGCCGGGAGTCGGGTACCTGGGGTAAACTCGGTATCCGTAAGGGAAACCGCCCAACCCGCAGTTAAGGTCCCCAAGTACGGACTCAGTGCGAATACTAAAGGGAGTCCGTGGTCTCAGACAGCTGGGATGTGGGCTTAGAAGCAGCCATCATTCAAAGATAGCGTAACAGCTCACCAGCCGAGATCATGGGCCCCGAAAAGGGACGGGGCTTAAGTCCGTCACCGATACTGTGGAGCACCGAAAGGTGATCTTGTAGAGGGGCGTCGTGCGCGGGTCGAAGCCGGAGCCGTGAGGTCCGGTGGACCGCGTTCGAATGAGGATCCTGGGAGGAGTAGCAGCAAAGTGCGGTGAGAATCCGCACCGCCGAAGGGGCCAGGGTTCCTCGGCAATGTTCGTCAGCCGAGGGTTAGTCGGTCCTAAGTGTTCTCTTAACCGAGGAACGCGAAAGGGAAGCTGGTTAATATTCCAGCACCGTGCGGGTCCCTGCCTGACGTCGGACGCATCGCGGTAGGTGGAGTCGTCATGCCTGGCGATTCAACCGCTGAAGTCCCCGGAGAGCCGTAATGGCGAGAAGGGGATGAACGCGGGAGTAGGGGCGCAAGCCCTTCCGCTGATCCGTGGTGCCCGTGAAAAGGATGTCAGGGCCAACCCGTGCGACCGTACCTAGAACTGACACAGGTGCCCCTGGGTGAGAAGCCCAAGGCGTGTCGGCGAAAATCCACGCGAGGGAATTCGGCAAATTAGCCCCGTACCTTCGGAAGAAGGGGTGCCAGCCACGCGAGTGGCTGGTCGCAGTGACCAGGGAGCCCCGACTGTTTACCCAAAACACAGGTGGCCGCCAGATCGAAAGGTTGTGTACGGCCGCTGAAGCCTGCCCAGTGCTGGTATCTGAAAGCCCGTTTCAACGGGACGAAGGACCAGTAAACGGCGGGGGTAACTATGACCCTCAACATACAGGGGGTGTCTAATCTGGCTATATGCGGGGATCTCCGAGAATGCTCGAGTACCGAACGGTAACAATCTCGAGCTGCGGACAATCCGCAGGGAAGACCGATCGCGAAATCGGAACCCTCAGAGACTGTACGCCAGACATCCGACGAGGATGATGATACAGTCCGACCCTCATGGCGACATGAGGAGGTCACGGGAAACCGTGGCCCGCCTCCGAGCGATCGGAGGTCGTCAAAGCAACAGCGTGCTTAAGGTGACTGGTCGTTGCCTTATCAAAATCCGGCTATATGCTGGGACGCCTGAGAATCCCACGCTACTCGTCTCGGTCCTTTCGCCCACCTCTACCAGCAACGTTGGTGAAGGCGGAGGAGGTCTCGAGGCAGTGACAATGCGATGGGCGCAGGTAATCAGCAGGAAAGGCTGGATCCGGAGACGGAACACTTCGGCATCCAGAATCCTCAGAGACTGCACGCCGGACACCGAGACACGGTGAAGATATAGTCCGACCCTCGCGGCGACGCGAGGAGGTCACGAGAAATCGTGGCCCGCCTCCGAGCGATCGGAGGTCATGAAAGCAACAGTGTGAGCGTAATACCTTGTCGCTTAATTGGCGACTTGCATGAAGGCCCAACGAGAGCTCCACTGTCCCCGCGTGGAGGCCGGTGAAACTGACTTACTGGCGCACAGTCCAGTACCTTCCACCTGAAAGCGAAGACCCCGTGGAGCTTTACTGCAGCCTGCCGCTGCCGTATGAGTTTGAATGTGTAGCGTAGGCGGGACTCGTTACCAGGAGCGGCCGCTAGGTCGCTTCCGAGAGGCCGATGAAACACCGCCCTTTTGGACTCGTACGGCTAACACCGCAAGGGTAGACAACGGTAGGTGGGCAGTTTGGGTGGGGCGCCACGCCCTCAAAAAGATAACAAGGGCGCCCAAAGGTTAGCTTAGGAGGGTCAGAAATCCTCCGTCAACTGTAAGGGGAAAAGCTGGCCTGACGTGGACTTGCCCAACGAGAGTCCACGACACGAAAGTGGGGCCTAGCGAACCCATGAGCCTCATTTATGGGGGCCATGGATGTCAGAAAAGTTACCCCGGGGATAACTGAGTCGTCTCGGGCTAGAGTTCCTATCGACCCCGAGGCTTGCTACTTCGACGTCGGCTCTTCCTATCCTGGTGGTGCATGAGCTGCCAAGGGTGGGGTTGTTCGCCCATTAAAAGGGATCGTGAGCTGGGTTCAGACCGTCGTGAGACAGGTTTGTTGCTTTTTGGTGGAAGCGCTTTGATGCCTGAGGGGAAGGTCCCTTAAGTACGAGAGGAACGGGGGATCGGCGCCTCTAGTGTACGGGTTGTCTGGCAAGGCAATGCCCGGCAGCCACGCGCCATACGGATAACGGCTGAAAGCATCTAAGCCGGAAACCGCCCTCAAGACTAGGCATCTTATGGCCGTCGTATTCGACGACGTTGATAGAGCGGGGGTGTACGCACGAAGCTCGCAAGGGCGACGTGTTCAGCCCGCCGCCACTAACCGCCAATAGCCACACTTGCACCCGTCGGTGGTGCATTGGCGGCTTAGCCGTCAAACAGGTATGCATGTGATCGGTCCCGTGATTTTCCCGCGCAATCCATTCGGACGAGCGAACGCCCTCGAGGCACGACTCGGAACGAAACCCTCGGCGGAGACGCGCGCTAGCGAGAGTTCGTACGGGCCATCGTCGGCGCCATGACCACCGCGCGCGCGAACACGGATCGCGCGACGAACGCGATCCCGAGCAGGGAGATCCACGCGCTCGCCCAGATACCGAAGGCCAACGTCCCTACGGACGCGACCGCGCCCATGACCGGCGCGCCGACGGCCACGCCGACCACGAGGACCGTGTAGAACAGGCCCGTGAACACGCCGAGGTTCTCCCGGTCCGCGCCGCGCGCGACGAGGGCCGACGACGCCGGGAAGACGAACCCGTGACCGAGGCCAAAGAGGGCCATCGTCGCCAGGATCGAGAAGCTCGTCGACGCGAGGGGGATCGTGGCCATCGCGGCCGCGATCGCGACGTGCCCGAGGAGGCTCGGCGCGGCGGGGCCGAATCGGTCCGCCATGACGCCCGCGGGGTAGTGGAATAGGAGCGAGAGTACCGCGAAGACCGTGAAGGCCAGCGCGACCTCGCGAGGGCCGTACCCCAGGGTCTCCTTGAGGTGCAGGGGGACGAGGGTCACGAAGGCTCCGAGGATGAAGTAGAGGGTGAAGATCCCTGCGTAGCCCGCAGCGGGCTCCGCGCGCGGAACGTACGCTCGGATCGCGGACCATCGGAAGCGGCGAGGCTCCGGTCGCTCGGCCGGCTCGCGGATCGTGAGGGCGATCCCGCCGCCCACGACGAGCGTGCCCGCGAGGATGTAGAAGAGGGTGTGGAAGTCGGAGGCCACGAGGGCACGGCCCGCGCCGGCCGCACCGACGAGGGGACCGGCCAACGCGTTGCCGACGATCACCGCGAGCGCAATCGAAATCCCGTAGAGCGCCATCGCGCGGCCTTTCCGCTCCGGCAGCGAGGTGTCCGCGACGAGGGACATCGATGCGGGCCCGATGAGCCCGCCGCCGACGCCGTGGGACACACGGGCGAGGGCGAGGAGGAGCGGGGAGGACGCGAGGACGTACAGGAGGATGCTTGCGGCGTCCCAGAACAAGCCGAAGGCGAGCGGCCGCTTCCGGCCCGTGCGGTCGATGTACCGGCCGAACAGGAGGTTCGCCGGAGCGTGGACCGCGGAGTACAGGCCCACGATCAGGCCCGTCGTGAGCGTGTCCGCCCCCAAGGTGACGGAGTAGAAGGCGATGATCGGGAGGAGCGCGGCCGTGTCCATCGTCCCGAGCATCGTCGCGGCGAGGACCTTCGACATCTCCCGACGGGCCATTCGCCTCCACGGACGCGACCCCGAGGAAAAAGGTTCGCGGACGTCGTCAGGCTAATCCGGATGACGCGCGTCGCGCCGGAAACGTTTACGTCCGCGGAGGCCTTCGCGGCGACGTGCGCGTCCCGCTCGTCATGGATTCGAACGAGCCGGAGGACCTCCTCGAGCTCCTCCGGGACCTCGGCGTCGAGGTCGAACGGCGGAAGATCGCCCCCGGCGACTACGTCGTCGGGCCGATCGGGATCGAGCGGAAGGCCCTCTACGACTTCTTCAACTCCCTCGTCCGGAAGAGGCTGTTCGAGCAGGTCCGGCGGCTCCGAGAATCGTACCCGCAACCCCTCGTCATCCTGGAGGGGGACCTCTCAGAGATCTCGACGTTCCGGCATCCGCAGTCCCTGTTCGGCGCGCTCGTGGCCCTCGAGGTCGCGGAACGCGTGCCCGTCCTCACGACCGCGGACAAGGAGCAGACGGCCCTCCTTCTGAGCGTGATCTGGAAGCGGCAGGACAAGGAGGCGTCCGCGTACGGCCTTCGGCACAAGCCGAAGGAGATGAAGCTCGACGAGCGGCAGCGGTTCCTCGTCGAAGGCCTCCCGAGCGTCGGCGAGACCCTCGCGCACAACCTGCTCGCGCACTTCGGGTCCGTCCGCGCGGTGTTCGACGCCTCGGAGGCGGACCTCAAGCGGGTCCCGAAGATCGGGGACATCAAGGCGGCGGAGATCGCGCGCCTCGCGACGACACGGTACGAGGGCCGTCAGACGCGAATCGAGGACCGCGACGAGCCTGACCCGGCGTGAGAGCATCGCGCTCTTTCTTGACAAAACCTTCATGACGGATGCCTTTCCTGCGGGCGTCCGGATGCACTCGACGGAACGCTCGCCCTGGAGCCGGAAGGCCGCCGAGGCGACCTTGCGCCACGGGTGGCGAGGGCACCTCTCGCGGGGCCTGCACTTCACCTGGACGAGCCTCCGTGTCCTCTCGAAGGACCCGCAGCTCCTCGCCCTACCCTTCCTGGCCCTCGTCCTGACGGGCTTCGTGTGGCTCCTCGTGATCCTGAGCCTGTGGGCCCTCGGGCCGCCGCCGTGGTCCCCCTCGTCCTCGTTCCTGTACCAGGAGATGTTCGTCGCGTACCTGCTCACGTACTTCCTGAGCGTGTACTTCATGGCGGCGATCGTCGCGTCGACGCAGGCGCACCTGCGCGGGGAGCGGCCGACCGTCTCGGAGGGCGTGGGCGCGGCGACCTCGAACCTCGTCAGGCTTGCGGCGTGGTCCCTCCTCGCCTCGACGGTCGGCATCCTGCTGCGCCTCGCGGCCCTCCGGTACGAGCTCGCCGGTCGGGCGATCACGCGGTTACTGGGGACGACGTGGCCGATCGCGACGATCTTCGTGATCCCGGCGATCGTCATGGAGGACATCGGTCCGGTCAGGGCCCTCCGGCGGAGCCGCGAGCTCCTCCGGCACACGTGGGGCACGCGGCAGAGCGGCATCCTCGGGACCGGCTTCGTGTTCGCGGTCCTGTTCCTCGCCGGCCTCGTCCCGTTCCTGTGGGGCATCCTCGCGGACACGTCCCCGGGTGGCTGGGTCGGGTTCGCCGTCCTGTACTGGCTCGTCCTCGGCTCCCTGTGGTCCCTCGTCCACGGGATCCTCGTGACGGCGCTGTACCACTACGCGACCGCGAGCGAGGCGTCCTTCGGGTTCACGTGGCAGGCGCTCAACCATCCGTGGGTCCGTTAAGCGGCGAGGGCGTGGAAGACCCGGACGACGTCCTCTGACGGCGCGTCCGTCCGCACGCCGAGCGGGTCGAGGTGCGTGCGCGTCGCGCGAAAGCCCTGGGCGCGCAGGGCCTCGAGGAACCGCCCGAGCTTCGGCGGAGACGCGCGGTCGAGGCGCGCGAGGTCCTCGATCGAGACGAAGAACGCGGGCATGTCCGCTTCCGTCCGGAGGGCGTCGAGCAGCCGCGCGGCGGCGGGCCGCGTCCACTTCGTGGGCTCAAGGCCACGCACGAAGGAGGGCTCGCAGAGCGGGCCGAGCCAAAGCGGGCCCGCGGCATCGGGAACGATACCTTGGACGGGCCTCGGACGTCCCATGGGATCCCGTTTCACGTAGCCGAGTGTGGCGGTCGCGCGCGCGTCTGCCGGTTCCAACACGACGAGCAGTCGGAGGAAGTGTTCCGCCGAGAACGCGAGAAGCGGACGGACGTGTTTCCCGAATTTCGCCGCCTTCCGGTCGGCGTACGCGAGGAGAATCCGCAGGCCGATCTCGTGACCCTGGGCACAGCGGAGGGAGCGTGCGCCGTATCTCTCGAGGCACGTCTCCGGGTACGTGCCCGCGAGGGTCGCGGTGTCCGTCGCGGTGATCCCGAGCCCGCAGGGCGTTGCCGCGTGGCGGATCGCGGCCTCGAGGAACGGGGCGGGCGTGCCGAAGGGGTCGATGTCGACGAAGTCAAACGGGCCCGCCTCGACCGCCTTGTCGAAGGGGGCGTAGTGGACCGGGTCGTCGAGCCCGTTGAGCGCGAGGTTCTCCCGGATCAGGTCGCAGGCCCTCGGCGACACGTCGGATAAGTGGACCTCGTGGACGCCCGCCTCGAGGCGCATGCGGATCCCCCAAACTCCCGTGCCCGCGAGTCCGTCGAGAGCCCGCCGCGGAGGGACCGGGAACCGAGGGAGCGAGGCCGCGCTCACGTCGCGGTTCACGACCGTCGACGCGTTGTAGAAAGGCCACGGGCCCTTCGATCCCGGCCCCCGCCGTCCGTGGGCCGTAGGGACGAGGAGCCGCGCACCGCCCTCGCGGACCTCGACGACGTCGTAGTCGCGTGCCACGCCACCGGGGAAAGGGCGAGCGCCTCATACGGGCTTCGGCCTGGGCGCGCTAGAGGACCTCGCCCTTCATGAGCTTCAGGATCTTGTACGGCAGGAGGTTCCGGTTCACCTGCGTGACCTCGAGGATCCGCACGTCGTCGCGGCGGCGGATGTCCTGGAGGAGCGGGTTGCGGGACTTCTTGTGGAGCGTCAGGATGAGCGGCTTGTCGATGTCGATGGCATCCTGCACCGCCTGCACGAAGTTCGGCGACTCGACCTCCATCTTGCCGACCTCGTCAATCACGATCACGTCCGCGTTCGCGGTCGCACTGCGCAATGCGTTGACGCCGACCTCCTCGAGCGCGTTGATGTCGACCCCGTACCGACCGACCATGATCTTTGACTCGATCTCCCGCGACGCGAACACGCGCTTCTCCTTCGTCGCCCAGTCCATCACGTAGAAGCCCTCGCGGCGGTTCCGCTTCACGATCGGCTCCGTGATCATGCCGCCGACCTTGTTCCCGTCGGCCTCGAGCATCTCGATGACCTTGAGGAGGGCGTACGTCTTCCCCGCGCCGGGCAGGCCCGTGATCCCGATCTTCAGGGCCGCTCCCAAGTCCCCACGTCCGGCCTACCTGTATAGGCGTCGCGCTATAAAAATCCCGTGACATTCCCCGCGCGCGGGGGTCACGGGGCGGGCACGGGCGGCACCGCCGGGGGCGTCCACTGTTCCTTCCGGCGCACCTTGCGGACCATGAGGGTCGGGACGTCCGTCCGGCGGGCGATCTGGTCCTGCATCGGCCCGAACGCGAACTGCGTGAGCCTCCACTCGGACGAGGCGCCGAGGACGAGGAGGTCGTGGGACGCCGCCTCCGCGACGACGGAGTCGACGATGTTCCGCACCTTGACGAACGTCTCCTCGAACGCGACGCCGTGCGTGCGGCACATCTCCGCAAGGCGCGCGCTGTACGCCTTCTCCTTCTCGAGCTCGCGGTCCGTCTGCACGGCGCTGAGGATCGTCACCTTCGCGCGGTGCTTCTTCGCGAGGAGGATCGCGTAGCTCGTCGCGTACGACACGTGCCACTCTGGCGCGTTCAGCACGAGCACGCGTTCGAGGCGGTCCTTCAGCCCGGCGGACTTGAACACGACGACGTCGCAGGGGGCCTCCTGGACGAACCGGTCCACGTTCGAGCCGAGGATGCGGCCCTTCCGCCAGCCGCCCTTCCAACCCAGGACGAGGAGGTCGGTCTCGTCTTCCTTGATGTTCTCCAGGATCGCCTCGGAGACGCGGTGGCTCACCTCGACGCGCGCTCGCGCCGTCACGCCGAGGTCCTCGGCCCGGCGGCGCAGCTTCCCGAGGCCCCAGCGGACCTCGCTCACGTACAGGCGGTCGATCGCGTCGATCGGCAGCGTCTCGGGCACCTCGATGATGTGCAGGAGCGTGAGCGCCGCGTCCTCGACCTTCGCGACGAGCGCGGCGAAGTCGACGATCTCCGGGCGCTCGAAGTCCTCGATGGGGACGAGGATCTGGTACCGCTCCCGAGGGGTCGGCAGGATCGACTCGACCATCCGCGTCACGCCGGCGACGACCTCCTTCCGCTGGTACAGGCTGTGGACGAGGAACCCGAGCCCGATCCATCCGAGGGCGATGAGCCATGCGACAGGTTCGATCGCCCACAAGCTGATCGCAATCACGAACTTCGTCGCGATCCCCGCGATCGGGATGATCGGGAACAGAGGCATTCGGTAGTACCGCTTCACGTCGGGCATCGTCCGGCGCAGGACGATCGCCGCCCAGTTCACCATGAGGAAGAGGAGGAGGAACAAGATGTCCGCGCTCGCGGCAATCGTTTTGATGTCGAGGGTGAGCGTCATCCCGACAATGATCACGCCGCTCACGGCGATCGACACGTGGGGCGTGCGCTTCCTCGGGTGGAGGTGGCCGAGCGACTTTGGGAGGGTCCCGTCCCGACCCATCGCGAACGAGACGCGGCTCGAGGAGAAGATGAGGGAATTCGTCGCGGCGAGGGCCCCCAGGACGATCCCCAGGACGACGACGTACAGCCCGTACGGCATGACCGCCGCGGCGATTTCCGCAATTGCGTTGTAGTTCCCCTCGACCCCCCTGGGGGTCTGGACCAGGAGGCATGCGTCCGCTGGGACCGTTGCGACGCAACTCCCCGCGACGCCGATCGACGTGAGCGCGACGAGGACGAAGATCGTCGTCGACAGCCCGATCACGAGGAAGCTCGCGCGGGGGATGTTCTTCTCCGGGTCGCGGCACTCCTCCCCGGTCTGTGCGATGATCTCGTAGCCCTCGAACACGATGAACGTGAAGCCCATCGCACCCAGGAGGGCGACGAACTGCGCGAACGTCGAGTCGCCGCGGAAGAAGGGTTCGAAGTTCGTCGTCGGAAAGGGACCGCGGCCGAGGAGGAACGCGAGGGCGAACACGATGAACGTCACGACGATCGCGAGGAGGGTCGCGGTCACGGCGCTCTCCGTCCGGCCCGTGATCCGCGTCCCGCGGTAGTTCAGCCCGATGAACGCCACGGCAGCGAGGATCGCGAAGAGCCGGACGAGGGGGTCCTCGCCCAGCCCGAACAGGACGACGTCGGGCGTGCCGAAGAGGATCTCCAAGAGGACGACGGCGCCGAGGCCGAACCCGAAGATGTAGAACGATCCGACGATGCAGTGGCCGAACCACGACAGCCAGCCGCCGAGGAAGCCCCAAGGGTCCTTCATCGCATGGCGAATCCAGAGGTACCCGCCGCCCGTCTCCGGGAACGCGGAGCCGAGCTCCATGTACGCCATCGCGGTGAACAGGGTGACGATGAAGTTCAGGACGAACGCGAGGACGAGGGAAGGCCCCGTGATCGCGTAGCCCGGACCGACGAGGAGGAAGATCGTCGTGCCGATCGTCGGCCCGAGCCCAAGCATCGTGATGTCGAGGAGGCCGAGATCCCGGCGGAACTTGACCTCGACCTCGGCCCCGCGGCCGAGCGCCATTGGGGCGCGGCGATGAGGGGCCGACTTATTAGGATTTGGCGCCGTCGCCGACGTACTTCAAATACATCAGCGGATAGTCGAGCTCCGGGATGTACTGCATCTCTGCGGTCGCGCGCACCTTGCCGACGCGCACGGTGACAGACGCGCGGAGCATGTCCTCCGTCAGCGCGGCGTACCCGTAGGGCCCGTGCGGATGGAGGCGGGAGCGGTCGATCTTCACGCGGACCTCCTCGACGAGGGGCTGGAGTCTCGTCGCGCCCTCGATCGCCCGCTCGAGGT
>Ga0247727_10019152_pt1 | contig 10645 bp, 7 predicted proteins | sample WisWelCaveWW1625_FD_202498 | JGI IMG/M metagenome (GOLD analysis project Ga0247727, IMG submission 202498) | Biofilm microbial communities from Wishing Well Cave, Virginia, United States - WW16-25 | ecosystem: Environmental > Aquatic > Deep subsurface > Groundwater > Cave microbial mat | place...
CAAACGGGCTCTTTCACACCATTGAGGGATCGGTCTCACTGTCTGGACATGATGACATATTTTATGCCAAATTGTTTCTTTCGCTTTGAACAGCGACCTCGCTGTGGCTATACTCGCAATGACATAAATGAACTTAAACAAAAATCATGGCGCGTTTCGCGCCATGACTTTTGTTTCGCGACTTTGAACCTTACGCGACAGACTTGCCCAGCGCCTTGATGCACTTGGCGCACAACACTTTATGCACCACGCGACCCTGCTCCATCACGATGGTTTTTTGCAGATTCGGCTTGAATGTGCGGTTGGTGGCTCGCTGGGAGAAGGAACGGCTGTGTCCGAAGGTTGTGGATTTTCCACAGTGGGCGCATTTTGCCATGAGATAATCATCCTTTCTTGCTATAATCGGTAGACCATGAATACCGTGCGTAGGTCGCGCTCTCTGGCGCGACGCTGGCGTTGGACGCCTTCAGCAGCGCCACATACGCGTTTTTGATACGATTGCTTTTTGAAAGCACGGCATTTTACCACGCGACCTATTCGCGGACAAGATGTTAAAATAGACGATCAATGTCATTGCGACCCCGCCTCGCGGGGGAAGCAATCTCCTCGACGGTTGGAGATTGCTTCGCAACTTGCGCTCGCAATGACAGATACAAATGAGGAAAACATGGGCGAAGAAACGACATCTTTGGGCGGGATTCACATCTCGCCGAACGCGGTGGCGACGATTGCCTACCATGCCACTTTGGAATCATACGGCGTGGTGGGACTCGCGCCGATCAACCTCGCCGACGGCATCGTCAAGACGATCACGCGCGATCCCTCGCGCGGGATTGCGGTCAAATATAACGGCGAGGACATAGACATCGAGATCCATGTCATCGTGGAGTACGGCACGCGCATCTCCAGCGTGGCGGAGAGCGCGGCGAACACCGTCCGCTTTCACGTGGAAAAGGCGCTCGGACTCAAGGTCAACAAGATTGACGTCCATGTGGCGGGGCTGAGGATCAGTAACACGGATTAACTTTATAAAACGTCCCGCAGGTTTGAGTGAACCAACCTGGTTATACACTGGAACCTGCGGGACGGTTTGTATCAACGAGGAGTGAGCGTTATGGCTGCTAAGAGTACCGCGCGCGTGGAAAAACTGCGTAAGCGACAGATTGACGGTCAGTCGTTGAAACGCCTGGTGGAGGCGGGTTTGATCTGGCTTCGCACCAACCAGCAGATCGTCAACGCGTTGAACGTCTTTCCCGTGCCGGACGGCGATACCGGCACGAACATGCTCCTCACCATGACCTCCGCCTATAACGAGATCAAAGATTCAGGCGAGAAGCATTTCGGCAAGATGGCGGCGTTGGTCGCGAAGGGCGCGTTGATGGGCGCGCGCGGCAACTCGGGCGTGATCCTTTCGCAGTTGTGGCGCGGGTTTGCGCGCACTGTGCAGGACAAGGAAAAACTCGACGCCGAGACTCTGGTAAAGGCGTTTGCCGAAGCGCGCGATACCGCGTATAAGGGAGTCGTCCGACCGGTGGAGGGGACGATCTTAACCGTCGCGCGTGGAATCGCTTCGGGAACAGAATCAGGTATCGGGTCCGCGAGAGACGCGACAGACATCCTTGAAGTGGCGGTGAGTTCGGCGGATGAGTCCGTCAAGCAGACTCCCGATCTGCTTCCCATTCTGAAACAGGCGGGCGTTGTCGATTCGGGCGGCAAGGGATTGTTCTTTATCCTTGAGGGCATGTTGCGGCACGTGTACGGCGAGTCACTGGATACGCCGTTGATCAGCGTGCAGTCGCTTTCGGCGATGAATTTCGACAGCGCGATGCAGGAAGTGGAAGAGGGACAGGATTACGAAGTGGTCGTGGATTTTTTTCCGCAGGGCGAGTTGGAACTGCCAAAGTTTTATGGGCGGCTGGAGGAGATGGGCACGTCCATTCAGGTGGGCGAGGGCGACGGCATGTATCGGATGCACATCCACGTGCCGCTCGAAAAACGCTACGAGCCGATTGATTACATCATGGGTCTTGGCACAATCTCGAAGATCGCCATGGAAAACCTCATGGCGCAAATGGACGATATTCAGAAGAGCGCAAAGCAACAGCCGATCAAGTTCAGCGCGGTGGAGGCGGGTCAGATCGCGGTGGTGGTCGTTTCACCGGGCGCGGGCTTGAGCCGCATCTTTGCGAGCCTCGGCGCGGCGGCGGTGGTGGCGGGCGGGCAGACGATGAACCCGTCCACGCAGGATATTCTGAAGGCGTTCGAACATCTGCCGACGGATAAAGTGATCATTCTCCCCAACAACAAGAACATCATCATGGCGGCGAACCAGGCCAAAGAGGTGACGGTGAAACAGGTCGCGGTCGTGCCGAGCCGCACCGTTCCGCAGGGACTCGCCGCGATGCTCTCGCTTCAACCCGACGGAGAACTTGATTCTGTTTCCGAGAAAATGATCCACGCTTTGAGTTCGGTCAAGACGGGCGAGATCACGGTCGCGACCCGCAGCGTGGAGATTGACGGAGTCAACGTGAAAGACGGACAGGTGATCGCGTTGCTCGATGGTAAGTTGGTCGTGTCGGCGAATTCGATTGAAGAAGGCTGTTTGAGCCTGCTTGAAAAAGCGGACGCGGCGGAGGGCGAGATCATCACGCTCTTTTACGGTCAGGATATGCAACGCACCGAAGCCAACCGCATCGCGGACCTGGTGCGCGCCGAGTTCCCCAAACAGGAAGTGGAAGTACAGGAGGGCGGCCAGCCGCATTATCAGTTTATCATGGCGATTGAGTAGAAGTTCTTTGCCACGGATTGCACGGATTATCACTGAGTTTTTCTTCAAGTATGTCGCCCTGAGTTTATCGAAGGCTCAGAATGACATTGCGTAAGGTGAATTATTAATCCGTGTAAATCGGTGAAAATCCGTGGCTGAATTGTTTTAATCCCCATTCACAACAATTTCCGCCGCGCCTCCGGCGCGCGCCACCAATACATCTTCCACGCCTTTTATTTCCCGCAGGCGCTTATCCACAACCTGCGCTTCGGTTAAGGGGCAGATGACGTGCACGTTCGCGCCCGCGTCCACGCTGTAGCAAACGGGAATACCTTCGCTCCTCCAGGCGCGGACGTTGTTCATTACAGCCATTGAGGCGGTCTTCCAGTAATGGAGCGCCGGAGTGGAGGTCGTCATTACGGCATGCATCATGTCCGAATCCAATTCAACAATGGACGCAAACGAATCGAAGTCCTTGTTGAGGATCGCCTTGCGGCAGAGATCGAGTCGCCGCGGCGCGTCCGCCACACGCGCGGCTTGAAGCGGACTGGTCGGCGCAATGGCGTGACCTTCCGTTGAACTTGTCTTCTTGTGCAAGGCGCTGACGATGGCGATGCAATCCACAATTATCCAATGATTGGCTGGAGCGATGGAAAATGCAAACGAGTCATCGTCGGTTGTTCCCATTTGCCATTCCACGAATCCGCCGGGGATCGATCTCGAGGCCGAACCGGAGCCGCGCCGCGCCAGACGCGAGAGTTCCTGTTCACTGAGACTGAGTCCCGCCGCCGCGCTTCCCGCCAATGCCAACGCGGCAAACGCCGAAGCCGAAGATGCAATCCCCGCGCCGGAGGGAAAGTTATTCTCCGTCATCACTTCGGCGCGGTCATGGACATTCGCCATCCCGCGAATAATATCGAGAATGTATGAGACGCGGTTCAACCTCGCGCCGGTCGCCTCGCGCCCATTGATGATCAATTCATCCATCGCCAGCGAACGTTGAAAACTGACCGTCGTGCGCGTGGTCAAGCCGTTGAGGTTCATCGAGATCGAACCGTTCATGGGCAGGCGCAAGGTGTTGTCGCGATTACCCCAATACTTGATAAAGGCGATATTCGGGTGGGCTTGGGCGGTGGCAGTGGTCATGGGGCGATGATACCACTACTATGAGATTAGGGCCTATGTATCAATTGACACCGGGTGCAAAAATGCCTTTTCCTGAAACTCCACGCGTTATATATGCTTATAATCCTTTGGTGTATCTTTATGCGCCAAAAACGATATTTCCAATCTGGATCTGCGGCTGGACGTTGGTGAAATTAGGAATATCAGCCATGATCTCTGCGCCATGTGTAGCCAATCCGTTTTGCAGATCTTCCATTTTTTCAAAAAGCAGATATCCAATCGCTGCATAAGGAGCGGGCTCGCCGGGCGTGATGCCGCCCAAGCCCTCATCAACTTCTGCTTCTACCGGGAGGCCCAAACTTTGAAGTTTGGCTTTCGTCATCGGAACATGTTTGGACAGGTAGTAATCCATGTCAAAATGACTATCACTAGTCTTGGGGAACAAAACGGTTACGCGGATCATTGTTTTCTCCTTGGTTAAGATGGTGGGTACACAACCTCATTAGCGCTCAGTATATTTTTGCTGCGTGTCGCCAGCGTGTCATAGATCGTGTCAAATTGCTTAAATTGATGGAAATAGCCGAATTTCGTGGGTATAATGCTCACCATTGTCTAATACGATAGGAGTGGTCGATATCAATGGCGCTTGCCTTTCAGTTTCTCGGTCCGCCACAACTCATCTTGGAAAACGAGCCTATAAATGTAAATCGTCGGTCCATTGTGGCGCTTCTGGCTTACTTGGCCGTCAACGACAGCGGACAGGCAAAACGAACGTATACACGCGAGTCGCTGAGCGCTCTACTGTGGCCGGACTACGATCAGGTTAAAGCGTTTACCAACCTTCGCCATACACTCTGGGAAATCCAAAAGGTATTCGGTCCAGGCTGGTTGAATGCCAACCGCGAAAAAATTGGCTTACAAGCCGATGCAAACGTTTGGGTGGATGTTCATCGATTTGAATCATTGTGGTCTGAGAGTCGGGCACAGAGAGATGTTTCGCTTCGTATCTCCTTGTTAACAGAATCAGTCCAACTTTACCGTCACCATTTTCTGACTGGCTTTAATCTAAAAAACGCGCCTACGTTCGATGAATGGTCAATGACCAAAGCCGATGAACTACGCCACAAACTCACGGAAACATTGACCTTGCTCACCGAGGATTATTGCCTTTTGGGGAATGCCGAGTCTGCTTTACAATATGCCCGACGTTTGGTGACGCTTGACCCGTTGAACGAATCTGCTCATCGTCAGTTGATGCAAGTCTATAGCCAGGTAGGGCAGCACAATGCAGCCTTGAAGCAATATCAGACATTGGAGCAAACGCTGCGCAAAGAATTAGGGCTTGATCCACAACCCGAAACACGCGCGCTTTACAAGCAAATCCGCAAAGGGGAGGTAAATCACTTTCAGATAGGAATAAAAAGAGAAACAGTAATTCCACAAAATAATCTGCCGCAACAGCTCACGTCTTTTATTGGACGGGAAAAAGAACAAGCGGAGATCGTACGCCTTCTTGCCAGAAATCGTCTTGTCATGCTTACCGGTTCAGGAGGGGTCGGCAAGACGAGGCTGTCGTTACAGGTTGGCGCGAAAGCGCTCAATCAATTTCCTGATGGTGTATGGTTTATTGAGTTGGCGCCATTGGCTAATCCAGATTTGATTCCGCAAACTATTCTGTCTTCTCTACAGTTGGGCGAACAAGCAGGCAAAACCCCTCTTCAGGTTCTGGAAGAACAGCTTAATAACAAAAAGCTGCTTCTTATTCTGGATAACTGCGAACACCTGATTGAAGCTAGCGCTAAAGTCGCTCATGTTTTATTGATGTCTACACGCGAGGTTAAGATCTTAGCGACCAGCCGGGAAGTCCTGAGTATGAGCGAAGAGCTTGCTTGGCGAGTACCCTCTTTGACGCTTCCTGATCCGAAGTCACGTCTCGAGTTTGGAGAATTGACACAATATGAATCGGTACGTCTATTCATGGAACGCGCTTTATTGGTTCAGCCCTATTTTAAAGCGGATCCAGCCAATGCCCCTGCTATTGCTCAAATTTGCTTCCGCTTGGATGGTATTCCACTGGCGATAGAATTAGCCGCCGCGCGTGTGAAAGCTTTGAGCGTGAGTCAAATTGCCAAGCGACTCGACGATCGTTTCCGCTTATTAACGAGAGGCAGCCATACTGAACTCGAACGGCATCAGACTCTGCGCGCCGCCATTGATTGGAGTTACAACCTGCTTGATGCCAATGAAAAGAAATTACTTGTCCGACTATCTGTTTTTATGGGGGGTTGGACCCTCGAGGCCGCGGAGCAGGTTTGCGTCAGACAGGGAGGTGAGTTCGAGGTTCTCGACGTCTTATCTGATCTGATTGATAAGTCACTGGTGATCATGGATGGATCGACAGGCGAGGCGCGTTATCATCTGCTTGAAACAACACGTCAATACGCGCGCGAAAAGTTGCTTGAAGCGGACGAAAGCGAGCTATTGCATAATCAGCATCTGGCATATTTCGTCGAGCTAGCTGAAAAAGGCAACAAAGAAATTACAGGTCCACATCAAGCTGAAGTGATTGACGGCTTGGATGCAGAACTCGATAACTTCCGCGCTGCACTCGATTGGTGCGTATCCACTGGATATGTAGAAGCTGCTTTACAAATGTTGGGAGCGCTCGGCTGGGCTTGGGATATGCGCGGGTACTATAACGAAGTGCGTAGTTGGTTTGAGAAGATTCGCGCGCGCGGGAATTGCACGGATTACCCGGAAGCCTATGCCAGGCTTCTCAATCATCTTGGACGTTTCGCGGCCGATTTCGATCGTCGCCCGGACGCCGCATCAATTTTGGAGGAAAGTCAGGCGATCTGGTTGAGCTTGGGCAGCCGAGGCGAAAAAGGCTTGGCAGATGTCTTGTGTTTTCTTGGAATGAACGCTCATAATAAAGGAAACCTTGATCAGGCCGAGGCTTTTTATAAAAAAAGTTTTGCCGTAGCGCGAAAATGCGATCATCAACGCGCCATAGCAGGCGCCATGATGTTCTTGGGTATTATTGAACAGCAACGCGGCCAGATTGCATCGGCACAGAATTTATACGAGCAGAGCTTGGAACTGTCCCAAAGGACAGGTGATTTGCTTCTTATATCTCTCTCTGGTGGAAATATGGGAGGGTTGTTCCTTGAACAAGGAAATTACGAAAAAGCACGCCCATTGTTTGATCAGGAACTGGAGATAAACGAAAAACTTCAATTCAGATTTGGTTTGGCGGCTACATGGATTAACATTGGAGAATCATATCGTCGCCAAGGAGATTATGTTCAGGCGGTACAGTGCGTTGAAAAAAGCATGAGCGTGTCTCGTGATTTAGGCCTGAAAGAACGTATAAGCTACGACTTATATTTGTTGGGCTTGATCGCCCTTCATCGAAATGATTACTCAGTTGCCACAGTACGGTTTATAGAATATTTTGATTTTGACCGTGTGCTGGAAGAAAAAATAAGTCTTTGTAGATTTTTTACAGGTATGTCTGCTGTGGCTGGAGGGAGAGATCAGTCTGAACGCTGTGCAAGACTGTTCGGGGCAGCGCAAACGATGCTCGAAAGCGCTTCCGATTTTCGAATGGATGCATTTGACCGTGCAGAGTTTGATCGACATATTCAAATTGCGCGCGATCAAATGGGCAACGCGAGATTTGACGAGCTCTCCAAAGAGGGGCATATGATGTCAATGGAACAAGCAATTGAGTTGGCTACAGAAACCTAGGAATTTCCCCAGTCTAAAAACAAACCTTGCAGTTAGTTCGATCGAGTTTACCTGTTGTCTACTTGATGAAGGCGATGTTTGGGTGGGCTTGGGCGGTGGCAGTGGTCATCGGGCGATGATACCACTACTGGGGTTCACCAGCGGGCGTGGATGGGAAGTCACGGGTTTGTAGTATATTGCCCGTGTTATCAAACAATCAAGAGCGCGCCGGCTTTTGTTGAGATGCCGGGACCCATCCGGCGCGGGAACAAATTGCCCTGGTTTCTCGTTTTAATAAAGCGCTTGAACTGGCGCTTTGCGCCAGCGACATGTAGGGTTCTGATGGAGAATCAGAAACACAAAAGACACTCATCACACAAGGAGATAAAATGTTTGCGTTATCCAAAAAAATGTTTCTTGCCTGTATGCTCATACTGGTTGTTCTAACAACCGGGGCATGGCAGGGCGATCGCGTTGTTCTTGCCAAAAGCCTGAACGCGGACGCGCCTGAAACGCCCTTATACCCAGGCCTGACCTGGGGCAGTCCCGTTGTATCGGCGCAGGATATCCGAATCAACCTCAACGGAGATTCAATTTCCCTGTCCGGGGAAAGATACGAAGCGAGGGAGCGTTTTACAGCGGGACTCCCTCTCCCTCAAGATGTATTGAATTACTATTCGAATGAAGCGCTCGCAAAATCCGGCTGGGCTTCCCACGATACATTTGAAGCGCCTGGCGGGGTTCATTACGTTTTTTACCATGAATATGGCGCGTATCTTTCCGTGGAGTTCATCCCATGCGCGGGCGATGCCTCCGCCATTTGCGTCGCAGTTTGGAAGAGTGGGCAGACCGATCCTGTGTCCGCGCCCGCCAATGTTTCGGAGCCGGAAAATATCACAGCCGCAGCCGGCTCTTTTGGGAAAAAGACGCCCGCCAATGGGTCCGTGAACCAGAATCCAGCCAGCGTCGTTTTGTCGTGGGAGGCGTATAGTCCCGCCCCTGATAAATATAGCTATTGCGTGAACGTGGGCTCGGCGTGCGATGCGACCGATCCAGACTGGACAAGCGCATACAGTACCAGCGTTACTCTGACGAATTTAGCGTATGACAAAACCTACTATTGGCAGGTAAAGGCCATAACGTGCGTAACCTGTGTTCCAAAAACTGTTGTCTACGCCGATAACGGCGTTGCATGGACCTTCAAGACGAAGCTGGCCGCCCAGGTTGCAATCATAGGAAACGCCGGGGTGGGCGGGGCGGTATTAAATTATACAGACGGTACGCCCAAGACAGTCAGCGCGGACGGCAATGGTAATTATTCGATTACGCTGCCGCTCAACTGGAGCGGGACCGTGACGCCTTCCAAGTCCGGTTATCTATTCTCGCCCAAGAACGCCAGTTTCACAAACCTTACAGCCCCTCAAACCATTCAGAACTTCAATGCCATACCGACTTATGTCATTAGCGGTAAAGCGGGTCTGCCGGGCGTAACGTTGAGTTATATAGATGCAGATGGCGCGCCGCAAACAGTCATATCAAATAGTAACGGTCGTTATTCAATCACAGCGCCGAGCGGATGGTCGGGGACGGTTACGCCTTCAAAGACCGGCTTTACCTTCTTGCCAGCCAGCAGAAACTATACCAACGTGACGGCCAACAAGACGGCGCAAAATTACACCGCGCTGGTTTCCATTTCCGGTAACGCCGGCGCGGCGGGCGCGACGCTAAGTTATACGGACGGCGTCCTCAAGATGGTCACGGCAAACGGGAGCGGGGATTACTCGTTTAGCGTGCCGGTTGGCTGGACGGGCCCGGTCACGCCCTCCCTGACCGGATTTACATTCGCGCCCGTTAGTCGATCCTATAACAACCTGCAGAGTAATCAAACGAGTCAAAATTACGCCGCGATTGACGCGCCCGTTGTTTTATCCAGCGCGCGCCTGAATGCCTCTCCCACATCCGCTCCCAGCGTGGGCTTCACGGTCACGTTCTCTGAATCGGTAAACGGCGTGGATGCTGGCGACTTTTCCCTGACGACCGGGCTTGCAGGCACAGGGATTACAAATGTAAGCGGCTCAGGCGCTGTTTATACGGTCACGGTCAATACCGGGACCGGCAGCGGCACGCTGCGGCTGGATGTGGTTGACGACGATTCCATACAGGATGGAAGTAATAATCCTCTGGGCGGAGCGGGCGCCGGTAACGGTAATTTCACCGGCGGGCAGGTCTATGAGGTTAACCAAATGACCGTCTTATCGTTGAATACCAGAGATGGGTGGATCCTCGAATCAACGGAAACCAGCAGCGTGGGCGGTTACTTAAACAAAAACGCCGCCGCGCTCAAGCTCGGAGACGATGCCGCCAATCGGCAGTATCGCTCCATCCTGTCCTTTGACGCCTCCGCGCTGCCCGATAATGCCGTGATCACATCGGTCACGCTGAAATTCAAAGGCGCCGGGGTCTCTGGAACCAATCCCTTCAATACCCACGGCAACCTGCTGGCTGATGTCCGCGTCGGCGCGTTTAGCGCCAACGCCGCCCTGGAACTCACAGATTTCAGCGCCAAAGGCGTTGCAGGCGTCTACAAAAGTAACGTTCTGATCTACGCCAACGCTCCGGTTGACAATTGGTATTCCCAAACGTTCAACCCAGCCGATTTCATATACGTCAACCTGGCGGGCATAACCCAATTTCGTCTACGCTTTGGCAAGGGCGATAACGACGATTTCGGGGCGGATTTTCTCAAGATTGTCAGCGGCAATGCCGCGGCAGAAAACCGGCCGCAGTTGATCATCCAGTATCAAGTCCCATAACGTCAGCCTATTCCACGCTGCGAAATGACTGCCCAGGTTGCAGAATGCAACTTGGGCAGTCTATTATTTTATGGAGAGCCTGAGGTTATCTTTTGGTTCGACGCGTCCCATGCGGTATAATCCCCTCGCCATGCCAAGAAGGAAAGCGCCTGAAGATTTATCGGTTGAGGAATTGCGCCGTTTGTTGATCGAGAAACGGCGCGGCGCGCGG
>Ga0247727_10019153_pt1 | contig 10645 bp, 12 predicted proteins | sample WisWelCaveWW1625_FD_202498 | JGI IMG/M metagenome (GOLD analysis project Ga0247727, IMG submission 202498) | Biofilm microbial communities from Wishing Well Cave, Virginia, United States - WW16-25 | ecosystem: Environmental > Aquatic > Deep subsurface > Groundwater > Cave microbial mat | place...
CCGGTTGTTGGAAAACTCACATACGCGCGGATGAGATATTGCCAGATCTTGTCGGTCTCGTTTGCCACCCCAAGAACCAGCCAACGTATCACACCTGTACTCGATAGTGTGTATGTCAGGCTGTGAACTCAATGGATATTTTGAAACCATAACGGTCGTGTTGGTCGTAATGGTGGGGTCGCCGATTTGGACAAAAGCTACGGCAAATGCTTTATCCGTGCTGATTTTGAAGGAGCGTAAATCGGTTTTGCGCCATCCGGGATAAGGAATCGGATAAGGAAATTCGCCGCCGGGATTGATGACTGGTGGCGTCACATCGGAAGTAACGGTGATTGGCACGGCGAGACGACGGCCCAAAGGCGTTGAGCCGGTTTCTTTAAGCTCATACACGCCTCCGGTTATCGTACCAGTGCGTCGCATCGCCACCCGAATCGAATCCAACTGACCGCCCGGAATGGCATCAAAAAACACGCAGAGGCTATCCGCGTTTGCGAGTCGCAAAAATCCCACCGGTTCGGTTTGATCCCACTTCAACTCCACCGGTTTGGCCGTCCCCGACGCCTGATACGTATAGCCAAACGGAAAAGCCTGGCTGGTATTGGTCACGACAAAATGCACTTCGCGATAGCTGGTGCCGTAGGCGGGTTCGACGAAATCAACATTCGGCGTCACGTCCAAGACCCGTTTACTTGTTGGGCCAATTTCCACGGCTTTAATGACGATCGCAGGATTCGTCACCGTAAATCTCGCGCGCAAATTTTCGCCAAACTTGAACGTTGCCGTTGGTGGTCGGGATATTGGGATTGGCGAGCAGTCGACCTTCCACTTTGGGAAGATTGGGATAGGTGTAGCCGTAAGCCGGGTTTAAGGTTTTATCATCCAAAATATTGGCGATCACAAAATTTCGGAAAATCTCATTAAAGCGTAACGGGGTGCCGATGCTTTGCAGCGCTGCGTCAAGGCCGAGCACGCCATCTTGCGTGTTTTGCACCAGCGGCTTAAAAACACCGGCGCCGGCTTGATCGCGCACATACGTCATAAAACGCGCCGCCCGCGAGTAATCGCTGAGTTCGCCCTGCCAGGAAAGGAGGTTGACATTGGTTTCGCTGACATACTCCGATTGATCATAAATCGGATAGCCGCAAATCACTTCCGCCGCCAGCGAGCAGCCTTCGTTCATGAACGTCAATTCGTCGGTGTCATAGCGAAAATGAATCTGGTGTTGAAACTCGTGAGCCAGCGTGCCGAGCGCAAACTCCAGGCCGACGGCGTTGTTCAGCGGCAGCGGGTTGGCGTCGATATAGACCATCTCGGCCAGGTTACTTTGCGGGTTGGTAATTTGATTCAAGCTGGTAAAATAACCGCCGATAAATCCGCCGGAGCCAGTGTTGCTATATTGATCTTTGATGTCGAGAATCATGATGATGATTTTGGCGTCGCTGTCCACGTCCGGCGGCGCGCCAAAAGTATCGATATCGGTTTGATAAATACCTTTCGTGGCGTTGGCCGGTGTGCTGGAATCGAAAGCATTTCTGAACGCATCCACCGCGGCCTGGCTCACGCGATCGAGCCAGATGGCGTCTTCGACAAAAATATAACAGCGTGTCCCCACCGCGCGGCAGGTTGAGGGCACGAGATAACGCTGCCGCGTTCTGAAATCATCGGCATACCAGGAACGTTGCGAGCCGACAACAAAATTCCACGCGGTTTTTTGCAACCGGCCGGCGTCGCGCCACTCCGGATGGCGCGCGAGTTTCGCGAGGGCTTCCTGCTCCTGCTCGCGCAGCAGCGGCGCGCCGCAAGCGCCATTCGCGCGTGGCGCGATAACGTTTGTGGCGTTTAATGGTAAATCACTTTGCGCTTGCACGGCGAGCGTGTGAAGGAGCAACAAGCTGAAAACAAGAATGCACAACCTGCGCATAAAATCCTCCGTGAATAATAAAAGAGGTGCGATGGATAAAATATGAGTTGATTAACGATTGAGGTGCTGAACGAATTTAATTCCGCTCGACCGTTTCGGCTTGCATCACCTGCAGAGATTGGCCCTCGGGTTTTTTCGCGCCGATTTTCCCGGTCACGCGAACGGCTTGCCCTTGCAGTTGCAATAAAGACATTTCAACTTCTTTGGTGCAATCGAGCACATAAGTTCGGCCATCGGTGAGCTTGAGGGCGAGTTTGGTAAAAGGTTCGTTGCCGATCACATAAATCTGACCGACATACGTTTGCGGTTGCTCGAGGGCATGTTGTGCAGCGCGGCAGGATAACAAAAGACAAAAACTCAATCCAACACAAACGGACAACACTTGGTGACGAAACATCCGCGTCGACTCCGTGCGAAGGGGGGATTAAAATAGCTGCAAGAAATTAGTTGCGGCAGCGAGTCTTAAAAGAGCGGCTTACCATTATACAAACTTGGCGCAGGAATGTCAAGTAGATTTTGGCCGCGAACGTATTCAATTCATCTTTTCAATCGCATATTGCAGCCAGCTTTTTTCAATCGCTTCGACATTTTCTCCCCAAAGCTCCGGGCAAGCTTGGGCGAACGGCGTTTTCTCGCCAAGCCGTTGCAAGAGCCGGGCGATTTTTTCGATGGATAATTTCGTTTCAAGAAATTGGCCGAGGTGATAAAGTTGGAAATATAACTGCTCGGCTTCGGCTTGGTTCGCCATCTGCGCCAAGCGCTTTTCCAATTGCTGCCATTTCAATTCAGCCGGGCTAATTTTTTTACGCGCCGGTTTGAGCAAGACGATTTCGCCGGAATGGTAAATCGCCAGCGCTTCGCTGAGCCAAATCGGGCTGTTGCCCCGGCTTTGTTCTTCCACCATTTGATGCACCAGCTCATGGCGCAGCGTGGTTGCCAAAATGCCGCGTTCGCGCAGGACGCGCACAGGCTGCAGATAAATGACACGGTCGCGATAAATTGACGCCTGCCACCACGGCCGGCCGGTCATCTGACAGAACTCATACGTTGTGGCGCTCAGACGAATTTCCACCGGCGGCGAGAAAGTCATGTTGTACTTTTCCGCCAATTCCTGCCGCGCGTTTGCGGCCGCCGCCAAAACCTCGCGGGCAACCGCTTCGGCGCGTGGCTCGACGAAGCGAATGATAATGTTGTTCTCGGTAATCTGAAATACTTTGGCGGCTTGCCCGCCAGTGAGGCCCGGGAGCAATATGCCGAACCAGAGCCATAATTTGTTTTGCATGGCAATAAAAATAAGGTTTCTGCGGTCCAGAGAATTTTGTTCGATATTTGAAAATAACGTTATCGCTTCGCAAAGTCAATTAAATTTCCCGCCAAGATAATGCTTGCGCTTTAATCGCCGAATGAGTAAAATTTCAAAAATCCTTTTGACAACAATTATTGAACAAAAGACGGAAAGTGTATGAAAAAATTTTTACAATGGCTTCTGCTCATCATCGGGCTGGCATTTATTGCCATACAATTTTTCGGGCCGGAGAAAACAAATCCGGCCGTTGACGAAACGAAAACGATTGCCGCCGCGGCGCCGATGCCGCCGGAGGTTGCGGCCATCCTCGCGCGCGCGTGTTACGATTGCCACTCGCATCAAACGCGTTGGCCGTGGTACAGCAACGTCGCGCCGGTGTCGTGGTTCGTCATCGGCCATGTCAACGAAGCGCGCCAGCATTTGAATTTTTCCGAATGGGCGACGTACAATCCCAAACGCCTGAAACGGAAACTCGAAGAAATCAAAGAAGAAGTGGAGGAAGGCGCGATGCCGCTGCCGTCGTATTTGCCGTTGCACCCCGACGCCAAATTGGCGCCGGAGGAGGTGCGTGCGATCAGCGCGTGGACGGTTGCAGAGCGCGAACGGCTCGCACGAGCGGATAGTCTGGCTGGCAAATAAAGTTAAAGCACATTTAACCGTATTGCGACACGCGAAAATTTTAAGCGACCGATCAATTTCATTTTTTGCAAAAAGACCGCAAGAAGCGGGTTGGTTTTATTCGTTGAAATGATTAAAATAACACCGGTGCTGTGAAGTCGGGCTTGCGCTCGCGGCTTTTCCAAACTTAGCCATAATTCGCTGCGCCAGCCCGACTTCGCCCATACTGTGAGGTGTTTATGTCATCCGAAAATTTCACGCAGTTATCCGTTGATTATCAACGCATCGAAAAAGCCATTTTGGCGCTCGGAAAAAGTTTTCTGCAGCAGCCGAATTTGGAGGAAATTGCCAAAAGCGCGGCGTTGAGCGAATATCATTTTCAACGTTTATTCAGCCGCTGGGTTGGCATTAGCCCGAAGCGCTTTCTCCAATTTTTGACCAAAGAACATGCGAAAGCCTTGTTGGAGAAATCGCAAAACCTGCTGGCGGCGGCCGATGAAGCCGGCCTCTCCGGCACCGGGCGTTTGCATGATTTATTTGTGGCTTGTGAAGCCGTGACGCCCGGCGAGTTTAAAAACAAAGGCGAGGGTTTGCAAATTTTTTACGGCTTTCATCCGACGCCGTTCGGGCATTGTTTGCTGGCGGTGACAGCGCGCGGCATTTGCCATTTTGCCTTTGTGCAAAATGGCCAGCGCACCCCGGCTCTCAAATTGTTCAAAAAGAAATGGGAGAATGCGAAAATAACCGTGGCTCCCGCCAAAACCCGCGCGTTGATCGAGCAAATTTTTAATCCGCTTAAAAACGGCAAGCCGCAGCCGTTGCACTTGCTGCTTTCCGGCACGAATTTCCAAATCAAAGTGTGGGAAGCGTTGCTGCAAATTCCGGCGGGCGCGGTGGCGTCGTATGAAGATATCGCCGCGCGCCTCGGCATGCCGCAAGCTTCGCGCGCCGTGGGCAATGCCGTCGCGCAAAATTCGATTGCCTACATCATTCCCTGTCACCGCGTCGTGCGCAAGCTCGGCGAGTTTGGCAACTACCGCTGGGGCGCGGCGCGAAAGAAAGCCATGCTGGGTTGGGAAATGGCGAAACGCAACGACCTCGCACCTCGGACTTTAGACTTCGAACATTAAAATCCGTACTTCGCTCGCCGCGTCTCAAATGCTCGCTGGCCGCCTTCCAAAATTTGTTCGACGAGCCACTTCACCGAGGCCGTGTCAATCGCGCCGAGATGATCGTCTTTGATTTCCGCCGGTGTTTCGTCGTCGCCGGAAGGCTCCAACGCCACGATCAATTCCGCGTCGCCTAAAACCGGCAGGTTCGCATTGTGCGTGGCAAAAATAAATTGCCGCTGGCGTTTCTCACGGCGCAAAATCGGAATGATCGTGTCGGTGATGAAACGATTGTCGAGATCGTCTTCGGGTTGATCGATCACCAGCGGCGTTTCGCTTTCCAAAAAGAGCACCAGCAGAATCGTCGTGGCCTTCTGGCCGATGGAGAGGGCATGCAACGGTTTCCATTTCGGCGTTTGATTTTTTTCCGCCACATTAAGCTCGAAATGGACCGCCGTCGGCAAATCCAGTTCTTCCAGTTCGAAGATTTTTTCGCCGGGAAGTTGGGCCAATTTTTCGGCCTGCCGCTCGGTAAAGACGTAGATTTCTTCCAGAGTCTTTTTGCCGTCGCGGAGATGTTGGACGAAATCGGCCATCGCAATGAGATGCTCCTCGTCGAGTTTTTTCGCCACACCGTCTCTTAATTTTTTGTCGTAATGCTCCTGCAACAGGTCGAGTAGCGGCGTCAAATTTCCTTCCTTCGCCACCTGCGCGCGCACGCTCCCTTCCAACGCTTGGGAAATCTTTTTCGCCGCGGCCTGGGCCAGCTCAAAAAGCCGCCACTTGAGTTCCTCCCAATTTTGCAAAAGTTGCGCGCGTTCTTCCTTTAAATCATCTTCGTGCTGTTTGAGCCGGCGGGCTTCTTTTTTTAACGGCGCCAGCGCTTCATACTCGCGGCGGAGTTTGATGAACGTATCGCCATCAGCGGTTTTATGCGCGCGCGCGTTGCGGTCGTTCGTCTGTTGGCGAATCTGCCCGACCTCCGCAATTTCCAACAACTCGATTTCCACCTCGCGGAGGCTCTCGCCGGCGCCGTCCAGACTGGTTTGCATTTTTTCATAAAAACGCGATAAGGCTTTCTCCAGCCTTTTCCAGAGATCGGCATTGGGCAGCTCCGCCAGCGCCGCGGAATCCATTTTGCCGGAATTTTGCGCCAGCACCCGGCGCAATTGTTCCAGCGCTTTTTTAATCGGGGGAATGCCTTCGCGGCTGTTTTTCAATAAGGCTTCTTCGCGGGTGAGGTCCGCCTGCTCTTTTAATTTCGCTTCGATGCCCAATTCTTTATAGCGCCGCAATTTTTCCTCAATCGCCGGAAGGCGGCTGAGTTTTTCCGCCAGCGCCTCGCTCTCGTGTTGCGTTTGCACCAGCTCGCGGCGGTTGAGTTTGAGGGCGTTTTGCAATTCATTTTTCTGCGCCTCATGTTCCGCCGCGGTTTCCGGATCGCGGAAGCGCTGCAGCAACTGAAGTTGCTTGGCGCGCTCCTGCGCGATCTCCGCAATTTCATGCTGGCCAAAAATTTCCACTTCGGGGAGAATTTCCGACGGGTGAATTTGCAGCACCCCGCCGCTTTCATCATAGACCACCGGCGGCTGTGAATAGCGGCGTTCGATCAAATAATAGCGCGGCGCCGGCCGATGCGAGCGCACGAGCAGCGCAATGCGCGTGTCTTCACGCAACACCTGCTGCAGAATTTCTTCCTGCGTGCGCCGCGCCGTCTCGCCGAGCGGTTGCAAATCCAGCACATAACGCAGGCTTTCGATGATCGTCGATTTGCCCGTGCCGCGGCCGCCGATCAAACAGTTGAGATTTTCATTGAAGCGAATCGCGCTGCCGTCGAGAAAATTTCCCTGCCAGGTGACGGCCACCAATTCCGCATGCGAGTGCGGCGCTGCTTCGGAAAGCAGACGCAACCGTGAAGACGGATCGAGAAACGCCTGCCAAAGACCTTCGAGTGCAGGCGAAGACATTTTAATCCACGTGCTGCATTCGGGTTTGCTCAAATCTTTTAAATTGTAAACATCGAGACAGTTGAGCACCGCCACCGGTTGTTGGCGGTGATAATGCGTCAGCTCGTTGTCGAGAACTTTGCGGTAAAACTCCGGCAGCTCTTCGCGCCGCCCGGAAATTTGGACCGCGAGCAAATTCGGGTCGGTGAAATATTGCGCCCGGGTGGTTTTCGCGCATTCATTGAGCAAGCCGTTCTCGCGCTCCACGTGGGCGGCAATGCAAATGCCCTCACGGTTGCGTTGCACGCGCTCGATGATTTCCGGAAACGCCAGCGGCGATTGGCGCGGCACGACGCCTTCGGCTTTCATCCAGCGCTCTTTGGGCGGCAAACCCAACCCGGTGAGCAAATGATCGAGATCTTTAATCTCGGCGTCGAGATTGAACAGGCATAGCAGGTGAATGCCTTCGGTACTGGCAATTTCAAAACCCGGAAAGACAATGATATTTTCCTGCCCCAGTTCGTGCCGAATGGTTTCCAGATAGGCGACGCTGTTGTGATCGCATATCCCGACGGCATCGACGCCGATTTTTTTGCAGGCGGTCGCGAGCGCCAGCGCATAATCGCGTTGATACGCCGCGGAACCCCGGCGATGGCGGGACTCAAAACCTTTAAAGTTATCTTGCAGGGGGGTGTTTACCTGCAGCGCGCAACGATAATAATTGGCGCCGTTGCGGCGGGAAATGGCCGATTTGATATGCTCGGGGAATTGCGGCGACTGGCGTTCGTTCGCCAAACGCGACACGCGCAGCGACTCGCTCTCGCGGTCGTCGATAATCAGTTGCGTTTGCTTGCTCACAATTTTCCCTCCGTCGGAAATGTGATGTTGATTGTGTTTTCAAAATACGGCTTTTCGCCGGAGGATGCAAGATGAAAGTGAAAAATTTTGCGTTGACAGTATTGTTTTTTTCGGCTATATTCAAAGCGAGGAGAGAAGCGATGGCTCATTTAACGCCCAAAGAAATTCTGACACGCGCTGAAGAGTTTTTGCAATGCGCGGAATTCGCCGTGCAAAATGATCATCACAACGCTGGCGCGATTTGTTCTTATGCTGCGCTTTTCTGGGCGGCGCGCGCGGCTCTGGCCTATGAAGGTTTTGATCGACCGACATGGCAACATAGTGAATTGCGGTCAAAGTTTGCGAAAGAGCTCATTAAAAACAGAACGCGCTATCCGAAAAATTTTGGTACATGGCTTGTGGATGCTTTCGCGTTACGAAATGAAGCGCAATATCAATTAGGCCATCCGAAAGCGAAAGAAGTTCGCAGGATGGTTTACCATGCAAAAGAGTTCATTAAGAGAATCGACGAGGTATTGAACAAATGAAAACAAAAAAAACGATCTCCAAAAGGCAGTTGCAAGAATATCTCGATGAATTAGTCGCTATCGCCCAAAATTTGACGTCAGATGTTGAAACCGCCGTTCAAATTCCCGGGGTCGAGGGTCAACACGCCTGGCTGGAAATTTATGTTCCGGGAGAGCTTGATGAACAAATCAGTGATTTGGTTAATGAACGTGTGCTTGATATTTTTATGGACACCGGTTATGATATTGGCGCCGTCGTTCATGAAAAATCGCCGTTGAATACAAATGGCGTAGCGCAAAGCGCATAATTTTTGCCAGGCTCTACGCGTTCTGCTCTTTGGCCCTTGCGTGTTGTCGCCGCTGCCGCATCGCCTCCGCCATCACCACGGTTGCGGCGTGGCTGAGTGAAAGCGACGACGCGCCCGTGATCATGGGGATCCGCACAAAGCCGTCACACATTTCGCGCAGCGCGCCGGACAAGCCGCGGCGCTCCCCGCCAATCGCCAACATCGCCGGGCCGGTTAGATCGACATCGTAGATCGTGCGTTTCGCGCCGGCGATGCAGCCGTAAAATTTTATTCCCGACCGTTGCAACGGCCCCAATTCTTTTTCTGCATTTTCAACCTGCACCAACGGCAACCGCTCAAACGCGCCGGACGAGGCGCGCGAGACCGTGACGCCGTCAAAATTCCATACGTGTTTTTTTAACAAGACCGCATGCGCGCCCAGCGCCTCCGCCGAGCGCAGCGTGTAACCGAGATTTTGCGCATCTTCCGTGCCTTCGATGAGCAAAAGCAACGGCGGGGTATTTAATTTTTGACAAAGCTCAAGCAGTTTATCGATTGCAAACGCCGGCTTCGGCGTGCAAATCGCTACCAGCCCGCCATGCGAACGGCCTTTGGTCATCGCATCGATTTCCGCGACGTCGACATATTTAACCGGAATCGCCAGCGCTGCCGCCGCGGCGAGAATATCTTGAAAGCGCTTTTGCTGGATATTTTGTTTCACCAACAGCAAGCGAAATTTTCGCTGCCGCGCCAGCAGGGCGGGGAGGATGCACTGTTTGCCTTCGAGGATTTCCATTAATGCTTGGTCTTAGATGGGAAGGTGTATGAAGCAGTTTTCAGACGGCATGACGCGCATTACCGATCAAGCTCTGGCATTATGACGCTAGTTGCCGTGTTCGCGAATTTTCGCGCGACATGGGCCGATCTTTTTCCGGGGATGATGGCATGTGAATAGTTGTTATCGATTGGAGCATGCACAACATCGGCGCCGAGTTCTCAAATGAAACCGGTTGACAGTCGTACCAAAGAAACTTTTGTTATTTATACGCAGAAAACCATAGATAAATACTTCACAGCTTTTTCGCAAACTTTGAGTGGGATAGCCTTGCCGCCCTCGGAGTCCCAGTTATCGGCAAGTTCGGAGAATTGCCCGATTTTTATGATTTGCGCAACGATTTCGTCGGCAGCTTGCGCCGGAAGAGCGGGTTGGGGAGATTCCTTTAAAACCCCGGTAACTTGCATGGGATAGCCTCGATTTGGCAATACATTTTCCTGTATCTAAACTTAACGCTCGGATCAAACAAAATCAAGCGATTTTATTTCATTTCTACTGCGACAAATCTTTTCGGTGCTGTTGACATTGGCCGAATTTTTTGCGATATTTCTCCTGTTCATAAACAGGAAAAACCATAACGTGCAGTTGACATTTGTCCAAATTTTTGCGATATTTCTCGTGTGGTTGTTTTTTCTCTAACGACAGTAATGACCGCGTTTTTAAAAAAACAGAAGGAGTCGTGCTATGATTGCAACCCAGTATAACCAAGCCGTGCTGGTGGAAATATTGGAGCAACGGCCTGATGAAAAAATCGCCGAAATCATTGCTTTTGGAAAATATCTCACGAGCAAATATCCCAAGAAGGCGGTTTTGCAAATCGACGAAAGCGCGTTACTACTTCAACAGAAGTCGTTAAGCAAAATCTGGGACGATCCTGAGGAGGATATTTATGAATTATGAACGTGGCGATAGTGAATATGTTATGACGCTGCCGCGACAGCTTATCACGAAAAAGTTGGGGCGCCTGCCGAAATCGATTATGGCTGAGATTGATAAAATTTTGAAGAAAAGTCTTGGCTTGAAATAATTGAATTCAGGTTTTTGTTGTATCGAAATTGTTCACTAATCTTTCTTCCAACGAATTTTTGAAATTTAACGCGCGAAAGGAGCTGGCCATGACTTACCTTGATTCGACCTATCGTCCCGAACCCACGGATTTGCTGTGCAGCTATCACCTCGAACCCACCGAAGGAAAAAATTTAGCCGCCGCGGCCGAAGAATTGTGCAGCAAAGCCGCGATTGACGCGAGCACCGGCGCG
>Ga0247727_10019154_pt1 | contig 10645 bp, 8 predicted proteins | sample WisWelCaveWW1625_FD_202498 | JGI IMG/M metagenome (GOLD analysis project Ga0247727, IMG submission 202498) | Biofilm microbial communities from Wishing Well Cave, Virginia, United States - WW16-25 | ecosystem: Environmental > Aquatic > Deep subsurface > Groundwater > Cave microbial mat | place...
ACGGCGTGCAGATGCCCAGATCCTCGCGATCCTTCACGACATTGGCAAAGTGAAAGGCAATGTTACGCGCAAGCAGCGCATGCATCAGGTTGAAGCGTGAGAAAAAAGCGTTCTGCGACTCGAAGGGCCACAGGTCCGAGGTATCGATGATGGTCAGCGGTTGGTCGAACGGATCAGGTGCGCTCCGGGTTGTGTCGCCGCGGTCAGGCGCAGTGATGAGTTCGCCGTGATACATGGGATCGGCCACCAGCCGGCAGATGGCATCGTGCATCCTGTGCTGTGTATTGAGCATCGTGAGCCGCGCGTCGCCCAGCTCAAGGCCGTTCGCGGTGAATGCGTCATCGCCAACGACCGCCACGATCGCCTCCTGCTCGCTTTGCACGATGGGCGGTATTTGGCGGAAGTCGCCGCAAACAATGACTCGCTCCTTGGCGAGACCGGCTGCGAACCAAGCCACCGGCAGGAGGACCATTGACGCTTCGTCGATAATTACGGTGTCGACTTGGCCGATGTCTTTCACTGAAAGATAGGCCTTGGTGCAGGTTGTCCCGAGAACGCGCGCTTCCTTGATGATTGTCTCGCGAATGGCTGCGATCTTAGCGTCTATCTCGCGCAGCTCGGATACGAGATCGGACCGCTGATCGGTCGCTTGCTTGACTGCTTCCTCTGCGGCAGCGCGGTTCTCACCGGAGAGTGCACCGCGCCTTTCGTCGTGGTCTACCACAGCCAGGTCAAACTGCTCTTTTGCGGCCTGGCAGCTCTCCTTGAGGGCAGCAATCTGACCGTCAATCGTCACACGCTCTGCTTCCGCGGCCTCGATGTCTTTCTGAATGGCCTCCTCGGTGCGTCTGAGAAGCGTGAAGAACGCCTTGCGCCGCCTATGGAGCTCGGTTTCGAGGTCGGCTCGCCGCGTGCTGTTGCGTTGCCGAGCGCGAAGCGCCGTTTCGGCTTCTCCCGCAAGTTGATCCAAGATGTCACGAGTGGCTGCTACGTCGGCGGCTGCCTGATCCAGCTCGGCGAACCTGGCCAGGAGGCGTCGGCTTTTCTGCGCACGTGCATCGAGCAGCTCGATCGCACACTCGATCTGCTCGCGGCGGCCTTGCAGCTCCTTGCTACGTCGTTCAACGATTCCATCGATGGTGACGTAAGCGGCATAGTCATTGAGCTTGTCGTCGGTGATGCGTCCTAGCCGCACGATACGGCCTTCCTGCATCGCGGCATGGTCGGTCCCCAGCGCTCTACATATTCTGTAAAGCACCTGGTCGACCGCCTTGTTGGTATTCGAGCATACCAGCAGCCGATGTCCTGCCTCAAAGCCTGACCGCACGATCTCGCCAAGCGCCGTGGTCTTGCCGCAACCCGGCGGGCCCCAGATCCAAGTTATTGGGGAGGAGGCAGCCTGTTCGAAGGCTGTGCGCTGCGCGGGGTTGAGGGACTCGGGGGGCCGGGCGGTGATCCGGGACGGGGTTGCGGGAGTAGTTCTACGCCCTGCTACTGAATCGGCGATATCGCGATTGAGAGTTACCTCGCCTTTCTTGACCTGCTCGATCCTGTTAACGAGCGCAGCAAGAAGAGCGGTGGTGTCAACGACCAGAATAGCTTGCCTGATCTCGTTGCCTAGTTCCTCCCTCAAGCCGACAACGAGCCGTCCGGCTGAGATCGATACAATCGATCCGTCGACTCTGCGGCCAGCAACCTGCAGCTCTATCTGGGCTTCCTCAAACAGTTCGGCGTCATCGATGAACGGGAAGGCATAAAGAATGGCGTCATCTGCAGCCTCCAGCCGCTCACCCTTCTCCAACTCATATCGCTTCTGGTTGGCGCCGCTTCGCTTGATCTCGGCGATCAATGCATTCAAGGCGGCAATGAACAGCTCAGGGAGGTCAGCGTCGCTGGCGACCGGCAACGTAAGGTCCTGCCGCAATGATCGCTGCCACGCGTCGGGAAGGCCCGATGTACCGGGAGGACTCATCCGCGAAAGACTTGCCGGCCTCTTTTGATCGTCAGGGTGGTGATGTCCATTCTTAACGGGCTCGGCGCCTTCGTCAGATTCGTTCTGATCTGCGTTCCGGCTGGGATCAATTGCCCTGGCTTCCGGTGGCAAGCCGGCTACTATTGAACCAATGCGGTCGATTCGGGCCTGGACGAGCCCGAGCAGGTCTCGTGCACCGCGTGTTGTCCGATGGGACAGCTCGATCCGAAGCTGCTCCAGCATTGCCGGATCATCGTGACCGGCATCGAATAGGTTCCGCAGCTGAGTGATGCCAGCGTTGATATGAGGTCGTCGCATGCCCCCTCCCGCGGAACCATGTTTATAGATTCCGGAGTTGCCTTCAAGCGCTCTGCGTCATTGCTCACCATGGAAGATGGTCTAACGACTGTTACCGGACACGACTTGTCCTGCCGGCCGCGCGGTCCGGTTGAAAAATGCCGGAAACTTGCCTCCGCAGGCCCAATCGAAGCTGCTGGCCGAGGCGCCTTTGTCGAAGCCTCGCAACCGCTTCACGACTAGTCCCCTTGGGGTCAGACCCGCAGGGTCTGACCCCCTGCCCGCGCCGCATCCGTCGGCAGGGGCGGCGGGTTGGGGGCGGCGCGGGCTTCGGCGACGAGGCGGGCGCAGGCGCTCTCGATGCGCTCCTGGATCAGGGTGCGGGCCTGGGCGCGGGGCAGGCCGGGGGGGATCGGGTCGAGGATCTCGATGACGATGGTGCCCGGGTAGCGCATGAAGCTGCGGCGTGGCCAGAACAGGCCCGAGTTGAGCGCCAGAGGCACGCAGGGCAGCTCCAGGCCCTCGTAGAGCGCGACAAAGCCCGGCTTGTAGTCGGGCGCGGCGCCCGGCGGGCGACGGGTGCCTTCCGGGAAGATGACGATCTCGCGCCCCTCAGCCGCGCGGTCGCGGGCATCGTTGACCAGGGCCCGCAGAGCGGTCGGCCCCCTGTCCCGCCTGACGAAGATGTGCTGGAACTTGTGGCTGAACCAGCCGTAGAGCGGAATCAAGCCCAGCTCCGCCTTCATCACCACGGCGGGGTCGCGGAACACCGGGATCAGGGCGAACGTGTCCCAGGCCGACTGGTGCTTGCAGGCGACGAGACACGCGCCCTGCGGCAGCTTCTCGCGCCCGCGCACCACCAGGCGCGTGCCGCAGATCAGCTTCAGCCACCACAGGCTGGCGAGGCTGTGCAGCCGCAAGCCCTGCATGGCCCAGCGGCGCGGGGCGAAGAGGAGCCAGCTGCCGAGGACCAGGAAGACCGCCGTGTTCAGATAAAAAATGACAAGAAAGGCGAGAGACCGGAGCTGCAGCATGGAACTCCTCACCCGTACCCGGTCTGGGTCCTCGCGGCGACCGCGCTCCTTTCCCGCCGCAGCAAGCGGGCGATGCCGTAGCGGGCTGCGGAGGGCAGAAATTTCACGTACTCCGCCAGCAGCACGCGGGCGGTGAAGGCGTCCGTCCACCAGCGCTCGGCGTGAACCCTGTGTGAGACCACGGCGTGTGGAATGAGCACGACGCCGGGCATGGCCCGGCCGAGCTCCGTAAGGCTGCGCGGCATGTGGTAGCTGGAGGTGACAATGATCAATTTGCCAAATCCCTTGGCCTTCGCCCACGCTCTCGTCTCATCGGCGTTGCCGCTGGTCGAGTGGGCCGCATAGTCGACGTCGACGCGCGAGGCAAACAGCCGCTCGGGAAGACCGCTGAGGCGCTTGAGGTCATCATGGCTTGTCTGCGGGTTGACGCCGGAGATGAGCAGCCTGGCGCCGCGGCCCTCCTTGAGCAGCCTGGCGCCGGCAAGCAGCCTCAGCTTGCCTCCGGTCAGCACCACAATGGCGTCTGCGCGCTGCGGTGACGGGCCGGGCGCATAGGCCACTACCGCGCGGGCGAACACGACAAAGCCCGCGGCGAAGGCGACCAGCATCGCGGCCACCGCTGCGCCGATCCATCTAGCCGGTCGTGCCACGACACCTCTGCGCACCCTCTCCCCATGGGATGGGCAACGTAACCCCATGCCACCTTAGCGGATTTGCGCCGTGTTGCGACCTCAATTGTCGCAGCACCGGCGATCGCTTTCGGTCCAGGCGCAGATCAGTGTTGACTGTTCAATATGCGATAGACACCGATGCGCGAGGTCAGCATGCACAGGGCGGCGATGACGAGCACCACGATCCCAAGCAGGAAATACCCGGGCGGGTCTAGGCTGGAGATGCCGATGAGCCGCTGCAGCTCCGCCCTTGTGACTCCGCCGCCGCCCAGGAGTTCCATGACGGCCGGCATGGCAAGAAACACCAATATCGCCCACAGGGCCCCAACCACGCCAGCCCTGACCCCGAGCCGCAAGAAATGGCGCTCGAACTCGCGAGCGATAAAGCGGTCCGTCGCGCCGACGAAGTGCAGCACCTCGACGATATCCCGGTTCGACGCCATCGCACTCTTGGTGGCGGAGACGATGATGGCGGTGGTTGCAGCGCCGACAAGCAGGAGGATGGCGAAGCCGCCCAGAGCGAAGGAGCGCGTGATGGTCCGAATCTGCTGCTGCCAGCGGCGGTGGTCGTCGATGGTGACGCCCGGAAAATTGTTGCCGAGCGCCGCGCGCAGCACATCGAAATCGGGCGGGGAAGCGCGATCGAGCTCGACCGCGACAAGGCGCGGAACCGGCAGCGCGCTCAGCATCTCGGTATGCCCCAGCCAGGGCTCCAGCAGTTGGGCGGCGTCGGCCACGCTGAGCGCCCGCACTCTTGCCACGCCCTGCTGGCGCGACAGGAAGCCGGTGACGTCGGCGACCAGTTTGTCGACGTCGGCGCGCTCCTTCGCCTCGATCTGCACGGTGACTTCACTGGCCATGCCGCGCATCCAGTCGGACGCCGACTGGTTCATCATGTAGACGGCGCCGGCCGTGAGCGAGGCGAGAAAGCACATGATGGTGATGACAAGCGTCAGCGACCGTCCAGTCACCGAGCCCGCCGGAACCACCGGCGCGGTCGTGACACTGCGCGCGGAGCGCCGCGTGCGCGGCTCACCACCGCCCGCGTCGGATCGCGATGTCAGCCCCGTGCGCTGGCCGGTGGCAGGTTGCGTGCGCGGGCCTTGATAGCGATCAGCCTCCACCCGCACGCGCGGGGGCGGTGTGCCGGGAAACCCGGTCGGTTTGTCAAACGATCCGGACATGTCCGTCGTGCAGCTCCAGGCGAGGCGCCTTGGTTTGACGCATGAGTTGGTGATCGTGGGTGGCGATCAAAACCGAGGTGCCGAGCCGGTTGAGCTCAATGAACAGCCGCAACAGGCGGCGCGCCATTTGCGGGTCGACGTTGCCGGTAGGCTCGTCCGCGAGCAGCAGCTCCGGCTTGTTGATGACGGCGCGGGCGATGGCGGCGCGTTGTTTTTCACCGCCCGAAAGCACGGAGGGAGCGGAGTGCATGCGGTCGCCAAGGCCCACCCATTGCAGCAGGTCGGTGACATCCTCCTTGTAGTCCGAAACGCGCTTGCCCGTCACCCGCAGCGGCATTGCCACGTTTTCCCACGTCGTCATGTGCTCGAGCAGACGGAAGTCCTGGAACACGATGCCGATGCGCCGCCGCAGTTGCGCGCGCCTCGACGGCGTCACGCGGCCGATGTCCTGGCCGAGCACGAAGATCGAGCCGCGTGTCGGCTGAATGGACATGAAGAGAAGCCGTAACAGTGAAGTCTTCCCCGAGCCCGAAGGCCCGGTCAGGAAGTGGAACGAGCCCGGCCGCAGGTGAAATGTCACGTCATGCAGCACCTCGTTGGCGCGGCTATACCGCAAACCGATCCCGTTCAGCCTGACCACGTGAAGCTCTTACCCCTTGCGGAACCCGTGGGCTCCATAGCCCAATTTCACTGTTCGGGGAAAGTGCGATCAGTCGTCAGGATTGTGGCGGACTGATGGGGCCAAGCTCAAGGCGCTCACTCGTTGGCGACGCACAACCATGCCCGTGGGAATTGCATCCAGGAGGCACGCACCGCGCGATTGGTTCGACCCTCAGCACCGCAAAGAATCCGTGGTAAACCGTGTCCGCCCGCTCCCATGTGCGGAGCGATGGTTGCGCTAAACCGGGTTTGGTGCGAAGGGGAGCACGATGGCACGCATCCTTCTGGCTGACGATGATGCCGCTACCCGCGACCTCGTGCAGCGCGCACTGGCGGTCGACGGTCACGTCGTGACGCCGACCCAGGATGGGGCTGAGGCGCTGGAGCAGATCCAGTCATCAGGCAGCTTCGACCTGCTGATCTCGGATGTGCAGATGCCGGCGGTCGACGGCATTGCGCTCGCCGAGAAGTGCCTCGCGCTGCGGCCAAAGCTGCGGGTGATCCTGATGTCGGGCTTTGCCGACGAACTCGATCGCGCCGAGCACCTGAAGTCCAGGGTCTCGCGCGTGGTCGCCAAGCCGATCACGCTGGAGGGCATCAGGTCCGCGGTGAAGGCGGCGCTGCGCTGAGCTGAGGCCTCGCCGGCGAGATCCGGAGGCTCGCAGGATATCCGCATATCTCACCGAGAGGGAGGGAGCGCAAGCGATGGGCGCTGGCTGGTGGATGAAGACCTTTGATCGCACGAGATGGGATGCGATCTTCGGCGGCGGACTACCGGGGGCCGAACAGAAGATCCTGGATGCCTTGCTCGGCGAGGTGGAAGGGTACTTCGACGGCTCCGACGAACTTGGGCCCGGGCCTGATCGAGAGCGGATTCTGGCCTCGCAAGAGGGGCAAGAGGCGATGACGCTGGCCTCTCATTTGGCCAGGAACGGTTTCACCTACGATGGTCTCGACAGGGCACAATCTAGGCGGCTCGACGATTTTGCTCGCACAATCTGCGCGCCGGAGGCGCTCGGAGATGCCTTAGACGTCAGATGGTACTCTCCGGACTTGCTGGGATGGGGCCAAGTCTCAGAGCTTCTCGACCGCCTGGGCCATTACCGCTCGCGCCGGTCGCCGCGTTACCTACCTCTGCTGCTGACGGGTCGGCAGTTTGGCACCGAAACGCAGCCCACTTACGCACGCTCCGGCTATTATGCCGTCTTCTCACCTGCGGAAACGGTGGAGTTGAGGAACGAGGTTGTGGCGGCAATCGGGGTACCCGTCCCATGGCGAGAGCCAAGATGGGAGCCGGAAGGGACCCAGACGTATTTCCTCGCCCCCCTGACGGAAGTGGTGAAAAGCGGCCGGTGGCTGCACATGAGTTACAGCTGACGTCGGCCGCGGTGCAGCCCGCAGGCGGAGACATCGCCATGGCCTGGGTTTCCAGCGTGCGCGCCGACATCGGCGAGGAGGGTGCAACGCTGTCGAGCCCGGCCCCGCGCCTGGGCATTCTTTGCCTGACATTCGTTGCCTTCATCACCGCGGCGGTCCTGCTGGAGCGAGCCCTTGGCAGCGGACCTCACGTTGCGCTGGCTGCGACCGTTCTGGGGGTCCTGGCCGCAGCGCTGCCGATCTGTGTCAAGAGCTTTCGCACGCACTTCGACCGGGCAGCGGGGCAGGTCACGCTCGAGACGCTTTCGATGTTGGGCCGCACGCTGCAGCGATATCCGTTTGCCGAAGTCGATGCTATCGCAGCCACCGAGAGCAACGTTGTGGAGCTGCAGCTGCGCGACGGCACCACGCGGCGGTTGAGCTACGCGCACGAGACCTACCCTCAGCTCGACAAGCTGATCAACGCCGTGTGCGCGGCGACTGGGATTGCCAAAGGCAGCCCGAACCTTGCGCGCGCACCGTCTCAGGACGACGCCGGTGTGCTCAGCGAGCCCGGAATGGGCCTCTACGTCGAGGGCCGCTTTGCGATTCTTGCCACCGCCTCCAAATCCCTGTCGTTTCGCTGGGTCATGGAGATCGTCCTCAATCGCGAGCGGCGCGAGATGACGATCTTCAAGACCACGCCCCTGCGCCGCAGCAAGGAGGTGATCCCCTTGCGGGAGATTGCCTCCATCGGCCTCGACGGAACGCAGGACCCGGTCAGCGGGGCTTTCGCCTATCGCGCCGTCATCCGCCTCGAGAACGGCCGCAAAGTCCACCTCTACGGCGAGACGCGGGCCTACCCGCGCTACGATCGCATCCTGGCGAAAGTGCGGGAGCTCACCGGCACGCCCAAGCGGGACAATATCCACCGCTTCGAAGACCGCTGGTCGCGGCCGGGGTAGGGGTCAGACCCTGCGGGTCTGACCCCTTTTGAGTCGCGCCATCCAGATGCGGGCCCGAGGGCGAGCGGGGAGAGCGGGCTGGGGCTAGGCCCGGCGAAGGCCGGGCTGAGGGGCAGCCAGGGGCTCAGGGCGATGCAAAATCGTAGGTCGGGTCAAGCGAAGCGCTGACCCGACGCAAGCACGGGTGTTGGACTCTTGTATTGGGTCATCGCCGGCGCTCGGCCCCAATCTAGGGGCCCATCAGCAAGTCAAGGGGCATCCTGTTCAGGTTCCTCATCCTCATCTTCGAACAACTCTGCTTGTTTGAGACGAGGATTTATGTCTTTCGCGTTCAGCCCCGGCTCGCGAGCCAGCAACTCGCGGACATGGTTGAGGTCAGGGAGACCAAGTGAATCGCAGAGGGCCTCGTCGATAGTCTGCCGCGCTGGGTCCTTGTCGAGGTCCGCAAGCGCATCGAGGTTCCGCGTGGAGACCGTGTCAAAAGCATCAGCCAGGTTTTTCAGCTGCTTTTCCGACAGCGCGCGCACATCGAGCACCGGCATGGACAGCCAAGCGGGCTTCTTCATCTGCATCCAGGCGCTTCGCGTAGTGACACGACGGCCAAAGTAAAGAAGTAGCGCTAGCGTTGAATTGAGCCACAACAACAATGCTTTCTGCTGAGCGCGGGTCAGATCGTTGCCCTTGAACGCCCACCAGGTATTGCCAAGAACAGCCTTGTCAAAGCCAACGGCGAGAACGCGATGAGTGATAGGCCAAAGCCGCTCGACGAGTAGGATTTGCCCAGCCTTGCTCCATACGGGCGTTGCGTCCTTGAGTTTGCGACCCTTCGCAGCCCTAGTCCTTGGAATAAGGTAAGCATTTGCCTCCTGAGCGATGGTGCCGACTTGCTCGGCGTCGTGCCCCCAGAAGGCCGGGTGCAAAGAAATGTCGTCCCTTGAGACTTCGAAGGCGTCGTGGATGTCCCGCCGATCGTAGCCCAGCCCGCCAAGTGCACCGAGGGAGCAAACCTTGATTGCTGTGACCTTTGCGTCTCCGGGTACACGAAGGTTTCCAGATTGCAGCATCCAGCACGTTCGAAGAAGTTCAGTCTGGGCAAATAGTGCTCCGGTCCAATTGCCCTCGCCTACCGGTACGGGCATCGTGACGACTTCGCCGAGTCTGCCGGAAGGGGAGCGGATAGTAGTGAAGCCCGTGCCATCAACGCTTACCGGCGCTTCCGTGTGGGTGATGCGATTGGCAAGATCGAGAGCTTCGTGGATCGAGCGCGGGTTGCGCCACAGATTGATATAGGTGGTCGATCCTGCTCGCTCCTTTTCCACAAGCTTTCGGGCTATGAAAAGCAACTCGGATAGATCGGTGTTCTCCGAGAAGTTGGGGTGCTCCGCGTCGTGGCTCGCGATAACGGTCTCCAAATGATAACGAGCCGCAATAAGGTGTCGCGTTAGTGCCCAAGCTTCGCCGGATGCAAGCGCAGCCGGCAGCACGAATGCAAGGCGCCCACCTGGTGTCAGCCGTTGATCAGCAAGGGCCAAGAAGACCCCACCAAGCCCTGCGGTGGAACTCGCACTGAACCCCTTCACCCGCCGACGAAGTTCTTTTTGAAGCACTCCACGCTCGTCTGGCAGCGATCCGAAGAGAAGATTTCCACCGACACTGCGAACAAACGGCGGATTCATAACGCAGAGGTCCAGCGTCGGCACCGTGGCATTCGAGGAATACGAGTTGCCGGCCCCTGTGCGCACACTAGTGGCATGAGAGTAGTCGAGCGACATTTGCGTCCGCACCTCGGTTTCCTCGAGAAAATCGAGACTTCCTAGCCGCGGTTCGCCATGGTCAATTCCGAGCGGAAGCACGAACAGATTCATTGCACGGAATGCCACTTCGGGCGCGAGCATTGCCAGGGTCGAGGCAGTTAGATGAAGGGCTGATGGCAGCACATCGTACCCGTGTAGTACGTTCTCCATGAGGGCTGCGTGCAGCGATCGGAGGTCGACTGGGGTGAGGGTCCGTCCATCATCTGCGCGCGTGCGAATGTACTTGTCGGAAATTGCCTGGGCAGCTGCCATCAAGAGTGTTCCTGTCCCACATGCGAGATCGGCAACCTTGAAATCGGCAAGTTCCCTTGGATCTCCGAAATCTTCTGGCCACTTTGCCGCCAACGCAAGCTTGAGGAGAAGTGTCGCCGACGAAACGGCTGTGTAGTACGTACCCAGATACTTCGCGAAGTGCAGGAGCCAATGGTAGATGCGGCCCATAAGATCGTGGCGCAACGCGGCCTGCTGGGAGCAAATAGCACGAGCTTCACCTACAAGCGCGTACCGTCGACAGAGTGTTGGCACTCGACGGCAGTTCTAACAGGATGCTCTCCCCGAGCTGGAAAATCGGGACATAGTTGACGTTCTTCCAAATCCATTGCCTGGACCTACCCCGGTTTCGTGGACAGTTGAGGTCTTGGGATCAGGCTACCGCGTCTGACGTCATGGCGTCCTCCTTCTCCTGCTCTTTC
>Ga0247727_10019155_pt1 | contig 10644 bp, 5 predicted proteins | sample WisWelCaveWW1625_FD_202498 | JGI IMG/M metagenome (GOLD analysis project Ga0247727, IMG submission 202498) | Biofilm microbial communities from Wishing Well Cave, Virginia, United States - WW16-25 | ecosystem: Environmental > Aquatic > Deep subsurface > Groundwater > Cave microbial mat | place...
TTCATTATTTTTTGGAAATGCAGGTTTGAGCTAAAGGTCGTGCTGACTGGCTATTCTACACAATCAACACCAAATAGTCAAGAAACAAATCTATCTATTGCTGAAGAGTGGAAAACAAATTATTGAAAGCCTCCGCCAGCGTGGGATGTGCGAACACGGCGTCGCGCAAAATAGTGTAGGGCAATTTTCCCATCATCGCCATTTGCAGAGCCGCCATCATTTCACCGCCTTCGATGCCGAAAATGGCGCCGCCGAGAATTTGCTTGGTATCGGCATCGACGATGGCTTTCATGAGACCGCGGGATTCGTCCATTTCCAGCGCACGCGCAACGTGATTCATTGGCATCTTCGCGACCTTAAAATTCAGTCCTTTTTCGCGGGCTTCGGTTTCCGTCAAACCCACGCGTCCCAGTTGCGGATCGATAAAAACCGTGTACGGCACCAATCGGCCGCCGATCGTCGCGTTGCCTTTTTCCAGCAAATTGGAACGAATGATGCGAAAGTCATCGTACGAAATATGAGTAAACATCGGGCCGCCTTTGACGTCGCCGAGGGCGAAGACATCGGGCGCTGAGGTCTCGAGGCGATCATTTACTTGAATGAAGCCGCGCTGGTCGAGTTTAACGCCCGCGGATTCGAGGTTGAGGCGATCGCTGTTCGGAATGCGGCCCACTGCTGCCAGCAAATGCGATCCGGTTAACGTGCGTTCGCCACCGGCATTCTCCACTTTCAAATTAATCTCACCATTCGCACCTTTTGAGACGGCCAGAGCCTCCGTTTCCAGCAGCAGTTCGATGCCATCTTCGCGCAGAATCTTTGCCACCTCCTCGGCCACGTCATCGTCTTCGCGCGCCAGCAGTTGTTTGCCGCGCTGCACCACCGACACCTCGCTGCCGAAGCGCCGGAACATTTGTCCGAACTCTAAACCGATATAGCCGCCGCCCATCACCAGCAGGTGTTTTGGTACGGTATCGATCTCCATGATCGAAGTAGAGTTGAGAGTTGGAACCTGATCGAGTCCCGGCACCGGCGGGTTGATCGGCCGTGTGCCGACATTCACGAAAATTTTATCGGCAGTGAGCTGACTAACACCGCCGGCGTTCAGTTTTACTTCAATCGTCTTCGGGGCTGTGAATCGTGCTTCGCCAAAAATCAGTTCGAGGTTTTTGGTGCTCTCGATTCTTTGCTGATTGCCGTTACGAAAGCTGTTGACGATGTCGCGTTTGCGCTGCCGCACTTTTTTCATATCTACGCTGACCGGCCCAGTGTGAACGCCAAAGTCGGCGGCGCGTTTCGTCAAGTACGCCACCCGTGCACTGGCAACCATCGTCTTCGTCGGTGTGCAGCCCTCGTTCACACAGGTGCCGCCCACGTGCTCTTTTTCAATGAGCGCGGTTTTCCAGCCGGCGTTGGCCAGCGCCGTTGCGAGTGGACCTCCCGCCTGACCGGAGCCGATGATGATGGCGTCGTATTTTTCTGTCGGCATGAAATTCTCCTCCTAAAAACTTTGGATAATATTATGCAACCGCCAAAAAACGGAATTTCATCCAACAATTGCAAAATAAAAAAAACAGGCGCAGGCCTTTCGGCGCCGCGCCCGTTGGTTAAAGGAGGGATTTTCAATTGCTAAGCACTTTTAACGTGCGTAGTACTCACTGCGCCGGCAAGCTGGAACCCGGGTTCTCGCCGCCAACGTCTGTAATAACATTCGCCTGTTGGGTTTTGATTTTGGTAGCATTCACTTCGTTGGGCAGTCTCTGGTGAACCTGCCCTGCCGGGCATAAAAGCAAAACCGCCAGGTCACAAGGACACTGGCGGTCGCTGGAGGGAGGAGTCAGTAATGCAATTGGGTTTATAACGTCGATTCTTTGTATTCGTCGTATAATTTCAAAACGTTCGGAATGTAGTTCTGAGTTTCAGTCCACAGAATGCCTTTCGCCTTGTTGCTTGCCAACCACATTTGCGCGCGTTTTGCGCCGCCGTTGTAAGCCGCAAGCCCGCCTTCAAGATCGTAGGTTTCAATCAACGCTGAAAGATAACGCGAACCCAATCGAATGTTGTAAATCGGGTTGAACAAAATTTCCTCGCTGGTTGTCCAGTTAATGCGCTCGTACTTCGACAGCCACAGCCCGGTGCTCGGCATGATTTGCATTAGACCCAGAGCGCCAGCGTTAGAAACCACTTGCGGATTCCACGAGCGGCCGCTTTCGTGGGTAATGGTGGCGCAAATCAAATCTACATCGAGATTGGGATACTTCACGCTCATCTCGAAGACTTCATCGGCAATGGCCTTCTTCATTTCCGTAGCCATTTCCGGATTGAAACGATTGATAATCTGAGTAACTTTTTGGTGCGCTTGCTGGCGCGACTTATCGACCTGATACATTTCGCTGACGTTCAGTGCCGTGATTTCAATCTCATCGAATTTTTCTTTCGGATTCGAAATACAGCCAAATAAAACCAGCAATCCCAAAAATAAAACTGATATTAAAAAGAATTTCATATTCGCCCTCAAAAATAGTTCGTCTTCTACCTGATATAGATGGAAGAAACCTGATAAATCTCTCAAACATTTTTTTGATAACATACAAACAAAGCTTCCATTGCTTCGCTGAATGTGAGGCGCGTGATGTCGTTTACTCGGTGAGGCCCCTGGCATTCAACCGATTTGCCCTTGTTCAAATCGGTTGCCCCTGCTTTTACAACAACCATACCAAAACGACATGGTTGTTTAAACATGCTTGTTTATACATCTATTTTCAATGACTTTAGAGCAACCAATTTTTCATTGATTAGTGAATATTTCCGCCCGAGCTTTTTGTAAACGAAAAATACAAGTGCAACAAAGTGAGACAAAAATTTGAGCGAACTGAATGAATGGTCATTCAGTTCAGTTTGGCCTGTTTCAGTGAAATGTTACTGAAAGATGGGTGGCAAAAAAACGGCGATAATTGTGAACGACGCGGATGAAAGTATATGATCGCGGTCGCGAAGCCCAGAAATTTAAACTTGACTGTTTGATCTCTCGATTGTATTTTTATTTTGAAAAACAACAGGGTTTTCACTATTTCAACGATTACGCCACACTGCCGTCAAGATCACCTTTCTTGGATTTTCCGCTTTTTTCTATCATTGAAATTTTTTGAGCCTTCGATCTCAGCTTGTCGACACATAATCATCAGCGTGCCGCTTATATTTCTGATTTTAAGTACCCACTCCATTATGGCACAAACACCGGAGTTCGCAGCCGGCGAATTGATCATCAAATTGAAATCTTCCGCTACTTTGCAAAAAGGCGTGGCGGATGATGAATCACGAATCGGCATCGCCAGCATTGATGTCCTCAATCAAAACTTCCATGTGAAAAAAATCGCTCCGCTGCTGAAACCTAACTCGGGGAGATCGGCGCCATTGCACGGCGTGCTGAAAATTCGTTTCACGCCAGAAGTAAATCCGCTCGAAATTCTTTCTGCTTATGAAAGCGATCCGAATATCGAATATGTCCAACCCAACTATATTCATCAACTCGATTACGTTCCGGACGACTCGCTTTTTGGCGATCAGACTTATTTGCAAATAATTCGCGCCGAAGCAGCCTGGGACATTCAATTGGGGTCGCCCGAAATCATTGTTGGCGTCATCGACACCGGCATCGATTACAACCACTCCGATTTACGCGACGCCCTCTGGATCAACTCCGACGAAGACTTGAACGGCAACGGTCGCGTGGATTCCAATGATTTCAATGGCATCGATGACGATGGCAACGGCTTCGTCGACGACCTGCGCGGCTGGGATTTCACCGATGCACCTTCGTTTCCCGATGGCGGCGATTTCGAAACACCCGACAACGATCCGTTTGACGAGCACGGACACGGCACCTCCATAGCCGGCATCATTGGTGCCAGCGGCGACAATCGCACCGGCATTGCGGGACTCGCGTTCGGCTGCCGAGTGATGAATTTGCGCGCCGGCACCAGCCTCGGATTGCTTGAAGAAGACGATGTCGCCGCGGCCATCGTTTACGCCATCGAAAACGGCGCTCGCGTCATCAATATGAGCTTCGGCGACGACGTAGCCTCTCCCCTTTTGCGCGACGTGATGCAATTTGCCTACAATCAAAACTCTGTGCTGGTGGCATCGTCGGGAAACTCCGGTAATGATAAAATTCATTATCCCTCCGGACTGGCCGAAACCATTTCCGTCGGCGCCACCAACAACGACGACCAGTTGGCGGGATTTTCCAGTTATGGTTCTTCGGTGGATGTGGTCGCGCCAGGCGTCAATCTTTTAACCACCAATTTGAACAACCGCTACCACGAGTTTTCTGGAACGTCGGCCTCAGCACCGATAGTCTCCGCACTTGCGGCGCTCATTCTCTCCAAAACACCACGGTTTTCAAATGAAACTGTCAAAGGATTAATTCTTTCCACATCGAAAGACCTCGGCAGCCCGAATTGGGATAATTCCTTCGCCTCCGGAAGAATCGATGCCGCAGCGGCGCTGGCCTCGCCATTTTATTCAATGGCACGCATCACTCGGCCGCGAGTCGATCAAGCTTTTGCCAGCGGCCTGATCGCGATCCACGGCACCGCGGCGGGTGCGCTGCTCGATGAATATGCTCTGCAACTCGGCGTTGGCGAAACGCCAGCGACGTGGTCGGAATTATTTCGAGAAAAAAATCGGCAAGTGATTGACGAATCCCTTTTCGATCTCAACATCACTCAATTGATTGATACGCTTTACACACTCCGACTTATCGTGCAAAATAAAAACAACACGACGGTCGAAGACAAAGTTCGTTTCTTCATCGACCGCACGCCACCGGTAATCTTCACCGTTCGCCAAACTCTAACTCTCGATGGCGACCGCCACAGCTTGTTAGTGGAATTCGAAACCGACGATCTGTGCGACGCTGTCATTCATTTTCGCCCGGCCGGCAGTTCGAACGATTTTCAAAAATTGCCGCTGCGTTTTCGTACCACCAACCATCGCGCTTTGATTTCTCAGCAAATATTTTTCGGCGACATGGAATTTTTTATCGAGGCTACCAACGGCGCAACGGTGTCATCCAATAGCGAACTGTTTGGCGCTGACCTGAGCGCCCCACCCGTGGGTGGCGCGCCCATCAATCAACTCTTGCAAAATTTGCCGACGGGCTATCTTTTAAGCAAATCTGCGGATTTCGATGGCGATAGTTTCAAAGAAATCATTTTGAATGAATACGATAATTTCAATTTTCAATCGCTGAAATTTTTTGAGTTTGATCTTCATCATTTTGAAGAAGTGCACACGCTCCCGAATTTTTTGATCCCCCGCGACTGGGGCGATTCCGACGGCGATGGCTTGCTGGAAATTTTTTGCGGATCCGGATCGAAGAGTTTTATTTATGAAGCCGGGGCTCCCAACCAATTTCCCGCCAACTTAGTTTGGGCGGACACAACCAACGATCTGTGGGCGAGCCGCTTCGCAGATATCGATCGGGATGGCCGGGGGGAAATCATTTTACGATTGGATGAAACATTCTCTGTGTGGGAAACCACCGGCGATAACCAATACGCGTTAGTGGACTCGTTCCCAAATCCCACCGTGGGCAGCAATTCGGTGGGCGTTCCGAGATCTGAAATCGGTGACTTCGACGGCGATGGCCAATTGGAAATTCTGTTCGGCGATTTTGACGGCGACGTTTACATTTATGAAAATCGCGGCGGCAATCAATACGAGTTCACTTGGTCGGATCGCCAGCCGCTGATCGATACCATCGACTATCTCTCCTCCGGCGATTTCGACGGCGACGGTGTCGCGGAATTTGTAGTCGGCTGCCACACCGATCCCAGCCTCGATCTCGAAAGCGAATTCGACAGCCGGCGCTGGCTATACCGGATTTACAAACGCAACGGCGACAATTCCTTTGTAACCGTTTGGGAGCAAGTGTTTTCTGGATTCCAATCGCCGCAGCAGTTTGATGCCGGCGTGTGTTCCGGCGACATCGATAACGACGTTCGTCCGGAAATTTTGATCAACGTGTTCCCGGATTATTACATCGTCGATTACGATCCGAATTTTGCGGAATACCGTGTCATCTGGCACGCTGCGCCAAATCGCAGTAACAGCGCCGTCGTGGACGATTTTGATCGCGATGGACGAAATGAGTTTTATTTCAACACTGGCGATGAAATTGTCGGCTATCAACTTTTATCCGAATTCAACGGGCCGCCGACTCCGCTGGCATTCAACGGTCGGCCGCTGGGGCCAAATCTGATAGAGCTTACCTGGCTGCCAACTCATTCTCGAAACGGCTTTCATATTTACCGTGACGGACAGCTCATTCCATTTGCGCGAGTGGAATCACCGCCATTTCTTGATAACACGGTTTTGCCGGATCGCGAGTACCGCTACACTATCACCGCAATTGATTCGTCTTTGCCCGTTGTCGAAAGTCTGCCCACCCCAAACATCTTCGTGAAACCCGGCGCCCAACCTTTTCTTGAGCAAGCACGCTACCTTCCTCCCAACCAGGTTCAGGTTACGTTCAGCGAAATCATGGATCAGTCCGTGCGCAACCCGAACAATTATGAAATCGAAACCATTGGCGCGCTGCTGTCTGCGATTTCTCATCGTGCCGGGAAAGAGATTATTCTGACCAGTCCACGGGATTTTAGTCCGGGAAACTACCGGCTGGTTGCAAAAGATGTTGCGGACGCGGACGGAACACCCATCGACACGACACGCAATTTTGCAAGCTTCGAAATCACCACAGTCGAGACATCGCCGTATTTGATTCGGGCGACCCTGTCCGGCGCCAACCAACTGCTGCTGGAATTCAACGAGGCGATGGATGCTGCGTCTGTCGGAGATATCGCCAACTATGTGATTGAACCCAACGTGCAAGTTGCCTCAGCCAGCCGCAGCAGTGAAGATTCTAAATCGGTGTTGCTGCAAATCTCATCCAGTTCGCCAATCGGCCCGTTTGGGATTGACTATGTGATCACGGTTCGCAAGTTAAAAAATCTGCGCGGCACGGTGATTCGCTTCGGCCAGGGGGATTCAGCCGCCCTGGTATTCAGTCGCTCCGATCTAAAAGAAATATTTGCGTATCCCAATCCTTATCGCAGCAACTCCGGACAGGACTTCGTCATCCTCGCTGGACTTACCCGCACCGCGATCGTTCGTATCCTCGATGCCTCCGGCCGCCTGCTGCGTACTTTGCAGGAAACCGATGGCAACGGCGGCGTGCAGTGGGATCTCAAGGATGAAAAAGGAAACAATGTACCGTCGGGGATTTATATTCTTTATGTGGTGGGCGAGGGAGAAAAAGGCAACGGCAAGCTAGCGATTATGAGATAGATTATAAGTGCCACGCACTTTTGAAGTGCGTGGCACTTTCGTTTTCACCGCATGATTGTCATCTTTTTGGCTGATTCAAACAGTCGGCTATCGGCGCCATTGGGAAGCACTCGGATGCGATACACGTAAACCCCCGAAGCGACTTCGTTGCCAAACTCATCTTTGCCATCCCACAGTACGCTGTGATACCCTGCTGCTTTTGGCCCATTGAGCAGCGAACGAACTTTTTGCCCAACGATGTTGAAAATGGTAAACGTAACCTGTCCCGGCTCCGGCAGATCGAATTTGATTTCCGTGGTTGGGTTGAAGGGATTGGGGTAGTTTTGGTGTAAGGCAAATGTTTCGGGGAGTTGGGTTAATTCCTCAGTGTCAGTTACCGCAGCTTGCTTGCAGAACGTGCCGCCCTGACCTGTAACATAAACCGAGTGTAAGTCCTGCCCGTTCAGGCCACCCCGATTCGCAACCACCTTAAGCTCGTTAATGGTACACTCTTCAAAAAAGGTGAGAGACTGATTTTGATTTGTTCCGAGATTGACATAGTTACTGCTTCCTTCATATTTTACCGACCATTGGTAGGTGATGGTACCACTGCCACCGCTGGCGTTTGCAGTCCAGGTACCTTGAACTCCCGGCTGGATAGTATTTGGTCCGGTTATGACAACCGAGAAAGCCGATTTGAAACCGGCAACCGTAGAGGCGCGATTTTCCCAGACGCGAACATTATCGTGAGTTTGTGTGGTACCCATCAGAACTCCACCATACGTTTTATCTGGATTCGACCAATAAGGAATTCGGATAGTCGGTCCGCCAACCGCCATAACGGTTCGCCAATTTGCAGGAGTATATATGTAACCGTGACCATAAGGATAAAAGGGGTTACTACGGTCTTCAGGATTATGATCACAGCCAACATTGTGACCGATCTCATGTGCGAAGCTATAGTTCCCGATTGCCAAATCCCATTCAACCACTGCAAAGGCAGTACTGCCATTGGCGTTGAGGTAAGCAATCCCACCAACGTTACCGTCATTTTCATCAACCAGCAAGACAACAATATCGGCCCCATATTGATCCCGCAAACTATGGACAACATCCAACGCGTCATTTCCATCGTTATCACGAAGTTGACTCAAATGCGTAGAAAATGATCCTGGGCCTTCATTATAACTGACCTGGACTTGATGCACTTTGTTCACAATTGCGGGCACGCTGCTGTTGGTAAAGGTCAAGGTTGTTGCATCAATTGCTCCATTTATAACAGCGTTTTCATTACTGGCATTGGCGACCGCAGTGGTATAAGCCACCAGAATATCAATTTGGGGATTCGCAAGCAACTTTGGCAAGTCTGCCGGAGTTGTGCTCGACTCCAGGCTATTCAAACTCTTTTGGGGCCCATCTTTTTTAATGTCCAAATTCTTTTCTTCTTCAACAATGCAACCGGGTAACTTCTCTGGATCAACTTGTATAATCGCATGGAGACCGTCGCCAAGCGGTTCGACAAAATAAACCACTTCTAATGTATGAAAAGTTCCGGTTACATTCTCCTTGTTTATAGCTAATAGCACCGATCCCAATCTCTTGTCTGGCAATTCGCCGATCCATGTAAAATCTTGAGATGATCGAATGTTCACATCTCTAAAGATGGCTTCGTAGCGCTTGTCGGAGGCCGCATTCAAGCTTACAGTTTGTTGTCTCAGAAGTTTAGAAGCTTGGTCGATACGAACCACACGAACAATTTTGATGTAAGATCGATTTTTGATACTCTGCAGAATCTCACGTTGTCGAAAACGGGAGGAATTGTTCGGGTCATTCAGAACAACTTGTTCATCCACATGAATAAAGAAGTCAGTAGTATTTTGTGCTAAGACAACGCCTGTCAAAAACACTATCAGGAAAATCAAACTCAAAACTGGGCTTATGGTCCTTTCTTTACAAGCAATCATGTTCATGGCATCCTCCTTACCCACTTAATAAACTCTCACGTCAAAGATAATGATGCTGCGCGCGGTGACAAACCCAGACATTCTCAGAACAGTCGTAAATCTAAAATTGGTAACTCTTCTCCATTGGATTAACTTGTCCTGCTCTCACGCATTGGGGGCGGACGCGAATCAGGAACGAAGGGTTGTAGGACTTTCATGGTTCTGGCTCCTTTCAGAATGAATTAGTTAGATGAGTTTGTTAGTTGACACGATAATCATAAAGTACTCGCTGTCCTAAAAGACGACCATCAAGTCGACTTTTGACAACCATTCCCACCAACCCTATGCCGGGAGCATAATATTCAAATGCATCCCATTCTGGAAAAACATCATCCGAAACAGGGTATGGATATCTGTAAACATAGCATCTGAGGTTTCCTAAAGGGGTTTCAAACGGTTCATTAGTAGCGATAAGATCCACCTTCTGTGTATCCGCGATCTCAAATTTAAATGTGGTCAGGGACCGATAAATCATCAAAGAAACAAGCCAGCTTTCACCAGCTTGTCCCGGATATTTTCGCCAAAGCTCTTTTACAATCAACGTATCAGTGGGAGAAACACCCCCGAAAAAGTAGAGTCCGTCGCTAGCATTATCATAAATCCACAACCACGATGCGGGCTCAGAATTGACAAAATAACCGGTTTCGACAAAAGCATCGAAGTTAGTTCCATTGTAGCCAAGTGGTAGCTCATTGATGATTTCGACGATGAGGGTGTCTGTCAGGTCGGGAGAAATGTTCCAACTGATGTATCTCCAGTAGTTGCCAACGGCCAGTGGTCGTAATTCATTGATTGGCGTTGGCTCAGTAGTGTGGTCGCAACCCACGAACATCAAGAGCATAATGATCAAGCCAAAGGTGACACAAACTGCATGATTTGATTGCATAAGCTCTCCATTGTCTTATTGTAGGGTAAGACCCATCAAGGCATTCGGTGAGGTTACACCTTATGGTGTCAAAGGGAGGAGACTGATTGTAAACAACAAGTGTGAGGCCCGCTGAAAATCTAACTGAATATATGAAAAAAAAAAAGCAGAAAGTCAAGATCAATTTTGAAAATCTTGCGAATTCACTGCCATAAGAATAGCTGCAGACCCGACCTCAAAGAAATTTTCGCGTATCCCAATCCCTATCGCAGCAACTCGGGACAGGAATTCGTGACCATAGCTGGACTTACCCGCACCGCGACCGTTCGTATCCTCGATGCCTCCGGCCGCCTGCTGCGTACTTTGCAGGAAACCGATGGCAACGGCGGCGTGCAGTGGGATCTGAAAGATGAAAACGGAAATCCCGTGCCGTCTGGAATTTATATTTTC
>Ga0247727_10019156_pt1 | contig 10644 bp, 6 predicted proteins | sample WisWelCaveWW1625_FD_202498 | JGI IMG/M metagenome (GOLD analysis project Ga0247727, IMG submission 202498) | Biofilm microbial communities from Wishing Well Cave, Virginia, United States - WW16-25 | ecosystem: Environmental > Aquatic > Deep subsurface > Groundwater > Cave microbial mat | place...
GTTCCTTTCGAGCTACGGCTGGCGCGGGAACGAGCTGGATATCGCCTCGGTCACGTGGAAGGAAGACCCCACGACCGTCTACAAGCTGGTCCGCGAGTACGCCAGCCGCGACGACTACGACCCGGAGCAGGAGGAGCGCTCGCTGGCGGCGGCCCGCCAGGCGCGCGAGCGCCTGGTACTGGAGCGCGTCACCGGCGAGGCGGCGGGCATGTTCCGCATGGTGCTCGCCGGCGCGCAACAGTACCTGCCGATCCAGGAAGACCACAACTTCTGGATCGACCAGCAGGGCGTCGCCGTGGAGCGCGTGCCGGCGCTCGAGGCGGGCCGCCGCCTGGTCGACGCGCAGCGGCTGAACGACGCCTCCGACGTCTTCGTCCTCCAGTTCGACGAGCTGCAAGACGCGCTCCGCGGTGGGCGAGGCGACCTGCGCGACCTGGTCGCGCAGCGCCGGCGCGAGGACGAGGCGGACCGCCGTCTGACGCCGCCCCCCGCGCTCGGCACGCCACCGCCGCCGGAAGCCGGAGACAATCCGATGCTCAGCAAGTTCTTCGGCGCTCCTCCGCCGAAGAGCCCCGACCCGCGGGTGATCATCGGCAACGCCGCCTCGGCCGGCACGAAGACCGGCATCGCCCGCGTCATCCCATCGCTGGAGGAGAGCGAGCGCCTGGGCCACGGCGAGATCCTCGTCTGCCCGGCGACGATGCCCCCCTGGACGCCGCTCTTCGCCATCGCCTCCGCCGTCGTCACCGACCACGGCGGCATCCTCTCGCACACGGCGATCGTCGCGCGCGAGTACCGGATCCCGGCCGTGGTAGGGACGAAAGTTGGGACGTCGCTGATCCAGGACGGACAGACGATCACCGTCGACGGCGACGCCGGCGTCGTGCGCCTGGAGGGGTAGCGGGCGTGCCCGAAACGCCCACCGTCCTCTGGTTCGGCGACATCGGCCGCGACGACCTCGCCGTCGCCGGCGGCAAGGGCGCGAACCTGGGCGAGCTGACGCAGGCCGGCATCCCGGTGCCGCCGGGCTTCGTCGTGAGCGCGCCCACCTACGCCGCGTTCATCGAGGACGCCGGCCTCCGCCCGCGACTCGCCGCGCTGCTCGAGCGCGTTGACCCGGCGAACTTCCCGGGCCTCCAGGTGCTGGCGCGGGAGGCGAAGGCGCTCCTGACCGTGACGCCGGTGCCCGAAGCCGTCGCCGGCGCCGTCGCCAAGGCGTACCAGCGGCTGGGCGGCGGGCCGGTGGCCGCGCGCAGCTCGGCCACGGCCGAGGACCTACCGGGCGCATCGTTCGCCGGCCAGCAGGCGAGCTTCCTCAACATTCGCGGCGCCGCGCGCGTCGTCGAGGCGGTGCGCGAGTGCTGGGCGTCGCTCTTCGAGCCGCAGGCGATCGCCTACCGCGCGAGGGCCGGTTACGGGCACCTGGACGTGGCGATCGCCGTCGTGGTGCAGCGCATGGTGCAGAGCGAGCGCTCCGGCGTCATGTTCACCGTCAACCCGGTGACGGGCGACCGCGGGCAGCTCGTGATCGAGGCCGTCTACGGACTGGGCGAGGCGGCCGTCTCCGGCATGGTCACGCCCGACACCTACATCGTCGACAAGGCGTCGCTGGCGGTGCTCGACCGCAGCGTCTCGTCGCAGGAGCAGGAGCTGGTGGGCGACCCGGAGGCGGCCGGGCTGGAGGCGAACGTCTGGCGCGAGGTGCCGCCCGACCGGCGTTCGGCGCAGAAGCTCTCGGACGAGCAGATCGCGGAGCTATCGCGCCTCGGCCAGCGCGTCGAGGCGCACTACGGCGCCCCCCAGGACATCGAATGGGCGCTGGAGAGCGGGACGCTCCACCTTCTCCAGGCGAGACCCGTGACCACGGTGTGACCGTGCCCCTTACCCTGTCATGCTGAGCGCCAGCGAAGCATCTTTCCCTTCCCTCGAGGCTGGCGATCCTTCGCGATGCAAGACTCTTCGGCTTCGCCTCAAAGTGACATAACGTGGCGCTTATCCTGTCACTTAGGGACGCACGCCTTCCCTGAGCGAAGCCGACGGGGCTGTGCGCCCTTACCCTTCGACCGCCCCGCCCTCAGCGCTCCAGCAGTCTTAGCAGCTTCGCCCGCTCGCTCTCGATGGCTGCGGTGAGTCGGTCGGCGGCGACAGGATAGAGCCAGCGCGCTGCGAGCTCGTTGTCGATGGGCCGCAGTTGGCGGTAGGCGCGCAAGTACGACTGGCGCATCAGCCCGCGCGCGAAGTGCGCGCCGACGCGGATCACGATCGGCGAGCCGGGCGGGACGTCGCCCATGCGGATCAGGAGGTCGGTGCGGACGAAGTCGGCGGTGGGGTCGCCCCTGGCCGAGTTGGTCCAGTCAATCAGCACCAGCTCGTCGCCGTTGCGGATCACGTTGCCGGGGTGGAAGTCGCCGTGGCAGATGCGGTCGCCGTCGGGCAGCGTGTCAAGCGCGGCGAGTGCGCGCTCAGCGATCGGCCGCGGTACGAGCCCCGACCGTTCGAGGCGCTGCCGGAACCGCGACTTGAGATCGGGGATGGTGTCGGGCGCGACCACCTCGTGAAGGGCCGCGTGCAGGCTGCCGGACTTCCCGCCGACGGACCAGACGAGCCACGGTTTCCTGCCAAGGATCGTGAGCAGGTCGACGCCGTCGATGCGCTCCATGACGAGGCCGGGCCGGCCGTCGACGGTTTCGATGCCGCGGACGGCGGGGACGCGCACGCCGGCGGAGGCGGCCGCGCGCATGGCCTGCGCCTCCTGCTCGATCTGTTGTTGGGCGCGCGAGTTCCGGTAGAGGCGAAGGACGTCAGCGTCCTGCCAGGCGAATATCTCGGCCTCGCGGCCTTCAGCGATCTTGCGCAACGGTTCGTCGGCCATCGCTTCATCGAAAGGATGACACGGGCGTAGGGTGCGGCGTCAAGGGCGGGCGAACAGGACGCGGACCACGAGAGGGGTGGCCGGTTTGAGACCCGCCCCTACTTGTCCTGCTCGACCCCCTGGCCGGCGAGCGCGGCGTGGGCCGCGGCGAGGCGAGCGATTGGCACCCGGTAGGGCGAGCAGCTCACGTAGTCCAGCCCGGTCCGGTGGAAGAAGTCGACCGAACGCGGGTCGCCGCCGTGCTCGCCGCAGATGCCCAGCTTCAGCGTCGGGCGCGTCTTGCGACCGGCCTCGGCCGCCTGGCGGACGAGCGCGCCGACGCCGACCTGGTCGATCGTCTCGAACGGGTTGTCGGCCAGGATGCCCTGCTGCAGGTAGTGGGTGAGGAAGCTCGCCTCCGCGTCGTCGCGGCTGAAGCCGAGCGTGGTTTGCGTGAGGTCGTTCGTGCCGAATGAGAAGAACTCGGCGTCGTTGGCGATCTCGCCGGCGGTGAGGGCGGCGCGCGGCAGCTCGATCATCGTGCCGAAGAGGTAGGGTACCTCGACTCCCGCCTCCTGCATCGTCTCCTGGGCAACGCGTTCCAGCAGCGCGCGCAAGAGCTTGAGCTCGCTCTCGAAGCCGACGAGGGGGATCATCACCTCCGGGTGGACGTCGATGCCCTCCCGCTTGAGCTTCGCGGCGGCGAGGAAGATGGCGCGCACCTGCATCTCGTTCACTTCGGGGTAGAGGATGCCCAGGCGGCAGCCGCGCAGGCCGAGCATGGGGTTCGCCTCGCGCAGCGCCTCCACCTGGCGAAGCATCGATTCCTTCTCGCGCAGCTCGTCGGAGTCGGGCGCTTCGTGGCGCAGGCGGACGACGGCTTCGAGCAGCTCATCGTGGTTCGGGAGGAACTCGTGCATCGGCGGGTCGATCAGGCGGATGGTGACCGGCCGATGGCCCATGGCGCGAAAGATGCCTTCGAAGTCCTCCTGCTGCATGGGCAACAGACGGTCGAGCGAGCCGCGGTAGCGGCCCATCGGCCCTTCCAGGCGCCCACGCAACTCCGAAAGACGCTCCTCGAGCGCGGCGCGAGCGGCGCCCTCCGCGTTGCCGCGCTGGCGCTCGGCCGCGAGCACCTCCGCCTCGAGCGATTTCGCCTCGGCCGCGGCGAGGATCATCTCGCGCACCACCGGCAGGCGCTCCTTCTCCAGGAACATGTGCTCCGTCCGGCAGAGCCCGATCCCCTCAGCGCCGAATTCGACCGCCCTCGCCGCGTCCTTCGGCGTGTCGGCGTTCGCGCGCACGCCCAGGCGCCGGGCCCCGTCCGCCCACGAGAGGAACTCGGTGAGCGCCGGAAAGAAATCGGCCTCTGCGGATGGGATGCGGCCGAGGAGCACCCGCCCGGACGAGCCGTCGATGGTGATCGTCTGGCCTTCTCGGATCGTGAGACCGCTGACGGTGAAGCTGCGGGCCTCTTCGTCGACGCTGATCGCCTCGCAGCCGGCGACGCAGGGGATGCCGAAGCCGCGCGCGACGAGAGCGGCGTGGCTGGACATGCCGCCGCGCTGGGTGAGCACGCCGCGCGACGCCTGCATGCCATGGATATCGTCCGGCGAGGTCTCCTGGCGAACGAGGATCACATCGCGACCCTCCGCGCCCCAGCGGGCGGCGGTGTCCGGGTGGAAGACCGCGGCGCCGGCGCCGGCGCCGGGCGACGCGGGCAGGCCGCGCGCCATCTCCAGAAAGCGCGCGCCGCCCAGTAGGGCGCCGCGCGCGTCATCGGCCAGGGAGCGCCACTCGTCCGCCGCCAGCGCGCGCACGCTGCCGTTCTGCGCGACGACCACCTCCGGTTCGCCGTCCAACGCCGGCGCCACCAGCGGCGCTACCTCGGCCAGCGGCTGCGACGCGACGTGCGGGTCGAGCTGGGGGTGGAGCAGCTCGTCCAGGCGGGCCGGCGCCACGCGCAGCACCGCCTCCTCCTTCGAGATCAGGCCTTCGCGCACCATGTCGACGGCGGCGGTGACGGCAGCGCGCGTCGCAAGCTTGCCGACGCGGCACTGGAGCATGTAGAGCTTGCCCTGCTCCACTGTGAACTCGATATCCATCACGTCACGGTAGTGGCGCTCCAGCTTCCCGGCGATGTCGATGAGCTGTTCGTGGAGGTCAGGGGCCTGCTCCTTGAGCGCGGCGATGGGCGTCGGCGTCCGGATGCCGGCCACCACGTCCTCGCCCTGCGCGTTCGTCAGGTACTCGCCCCAGAGAACGCGCTCGCCCGACACCGGGTCGCGCGTGAAGGCGACGCCGGAGCCGGAGTCATTGCCCATGTTGCCGAAGACCATGCTCTGGACGTTGACGGCGGTCCCCAGGTCGTCCGGGATTCGTTCGATGCGCCGGTAAGTGATGGCGCGCTCGTTGTTCCACGACCGGAAGACCGCCTCGATGGCGAGCTGGAGTTGCCTCACCGGCTCTTCGGGAAAGTCGAAGCCCTTTTCTCGCTTGACCAGCTCACGGAAGCTGGCGACCACCTCGCGCAGCGCGCCGGCAGGCATCTCCGAGTCGGTCGCGACGCCGGCCTGCTCCTTCGCCTGCTCGAACAAGGCGTCGAACTTGCGCCGTTCGATGTCGAGCACGATGTCGCCGAACATCATGATGAACCGGCGCAGCGAATCGTAGCCGAAGCGTTCGTCGCCGGTGGCGGCGATCAGGCCCTGCAGCGTCGCCTCGTTCAGGCCGAGGTTGAGGACCGTGTCCATCATCCCCGGCATCGAGAACTTCGCGCCAGAGCGCACCGAGACGAGCAGCGGGCGCTGCGGGTCGCCGAAGCGCCGGTCGGACTGCTCCTCGACGCGGCTGAGGGCGCTGCGGACCTGTTCCATCAGGCCATCGGGGAAGGTCATGCCCACTTCCAGAAAGGCGTTGCAGGCTTCGGTGGTAATAGTGAAACCGGGCGGCACCGGCAGACCCAGGTTGGTCATCTCGGCCAGGTTGGCGCCCTTGCCCCCCAGCAGGTCTTTCTGGTCTTTGTTCCCTTCGGGAAAGAGGTACACGTACTGGCAGTCGGTCATCGGCGGCGTCTCCTGGCAGTTCTCCCTGAAACTAACGCTCCTAGTCAGGGAACGTAGCGCTCCAGCGGCCGGTTCCGCGCGAACGAGGCGGCCCGTCTCGGGCCGCCTGGCATTATAGCACCGGCCCGCCACTATCAGGCCGGACGCGCCGGCTCCGATTCGACGGCGGCGTCCACCTCCGCCGTGAGGTCGAGGCCTCCCGCCAGCTCCCGGCCCGCCGCGTCCACCACGCGCCGCCCCTCGAAGCGCAGCCGGCCTTCGGCGAAGGCCCGCAGCGTGGCGACGACGAAGGGAAGCTCGCGCGCGGCGCCGTGACGGCGGATTTCGACGAACAGCGGGTGCGCCTCGCCGGCCGTCGCCTGCAGGTCGGCCGAGGTACGCGAGCCGAGCGCCGCCCACAGCGAGTCGAACTCGGGGCCACGCAGCGAGTAGGAGCAGTGCGCGACGACGGGCCCCAGGTCGAGCTCGTCGGTCGCCAGGTGAACCATGACGCCGCTCCGCTCCGCCCGCTGGTCGATGAGGTGCCAGGTCACCTCCTGCCAGGCGCCCACCGGGCCGCCCGGCGCGGCGGGGTGGAGGTTGAGCAGCGGATAACGAGCGCTCATCTCCGGCGTGAAGATGAGCATGTAGCCGGCCAGCATCCCCACGTCGAAGACGTGGGGCGCCACCAGCTCGGCGACGGCGCGGTCGTACTCGATGCGCCAGGCCGGCAACGGCTCGCCCGGCAGCGAGAGGGCGCCGCCCCGTTCACGCCGGAACCGCTTCGATGAGAACGTCAGCAATGGGATGCCGAACGAGCCAACGAGGTCGAGGAAGCCGTCGGTCGCCTCGTGCTCGCCGCGCTCGCGGTTGCAGAAGACGAAGGCGATCTCGGCGCCGAGCTCGTCCCGGCCGATCGCGTCGACGGCGGCGGTGAGCAGCCTGCGCGACCCCTCGCCTCGCCCCGTGGAGAACCAGCCGATGCGGAGCGTCATGACCCTACCTGGCGATGCGCTTGCCCAGATGCAGGCGCCAGCGGATCTTCGCCCAGGTGCTCAGGAAGTGGAAGCCGACGAACGACTTCCGGCCGACGATGCGTCCCCTCCCCAGCGCGATAAGGAAGTCACCCGGGCCCTCGAACGGCGGCAGCTCCGTGTAGGCGAGGCCAATCTCCCACGGCGTATGCGAATCGCTCGCCGCGCTCATCAGCTTGCCGTGCTCCTCGGCGAGCCGACGTGATCGCTCGTCGTCCGCCGAGAACATCGTGCGCGAGTTGAACACCTCGATGATGTCGATGTCGGGCAGGAGGCGCAGCAGTGCCTCTTCGCGCAGAGGCGAGCGGCGCACGCGGTCGAACGGGTGGGGCACCAGCACCAGGCCGCCCTGCTCTCGGATGGCGCGCACGGTGTCCTCTGGCGTCAGCCCTTTGCGGATGCTCTCCTGCAGGAAGAGGCCGATGATCTCGCCCTCCGACGACTTGATCTCCTCCGAGACGATCACCCGGAACGAGGCCTCATCGCGCACGGCCAGCGCGCCGTCAACGTTGTTGTGGTCACTGACGGCCACGCAGTCGATGCCGGCGCGCTCGTAGCGCCTGGCGAACGTCGCGACGGAGGTGACGGCGTCGCGGGAGAAGTGGGTGTGGGCGTGGAGGTCGGCCTTCATGGGGCTAGGCTACACCTCAGGCTGATAGTCTCTTCTTCAAACTACGTCAGACTTTGGCCAGAGCAGAAGCGTCAATGACCCAGCGGCCTGTCATTCACGCTCGTCTCTTAGTTGACGAACCAGCTCGCCGGTAGTCAGCGGCCGAATATCCAAGAATTCACGATTTGCAAGAGCGCGCCGCAGCGCGCTTTCGTCGCCCCAACTCCTGAGGCGTCGGAGGCCGATAGCGTTCTAGGAACGAAACAGTCCAGGGGGGAGGTCTCTTTGCTCACGGTCTCGTCACCATCGCCATTCTCCATTATACCCGCCTACGACATTCGGCGAGTGCCGGCAGCGCCTGTTGGGTAGCAGGGAGAATGTCCTCTCTTAGGTCGCAGCTAGAATGTCCTGCACCGCCTGCTCTACGCGCAGCGGCGCACCACGCAGCCGCTCCTTGACCAATGGGGTCCGTGGCGGAGCCCGACGGGAGTTCGCGCCAATCTGCGCCGGTACACGACCCGGCTAGACCAAAATTACGGCAGCGGCTCACCAGCCGTTCGGGGGTCGCCACATGATGACGGCCAACACCAATGGCTACGCTGGGTGTAGCCGGAGTCATCGGGCCAGCAGCTCGCGCACGGGGAGCCTTACCCCCGCAGCCGCTGTCGGTACTGGACCGCCTCGGCCAGGTGGGGCGAGGCGATGCGCTCCGAGCCCGCCATGTCAGCGATCGTGCGCGCCAGCTTCAGCACTCGGTGGAACGCTCGCGCCGAGAGCGAGAGCTGGGTCATCGCCAGGCGCAGGAGCGATTGCGCCTGCTCGTCCAGCACCGCCTGGCAGTAGCGCCGCACCTCGGTGGGCGTCATCTCCGCGTTGCAGACGAGTGGCGACTCGACGAAGCGCCCGGTCTGCACCCGCCGCGCCCGCTCGACGCGCTCGCGCACGGCGTCCGACGGCTCGCCGGTCGTGGTCGCCGCCAGCTTCTCGTACTCGACGCGCGGCACTTCGATGAAGATGTCGATGCGATCGAGGAGCGGGCCGGAGATGCGCTTCTGGTAGCGGCTGACGGTCGATTCAGAGCAGGTGCACTCCTGCTTGGGGTCGCCGTAGAAGCCACACGGGCAAGGGTTCATCGCCGAGACGAGCATGAAGTTCGCGGGGAAGGTCACCGTCCCCTGCGCGCGCGAGATGGTGACGACGCGATCCTCGACCGGCTGGCGCAGCACCTCCAGCACCTGCGCGCCGAACTCCGGCAGTTCGTCCAGGAAGAGTACGCCCCGATGGCTCAGGCTGATCTCGCCCGGCCGCGGGTTGCGCCCTCCGCCCACGAGCCCAGCGTGCGAGATCGTGTGGTGGGGCGCCCGGAACGGCCGTTGCGTGATCAGCGGCGTCTCGGACGGGAGCAGGCCGCTGACGCTGTAGAGCTTCGTCACCTCCAGCGCCTCGCTCGAGGCCATCTCCGGCAGGATCGATGGCAGCGCGCGCGCCAGCAGCGTCTTGCCGGCGCCGGGCGGCCCGGTCATCAGCACGTTGTGGCCGCCGCTGGCCGCCACCTCCAGCGCGCGCTTGACGTGCTCCTGGCCGCGCACCTCGCCGAAGTCGGTGCCCTGCCAGATCTGGCAGGTCGTCGCGGTCCGGCCGTCGCGCGTGTGCTCGGCGATCGGCTCGACGCCGCCCAAGTGCGCGACGAGCTGCCCCAGCGACCGCACCGGGAAGATGCGCACGCCATCGATGAGGCCCGCTTCGCTCGCGTCGGCCTCGGGCACGTAGACGGTCTCGACGCCGCGCTCCTTCGCCAGCCCGACCATCGGCAAGATGCCGTGGGCGTGGCGCACGGCGCCGTCGAGGCTGAGCTCGCCCAGGAACACCGTGCGCTCCACGTCGGCGACCGCCTGCTGCGACGCCAGGAGCACGCCGACGGCGATCGGCAGGTCGTACGCCGGGCCCTGCTTGGGCAGGTCGGCGGGCGCCAGGTTGACCGTGATGCGCCGGAGGGGGAAGCTGAAGCCGGAGTTCTTGATCGCCGAGCGGACGCGCTCCTTCGCTTCCTGCACGGCGGCGTCCGGCAGGCCGACCAAGTGGAACCCGACCTGGCCCTGGGCGACGTCAACCTCCACCTCGACCAGCTCGCCGTCGAGGCCGACGACCGCGCAGGAGAGCACCTTCGCGAGCGGCATCCCTACCCCCGTAGCCCAGTTATGCCATATCGAACGGGCGTTCGCAAGTACCACTCCCCGAGGGAGGCGGGCTGATTATAGCTGGTTGCAGCTTGACCGTACCCAAGTGATCGAGCGGTGGAGCGCGGCGAGTCCCTGCCGCAGCCAATCCGGGACAAAGTGATCGAGCGCGCCCGCTTCGCCCTCAAGCACGTTGAGACCGCGCACCAGGCGGCGGAGGCGGAGCTCAAGCGCCTGGAACAGCATGCGTGGCGGCAGGAGAAGGCACGGCGATCCTCACCTGTGGCGTGATCTAGCGGACGCGGGCGGCGCTGAGGCTGAGGGACGCTGCCGCGCCTGGGAAAGTTCCCTAATTGTCTGCATGGTTATCATCTTTCAGGAGGCAGGCAGCAGCCCTAACCTTCAAAAAGCATTCACGGTTACCATAAGTCGTTCGTGCAGAGGCAGTAACGACCTCTCCGTAGACGCGAATAGGTTGACGAAGCTTCCCCCACAAAGCTCGCGGAAACATGAAAGAGTCATTCCTGAAATAGGCCACCCAATCGACGTCCCTCAACTCTTGTGGTCGTGCAACCCGCGAACGTGCCAAGAACACCGGTGACCACTCCCCCCCTTCCATAGTTAGAGCGTGAGTCTTAGGCTGTTCGCTGTCGCTCCGACGCTGGGATTCACGTAGAAAGACGGGGAATGCTCTCAACGCAACTTCGGAACGAGAGCACACCTTCTCATAGACTGTTGCTGTCTCCTTAATTATCTCGCCGAACGCTGACCACAGACTCTTAGTCCAGCCCGCTGAGAACGAAACCGCCATAAGTCCAACTCCTACACTATTCAGGCCGCCACCCTTCCGGCTCAAGTAACCCCAATCGCAGTAGAGGGGCGTATCGGCAGAAAACTGGATGTCTCCCCACAGAACCCGCCGACTCCC
>Ga0247727_10019157_pt1 | contig 10643 bp, 2 predicted proteins | sample WisWelCaveWW1625_FD_202498 | JGI IMG/M metagenome (GOLD analysis project Ga0247727, IMG submission 202498) | Biofilm microbial communities from Wishing Well Cave, Virginia, United States - WW16-25 | ecosystem: Environmental > Aquatic > Deep subsurface > Groundwater > Cave microbial mat | place...
TGCGCGAAAGGTTCCCTGATGTCGATGAAGGAGTGTTAAATTTACCTCCCATCAGATTGGAATCATTACTTGACCAAAGCCTTTACCATGGATACGATGTACCCAAATCGCCCAATAACCCTGAAGATTTAACTTGCCATATTAAATATTCAGGATTATACTTCAAGCATGAAATTCATTCCCCGCATTTTATCCAATACCATTCATAAAGCCATCAAAACCTTTCCAGCCATCGTTTTGACCGGTCCCCGGCAGTCAGGAAAAACCACCCTTTTAAAAAAAATTTTTGGACAATATAAATTCATCAGCCTGGAAAATCCGGATATACGCTTAAGGGCCAAGGAAGACCCGATCTCCTTTTTAAATCAATACCCCGCCCCCCTGGTTATTGATGAGATCCAATATGTCCCGGAACTCTTATCATTTATTAAAACGAAAATTGACGACCATCGAAAACCGGGACAGTGGATTTTGACCGGATCCCAAAATTTTTCTTTGATGCACAATGTCAGTCAATCTTTAGCCGGGCGGGCAGCCATCCTTTCCCTGCTTCCTTTCTCTGTTTGCGAGCGGACAGAAAATACCAAGAACTCATTGGATATTAAAAAACTTTTAGTCTCTCAGCCGACCAATACCAAATCCATAAAAACACCTCTTCACGAAATTTTACTACGCGGTTTTTATCCTGAAATCGCCAACAACAAAAACGTCGATCGTCAATTATGGTGCAGTTCCTACATCACGACGTATCTTGAGCGTGACATTCGGAATCTTCTTAACGTCGGTGATCTTAATCAATTCGAACGCTTCCTCAAATCATGCGCCAGCCGAACGGGGCAAATTCTGAATCTTTCAGAGTTGGCCCGCGATATCGGAATCAGCGTGCCAACGGCCAAACGATGGATTTCAATGTTAGAAGCCGGATATCAAATCTATTTACTTTACCCTTATTACAAAAATATCGGTAAACGTCTCATTAAAAGTCCGAAATTATATTTCACGGATACCGGGTTAGCATCGTTTCTACTGGGTATTCACGACCGGGAAACTCTTTTAAACGGTCCCAGCTTTCCACATCTGTTTGAAACCCTCATCGTCTGTGATTTCCTGAAACGCTTTCATCATTCCGGCCAAATGCCGTCGCTGTATTATCTCAAATCCCAGGATGGGCTCGAGGTCGATCTGGTCATTGAGCTGGCCGGCCAGCTACATTTATTCGAAATCAAAAGCACTTCAACCGTTACTTCCAAACACGCCACATCTTTAAAGCGGTTGGGCAACGAACTTGGGCCAGCCATAAAAACTGCCTCTCTCATCTCCTGTTCCCAAGATAGCTTTCCTTTGACGAATAATATCTTTAATTTCAGCTGGCAACGCCTGCTTGTTTCCTAGGCTAAAAGCCAAAATTCGGCGGAGGTTGCGCTAATTAAATGGGGACAGCGCCCTTTTCCCAACCTAAATTCCACAGCCAATGATTCACCCCCGCTATCTTCCAACCCGTCTCATCAATATGCAAATACGGACTCACCCGGATCGCCTCCAACAAAACTCCCTCTTCCACATTCAACCACCGCCCTATCCGCTGTAACGCCTGCACCAACCCCGCATCCGTTACCCTTAACCCACAAAAATCTTCAAAAAATTTGACAATCTTATCATAAGACAGTCCCTGATGATATTTCATCAGCACCGTTTGTATCAACACATTCGACCCCAAGTATCCACTCGGCACTTCTTCTACCGCATACCCCGCCTTTTGGATGGTCCCGCAACACTCACACCAATACCCGTGATGGATAAATTTCGTCACTTCCACTCTCGACGGAATGATATCTTCCTGGATATGCTCACTGGTGGCACTCGGACATGGCCGTAACTCCTCATTCCCACATTCAGGACACCGCTCTAAATACTGCTCAACTATTCGATCTATTCGGGCAGGCTTTTCCCGAGTCGCCCCCCGATGTCCTATCGGCGCCCCTAACTTCTTCCACTTCTTATTTAACTTCCGCAAGGGATATTCCTTTGCCTTCTTCGCCGCCTCTTTCGCCCTTATCGCCTCCAATATTTCCTTGAGCTCTTGATTCTCCCTACGCAACCGCAATACCTCGTCCACCAACGCTTCCTTATTATCGTCGGCCAGCAACTTGTACCGCTCTAACAACTCAAGCTCTCTCATCAATTTTTATTATCGTCCGATCCTTTCCTCCTGTGAACCCTTTTTCTTACTTTTTTCGGCTAAGGGATTACTTTTCTTTTAATCTCTTTCAGATCGACTAAAATTAAGGGATCCTCGAGACCATCATCTCGGCTAATCTTTGCACCTTTTATCGCTTCTATTTCTCTTAGAACATCTTTACCCGGCCGGTCATGATACTGTCTCTGAACTAACGCTGGATAAAAATCTTCCAAACTAATTCCTCCTCCACCCTTTATTTTACCATCTGGAGCAGTTATGGAATTTAAGGCTACTTTCAACATAGCTTCTACGACCTTAAAAGGAAAAAAGCATAGTCGGCGAAAGCCGATAGAAAAACCAGAAGTCATGATTCCCTGCAATTCGCCAACCACTGATTGTAAAAAAACTTTTCTAAGTATTAGATAGTCATCTACTAACTGGGACTCCTTTCCTGAAAGAATAGGAGAAATCAATCTCTTAAGAATTTCTGGTCCTTCAGGATACAAAAATACTTGTCTGTCCATGGTTAGAACTTCATAAACGGATTCCAGAATCAACAGTTTTTCATCTGATTCTTTTTCCGATAACTTATCGGCTACTTTTTTTTGTTTCAAAAAGTGATATCTTATTAGGTGAGTAACCACACCTCTTAAGGCCATATAATAATCCAAATCATTTTTGGTACGAATGTAGTCTTGGGATCTATATGAAAAATGCTTAAAGATATATTTCAGATGACTGGCAATGATCTTCAGATGTGCTGCCAAAAATTTAGTCCTAAGAGTGGGGTCAGAAAAAAGATATACCTTTCGGATAAAATTCCCATAAGCCAGTAAGGCTTCGTTCTTCTTAACAGCATGTGAGATGGCAAGATGAGATAAAAATTCCACTCTGGTTACAAATGGCCATCGTCGACCGAATTCTGAATCATTAAGTTGATCGAGCAGTCTTTGTACTTGTTCGAAATTGGAATCGGGGTTGAGATTTTCATCTTCATGGAAACAAAAAATACGAAGGCTCAACAAACCAATTAAATCTAACAAACGAGCATGTAGGAGAACTTTTAGCTTTTCCCCAAGAAGTTGGAAATTTACCGCTTCATTCTCGGTCTCATTAACGATCCTCTCCATATATTGCCTAAAAATGATTGCCGGATTTTCCAACTCATCTGGGATTATTCCTTCTTCTACCGCCCGTTCATATAACCTTCTTAATCCTGGAGTATTAAAATCTTCGATAAAGGCTGAAAAATCACAAGTAACGACTACAGGGATAAATTCCTTCATCTTATTTACTAAAATTTCCCTTCTCTTCTGGGTGCTATCCTCACTATTAAAAATATCGGCATAAACCGAAATTATTTTTAAGACGATCCCATCGCAATTATTTAACACTTTTTTAACTGATGCTACCCCATCTTTGAATAATTCCAGATCCGTTGGTTTATTCCTTAGTAGATACAACTTCTGTCGCATCTCGTGTTGACTTCGAACTTCTTGAAATAATGCCTTTTCTCGGTTCAAAATTTCTATTATTTCTTTGGTTAAATTGGAGACAACCTTATTTTTGCGATCATTCTGCGCCGTCCAACCCCTCACAACCGTAATCAATTTGTCCACCAACTTTCCTATCGACCTTACAATTGACGGCGAACTTATCATGGCAAGCGACATCGTTCCCCAAAGGTCGTTTGGCATAACTCCAGAGCCCATCCACCCCAGACCCGCCGTGGCGAGGAGAACTATCCTGCCATCCAGCCACGGCAGAGATCGGATAGTTCCATGAAAATTTCCCACCACGGCGACCTGATTCCTTTTAGAAACAACATAACTTAATAAAGCAAATCCAATCAAAATTACGGTGGGCACAATTAAATACGAGAACGCAACGGGAACTTGCGGAAGAAACGGCAGGAAGGCGACCGAAACAACTCTCGGGTATAGCGACTGAACGGATGTTAAATTTTTAACACCCTTCCGCAACGGACGGACAAAAGCTATCAGAGCCCAAATAATAACTGCCGCACCTAATAAAACAAAAAAATTGACTTCAAAAGAAGAATGGGCCTTCGCGTAATTAAACGTGCTGGCCAGTCGCGCGAAGGCATAATTAGGACCTTCCTTATAAGCGCCTGAATCCGAAATGCGTCTATTAAGAATAAATTTATAAATAGTCTTAAACATAAAAATAAGCGGGCGGTTATTGGTATAAAGTGCCCACATGGTTGCCGCGCCGTAAATTGCTTCCGGATGAGAGAAAAACCTGGTCAGAAATCGGCGCATGAACCAACGTCCGGCCTTACCGAGAATTCTCTCAAGCTCTTCGAGTTTATCCGGCGTATTTAATTTAAGATCATCGTGAATTATATCCAAGGCCAGAATCGAACAGAAAAATGCTGACGACTGCGGAACATGATTATCCCAACTACCGTTATCTAAATCATTATATAGTTTGTCCCATTCCTTAAGCACCTCGACCAATCTCTCCCGATAAATAGAAGTCCTATCGAATTCTCCTTTTCCCCACTTAAGTATTTTGGCAGCATTCGTCAATAATCTGGCCGCTTCCCATTGATTCAGTTTTACTAGATTTGTGTCCGCGACATACGCCAAACCGCCGGCCAAGGTAAGTTCCTGCATTCGATAGGCCCGTTGAACGGCGTCAAACGAGCTGACCTTTCGTCCCATTTTTATTAAAAGATCTTCCAATGGCCGCGCGAAGAATCTCTCTCCCAACAAATTATCTCCTTGGATAATCCGTTTCGCCTCCTCAAGCCACCCGGCCCACGGGCCCTCACGTTCAATCCAACCGGGAAGTTCCGGGCGGGTCTTCGCATTGATCAATAATGTTCCGTATTCCTTTCGCCCACCGGTTTTAGCTCGGGCGATAAAGACAAAAATAGCCACAATGATAAGGATCACAAAACTAACAATCACCAAAACAGGGATCAAAATGTTCCCTTGAGATAAACGGGCAACCGGTGCCGGCTGAAGCAAACCTGCTGGATTTAGCAAAATTTTATCTGAGTTGTTTGCGCCCAAAAATCGAAGAATAAAATCCCTGATTATTACTACCGGATTTTTAAAAGGAGGGAAAAAAGCTAATTTTGAATGAGTTTTATCCAACCATTGATATACAGCTATTGACCTTTCTTCTACTAAAATATTAAGGAAGTCAATTATAATACTTGGTAAGGAAAAGACCAATAATAGTGCTGACTCAAATTCTTGTCTCCGTATCTCTGGGACGAAGCGATTAGGATTTTTTGCAATATCATGTTGGATCAAAAATAGCAACAGAGAGGCCAGTAGCCAAATCATCGTCGTCATACTCCCTAAACCACCAAAGTCCAAACCAGAAAATTGCTGTCCATGCTCGTTCTGAGCTGAAGGGGATGAGCGCCACACTAAGGAGAACCATTCCTCCCCTAAATAACTATAGAACCATTTAAACGCAGCCTTTTGGCGCATACCCAAAATATAGATAACGCTGGCCAAGCCATAGATCAGCAAGGCCATTGTCGCTTTATACAATTCTAATTTAATAAGTAGCCATCCGGACACCGCAAAGAAAGCCATAGTAAAAATTATCCCCGGCAGATTATAAACGAAATCCTTCCACCATGACCCAACCGCGTTCTTACCTTTCTGGGTTGTCTTATTCACCTGTCTTTTACCTAATAAAGAAAGAAAAATACCCACGGTGACGTAGACATTCGTCGCCATCCCAAAAATAAAAAGAAGCGGATACATCATTAAGGTATTAAATGCTTCTTTTATTTTTTTCTCACGAAGCATCCTCATGATCACCACGAAGGGAATCACCGGCGGAATCCCATAAATAGGGGATACTGATGGCAAGATGGTCATAGAAATAAAAATCCACATCCACTTAAGAGAATCCAACGCAAATGCCTCCGGGTAAATGAAACTTGTCGGTAAAAAAATGATGATAAAGAAAGTAAGAATTGCTATGGAGATCCCTCTGGAAAAATGAAGAAATACAGTCCATCGCTCACGCCACGGTATGTTTGATGACGACAACCATTGTTTGCGCAAAGAACGCAATAAATCCCAATCGCCTCTGGCTACACGGACGACTTTGAGGATCTTCCCACGCCAGCTAAAAACAGGACCTTCCCTTAGAACCAGTTCATTAAATCTTACCTGATAATCTAATTTTCTTAATTTAATACCAAAATCGTTCCCTGCCGATTTCAAATCCGTGGAAAAACCATCTAATTCTTCCACCACTCTTCGCGCAACGGCGGTTTCCAATACCTCATCATGGAAACAATAATCAGGATATCCCAAGTTGAATAAAATTGGTTTTGTATAGTTTTCCGCAATCAAATCATGGATTACATGTCTCATCATCCAATAAAATATTTTGGAGAATTCCAAACCTCCTGTAGCCTCTGGGACAAAAGTTGCCCGTCTAAATTGCACAAGAGCTAAGCGTTCGTTCCCTGGCTCCTTTTTCATCCTTTCAAAAATCATTACCATGTTCCCGAGATCATCTGGCCAATCATGGGAATCAGCATCTCGAATGGTAATATATTCCCCTTTAAGGAAGTATTCGTCGTTACTTCCTTTACGAAACAAAACCTCATTGATCGAATAGGCCTTACCATTTTTTGTACCCTGAGGATAGTCTACCTCAAGATATTGCAACCCTAACTGACCTGCCAAATTCTTATAATCAGAAGTTAATCGAAAATCTCTTTTATTTTCTTCCTCTCCCAAAATAAGAATAGCTTGCAGCCTTTGTTTGGGATAATTTGTTTTCCCTACTATCGTATCGACCGTTTCGCGAACGATGGCAGGATCCTCATCCCTGATTGGAATCAAAACAGTCAACATCGGAAAAGTTTCCACCGGAAACTCTTGCTCTTTTAATTTAGCCGATGATTTAAACAAAATCTTCACAGCGATTATCGTGTTAAAAACACCCTCTACAACAAGAACGATTAGAAGAATGAAAACTATCCAGCTTCCCCATGGGTTCGCCAATTTCCATGAAAACCAGCCCATCATCAGACCCGACAGCATCTGCCCCAACTGTCCCCCACTCGCCATAAGACTATTGACAACCTCCGCAAGTTGGGTTAAAACGGTGATGAGCAAAGAATGATTAAATATCAAAGGCCAAAGCGACGCCATCGCCAAAATCATTATCTTGAGAATCTCCAAAGCACCACATCCCAAAATAACGAAATGGGCATTACCCGGAGGATGCTGTACCCTATAAATCTCCCAATTATGGGTGAACGGAGATCCCTCCATAACTGGTTCAGCGCCTTTACCCATCTCTGTCAAGCTATATCCTCGTTGTCTCATTTCTCGGATAACAGCTTCATGTCTCTCCCGGTCATATTTGCGAGAAGAATCATTATACCAACCCAAAATGGCTAATCCTTCTGACACAACCTTTCGCAAAACAATCTTAAAAAAATCAGCCTTTTCTGTTACCTGGCTTCCCCATTCACCAGGCTCTTGCCATCCATCTTCTGTATAACCATAGTCCGTAAGAACACTTATCATCTCCACAACTTGGGCCGAATAATCCTTGATACGCACTTGTTTGTCAAACACCCCATGCAGTTCTAAGCTCCCGGGAAGATCACGCCATTTCTGTTTAACTAATTTCCAATGATGTTGCCCTCGCTGAAATACACGGACATGCATACCCTTATTCATCAACAGCCACACCCAAGGCACATTTCTAAAAAAGCCTGAATACCATATCCCTGGTCCCTGAGCAATGGACCCGATAGAAATAACATCGCCTCCTTTGGAAATATGACATGCGTCAAGTTTGGCCATTGCTTCTTTTATATGTTGGGGGAGAACGGTAGAAAAAGCCTCCAATGTTACTGGTTGAAAACTATCTCCTATCCAATCCCGACTGCTACATATATCCCAAAGGGAAAGCCCCCTGGGCTGTGAGCTTTCTATAGCCTCATAAAGATCCTCTTCCCCCTGTAACACAGGAATTTGTCTTGTAATCTTTTCACCTAAAATTTCAACGACATCACAGATCTTAAACTGTGGCTTTTTCGAACCACCTATCCATCTAATACTTTTCTTCCTTTCTCTTAATGCTTTGACCAATGCCTTGGCTTCTTTTGCATAACCTATTTCTTTTAACAGTCTCGTTAAACTGTTGTCATACCTCCTACCTCTTTGCCCCATGACTGCCGACAATAATAGAAAACTAAACAACCCCATATCAGACATGAAAATATTTTGATTCGTCTCCATGATAATCGAGTGGAGAAAGGTTAATGTAATCTCCCCCAACTGACCCCACGTCATTAAGGCGTCACCATCGCCAAAACCCACCCACCCCAAACCCGCCATGGCGAGGAGAATTAGACCCACCCAGCCACGGGAAGGTAGACTAATTCTTTTGAAATCACTCGCCACAGCGGCCTGATTCCTTGTAGATACATAGCTTAATAAAACAAATCCAATCAAAACGACAATTGTTGTGAGAACGAATAAAGAAAAAACCTGAGCGGGAACTTGCGGAAGAAACGGCAGGAGCGCGGCCGAAACAACTTCCCCACTCCCCGGCGGTGGATAGAAAGAAACTATCACCAACACCCAAAAAATCGTCACGACGGTTTCAATTCCCATCAGACAATTTTGCTTGATTATATCGTCCGACTGGGGTCGTCCAAGAGCCACCAATAAAGAATCTTCCATAAAAGAAATCTTCCCATGCTTCTTTTTTACTTCTAAACACATCCGTAAGCTGGAATAGCGCTTCTCTAGATCTTGTTCTCTCGAGACCATGCGATAAGACTGCACGGCAGACAAAATTTCTGGATCTGGAATAATCGTTTCTTGGATTTGTCGAATGGCTGCCTGGATTATCATCCACAATTCCTTTTGTTTTGGTCTGGCTCTTTGTATTTCAGCAGTGCTCAAAGCGGGTGATGGTTTATACTTTCTGTAAAAACGAAGTAATGGTTTGATACGGTTTGAATAAAGATCGTGGCTGTAGAGGGCAACAAGAAGCCAAGAATTTAAGCCGTTACCAATAAAAATGGCACATTGCTCCCGGGATCGGTAGAATACCGATAATCTAAAACCCAAGCCCTGTTGAGGGCGGAAAGGAGAATGTGCCGATGAAAAAGATACCACCGAGTCAACGGATGAATCAAGCATTTCTTCAAAGTATTTCTGAAGGCCCCAATCTCTCAGAGATATTCCGGCAAGGAGCGCAACTGATGCTCCAGCGGGCCCTGGAGGACGAGGTAACTGTGTTTCTAGGAAGAGATTATTACAAACGGGATAAACGGCTGCAGAGAGGTTATCGTAACGGTTATGAGCCGGCCGCCATTTCATCAGGAGAAGGAAAAGTTCAATTGGAACTGCCGCAAACCCGAGAGACAGAATTTCCGTTCCGTTCGATCCTCCTCGAGCGCTGGCAGAGACGCAGCGAGAATTTAGAGAAATTAATTCCTGCGCTGTATGTGAAAGGACTTTCTCAACAGGATATTGAAAGAGTTCTGCAGGAGAATCTGGGACTGGATAAGGTGTCCCGTTCCGTCGTCTCGGGGTTAAGCAAGAAGATTTACGTGGACTTCGACCACTGGCGTAAGCGTGATCTCTCGGGGTATAAAATTCTTTACTTCTTTCTGGATGCGCATTATCTACCCTTGCGACAGGGAACTGATCAGAAAGAAGGCGTTCTCGTTGCATGGGGTGTGACGGAGGAAGGGAAGAAAATACTTCTGCATCTTGATCGCGGGGAACGTGAGAGCTACGATTGCTGGAAGATATTTGCGGAAGATATGAAGACCCGCGGTTTAAATGACCCGCTGTTGGCCGTCTCCGACGGGAATCCCGGCTTAAAGAAAATGCTGCGGGAATGTTTCCCCTATTCTCTAAAGCAAAAGTGTCAGGTACATAAGATGAGAAATATTCTGAGTAAACTGCCCAAGAGTCTTCAGTCCAAAATGAAAAAGTTGATTCATAAGGCGTTCTATGCCCAGACCTATCAACAGGGCTTGAAGATAGCCAAGGATATAATTGCCCGGTTCTCAGATCAATTCCCGTCGGCGATGGAGTGTTTGGAGAAAGACCTCGAAGAGACCCTCTGCGTCTTGAAGTTCCCGGAATCGCATCGCCGGAGCATTCGTTCGACCAATCTTCTCGAAAGGCTCTTGGGCGAGAGTAAGCGCCGGACCAAAGTGATTCCACGCTTCCCGACGGAGAAGAGCTGCCTGAGCCTGGTCTATGCTGTGCTGATCGATTCCTCCAAGCACTGGCTGGGCTTAAGGATGACTCCCAAGATAATTGAAGAATTATCAAGGCTCCAGGCTCTATCTCAAAAACAAAAGCCGATAGTGCCGGAAGCTCTTCATTCGCAGGAACTGGAATTGGTAAAAACATAAAATGATTACTGGAGCGATGTGCCATTTTTACTTTTACAGGAGAAAAAAGACTTGACC
>Ga0247727_10019159_pt1 | contig 10642 bp, 13 predicted proteins | sample WisWelCaveWW1625_FD_202498 | JGI IMG/M metagenome (GOLD analysis project Ga0247727, IMG submission 202498) | Biofilm microbial communities from Wishing Well Cave, Virginia, United States - WW16-25 | ecosystem: Environmental > Aquatic > Deep subsurface > Groundwater > Cave microbial mat | place...
TATCTTGAAGGCAGAAGCGACTGCTGGCTTTTTGATGGTCGGAACTATTACAGGCATTCTGATGGCGCTCGTGCTTAACACTGGCGGCGGTGCTTGGGATAATGCCAAGAAGCATTTGGAGATTATGGGCAAGAAGGGCACTATCGAACACCAGGCAGCTGTTACTGGAGATACTGTTGGAGACCCGTTTAAGGATACCGCAGGACCCTCTCTTCACGTGCTCATAAAACTGCTGGGTACGTTGACATTAGTCTTGGCGCCTTTGTTTATTTAGAATTTTTTCTTTCTTTATAATCGGTTCCCATTAGTCTTCGGTATATTCCGCGCAGCATTCCGATATAGCAGTCTGTTACGCGCTCAATGCATTTTACAACTCTCTGCCCAAGCGTTTGCGGGCAGTCGGCTTTAGTGTGGTCTGCAATTAGCGCATCAACGCACCCGTAATTTTTCCTGCATTTCCTGTCTTTTTCCACGCATTTTTCTATAGCTGCATTGAGCTCATATAGTTTGTTTCTGCCGCCAAAATATTTCTCGAATATTTCCAGCAGTTCTTCTTTTTTCTCTGCATCCGCTTCCGCTGTCATAACGCGAGTGACTAGTGTAAGTTCTCTTGCTTTCAATTTTTTGATTTCTTCCAATGTCTTCAAAATTTCTTCATTTGGCACAAAGTTCTTCTTGTACCAGTCAATTGTTTTTTCCAAGTCCCAGTTTTCTTTCTCGAATTTTTTTCTGCCAGTGAGCTCTTTCATATAATCGCGGAAGAGATTATTATTATCTGATTTTAGAATCTCATTGCGAACATCAAGAAAATCCCTCTCTCTTCTGAGCATGTACACAACATAATGACTGGCAATATTCGACAAATCTTCTAAATTTTCATCCTGCTCTTTCTTCTCTTTTTCTAATCTTTCTCGTTCTGTTTGCTCGCACACACTTAAAAAAAGAACATCCCGATCATCTGATGTATCAGGCACTCTCTCTAAATCATGATCGCTCAAAGAACAATCATCTTCGCTTTTTTTATCTTCGCTGTCAGTACTGTCAGCTGATGTCATATCACTCACAATTCCAAACTACCTAATCTTTCTTTATTTATAATAGTTATGACATAACTTTATTAATATGAAGCTATCACATTTCAGTTGTCAAAAACCACCAAGTTATTATATCAATAGTGGTGGTTTTTGAGCATGCTCGGAAACCTATGTGCATCTCAACAAGCTAATCCAAAAGTTTCCGTGCTAGAGGTTTCCGACACATGAAACTGTATCCTTCCAGAAAGCCGCACAGGCACGGATTTTTTCCTGTTGGAGATGGCCATGAGCTGCACTACGCATTATACGGTAATCCAAAAGGCATTCCTGTTCTTTTTGTCCACGGCGGTCCTGGCGGGGGCTGCGGGAAGAATGCTTACAGGCATTTTAATCCCAAGAAATTCAATATTTTGGCTGTTGACCAGCGTGGTGCAGGGAAAAGCAGGCCATTTGCAGGCCTGCGCGCAAATACAACGCAGAAATTGGTGCAGGATTTCAGAAAAATTCTGAAATTTCTCAAGATTAAGAAAGTCTTTTTGTTCGGAGGCAGTTGGGGAAGCTGTCTTTCTTTGTGTTATGCGATAAAGTATCCGAAAACAGTGCTCGGAATGGTTCTCAGAGGAATTTATCTCGGAACAAGGTATGAGAATGAGTATTTTATGAGCGGCGGCGCCAAGACTCATTTCCCCGATGTTTGGGAAAGGTTTGTCAGCATTGTTCCAAAAAGGCACAGAAGGCATCCAGAATTCTATTATTGGAAGATGATGAACTCGAAGAATAAGAAAATAATGAAGAAATACTGTTATGAATGGGCATTCTACGAGTGCAGCATGGTGCATTTGGCATATAGCCCAAAGACAATTGCAAAGGAAATGCGCGGCAACTGGTACATTCCATTGGCAAAGCTTGAAGCCAAATACCTGATGAACGACTGCTTTTTGCCCAAGAATTACATTCTTAGAAATGTCAATAAAATTAAAAACATTCCTTTTTCAATAGTTCACGGCAGGTATGATTTTGTCTGCACGCCTGATATGGCATACTCTTTGCACAAGGCGTTGCCGAAGTCAAAGCTTTTCTTCGTGCTTGCAGGGCATTCTTTTGCTGATCCGGAAATCAGAAAGGCAATGATGAAAGAAATTGCCGAGATGGGGAGGAAATATGGGAATTCAAGTTGAGTTTAATCCGGATTTGGCATTGAGGAACATCTCAGAAATGAAGAATGGAAGGAAAAAAGAAGAATGCATTCCTGAAAGGTTGGAAGTTGGCCAGATTTATGAGTTCTTGAAGCAGGGGCAGAGAAATTATTGGCTGCAGGGCGAGATTCCCCTGTTGGAAACAAAAGGCGGCCAGCAATTGTCAAAGCCTTTGGCATCTATTGTCATTCTTGAAGCAACTCATTTCATGCATGATGGAATTCCTTGCACGAAAGGCAAATACAAGGTTATTGAAGTTCTAAAAGACGACAAGGTTCATTTCAACGGCTTTGCAAGGATTTAGCGGTATTTCTTCGCCGCTCTGAACAGAAGGATTATCTCAAGTATGGTAGCTGCCGTTGCCGCGCCTGTTCCTGACAAAAACAGCATTAAACTTAAAATATAGGAAGCATACAGTACGCCTCGCAAATTTACCAGCAATACAATCCACAGCATTGGCATTAGCAGCATGTATGCGGCTCCTGCTCCTATGTTTAGTCCCGCAGTCCATGGGACAAGCAGTTTTCCTAGCTTCTTTAGTGGCAGCAGAGTGATTCCAAACAGCAATACTGCAATGCCCAATATGCCTAATTCATATACGTATGGCGCGAGTCCTGCGCTTGATAGCTTGATTATATGGGGCCCAAGCTGTTCTGCCTGTTCCTCAGTTATAGCCTTAGGGTTTGTTATTCCGAGTTCTGACATTTGTTCGCCTAGCCTGCTGAAGCTTTCATCCAGTTTTGCGTCTGTCATATAGAAAGTTTCCAACAAAAGTGCCCCCACTGTTGCAAGCATTAGAAGTACAGAAGTTACCTTCAGCCACTTCATCTTTTCGTGGCTGGCTATCCTGTAAAATCCGTATGCTGCAACTATGCCTGCCAGACTTCCTATAATCATTGCCCAGGTAGAGCCAATCATACCGATGAATGAAACTATTCCGGCCCACGCTGCAATCTTGATGTATTTATCCATGTATGCTTGGCAAATAGTCAATATTAAAAAGCTTGCGCAAGTGCAGGAATTAAAGCTTCGGAAATAAGCTTTTTAAAGCATAGCTCATATTCTATTATCATGGTAAAAAAAGAGGCCAGTCACAGCAGCGGCTCTGCCATCATTCGTGACTTGATTCTGGGAGGCCAGGATGGCTTAGTTAATGTGCTGGGCGTTGTTCTCGCCATTGCCACCGCAACTGAAAGCAGATACATCATCCTTATTTCCGGTTTTGCAGCTACTTTTGCCGAATCTATTTCAATGGCTGCAGTCGCATATACTAGTGGAAAGGCCGGAAAGGAATATTATCGAAAGAGAAGAAATCATATTTCTGAGGAATTTGAACATCCCGTCAGAGATGCTTTTGTTGTTGGCATAGCGGCAATTGTTGGTTCATTGATTCCTTTGGTTCCGTTTATTTTCATTCCAATCCAGCAGGCATTTTGGACCACGCTTGGTTTTTCAACGCTGGTGTTATTCGTGAGCGGGGCGGTAAAGGCAAAGTATACTGGAACCAGCCCGTTCAGGTCTGCCGTCGAAATGGCAGTTATTGGAATGACCGCAGCAATTGCCGGTTATCTTATTGGCGCAGCGTTGGGAGCGCTGCCGATAGCATAATTTTTAATAGAGTAATAATATCGATGGAGCATGTTTGAAAAAATGGTTGAAGCGGAATGGCGTTTGCTTGAACTCTCGAGTGGAGATCCTGTTGAGCAAACTGCCTTAGACGAAGTGATTGTGCACCAGGTTGGTTTAGGTAAAAGTCCGCCTACTGTCCGTTTTTGGCGCGTTAATCGGCCTACTATTTCTGTTGGGAAGCATCAGGACTTGTATGCAGATGTTGATGTTGAACGTGCACGTAGAAATGATATTTCGATTGTGCGCAGGCCGTCTGCAGGAGGCTCTGATTATTTGAGCCCGAATGATTTGTGCTATAGTGTTATCATACCTGCTCACATGCTCGGCCATGACCGTTTGATGCTGCAGAAAAATTATAAATTCGTTTATAATAAGATAGAACGAGCCTTGAAAGAGCTCGGTATTCAAGCGAGGTTCGAAAAGCCGTGCAACATTATGACTGGAACAAGGAAAATCGGCAACATGGCGCAATTCACGCCTTCAGGAGTCGTTCTGGTGCATGGCAAGATTAGATACGAACTTCAGATGGAACAAACATTAGGGCATTTCACCTGCGTTGAATGCACAGATAAGCATTCCCTGCTGGTTCATCAAGAAAATTTTGCTGAAGCCATGACCTGTGTGTCTGAGCAGGGCGCTTCGCCTGATCATTTATACGACACGCTTCGCTTTCAATTGCTTAAAGATTTAAAATATAGTGCAGGAAATATAACGCCTGAGGAAAAACAGTTGCTTGCTGACAAGTCTGCAGCGTACAAAGACACGTCGTGGCTGGAAGGTCGCGATTTTACAGTAAAGAGAGAGGGTTTCTGCGACGAACACCTGAATGGCATCCCTATCATCAAAATTTACAAACCTCAACAGAAGATTTTTAAAGAACAATAAGAATGTTTTTCTCAGAAAAAGAGGTATTATGCAAAAGATTGTTGGTAAATTTAGTGTCAAGTACGTTCAGATTGTTGACGAAAAGGGGAATGTTGACAAGAAGTTGGAGCCAAAGCTTTCTTCGCAGCAGCTGCGTGACTTGTACAAGTGGATGGTTCTCGAGCGGACATTTGACAACACCGCTTTATCCCTGCAAAGAGAGGGCAGGATTGGCACTTATGCGCAGAGCTTGGGAGAAGAGGCAGTTCACGTTGGCGCCACGTTTGCGGCAAGGGACTCGGACTGGATTTTCACTGATTATCGCGAGCACGCGTCTTACTTGATGAGAGGCGTGCCGGTAAAGAATCTTTTGATGCATTGGGGCGGAAGTGAAGACGGCATGGCATTGCCTGAAAAATCCAACATTATGCCTGTGTGCATTCCGGTTGGCACGCAGACGCTGCATGGTGTTGGTGCTGCTCTTGCGATGAAAATCAAGAATCAGAAGACTGCCACTCTGACATTTGTTGGCGACGCGTCAACCAGTACCGGAGATTTTAACGAAGGCTTGAATTTTGCCGGCACGTTTGTCACGCCGTCTGTTATTGTCATCCGCAACAATCATTGGGCTATCAGTGTTCCAAGAACCTGCCATGATGCAACCTGGGGCGGCTGCCAGACAAGGGCTGAAACGCTGGCGCAGAAGGCAATCGGCTATGGTTTTGAAGGCATTCAGGTTGATGGAAATGACGTGCTTGCTGTTTATGCAGTAGTTAAGCAGGCAATGGACCGTGCGCGTGACGGCAAGGGTCCGACGCTCATCGAATGTATTACTTATCGTCTTGGCCCGCACACGACCGCTGACGACCCGACAAGGTATCAGGATCCAAAAACGTTGAAAGCATGGCTGGAAAAGGAGCCGTTAAAGCGATTCCAGTTATATTTGAAAAAGAAAAAGTTGTGGGACGAGAAGTACGAGGCAGCGGTGCAGGCGGAATGCAAGAGAATTGTTGACCAAGGAGTTGTGGAAGCTGAGAAGCACAAGCCCAGGCCTACAGATATGTTCGACTATGTCTACAAGAGTTTGACGCCTAATTTGAAAGAGCAGAGGGACGAATGGCAAAGTTAACCATTGTAGAGGCAGTGCGGGATGCCCTTGACACAGAGATGGGCAATGATGAAAAAGTCATTGTACTGGGCGAGGATGTGGGCGTCGATGGTGGTGTTTTCCGCGCCACTGATGGCCTTCAAAAAAAATATGGAAACCGCAGGGTTATTGACACTCCATTAGCAGAGTCCGGAATTGTTGGAACAAGCATCGGTATGGCTATTCAGGGATTGAAGCCGGTGTGCGAGATTCAGTTTGACGGTTTTACTTATCCGGCGTTTGACCAGTTGTTTTCGCACGCTGCGCGAATCAGAAATAGAACGCGCGGAAAGTTGACCTGTCCGTTAGTTCTGCGTTTTCCTTATGGCGGCGGCATCCGCGCATTAGAACACCATAATGAAAGCCCGGAAAGTTATTTTGTCCACACATCAGGCTTGAAAGTCGTGATTCCCAGCAATCCATATGACACGAAAGGCTTGCTGATTGCAGCGATAAGAGACCCTGACCCGGTTATTTTCATGGAGCCAAAGAGGATTTATCGTGCTATCAGAGACGAAGTGCCTGAAGGGACTTACACAGTTGAGATTGGCAAGGCAAATGTGCTGCGCGAAGGCACTGACCTGACGCTTATCAGTTGGGGCGCAATGGTGAGAGAGGCAATGAAAGCTGCTGATGCTGCAGCTGCACAAGGGACTCGCGCTGAAGTTATTGACGTGCGCACGTTAAGTCCGTGCGACTGGGATACAATTCTTGCAAGTGTTCAAAAAACGGGCAGAGCTATAGTCGTGCACGAAGCTCCTCACACGCTGGGCTTTGGTGCAGAGATTGCTGCAAGAATTCAGGAGAAACTATTATTATATCTGAAAGCCCCAGTTATCAGAGTGACCGGTTACGATACTCCTTTCCCATATTTCAAGTTGGAGGATGCATACTTGCCTAATCCTGAAAGGATTGGCAGAGCAATTGAGCAGGTGATGAAGTTTTGAGCTACGATTTTAGACTGCCGGACTTGGGGGAAGGAATTGCGGAAGGCGAGATAATTAAGTGGCTCGTCAGGGAAGGCGATAAGGTTGAAGAGCATCAGCCGATTGTTGAGCTTGAGACTGACAAGGCAGTTGTTCAGGTGCCGAGTCCGAAATCTGGCACGATTCTGAAAATATATGGCAGTCCTGGTGAGAAGATTCGCGTTGGTGATGTTCTGTGCACGATAGGTGAGGCTGGAGAAAAAGTTTCAAAGGCCGCTGCACCAAAGGCTGCCGCACCTGCAAAAAAAGTTTCTACAACAGTTATTGGCCAGTTAGAAGAAGCTCCTGAAGAGGGAGAGAAGAAAGTAACGCCAATTACGCCAAAGAAAACCGCAGAGCCGGCAGTTGCAGTCCTGCCTGCAATCAGAAAACTTGCGCAAGAAATGGGTGTTGACATTTCAAAAATTCAAGCTTCTGGAGGCAGGATTACTGAAGATGATGTTAGAAGAGCGTCAGGCCAGGCTGTTAAAGAGGCGCCAAGAGCTCCTACTGTGACATTTGAAAAGTTTGGAAGAGTGCTGCGCATTCCGCTGAAAGGAATTCGGCGAACAATTGCAGAAAATATGCGGGAAAGCTTGAGCAAGGCTGCTCACGTTACGCATATGGATTATGCTGATGTCACAAAACTTGCAGATTTTAGGGAAAAGGAGAAAGAGGGAGCTGAGAAGAAGGGCGTGCATCTGACATTTATGCCGTTTATCGTCAAGGCTTGCGTTTTGGCATTGAAGGAATTCCCTTATGTGAACTCCAGTCTCGACGAAGAAAAGCAGGAGATTGTTATCAAACAATACTACAATATCGGCATTGCAGTTGACACGCAAGCCGGTCTGATGGTTCCTGTTATTCACAATGCGAATGAAAAGACTATTCTTGAGATTGCGCGTGACATCTGGCGCACGGCAGAGCTTGCCAGAACAAGGGAAATCCAGTTGAAAGACCTGCAGGGCGGCACATTCACCATTACCAACATCGGCAGCCTGGGCGGCGAATTCGCAACGCCTGTTATCAACTATCCTGAGTGCGCCATTCTTGCATTGGGCAGGATTTCTGAAAAGCCGGTCGTCATTGACGGCAAGATTGTGGTCAGGAAGATGCTGCCGTTGTCATTGTCATTCGACCACAGAATTATTGACGGTGCAATGGCAGCAAAGTTTGTGAATGAAATTAAACGCCATTTGGAAGACCCTGATGCTTTATTGATGGGATATTAGTAGTTGATATAGAAATCATTGAACTTTCCACTATACTCTTCCCATTCATAATCCACTTTTTCCACCTTTGACAGCGCGCTTCCATTCTGGCACATGATGATGAATTGCCGCAGGCAAATCTTGTCCCCTTCTGCCACAATCTCCACCGAATCATCTGTATTCTTCACCCAACCGGTTATCTGCATGCCGTCTGCTGTCTTCTTGGCATAATCTCTAAAGAATACTCCTTGTACTTTGCCGTAAACAGTGATATGAACTCTGGCTCTTTCCTTGAACAATTCAGCTATCTCCTGCCTTTTGACTTCGTCCTCTTTCTTGCCTTGCTCCAATTGCCGGTCAACCATGCGTTTGATGCCTTCAATAACTGCCATAAGGCTAATATACTGCTGCCTGTTTTTAATTTTAACTGAGGGGAGCATAAATGGAATCACAAGTCATTAAAGCATTGAACTGGCGTTATGCCACCAAGAAGTTTGACCCATCTAAGAAAGTCTCTGACGAAGACCTGAACGAATTGCTTGAAGTTTTGCGCTTGGCGCCTTCATCATGGGGCTTGCAGCCGTGGAAGTTTATTGTAGTAACAAATCCAGAATTGCGCAAAAAATTGCGTGAACATGCTTGGGGCCAGCCACAGGTAACTGATGCGTCTCATTTGATTGTGCTGGCAGCAAGGACTGATCTTGACGAGAAGTATGTCAAAGAGTATGTTAAGGAAATTTCCAAACAACGAGGCGTCTCCTTGGAGTCTGTGAAAGGTTACGAAGATATGATGACCGATTTTGTTAAGGGCACTTCCAAGGAAGAATTAATACATTGGGCCAAGAAGCAGGTGTATCTTGCTTTGGGAATGCTGCTTGAGGCTGCTGCATTGAAGCATATTGACGCGTGCCCAATGGAGGGGTTTGATGCTCAAAAGTTTGATGAAGTGCTTGAGCTGAAGAATCTGACTGCAGCCGTTCTCTGTACTATCGGATATCGTTCTCCTGACGACCCCGCTTCAAAACTTGAGAAAGTGCGTTTCAAGGATGTTTTTTTGAGATTCTAAATATTTTGCGTCTTTACGTTATGACACTCAAGGTCTCTCATAAGCTGCCCTGGGCTCCTGTACCAAATCGTCCTGAATCCCATCTGCGTTGGAATGTCAAGCTGCTCTTTCCTATCATCTATTAGAACGCAATGCCCTGATTGGGTTCCGAGTTTCCTTAATGCTATTTCAAAAATCTCTGCTTGCGGCTTATAGCAGCCTTCTTCACACGATAGTATTGCTGGATTGAAATGCGTATACAACCCGCGCTCCCTGTTTATCTCCGCATGCAAATCTGAAACATTTGATACGAGTGCAACTCGGTAATCATATTTTAGTCTTTTGACAAGTCCGAATACTTCCTGGTTCACAACTCTCACTCCAAGATAGGATTCTTTCCACTGCTTGACAAAGCGTCCGGGCTCAATTCGCAAAACATCTCCTGCAAGTTCTGCAAATGTTGCAGCAGTCATTTTTCCAGAAAGCAGTTCTCCTTGATGGTCTTTAAAAATTTGCGTTAGTTTTCCGGAGTCAACCGATAGGTCTTTTGCAAGTGCAGTATAAACTTCTTCCACCTTGCTCTCCAGAACTACTCCACCCATGTCAAATATTACTGCCTCAACCACAGGAGATAAAAGTTCGCATAGGTTTATAAATGTAATGACATTTTATCGTCGATGGGGTGGATGGAATGATACAACCTACAATAAATTATCTGGCAGTGCTCGTAGCAGCGATTGCAAGCTTTGTAATCGGCATGATTTGGTATGGGCCGTTGTTCGGCAAAGCGTGGATGAAATTGATGAACTTCACGCCGAAGTCTATCAAAAGTATGAAGATGAGTCCTACGCGTTCGATGCTTTTTGGCTTCATCGCAGCGCTGGTGACCGCGTATGTGCTGTCGCACTTTGTTGATTATCTGGAAGTAACTACCTTTGCTGGCGCCGCTCAATTGGCATTCTGGTTCTGGCTAGGCCTTGTTGCACCAGTGCAGCTTGGAAGCTATTTGTGGGAAGGCAAACCCATCAAGTTGTTCGTGCTGAACACACTGCACAATTTAGTGTCATTAATTGTGATGACAGCAATCGTGGCTGTTTGGACCTAATTTTCTTTATTTATTTTTTCATTGTTAAAATATAATCAGAGAAGCCGTATTTCCGGTACAATTTTTGTGCTTGTGTATTCCAGACGTATGCAAGTATTTTGAATTCCTTGATTTTGTTTTTCTTGAACCATTCAAGCGATTTTTCCAATAATTTTGTTCCTATTCTTTTCCGTTGATATTTTGGAATTACATAGAGATTATACAGGTGGCCTTGTTTTTTATGCAGCAACCATTTGGGGTTTTTTTCAATTTCTGATGCCGCATAGCCGATTAATTTTCCATCATCTTCTGCAACAAAATAAGCTACCTTTTTGCTTCTCAGGCCTTTGCCCACCGCAACAGGCAGTCCTCGCTTTACCCATTCAGGATTTTGGTATTTATCTTTAGACGTCTCTAACAAATAGAATTCTGTTATGATTTGTTTTAACTTTTCAAAGTCCTTGAGT
>Ga0247727_10019160_pt1 | contig 10641 bp, 8 predicted proteins | sample WisWelCaveWW1625_FD_202498 | JGI IMG/M metagenome (GOLD analysis project Ga0247727, IMG submission 202498) | Biofilm microbial communities from Wishing Well Cave, Virginia, United States - WW16-25 | ecosystem: Environmental > Aquatic > Deep subsurface > Groundwater > Cave microbial mat | place...
GCGCATTATTGATTAGTGTCTGAATTTGAGTTACAAATGATGCATTCTCTTCAAAAGCACAGGCTGCAGGTTCACTGGCGGCATTGGTCGTTGCCGCCGTCGCGGTGGGTTGTCCACCCACTGTTGTCGGCGTGACAGGCGTGGATGTGGGAGGCAGCGTTGCGGTCGCTGTCACCAGGTTCACAGGGATTTGCAGGACCTGCCCCACCTGGAGGGCGTTGGCGTTGTCAATGTTGTTTTCATCAATGATGTTTTGTTCGATGCTGTTAAATTTCGCCGCGATACCGGCAAGCGTATCGCCTGGCAATACACTGTATTGGATCTTTGTGCCGCGTCCCAAATTGGGTGGGATCGGTGTGGATGTCGAACGCGTAGTCCCGGGAATGGGAATGAGAATTGTTTGTCCCACGAAGATAACACCGGCACTATCCCGAACAGCAGGGTTGATGTCGTAGATGAGCAGAACTCCATCATCGCCTAGATTAAATCTTTCCGCTAGGGTTTGGAGCAGATCGCCCTCTTGAATCGTATAGGGGAACGGCTCGGAGGGGGTCGGGCTCATCGTTTGGGTCGGAGTGGGTGTGATTGTTGCTGTCTCGGTGGGAGCGGAAGTATTTGTTGGAGTAAAAGTCAAAGTGGGGGTGGGCGTGTCCGTTGGGAATAATCCGCTGAGCGGCTGGTTGGGGCTCATTAACCAGACGATGAGCAGGATGACGCCAATAACGACCAATGCAATCGCTCCATAAACCAGGAACGGACCCTTTTGCTGGCGTCGTTTTCGATAAGAGTTGAGCACGTTGGATGTATTAGATGGGGTTCGGTTTAGCATATTATTTCCTTATAGACGCGTGCTAATGAGAATACACCCACCGGACGCGGCGAAATAATTCTACCTGAAAATGAAGGTTGTGACGCGTGGATTTTTGGAGGAAGGTACGTAGATATACATGTACACAAGTAGACATGTGTTTTCCTGTGTACCTGTCTACCTGTTTACGTGAGTACCCTCATCTCATATGCGCTTTCAAAAATTGACCTGTGTATGACTTTTTTATCTTTATTACCTGCTCAGGCGTTCCCTCGGCGATCAGTTCGCCGCCTCTATCGCCTCCCTCGGGACCCAGGTCAATCAACCAGTCCGCCACCTTCACAATGTCCGGATTATGCTCGATGATGAGCACCGAATTCCCAGCATCAACCAGCCTCTGCAAAACTTCGATCAACTTGTGCACGTCAGCGGCATGCAATCCAACGGACGGTTCATCCAAAACGTACAATGTACGCCCCGTTGCGCGGCGCGACAGTTCTTTGGATAATTTCACGCGTTGTGCTTCGCCGCCTGACAGAGTCGTCGCGGGTTGACCCACGCGCACATAACCCAAGCCGACCTCCTGCAACAATTTCAACTTATTGAACATCGGCGGGTAATTCGTGAATTCTTCCAAAGCGTGATCCACCGTCATATCAAGCACATCGGCAATCGAATACTTATCCCTGAATAAAACCTGCAACGTCTCGCGGTTGAATCGCTTGCCATGACAGATATCGCATGGCACATACACATCGGGCAGAAACTGCATCTCGATCCGCAGTTCGCCCTGTCCCTGGCAGGCTTCACATCGTCCGCCATGCACGTTGAACGAGAAGCGCCCAGGCTTGTATCCGCGCACCTTGCTTTCGGGTAGTTCCGCGTATAACTTTCTTATCTCATCGAACAAGCCCGTATACGTTCCAGGGTTCGAGCGCGGCGTTCGGCCGATTGGCGATTGGTCAATGTTGATGATCTTGTCGAGATGCTCGATGCCCTCGATTTTTTCATGCTCGCCCGCGGAAGTCCGCGCGCCCATCAATTTTGCGGCGAGCGCATTGTATAGAATATCGCTCATCAACGTGGATTTCCCCGAACCTGAAACGCCTGTAATGCAAACCAACTTCCCCAAAGGGATCGAGACATTTATGCCCTTTAGATTGTTTGCGGACGCGTTGAGGATCCGCAACGATTTGCCGTTTCCCTCCCGCCTCTTCTTCGGGATTTCAATCTGCTTACGCCCCGATAAATATTGCCCAGTTAATGACTTTGGGTGCGCCAGAATCTGCTTTGGCGTTCCCTCCGCGATGACTTGACCTCCATGTTCGCCCGCGGCTGGACCCAAATCCACAATCCAATCTGCTTCGCGAATCGTTTCATCATCGTGTTCCACGACCAGAACGGTATTGCCCAAATCGCGCAAGCCTTTGAGCGTCTCAAGTAATCTCGCGTTATCGCGCGGGTGCAAACCGATTGACGGTTCGTCCAACACATACAACACACCCACGAGTCGCGAACCCACTTGCGTTGCCAGACGAATACGCTGCGCCTCACCACCCGATAAAGTCACGGCGGAGCGATTGAGGGTCAGATAATCCAAACCCACATTGACCAAAAACGAAAGCCGTTCGCTGATTTCTTTTATCACGCGCTCTGCAATCGTCTTTTGTTTCGAGGTGAGCGGGGAATTCTTGCCTGCGATCTTCTTCACCCACTCGAGAGTTTTCAATACGGGCCAGGAGTTTGCCTCCACAATGTTGACGTCATCCACGGTGACTGCCAGCGCGGCGGGGTTAAGTCGCTTCCCTTTACAGGTGGGGCAGGGACGGTCTGACATGAATTCTGAAATCTTCTCGCGAATCCATTCAGAATTCGTCTCGCGATATCGTCTCTCCAGGTTGGTGATCACGCCCTCGAACGCGCGCGTAAACTTGAATTCATTTCCGTTTGAGTTTTTGTACGTCATCTGGATTTGCTTCTCGCCCGTGCCATACAGGACGACTTTCATTTGCTCTTTGGTTAATTCCTTGACAGGCTTATCCAAATCTATTTTGTAGGCTCTCGCGGCGTGTTGCAAATTTTGCCAGTAATAACCGCCTTCGTCTTTGGGACTGCTCCATTCGAGGCTGGCAATCGCTCCCTCGTTCAGGGATCGTTCATCGTCTGGAATGATGCGGTTGGGGTCAATCTCCAACTTGGAGCCGAGACCCTGACAGTCCGGACATGCGCCTTGGGGGGTGTTGAACGAGAACGTGCGCGGCTCCACCTCTGTAATGCTTACGCCGTGTTCGGGACAGGCAAGATGTTCTGAGAAGTGGATGTCTTCGCCCCCATCCCCTCTCCCTTTGGGAGAGGGGAGCGAGGGGTGAGGGATATGAATGGTGATATAGCCTTCGCCAAATTTGAGCGCGGTCTCAACCGAGTCCGTTAAACGCGTGCGCGCAGACTTTCTTTCTTCCTTGTCGCCGTTATTAGAAATGACCAGGCGATCTACAACCGCTTCGATGGTGTGTTGTTTGTAACGATCCAATTCGATCTCATCATCCAGCGAAGAAACAGCGCCATCCACGCGAGCGCGGGCGAAGCCTGCCTTGCGTATCTCCTCAAAGACAGCCTGATATGTTCCCTTGCGAGCGCGCACGAGCGGAGAGAGAATCAAAATGCGCGTGCCATCCGGCAGTTTCTCGATCTTGTCCACGATCTCCTGCGCGGATTGTTTGACCACTTCGCGTCCACAAATGGGACAATGCGGGATGCCTGCGCGCGCGAACAAAAGCCTCATGTAGTCATAGATTTCGGTGACGGTACCAACCGTCGAACGGGGATTATGCGAGGTGGATTTCTGGTCGATGGATACGGCAGGGGAGAGTCCCTCAATATAGTCCACGTCCGGCTTATCCATCTGCCCGATGAACTGCCGGGCGTAGGCGGAGAGTGATTCTACATATCGCCGCTGTCCTTCTGCGAAGATCGTATCAAAAGCAAGCGATGATTTGCCCGACCCCGATAAGCCCGTAATAACCACGAACTTATCGCGTGGGATCTCGACCGTGATGTTCTTGAGATTATGAACCCGCGCTCCAACCACGCGGATTGAGTTGAATGTCATATTTCTCCTCGGGAAATCAATTATAGCACATCTGTTTCATTTATCTTTGGATTCTGCGAAGGATCTTAACCTTCGCAAGAATGCAATCTTTTATTATACCAACCGCCTTGTATAAAGACTTCGGAAGTTTGGGGTGATTTGCCTGCAACAGGGAGACTTATAAAAAACTTCCGAAGTCTGGTTTACAACGGAATTAAAATGTTGCATGTTATACTCCCTGCAACTTCCAAAACCCGTCGGGGTTATGTTTATCAGACCCCGCCGGTAGGGACCATCCGTGCCGGACACAGAATTCAACGAAGAAGATGTTTTGACCCGCGCCTCCCAGGGCGACCGTGACGCATTCGGTTTGCTCTACGAGCGTTACCTGGACCGCATCTTCAACTACGTTTACTACCGAACGGGGAACCTCCATGATGCGGAGGATTTGACTGCCCGCGTCTTTCAGCGGGCGATGAATCACATTCAAAGTTATACAGATCGCGGCGTTCCTTTTTCTGCATGGCTGTATCGGATTGCCCACAACCTCGTTGCCAACTGGCACCGTGACCGAAGCCGAAGGCAGGAGATCCCGATCAATGACATCCCTGTCCTTCCCTCCAAAGGGGATCACCCCGAGAAGAATCTCGTCCTCTCGCAGGAACAGGGTATGCTTCTCAAACTCATCCGACGCCTGCCACCCGAACGACAGAATCTCCTCATCCTGAAATTTGTCGAGAACATGTCGAATGCGGAAATTGGTGAGATCATGGGACGCAGTGAAGGAGCGGTGAAGAGCCTCTACCATCGAACGCTTCTCGCCCTGCGCGACCAGATCGGCGATCAAAACATTAATCTGGATGGTGAGTAGCTTTGCTCACAACAACGAGTTAGGAAATGAACAAACGTAAGTCAACACTTTCCGACGAACAACTCTCTGCCCTCGAAACGCATCTCGCGGGGACGCTCAAGCCTGTCACGCCTCCGATGGAGGTGGTCCAACGCCTGCGCTACCGGATTCACCTTCCAGAGCGGCAGGTGATCGTCTCGCGCTTGCGTGACTGGCAAAGGATGTTTCTTGTCTTTGGCGGGGTGATGTCTGGATTATTGGTGATGATAACCGTGGCGCGGGCGTTCTTTTACCTGGTGGGACGACGACAGATGTAATCGGGCCATAAAATAATAGGCCCCTATTGGTCTCGAAGACTAATGGGGTCTATTTTATTTTAACAAATCTTCGCAGAACTTCCTTGCCTCTGCAACCAAATCCACAGGCAGTTTGAATTCCTCAGTCACGCGCAAGGTCAGATGCTCGGCGACCAGTTTCAAATCAGGGGAAAGCTGCTGGTCTTCTTTGAGCAGGTTCAGCAAATCGTACGCGCTCTGTGTACGGACTTTTTCCCCGCGCAGTGTGAAGTACTCTCGTGCTGCAATTCCCGCCGCGCGCCGAGCGCAGACGCGTGCCTGTCCTTCATTGCCGCGCGCGCGGGCTCGCTCGGCTCGCTCGAATTCCGCCTGTATTTCGGACCGCCAGTCTGTCATGACTCAAATTATACTCACTTGACTGTCGCCTTACCGAATGTGTTTATAATTTGACATCCCGAAGGAGGTGGCTTATGAAAGCCAAAGAGAACGTCTCAAAGATTTTGACGATTGGTGTAAGCGCGCTTTTCATTGTGGCCTGTTTGTTGCCTGGCATGATTCCATTGACGCCTATACCAACGGTTCCCGCGCCAACCATGGAGAAGAATACTGACACACTGCTCAAAGTATTGAATGGAAAGGATTGGGTCTTCCTTCAGGCGCTGGCTGAAGAGCAATATACGGAGGCTGATTTTGCCAAACCAGGCGTCCTTACCTTTACAGTGAACATCACAGACAACAAACCCACTTATTTCAATTATGGCTGGTGCACGACAACCGAGGAGATTTTAAAGCAGAATATCGAGCATATTACAGTGAAATTGTTTTTCAATGGAGAAGAATTGGGGACCGATGTGGTGCATTCCATCACATTCACCAGGTCCGATGGCTTACTCTGCCTTGATTTTGGCGCGTTGATGTCTGATTGGCCTGTTGGCGAATATAAGCTGGAAGCCGTTGCCACCTTCGACCAAAAGATCAATGATGGGCTTGCGGATTACGAGGCTGGAGACTATATATTTGAATACAATGTGATAGTCAAGAAATAGAAAGAAGGCACGTCAGGCGCTTTCTTCTTTTCAATTCAATCCATAATCCTGTATTTCAACAACGCCCACACCGCCTCAAACGCATCCTTCAATTTGATCTTTTTTCCTTGCGTGTAATCGCGCGGGTTGAAGGATATGGGTACCTCAAAAATACGATGTTTGCGCTTGAGCACTTTTGCCGTGAACTCAGGCTCAAAATTGAATCGCTTCGCGCGGATGACCATCCCGTCAATGACCTCGCGGCGGAAGACTTTGTAACCAGTTTCCATATCTGTCAGGATGGTATTGTACAGAATGTTGGTCATGAAGGTTAGAAGTCTGTTGGCAACCAGGTGCCAGAACATCGTTACACGATGAGGTCCACCGAGGAAACGTGACCCGTATACCACATCCGCCACACCTTCCTGGATGGGTTGCAAAAGCACAGGGTAATCACGCGGGTTATATTCCAGGTCAGCATCCTGGATTAGCAGAACATCCCCCTTGGCAGCCTTCAATCCTGTGACGACTGCCGCGCCCTTGCCCTGGTTGCGCTCATGCAGAATGACCCGCACCTTTTTCTTAGCATCCAGTTTTTTCAGGATGTCGCGCGTTCCATCCTTGGAACCGTCGTCCACAATTATGATTTCGTTTGCCAGTTTTGTGGCTTGTACTCGTTTCAAGATCTCTTGAATGTTGCTCACTTCGTTGAAAACAGGGATGATCACGGTTAAGTTCATTATGTCGCAAATTATACGATATTCCCCCGGATGAATCAGATTTGAGGCCAGATGCGTTGCGATTGTGTGCGCAAAAGATCAATAATCCAAATATAATCAATTCGCCGCAGCGATTAATGCAAGAAGCAGTATAATTCGGCTGCAACAAAATCTGAAATTACGGAGCATCCCAGACTGGGAGATGTTATGACGAATCCCCTTGTAAAACCAGCAGTTGGCACAGGATTATTCTCACCGCCGCCAATTAACTCAGTGGATGACACGGGTCTTTCTGCACTTTGGCTGCAGGACCTGGCATTGAAGATCCTTTATTCACAGGGATACATGAGCGGCTTTCGAATCGCCGAGCTGATCGCATTGCCTTTCGCGGGTGTGACAGATGGTATTTTGGAAGCGCTCAAGCGCGAGAAAATGATTGAGGTGAAGTCGTCGCAGGGAGGTTTGGGCGAAGGGGCGTATACGTTTGGGATAACGGGAGCAGGCGTTATACGGGCGCGCGAAGCGTTGGAACGCAGTCAATATGCCGGTCCTGCGCCAGTTCCGTTCGAAGTCTACAACGAGGCGATCCGCAAACAGAAGACGGGGCGTATGTCTGTCACCACGCGCACGATGCGCCAGATCCTTTCGCAGATGGTCATCTCGGAATCCACATTTCAGCGATTGGGTCCCGCGCTCAACTCAGGCACATCCATTTTCATGTACGGTCCTCCTGGTAACGGCAAGACCAGCGTTGCGCGCGCATTTGGCAATCTGGTATTAAGCCAGGGGATGTATATTCCTTTTGCGTTATATCTCGATGGGCAGGTAATCAAGGTCTACGATCAAGTGAGCCATAAACTCGCATCCGACGCGGAAAATCCGACAGCGGGGGGCACCGGCAACCTGCGGACGAGCCAGCGGCGCGACCCGCGCTGGATCAAAGTTCGGCGCCCGTTCATCGTGGTCGGTGGCGAGTTGACTTTGGAGGGACTTGACCTTGTATACGATGAAGTGCATAAGTTCTACGAAGCGCCGTTCCAGGTAAAAGCCAACGGCGGCATTCTTCTCATTGACGACTTTGGGCGACAGCAAGTCCGCCCGCGTGACCTGCTCAACCGCTGGATCGTTCCGCTCGAAAACCGCGTGGATTTCCTCACGCTTCATAACGGACGGAAGGTTGAAGTGCCTTTCGATGTGTTGATCGTGTTCTCGACAAATCTCCCGCCAAAAGACCTCGTGGACGAAGCCTTCCTCCGCCGCTTGAGACATAAGATCGAGATCGGTGATCCATCTTATGAAGAATATCGCGAGATCTTCAAACGCGTCGCGCAGGATAAGAAAGTGGAATACAGCGACCAGGGTCTCGCGTATCTTTTGCAGGAATGGTATATCAAACGGAATCGCAAATTGCGCGCATCTCATCCGCGCGATCTGTGTGACCAAATCCTGGATATCTCGAGTTATCTTGGCGTCCCACCTGTCATGTCCCGCGATATGCTCGACCGCGCCGCGCTGGCATATTTTGTAGATATTTAATCGCTTTGTCATTGCGAGGAGGGCGTTCTTCCCGACGAAGCAATCTCCCCCGATTGTTGTTAAAAACCCTGTTTATGAGGAAGATTGCTTCGTGGCGCCGAGGCGCCACTCGCAACACTTGCACCTGGCGCAAGTGCAGGTGTGACGAATATTTTTACCATGTTGGAATCTCTTCCTCAACCCGTCATCTTTGCTCATCGTGGGGCGTCCGCCCATGCGCCGGAGAACACGCTCGCCGCGTTCGAGCTGGCATTGGCAGAGGGCGCGGATGGAATTGAGCTCGATGTGAAGTTATCGGCAGATGGGCACGTGGTTGTCATCCACGATGCGAGTGTGGATCGCACGACGGGAGCGCGCGGACGAGTAAAAGACCTGTCCCTTGCGAGCCTGCGTGCGCTCAGCGCAGGCAGTTTTTTTTCTGAGAAATTCCAAAGCGAGAAAATCCCAGCACTCGAAGAAGTCTTTGAAGCAGTGGGGAAACGCACATTCATCAATGTCGAATTGACGAATTACTACAACATGCCGCGCGATCATCTTGTTGAATCTGTTTGCATGTTGGTTAAAAAATTCGGTTTGCAGAAACGCGTCATGTTTTCATCCTTCTTTGCATCAAATCTTTCAAAGGCGCGCAGTTATATTCCCGAAGTTCCGAGCGGTCTGCTTGCCTTTCCCGGTTTGTTTGGCGCGTGGGCGCGTTCCTTCGGTTTTGCGTTTGGCGTGTATCAGGCAATGCATCTCAATCTAAAAGATACAACGCATCAACAAGTGCAACGTGTGCATCGTTTAAATCGACGTGTCCATGTGTGGACGGTGAACGCGGCAGAGGACATGCATCGTTTGTTCGGCTGGGGTGTGGATGCGATCCTCACGGATGATCCGCAGCTGGCGGTTCAAGTGCGCGGAGAATCAAAATGAAGTTGAGACGCCTCTTCGGTTTGCTCATCCTTTTGACGTTCGTCGCATCTTTCCTCGGACCTCTGCCTGTCGCGCGCGCCCAAACCCAGGTCCCGCCGACGAAAATACAAGCCGTACTCAATTCGATGACGCCCGAGGAACGAGTGGGGCAGTTGTTCCTCGTTACGTTCCGTGGAACGGACACAGGCGCTGAATCGCAGATTGGTGATCTTATTGCCAATCATCATGTGGGCGGAGTGGTATTACTGGCTGGGAACGATAATTTTGTCGCCGAGCCCGATACGATTGCAGGCGCGCATCAACTGGTCAGTGCGTTGCAAAGAATCGAATGGGAAGCGACCGCTTCACCTCAAAACGCTCAAAATGCTTATGTGCCATTATTCATAGGGATTTCCCAGGAAGGGGATGGCGTTCCGAACGATCAAATTCTAAGCGGTCTGACGCCAATGCCTGACGCGATGGCAATCGGCGCGACATGGAACACTGAACTGGCGGGGCAGGTGGGCTCGGCGCTGGGAAGCGAATTGAGCGCATTGGGCTTCAATTTATTTCTGGGACCCTCGCTCGATGTGGTCGAGTCACCCAACCCCTCCGCGCAAATAGATCTGGGTACGCGCGTGTTTGGCGGTGACCCATTCTGGGTTGGTGAGATGGGAAGCGCCTATATAGCAGGTATACACACGGGGAGTAATCCGCGCATGATGGTGGTCGCGAAGCATTTCCCCGGGCGCGGCAGTTCAGATCGTTTGCCTGAGGAAGAAATTGCCACTGTTCGCAAATCGCTTGAGCAGTTGAAGCAGATTGAATTAACACCGTTTTTCGCTGTAACGAATTCTTTAGAGCCAGCCAGTCTTGTGGATGGTTTGCTTGTTTCACACATTCGGTATCAGGGGTTCCAGGGCAACATCAGGGCAACGACCAGACCCGTCAGTTTCGATGAAAAGGCGCTATCGGCGATCATCGCGTTGCCTGAATTTACGACATGGCGTGAGAACGGCGGTTTGGTTGTGAGCGATTCACTGGGAAGCCAGGCTGTCCGTGATTTCTATTCGCAGGGCGGCGAAAATTTCTCCCCGCGTTTAGTGGCGCAGGACGCCTTCCTTGCAGGGAATGATCTGCTTTATGTCGGTAATATTACTTCTGACGATTTGGAAGGCGATACTTATTCTGCCACAGTCGGAATCCTCGAATTTTTTGCGCAGGTATATCGGAACGATTCCACATTTGCGCAACGCGTCGATGCAGCCGTGACAAGGATACTCGCTCAAAAATTTCGTATGTATGATCTGTTCACAATTTCCAGTGTGCTGACATCAGTTGATGGTTTGGGGAATGTTGGTTCCTCGCAAGAAGTTATTTTCGAGGTTGCGCGCAATGCCGCCACTCTTATCAGCCCTGACTCAC
>Ga0247727_10019161_pt1 | contig 10641 bp, 11 predicted proteins | sample WisWelCaveWW1625_FD_202498 | JGI IMG/M metagenome (GOLD analysis project Ga0247727, IMG submission 202498) | Biofilm microbial communities from Wishing Well Cave, Virginia, United States - WW16-25 | ecosystem: Environmental > Aquatic > Deep subsurface > Groundwater > Cave microbial mat | place...
GCAAGTGAGACACGTAGAAAAAATGATCAATGAAAGATCTGTTAGAAAATTTAACTACCAAACCCCAAATGTTGTATTTTTACAAAAATTAAAAGTTGCACTTATTACTTGAACACAGCTATGCCGTTATCTGTTAATCGTCAATATAAAATCATAAACTAAAAATCAGAACCTTATACCTTATACCCTTCACCCTTATACCTTATACGACCAACGATTAACTAATTAACGTACCGGCCTCTTCTCCCTTCAGAATCCTCAACAAATTTCCCTTCTTATTCATATCGAACACGATGATCGGCAGCTTGTTCTCCATGCACAATGTGAAGGCAGTCATGTCCATGATGTTTAAATTCTTTTCGTATGCCTCCTGGAATGACAAAGCGTTGTATCGGACAGCATCTTTGAATTTTTCGGGATCTTTGTTGTACACGCCATCTACACGAGTGCCCTTTAATACCACATCTGCTTGTATTTCAATTGCGCGCAAACTTGCGGTGGAGTCGGTGGTGAAATACGGATTGCCAATACCGGCACCAAAAATAACGATCCGCCCTTTTTCCAAGTGGCGGATCGCTCTGCGTCTGATGAAAGGTTCACAAACCTGTTCCATTTTAATACCGGCCATCAGCCGTGTAAATACACCGTGTCGTTCGAGTGCGCTTTGTAAAGCCATGGCGTTGATCACCGTGGCGAGCATCCCCATGTAATCGCCCTGCACGCGGTCAATACCGAGGGCTTCAGCCTGCCCGCCCCTGAAAATATTTCCGCCTCCAATTACAATGGCCAGTTCAACACCTTCCTTCTGAATAGCTTTAATCTCTTCACTGTATTGTTCCAAAACAGCGGGGTCAATGTTGCTGGTTTTGGAACCCATCAGCGCTTCACCGCTGAGCTTGAGAAGGACGCGTTTGTATTTCATGCAGGTTGGGAGGCTTAGATAAATCTTGTAAATATAAATGATTTCAGGATTTACATCATAATTCGCGTCCCGCTTTGGCGGGATTGCGCGATCTCCTTATCCTTATATAGATATAGTGCCTTAATTGGAGACCCCGGAACAGGTCCGGGGATTTGGTTGAGTTAAAACTCAATTAACACCTGATTTTTCTCTACGGTATCGCCCTTTTTTACCTTTACCGATTTCACCACACCTTCACCTGCCGATTTCAGGATGTTCTCCATCTTCATCGCTTCCAGAATGAGTAGTTGATCACCGGCTTTCACGGCATCACCGGTCTTTACTTTCAAGTCGATGATGAGGCCCGGCATGGGTGCTTTGATATTGTTGACTTTGCCCGCAGCTCCGTTGGTCATCCCCAGCTTCTCTAGTAGCAAATCAAATTTGTCCTTTACTTCTACCGTGTGGATGTGGTTATTGATTTTGAAGGTAAATGTTTTGGCAGACTGATCAGCCTTCACGACTTCAGCTTTGTAACTTTTTTTATGGTGAAGAATGTGAAAATAGCCTTCCGAGAGTTGCACAATATCCCAGGTAAAGGGTTTTCCATCAAGTGTGATACCCTGATCGGTGTAGTCTACTTCAACAGCTTTGGTTTTATTGACGGTTACTTTTGACACGCGATAAAGGTAGAATTTAGAATTCAGAATTTAGAATATCATTTTAACAATTTTATTTTCTCCTAAATTCTAACTTCTATATTCTTAAATTTGTGTCAATAACAAGGGGTGCCTAAAAAACAAGGGCTGAGATTATACCCAATGAACCTGATGCCGGTAATGCGGACGAAGGGAGGCAATCCCGATAGCTCTCGGGAAAACACGTAAGTAAGGTACATTCCCCGATGTGCCTGCGGGTTTAAACCGATTAGAATTAATTATGAAAATTTTTGTGTGTGCTGGCGTGCTATTGCTATTGTCGTTTAGCGGTGCTGCCCAATTTACGATTAAAGGATCTGTTATAAGCAGCCAGGATCGAACCGGACTTCCGGGGGCAACCTTGAAAATAGCGGAGCGGATTTACATTACCGATGATAAAGGGCAAATAGAAATTTCAGGATTGCCAGCAGGTGAGTATGAAATAGAAACCAAGTTTTTGGGTTACGAAACAAGAACGATGGGCTTAACGCTTTATCAAGATGAGTTCATCGAGATTGTCATGCAGGAGAGCTTCACGTTAACCGATGAAGTAGTGATTTATGCTACGCGCGCGAACGACAATACCCCTACGACTTTTACAACACTGGATAAGCAAACTGTTCAAAAACAAAACTTCGGACAGGATTTACCCTTTCTGCTAAACTGGATGCCTTCAGTTGTTACTACTTCTGATGCAGGTGCAGGAGTTGGGTATACGGGCATCCGCATTCGCGGAAGCGATGCCACTCGAATCAATGTTGCGATCAATGGTATTCCGTACAACGACAGCGAATCGCTTGCCACATTTTGGGTAGATGTGCCTGACATTGCTTCTTCTTCACAAAGTGTGCAGGTACAGCGTGGAGTCGGAACATCTACCAATGGAGCAGGAGCGTTCGGTGCTTCCATTAATTTACAAACGAACACACGCCATGACGAACCGTATGCTGAGACGGTCAATTCGGTTGGGTCATTTAACACACGAAGACACACATTAAGTGTTGGTACGGGTTTATTGAACAAGCATTGGGTATTTGATGGAAGGGTTTCCCGAATTCTTTCAGATGGTTTTATCGACCGGGCTTCGTCTGATTTAAAATCCTATTATTTTTCCGGAGGCTTTTATACAGATAAAACAATTGTAAAGGCAGTGGTATTCGGAGGGAGTGAACGAACGTATCAAAGTTGGTATGGCGTGCCAGAATCGCGATTGAATAATGATGCGGAAGCAATGGAAACAACCGCGAGCAATGAAAGTTGGAACCAGGAACAAACCGATCATTTATTAAACTCGGATAGCCGTACGTTTAATATTTACACGTACAAAAATCAGGTTGATGATTACAAACAAGATCATTACCAATTACATTTTTCGCACCGCTTCAGTGATTCATTTACAGGAAACACTTCTCTACACTACACCTATGGCCGTGGTTTTTACGAAGAATATCGGTACGATGATGAATTTGCCAACTACGGTTTAAGCGATGTCACGATTGGGGATTCCGTCATTACTTCTTCCGACATTATCCGAAGACGGTGGCTTAACAATAATTTTTATGGGATCACGTATTCCTTGAATTATGATGGTGAAAAAATAAATGCTGTTTTGGGCGGGGCATGGAACCGGTACGATGGGGATCACTTTGGCGAAATTGTCTGGTCGGAAGTGACTACGGTGCCTATTGAACATCCGTATTATTTTAATAACGGAGACAAGCGCGACTTCAATGTTTTCCTGAAAACAAATTACCAGGTAACGGATAAGTTTAATGCATTTGTCGATTTGCAATACCGTAAAATAAACTATGAAGCTTCGGGGAAAGAGAATAAACAAAATGAACTTGATCTGGATGTGGCCTATGATTTTTTCAATCCTAAAATCGGACTCACGTACTTACTCAACGGCAGGCAGCAGTTGTATTCTTCTTTCAGCGTAGCAAACCGGGAACCGGTGCGTGACGATTTTGTTGATAACCGTGGGTCTTCACCGAAACACGAAACCTTGTATAACATGGAAGCTGGCTACCGAAAAGTATCGGATCGGTTTACGGTTAATGTGAACTATTACCTGATGAAATACAAAAACCAATTGGTGCTGACCGGAGCCTTAAACGATGTAGGAGCTCCGGTACGTACCAACGTTGATAAGAGTTATCGCACAGGGATTGAAATGGAGAGCATCTGGAAAATTTCAAATAAACTGAGTTGGAATGTAAACCTGACGTTGAGTCAGAATAAGATCAATGATTTTACGGAAGTCCTGTATGACTATGGGTTGAATTTTGATGAATACAATGTGATTGAAAAGAAATATGAAGACACGGATATTTCATTTTCTCCGAACGTCATTGCCGGCTCCGGTTTTTCATATTTCCCTGTTCAAAATATTGAAATTTCTCTCCTGACCAAATATGTAGGAAAGCAATACCTGGACAATACGTCAACAAACGCAAGAAGCATAGACGCTTACTTAACCAATGATATTCGGGTGCGTTATTCCTGGAAGCCAGCGTTCATGAAAGAGATCTCTTTTAGTGCGCTGATCAACAACCTCATGGATGAAGAATACGAATCCAACGGGTATACGTATGGCTATTTGGGTGGAGGCGATGAGTACCGTGAGAATTTCTATTACCCCCAGGCAGGAAGAAACTATATGGTGATGGTTGCTTTTAAGTTCTAAGAGTGTCTGATTCTGGACACTGAGATTCCTAATCAGTTTTTACCTGCAATCCAGTAATCAGAATCCAGAATCAATCTTACCTTTGCGCATGTCCTCGCCAGACCATCGACCGTCATTTGCCGCATTCGTGCGCCTAACCCGTGCGTGGAATTTGTTGATCATCGTTTTTGCACAATATTTTACCGCATTCTTCCTGGCTCAAGCCGATGTCCTTCATGATTTCCGCCTTTTTCTACTTTCTCTTTCAACGGTATTGATTGCTGCAGGAGGGTACGTCATCAACGACTACTACGATGTAAAAATTGACTATGTGAATAATCCGGAGCGGGTAGTGGTTGGAAAGACCATTCACCGGAGGTTTGCTATTCTCTTGCATGTTGCACTTTCTGTGCTGGGCGTATTTGTCGGATTGTTTGTTTCTTGGAAGCTTGCCATTGTCAATGTATTTTCGGTTTCTGTACTTTGGTTTTACTCTAACTTATTGAAGCGACTTCCGTTCATCGGAAATTTTACCGTTGCGTTACTAACGGGCGCTTCCATAGCGGTTATTCTTCTTTTATATCATACCAACACTGTATTGATCCTGATCTATGCCTTGTTTTCTTTCTTTATGACACTCGTGCGCGAAATCATCAAGGACATGGAAGATTTAAAAGGCGACAACACGTATGGCTGCAAAACATTGCCCATCGTGTGGGGTATCCGTAAAACGAAAACCACCTTGTATCTTCTTATCCTTTTCTTTTCGGTAGTAGTGTTAGTCATTAATCAACTATACATTAACCTGGAGGTAATCTATTTTGTGATGTTATTGTTTGTACCCTTGGCCTGGTTGGTGACCAGACTGGTTCGTGCCGATACAAAAAAAGATTACGGCTGGCTCAGCAGTTTTTGTAAAGTAATTATGTTGCTGGGCATCTTAAGCATGACCCTCATTCCATGAAGGAGTATCGTATCGCTATTTTTGCTTCCGGAAGCGGGACAAACGCTGAAGAAATTTTGAAGCGGTTTCAACATCACCCCTCCATTGAAGTGGTATTGCTATTGAGCAATAACCCGGAAGCGTATGCGCTGGAACGGTCCAAAAAGTTTAATGTGCCTGCACAAGTTTTTACCAGAACCTTGTTTCGTGAAAGCGAGGAGGTATTGACATGGTTGACAGAAAGGAATGTTACGCATCTTGTATTAGCTGGCTTCATGTGGCTGGTGCCGGATTATTTAATAAAAGACTTTCCCGGAAGAATTATTAACATTCACCCCGCCCTTTTGCCAAAATTTGGAGGCAAAGGAATGTACGGCATGCATGTACACGCAGCCGTGAAGGCAGCCGGTGAAAAAGAAACGGGTATTACTATTCATGAGGTGAATGAACGATATGACGAGGGGAAAATTTTATTTCAGGCGACCTGTTCAGTTGCGGGGACAGATACACCCGAACAAGTTGCTCAAAAGGTTCATCAGCTTGAGTATGCCCACTATCCTCGGGTGATTGAAGAGTGGATCACGAAAGGAAATTAACATCGGTCTGTGTCCCCACAGACCGAAAATGTGCATGGTCTGTGAGGACACAGACCATGGATTTGGACCATGGTGAAGAATGGATTATGAACAAAAAATTAGCCGTGTAACGTGGCATACGCACGCACCGGGAAAGTGCCCATACCTTTTACTTTGGGCGGCACTGCGGTGAACCTAAATCCGTTATCGGGTAGTTGATCGAGATTACATAAGTGTTCAGCAATTATTATTTCAGCCCGGAGCAGCGTGGTGTGTACGGGTCTGCTTCTCCCGCGCGTGTCATCAATATTATGTGAATCTATCCCGACTAATACTGCACCCTGATCACGTAAATAAATTGCCGCTTCCTCCGTGAGGAATGAATGATTTTCAAAATAGGCATCGGTTCTCCAAAACGTACTCCAGTTTGTGTTCACCAATATGGCCTTTCCTGCTATTGGTATTTTTTCAAAAAAATGTCTTCCAACTTCAATTCCGTTTCGATAATCCGCACGCACCACTATGGCTTCAAGATTTGCTAATTTTTCCAATGCGAGTTCGCTTAAGTCTTTACCATCGGCATAGCGATGAAACGGTGCGTCAATGTATGTACCTGTATTGGAAACCATTTCAATCTTTCCAATTTGAAACTCCGTACCCGGTTCATACCGACTGCGTGATTCTTCCCGACTTATAATAAGTAATCGCAAATGATCGGAGCAGGCAAACCTTTAAACGTAATCATACCATGTTCTACAGTATGGCTGAGGTCGATCAATCGTTTCATTCCCTGGTTAGAATAATTGGTTCGAAATCTTCGGCCTTCGGAAAATCCTGAAATACAGACTGCGTAAATTCATCCGGCACTGTCAGTTTTCGTTTCACAATGTCAATCCACGCGCCATCGAGGTTGATGATCGCGCAAAGCGTTCCGTCTTCTTTATAAAGCTGATGCCGGATGCTCCAACGGCTATAATCTGGGGTAGCTTTTGTTACGGCCATGTCTACTGTGATTTTATCTTCAAATTTTATTTCGCGTTTGAAAATAGCCTCTTCCCGAAACAAAATCGGGCCGATGTGCAATTCTTCGAATTTCAGGTTGGTGAGTCCATGCTCCGAGAAGCAGGCAATCCGAACGGTGGCACCGTAATCGTAATAAGCAGAGTGCCGCAAGTGACGGTTCTGATCAATATCTGACCAGCGAACTTGTATCGTCAGCGAGAATTTTTGCATCTGGATGAATTGTAAAACCGAAATTAATAAATGATGTTACGCAAACAATAGGTTGTCAGTTTGAGCTTGTCGAAAACTGACCATTTTGACTCCAAATCGACTTCGATAAACTCAGTCTGACATTTCTTTTGTTTGGATTGCGAAAGCCCAGTTAGTAACTTCTCGGCTATTAAATTAAACAGAAATGCAACAATCTGATCTCACTTCCCTTTTCTTGCCCTTTGCTCTCGGTATTATTATGTTGGGACTTGGCCTGTCGTTAACCGTTGAAGATTTTAAACGGGTAACAAAATATCCGAAAGCCATGACGGTAGCATTACTATGCCAGATGGTATTGCTTCCCCTGCTCTGTTTTTTCCTGGTGAAAGTAAGCGGACTGGAGGGTGCACTGGCCGTGGGCCTGATGTTATTGGCCGCCTCTCCGGGAGGCGCTACCGCCAATTTATACAGTCACTTATCCAAAGGCGATGTGGCGCTCAATATTTCGCTCACAGCCATCAACAGTGTGCTTACGCTTTTCACGCTTCCGCTGATTGTGAATTTTTCGCTCGACTATTTCATGGACTCCGGTCAGTATGTGCCCATGCAGTTTAAAAAAGTAGTGGAGGTGTTTGCTATTGTGTTGGTGCCCGTAACCATTGGCATGTTTATTAAAAACAAGTGGACACAGTTTGCTGCTAAAATGGATAAGCCCGTAAAAATTGCTTCGGCCCTGATCCTGATCATCATTATTGTTTCTGTTACGATCCGTGAAAAGCAAGTGCTGATTGATTATTCTGGTGAGCTGGGTTTACCGGTGTTGTTTTTTAATTTGTTGAGCATGGCTATTGGGTACTTTATTCCGCGTTTCGTAAACATTGAGAAAAAGCAATCCATTGCCATCGGTATGGAGATTGGCATTCACAACGGCACGCTGGCCATTTACATTGCGCTTAATGTATTAGGTAATTCGATGATGTCGGTACCGCCCGCTATTTACAGTTTGCTGATGTTTTTTACGGCAGCAGTTTTTGGTTTTTGGGTGAGTAGGAGGAAGAACTAATACTTTGGTTGTAGTTAAAGCACAAGCGGACGCTTTCGCTAGATGAGGTGAAACGTGTGGTTTATAATAACTATAATGTGGCACTAATTAATGTTCCAAGTAATAATTGATTGTGGCCACTGCATTTCATCAGAACCATACATTATTCTATTTCCATATCCAGCTTCAACAATTCGTTTCAGATAATTATGAAATTCAACCTTTGGTAGTATCCAATTTATAACAGCAACATCTACATAAACTTGCGGATGGGCGTAAAGTAGTTCTATTAGCTCATCTATAAATGGCCAGCCTGCGTGCATTATATATATTCTCAATTTTGGGTGCTTGATTAACGCGTCCTCTAATAGCAGTGGATTGCTATGGCTCATTCTATATTTTGGTGATCCAATATAAGCGGCTCCGGGCGGCCCTAATCCCATGTGAATTCCAACAGGGATATCCAATTCTTCAGCTAAACTAAAATACTTGTCTATTTGGTCATCATTTGGTATAACCCCATCATATTGTGGCATGAACTCAGCCATAACTTTGTAGGTTCCATTCTTAAACCATTTACGCAAAGAATCTATAGATTCTGTATACCCTCGTCTTGCAGGAATAATTTGTTCAGGCTCGTGTTTGAAGTATTCTAATGCAAGATTACCGTCCGTAACTGCTTTTACAATATTGTACTTCTTCAAATATCTAAAAGTGGTATCAGTAAGAGTCTTTTGATCTTTATATGATTTTAGTTTTGTCATCGACTCCACTATTTCAGGCTGCCCCCACCACTCAGCATGTAAGTGCATGTCAATAATAGGGTACTTTTTCCCAGGGTTTTTCTTTTGTCCATAACCTGGAATAAAAGTCAAAGTCAGTAGTATTGTCACAAAAAGTATCTTATTCACATTCTTATTTTTTAATTGTCAACCGACCAAATGCCTGCCAACATCCGAGTATACGCACCTAAGGTGTATTCACCTCATTAAACCCATCACCAGAATGATCTGTCCAACTCATAGGGTAGTTCTTATCAAGAAACTCTAATGAATCTTCCGTGAGAAACAAAGGTTTGAATGTGTCAATCATCACAGCAAGTTCGTGTGTTTCTTTTGCACCAATGCTTTTCTCTACCGTGCCGGGGTGTGGACCGTGCGGCAAACCACCTGGGTGTAGTGTAAATGACCCACGTTCAATGCCTCTGCGGCTCATAAAATTTCCTTCGGCATAGTACAGCACTTCATCGCTGTCGATGTTGCTGTGGTTGTAAGGAGCGGGGATCGCCAGCGGATGATAATCGAACAAACGCGGAACAAAAGAGCAGATCACAAAATTACGCGCCTGAAAAGTCTGGTGCGTTGGTGGTGGCTGGTGAATGCGGCCGGTGATGGGCTCAAAATCGTGAATGGAAAAAGTATACGGCCATAAGAAACCATCCCACCCAATTAAATCCAGCGGGCTATGCTCATACACGTAGTTATGTAAATAACCTTGCTTTTTTATTTTCATCAAAAACTCGCCCTTACTAGTATCAGTAATAAGTTCGTGGGGTGGGTGGATGTCGCGTTCGCAATAAGGAGCGTGTTCACCAAGTTGTCCGAGTTGGTTACGATAACGCTTCACCGTCTCAATGGGTGATCCTGCTTCAATCACCAGTAACCGCAACGGCCCTTCTTCAAACTCCAGTTTATAAATTACCGTGCGCGGTATCACTACATAATCGCCTTGTCGGATTTCTAATTTTCCAAAAGGTGAGATCAACACACCTTTACCATCATGTATATATAGTACTTCATCTCCTTCCGCATTTTTATAGAAGTAATCCATCTTGCGCTTCTTAGGCGAGCAGATGGAAATAGCGCAATCACTGTTTTTTAACAATACTTTTCGGGCGCTGAGATAATCATCTCCGGTGGTCGTGACTTTCGAGGTATTCAAATGGGTTTGACGCAACGCATAATCGCTCACAATTTTTGGCCCGTACTTTACCGGATCATTTACCGCTTTAATCCGCGTAGGCGCGTTGATGTGGTAGAGGTTTGAATAAATTCCCGAGAAGCCCTCAGAGCTTACCAGTTCTTCTTTATATAAACTTCCGTCAGGCTGGCGGAATTGTGTGTGACGTTTCGGGGGTATTTTGCCGAGGCGGTGGTAGTACATATAAGCTCAATTTGTGAACCCCAAGTTAGTAAAAAATGAAGTTGGAAGTTGGAGTCTGGAGGCTGGATTCTTGATTCTGAAATGTTTTGTTAAGAAATTTTTGGATTTACAGCTACCTGAGGTGGGGGTTTATGAAAAAATACTTGAATACAAAAGGTACATTACATAGGAACAATTCAGTTCAGCAGATAAGGTTTTCTTTGGAAAAATCATTGGCATCCGAGATGTTGTGTCATTTGAAGCTGATTCGGTTTCCAAACTAAAGAAAGCTTTTAAGGAATCAGTTGAAGACTACCTTAAAGCCTGTAACAATTTGAAAAAAACTCTTGATACCGGCAATTAATTCAAGTACTCAAAATCTTAGTATCCAGAATCCAGCCTCTAACCTCCAACCTCCACTTTCCAACCTCCAGTTTACATTTTCGTCCGATCTAACTCCGGA
>Ga0247727_10019162_pt1 | contig 10639 bp, 8 predicted proteins | sample WisWelCaveWW1625_FD_202498 | JGI IMG/M metagenome (GOLD analysis project Ga0247727, IMG submission 202498) | Biofilm microbial communities from Wishing Well Cave, Virginia, United States - WW16-25 | ecosystem: Environmental > Aquatic > Deep subsurface > Groundwater > Cave microbial mat | place...
TGGGCACGAGGTTGTGGGTGTGCGTTTTCACGGAGAGGTCTTCGAAATTACCGTGATCGCTCGTCAACACCACGGTGGTGTGTTGCAAATCGATCCGTGGGAGAATCGTCTGCAGCATCGTGTCGAGACGACCGACAACTTCTTCGGCTTCGGACATTTCTTGGCTGTGGCCGATCATATCGGTGAGGATAAATTCAAAAAGGGTGAAATCCGCGCGCTGGGAAATCGCGGCGAGAATATTCGAGCTCTCTTCCACCGTTCGCAGCGGCGCGTCAAATTTCATGGCGCGGAGAAACTCGTTGGTCAAATCATGCGAGACCGCGCGCCCGTCGCGCAAATCTTCCATCGTGAGCCACGGAAAACCGCCGGCGAGCAACGCGCGCGTGGTGGCAGAGATGCGCTCGCCGCGTTGGTCAAAATAACCTTGCGAGAGGGCATTGGCAAAGACGCCGATTTTTTCCAGCGCGCGCACGCTTTTAAAAATGCTGAATTCATCCAGCATTTTGCGCAGCGTCGGCGTCGGCATGCCGGATTGATGATGCCCCAAAGCCTGCGCCGCGTTGCGTCCGGTGAAGATGGCGGTTTGTCCCGAGGCGCTCTGCGGCAACCCGGGCACCTCCATATCCGCTCGCGTCGGTATCACCACACCACCGTGCGGCAACGACGGCAACGGCTCATTTTTAAAAAAAGAAAAAAACGGCGACGGAAACCGCGCGAACGGATTCTTGTCCGGATCGCGCTCGCCGATGCCGATGCCGTCGATGAAAAGCAACAAGACACGCATAGAAATACGTTTATCTGTTGGGCACAAAACAATTTATAATTTTTTCTAACTTTTGGCCAATAAAGGCACAACGCGGACAAGCCGCAACCCAAAAAAAGATTAACACAGAGAAAACAGAGCAAACAGAGAGGGCAATGATTGGAAAATTCTCTTTAGCTTTTTAATCTCTGTTTGCTCCGTTTTCTCCGTGTTGAAAATCTTTGCGCCTAATCCTCTTTTGTCGCTTCCGCCGTCTTGGACATTGCCGCCGGCTTCGGCATGAGGTATTTATCATACCACGCCAAATAACGCTCGAGACGATCGCGTTGATAGCTCGGCTTCGTGATGCCGTGATATTGTCCCGGATAAATCACGAGCTGGGTCTCGCGGCCGAGGCTGCGCAGCGCTTGATACATCTGCTCGGAGTTGAGCAGCGGCACGTTGAAATCCTCTTGACCGCACAGAAACAGCGTCGGCGTCACGATGCGATCGGCATGTAAAAATGGAAACGACACGCGCCTCCACGCGTCGAAGTTTTTCCACGGCGGGCCCAGCTCGAATTCATATTCGCGAATATATTGATCGGTGCCATAGCCCGCGAGAATGTTGGAAATACTGGACCCGCTGACCGCCGCTTTGAAACGCGGATCTTGCGCGATGACATAATTCGTCAACATGCCGCCGTAACTCCAGCCGCCGACGCCGAGCCGCGCCGGATCGGCGAGGCCTTGCGCGACGACGTGATCGACCGCGGCCAACACGTCTTGCGCATCTTTGTTGCCCCAATCCGCATAAATCGCCGTCGAAAATTTTTCGCCGCGCCCGGAGCTGCCGCGCGGATTCGCTGCCACCACGACATAGCCGCGCGCCGCAAAGAACTGCCAATCAAACATGAACTCGTTGCTGAACTGCGACACCGGCCCGCCGTGAATGCGCAAGATCGCCGGATACTTTTTGCCGGCTTCAGCATTTGGCGGCTTGACGACAAAACCGTTGATCATCGTGCCGTCTTTGCTTTTGAAACTGATTTCCGCGGTCGCGCCGAATTTGAGCCGGGCTAATAATTTCTCGTTCTGGCGCGCCAGCGGCCGCAACGCCTTGTTGTCGAAGGCAAACACTTCCTGGGGTTCCTCCGGACCACTGGAAAGCAAAGCCATTTTGCCGTCTGTCGCAATATCAAAATCGGCGACGTCGCGCCGCTCGTTGAGCAGCCGTTCAACCGGGCCGCCATTCGCGGCGACTTTGCAAAGCTGCAGCGCGCGATCATCTTCCAAAAGAAAATAAAGGCTCGCGCCATCCACCGACCATTGCGGGTTGTACATGTTGCGATCGCGCGGCGCTAAAATTTTTGGCGCGCCGCCGGCTGCCGGAATGACCGCCAGTTGAAAGACCGCATAATAAATGAGCTTTTGCGCGCCGCCCTGCAAATAGGCAATAGACTTTCCATCCGGACTCCACGCCGGCCGGCTTTCCCAATCCGGATGGCAATCCGCGCCATCAAATGTCGTGAGTTGGCGCGGCGCGGCGCCGGCTTTCGCTTCGATCACATAAAGATCGTAATTGTCGTGGCGATCGGCATCCGCGCCGCGCTTGCTCACAAAAACAATGGACGAGTTGTCCGGCGACCACGTCGGCAAATGTTCGTCATAATCACCCGGCGTCAGCAGTTCCGCTTTGCGTGTGGCGAGATCGAACACATACAGATGTTGGCGAAAGTGCCGTAGATAGCCTACTTCATCTTTTTTAAATTGAAAGCGATCAATGACAATCGGCTTCGGCGTCTTTTTCTCTGCTTTATCTTTTTCCGCCACGGCTTCAGAATCGGGGTCTTGCACGATTAAGGCGAATTTTTTGCCGTCCGGCGACCACACCAAATCATTCACGCCGCCTTTGAAATCGGTGATCTTCTCCGCCTCGCCGCCGCTGCGCTGCATCAGCCACACTTGAGCGGTTTCACTTTCCACCTCGCGGCCAGAAAGAAACGCGAGATATTTTCCCTCCGGACTCCAGCGCGGACTGTGCTCGCTCTCTTTGCTGAAGGTGAATTGCTGCGTTTGCTTGCCATCCCAATGCGTCATCCACAGATCGCTGTTGCGCTTGTCTTCTTTGCTATTCGTGGTGCGCACCGTGTAAACCACCCACGCGCCGTCCGGAGAAATTTGCGGATCGCTCACCTCGCGGAACGCGGCGAGGTCGTCGAGGGCGAGGAGGCGTTTTTCGGGAGTTTGGGCGAACAAAGTCGGTGCCAAGAAAACAACGAAAAACGCGCCCACGAGCTTCTGCTGCAGTAAAATTTTCATCATTTCTCCTTTCTTGCTTCAATCAACGCCGCCAACGGGCCGAAAAACGGTGATAGCTTTTCATCCGTTGCGTTGTTTCAATCCGTTGGGAATTTTGGATAAAGCTTTTCAGTTATTTTATTACGTTAACATCCTTCTCACCATTTTCTCATCCCAACTAACTTCTTGATAAATCGCCTCGATCATTTTGGCATCAACCGTTTTAAAATCTTTCTCAATCGGCGTCACGATCAAGCCGCCCATGTCAACCGAAGCCGGGCTAATCAAAATTTTTTCATCGCCTTCTTTAAAAAAAACGTCGGGACGATGTTTGCGCCGCGGGAAAAGAATCACGCGCCATTGCGGCGGCTCGTAGCTGCACAAGAGGTTGACTTTCGGCTCTTCGGAAATATCGAACCCGGCTTGCATTTTTTCAAGCTGTTGTTGCAAGATATTGGCGATTTTCTCGAAGTGCGCGCTTTCAAAAACGATCGCGGTCCGTCCCAAATCTTTTAATAGGGTGATCGAAACGTCATTCAGCGCGGCGATCACTTCGCGACGCGAAGCTTGCACGGCTTCATGCTCAATGGGAATTTTGCCGGCCGGCGCGGCCTGAAAATGAAAATGATCCGGCGCGGAGGCGCCGCATTGCGCGCCATTATAAAAAACCGTAAAGTGCGGACTTAAATCCCGGCTGAGTTTTAACAACGCGCCCAAATACGGCGCGAGCCGTTGCGGCTGATGCGCCACGTGCGCGATCGTGTAATGCGCCGGGAAAATCGGCATCGGGTTGCAGAGAATAAGAAACTCTTTTTCATACAAAACGCCTTGTTGCCCGGCCGGCAGATGGTCAACACACAAAAAACACCGGCGCTGGCTGATCGACGGCGCATCCACCTTCGCGCCGGTGCTCACCAGGCGTTTGGGATTATATTGCAGCCATACAGAAAAGGTGCGGCATTTTACTTCGCGAACCTGCGCATATTGCAGCGAACGATAGCCTTCTGCGGCCATCGGCCAGAAATTCTTTTGATGCTCTAAAAGCTGATACAGGAGATCGGGAAGCGGTGCTGAAGCCGGGAAATTGTACGAGGCAAAAACTTTCCGGCCGGTGAAGTTTGTTTCGGTTACTTCGTTTTGCTCAATCATAGTAAAAATAATCCGTGAAAATCCGTCGAATCCGCGTCTTCCGTGTTCAAAAAAACGAATCATGCATCTTCGCGATTCATCCGTTGCCGCGCCATAATCTCAATCGTCCGAATCCGATCCTTGTAAAGATCGTTGCGATTGATTTTTTCGATTGGCAATGCCGCATCCGTGTTGCCTTCCCAGCGGCGGCAGAGATAAATCGGCTCGTAGATTCTGCCGATTCGATATTCCCGCGACAGGCGCAGAGCAATGGCGTAATCTTCGCCGTAACTCACATTGGGCAATAAAAATTGCCGCACCAGATCCGCGCGAAACGCGCGCGGCGCGCCGAGACCGTTGATGCGCAGCGCGTTGTTGCGGCCATTGTCCGGCGTCCACTCGCGATGATCGATCACGCCCGGCGGGATTTCCTGCAAATCAAAATCCACCAATTTATACGAGCCGATCACCATCGCATAATCACCGCGCTGAAACTCGTCCACAATTTTTTGCAACGTCTGCGCGTCGGAATAAAGATCATCTGAATCAAGCTGCGCCGCATACTTGCCGCAATGTTCGGAAAGCAATGCTTCATTCCAGCAGCCGCCGATTCCCAAATCATGCCGCGACGGCACCAGGTGCTTGACACGGTTGTCTTTTTGCGCGAGTTGCGCGAGGGTCTCCGTTGTTCCATCGGTGGAGTGATTGTCTGCGACGATAATATTGAAAGAGAATTTCGTTTGCTGCTGTAAAACACTTTGCACGGCCTCCGCGATGGTTTTCACGCGATTGCGCACCGGAATGATGACGCTCGCTTCGACGGGAAAATTCGTTGTGGCGGCAGGAACGGTTTTGAAATTGGGCGGCAAGTACGCGCCAATGTTTTTGAGATGCTGCGTGGCCACCTGCTCCATTTCTTTTTGCACGGCCTGGTTGCGCGGATCGACATAATCAAACTGCTTCTCGCCGCTCTGGCGAATAGCAGATTCCGTTTTTGTGTAAAGAAATTCCTGAATATGAAACACCGAGTGGTTAATGGAAACTTTGAGCCGCAGATCATACAAGCCGGCCCATTGTACCTCAGGGCAGTCACCATATTTTTTGATCGCCGTGCGAATCGCTGCCGTTGAAAACAACAATAGCGCGCCGAAATCAAAATTGTCACGGATGCTGCCGGGCTGATAATCGCAAAGCGGATGCTCGGCGCGTGCGCCATTTTTTATTTCGTCGAAATCCGCATAGATCAACCCCGCGCCGGTTTGTTCGGCAATCGCGATAAATCGCTCCAACGCCGCCGGGCCGAGGGTGATCTCCTGCGCTTGATTGATAAAAAGCAAATAATCAGTGTCGAGCCGCGCGATGATTTGCTTAATGGCATTGCCGCCAGTGAGTGGGCCGGCAGACAGCGCTGCGCATTTCGGATTTGCAGCTTGATAGCCGCCATCGTTGACGACAAGAATCTTTTGCACGAGCGGCGAATCAATAAACTCGCGCAAAGTTTTTTCAAAGTCCCGCGAACGGGCCGAATGCGGAAGCACAATCGTGAGACGCATGAGAAGTTCCAAAATAAGTTCTTGAATACGCTTTTGCTCAATATACTCAATGTCCGGCCTCTTGTCAAGTCCGGTAATACCTCACTTATCGATGGACGACTAACCCTGTCATGCTGAAAGCATCTTTTTTGTTGTCAAGCACAGTGCTAGGCTGAAAAAGATTCTTCCAGAATGACAGTGCTTTCCACCCAAGACTGAAGCGGCATCATTATTCGTGCTTGAATTTTCTGCTTGCAATTGGAAACAGGAAAGTGTATTTTTTTATTGTCCAGCTCGAAATTTATCTCAAGCACGCCTTTGCGAAAAAAAACTTATGAGCAATAAAAAAGACAGACCCCCTGGTCAGCTTCGATTGGGCTGCCAAGAAGATTTTGCGCGACAAGGCCAACTTCGACATTTGGGAAGGCTTCCTGACCACGCTGCTCAAACAAGAGATCAAGATTATTTCCATTTTAGAAAGTGAGAGCGCGCCGGCGCATGCGACCGACAAATTCAACAAAGTGGATTTGCTGGTGGAAAATCAGCATGGCGAGCTGATCATCATCGAAGTGCAAAACAATTACGAGACACACTATTTGGAGCGCTTGTTGTATGGCGCCTCGAAGCTGATTGTCGATCATCTGCAATTAGGCGAAAGCTACGAGAAGATCAAGAAGGTAATCTCCATTAGCATTTTGTATTTCCCGTTGGGAGAGGGCGAGACCGATTACGTCTACCACGGCAGCACGGCTTTTTACGGCCTACACGATGGACGCAAGTTGGAACTGAAGCATCGCAAGCGCGAAGCCCTGGTTGATGGCTACAGCGATGTCGTTAAAAACATTTTCCCCGAATACTATTTGATCGAAGTGGAGCGCTTTCAGGACATCATCAAGGGTGATCTGGATGAATGGATCTATTTTTTCAAGAATTCCGACATTAAGGAGGACTTCAAGGCGAAGAATATTCAGCGCGCCAGGGAGAAGCTGGATTTGCTCAAAATGCCGGAAAATGAGCGGAAAGCGTACGAGCGTTATTTGATGAACAAGGCGAGCGAAAGGGACGTCATTGCGACGGCAGAAATGAAAGGCAAGAGCGAACGCACTATTGAAATTGCCAAAGCCATGCTGGCCAAAGGAATTCAGGTTTCTGTTATAGCTGAAATCACCGAACTTCCCGAAGAAGAAATCTTGAGATTGAAATGAGAGTTCACTCATGAAAGCCGGCCAGAGAAAAGATAAAACTGCATAGCCGGTCTTTCCGAAGCAGAAATTGTGGTGAAATAGAAATTACCCTTGCTCGACAAAATTAATATCCCGACCATAAGTTTCTTTCATTGCATACAGCGACCAAAACGCCCGCGCGAAGACAACCCCACCAATGAGCATCGCGCCGTTAATCAATCCGATCACCACGTTCACCCGGTGCGGCGTTATCAAGTGCTGCGCACGTTCAACAAAAGTCCTCAGCTTCCGACTGGTTATGACGGCATGGTTTTGCTGGCTTTGATTCCGCCGCTGTGGCGCAAGGTGATGGATCCGCACACGCAACAAATCTGCGCGCAGTTGGCCAATTGACGAGCGAATAAAATCCCAACCTAAAAATGAGTGCAAATAAGCCCTCCATTCAAGAGAGCCTCGACACTATGCCCGACAAAGTCATAACCGGCCATCGGATGAAGCGGTTGATCAAAGCCATCAAAGGTTACATTTATACCGTGACCGTGGAGAACGGCGCGGCGGTGGAAACCTATCACGGCGAAGGCTGCGCGGAGATCACCGGCTACACTTCCGGGGATTATCAGTCCGATCCGGAGCTCTGGTTTTGCATGGTTCATGAAGGTGACCGTGAGGCCGTGAAAAACAGGCAGCGACAGCGCTCGCCGGAGAGGAGCAGCCGCCGCTCGAGCACCGCCTCATTCATTGCGACGGCTCCATTCGCTGGGTCAAGAGCACCATTGTGTTGAATCAAGACGGCGCGGGCCGCCTGCTCTCCTACGACGGCTTGATCACCAACATCAGTGTCCGCAAACGCGCGGAGGAAGAATTAAGAGAAAGCGAGCAGCGCTATAAGAGATTGATCGATTCCGTGACGGATTATATTTATACGGTGCGCCTTGCCAACGGCGCCGCGGTTGAGACCAAACACGGGCCCGGCTGTGTGGCGGTAACCGGTTATTCTCCCGAGGAGTTTGAGGCGGACAGGGAACTTTGGTATCGCATGGTGCACGAAGACGACCGGCAAACGGTGATTGAACGGGCGAAACGCGTTCTTTATGGCGAAGCCGTTCCCACGCTCAAACACCGAATCATCCGCAAGGATGGCGCCGCGCGCTGGGTGCGAAATACTATCGTGCAGCGGAAAGATGCTAACGGCGTGGTCGCATCTTATGACGGCCTGGTGAGCGATTTTACCGAGAGAAAAAAGGCGGAGGAACTCAACGAAATTCAGCGGCAGCAGCTTGTGCAAGCGGACAAACTGTCGAGCCTCGGCACGCTGGTCGCCGGCGTGGCGCACGAGATCAACAATCTCAACAATTATATTTTGCTCAACGCCAAATTTCTCGCGCGCGGCTGGCGGGAAGTCAAGCCCATTCTCGACGACTATACGGCGCGCAACGGCGATTTTATTCTGGCCGGCTTGCCCTATTCACAAATGTACGACAAGGTCACGCAACTGTTTGCGGGGTTGATCGACGGCTCCAAACGCATTCAAAAAATCGTGCAGAACTTGAAGGATTTTGCCCGTGATGATCGCGGCAGCGCCAGGGAATGGATCGACATTAATGAGGTGGTCGAAAGCGCGACGACCATCGTCAACACGCTGATCAAAAAATCGACGGACAATTTCAGCGTCGTCGCCGGCCGCCATCTCCCCAGGATTCGGGGAAATTCGCAGCAGCTCACGCAGGTGATCATCAATCTCCTCACCAATTCCTGCCAGGCGCTGCGCCACAAAGAGGCGCGGCTTTGCATTGAGACGACGCACGACGCCGCACGAAACAACCTCCTCGTTCGCGTCAGCGATGAAGGCGTCGGCTTGTCGGAAGCGGATTTGAAACATATTTTCAATCCGTTTTTCACCACCAAGCGCGACTCCGGCGGCACCGGTCTCGGGCTTTCGATCTCTTATCGAATTGTGAAAGACCACGGCGGCGAATTGTTCTTGGAATCACAGTTAGGCAAAGGCACGACGGCAACCATCAGACTGCCTGTTGTTCCAAATTAAAAACTATAATGTTAATTTTTAAAACAATTCGGCTTTCTCTCGAAATCAGAAAAATCAAATGAATCTGCCAACCTACCCCGAACACCCGATTCTCCTCATCGTCGATGAGGAGCAGTTTTTATTCAGCGCGGAAATCACGTTGAATGCCGCGGGGCTGAAGCACGTTGTCAAGTGCCAGGATAGCCGGCAGGCGCTGGCGTTGTTGGAGAAAGAAAAGTATGCCGTCGTGTTGCTGGATTTGTACATGCCGCATTTATCGGGGAAGGAGTTGCTGCCACAGATTGTCGAAGCGTTTCCGGAAATTCCCATTATCGTCTTGACCGCCGTCAATGAAGTCGAGACTGCGGTGGAGTGCATGAAAGCTGGCGCGTTTGAGTACATCGTCAAACCGGTTGACGACGCACGACTGGTCATGACCATTCGGCACGCCATCCGGATGCAGGAAATGCGGGATGAAAATGATCTGCTGAAAAAAAGCTTGATGTCGGATCAACTGCATCATCCCGAAGCCTTTGCGGAGATCATCACGAATCATGCGACGATGCGCGGCATTTTTAAATATATCGACGCCATTGCCGCCACGCCTTTGCCGATTCTCATCACCGGCGAAACCGGCGTGGGCAAAGAGCTGGCGGCCAAAGCCATTCATCAGTTGAGCCGGCGCCAGGGCGAGTTTGTTGCCGTCAATGTCGCGGGGGTCGATGACAATATGTTTTCCGATACGCTCTTTGGTCACCTCAAAGGCGCGTTCACCGGTGCGGACAAGCCGCGCCGAGGGCTGCTCGAGCAAGCTGCCGGCGGAACACTGTTCTTGGATGAAATCGGCGATTTGCGCATTGAATCGCAAGTCAAGCTGCTGCGGCTTTTACAGGAAGACAAATATTATCCGCTCGGCTCGGATATGCCAAAACTGTCGGACGCGCGCCTCATTGCAGCGACGCATCAGGAACTTACGACGCTGCAGAGCACGGGGAAATTTCGTAAAGATTTGTACTATCGTTTGCAAGCGCATCACATTCATATTCCGCCGCTGCGCGAGCGGCTTGATGACATTCCGCTGTTGATTGAATACGATTTGGAAAAAGCGGCGCGCGCGCTCAACAAAAAGAAGCCGACGGCGCCGCGCGAGCTGGCCGCTTTGCTGCGCGCGTATCATTTTCCCGGCAATGTCAGAGAATTGGAAGGCATGATCTTCGACGCCGTGAGCCGCCACGATTCCGGCGTGCTTTCGATGAATTCGTTTCGCGAAAAAATTTCGCAAAATTCCGCCAATCATTTTGGCGCCGTTGCTTCGCAAAATGACGCAGAACAATCTTTGCTCACATTTGCAGAGCAACTTCCGACACTTGCGGAAGCCGAGCAGCTATTGATCAACGAAGCCTTGCAGCGCGCCGGCGAAAATCAGTCGATTGCCGCAAGTCTGTTGGGCTTGTCGCGCCGCGCGTTGAATAATCGCCTCCGGCGCGCGGGGCGCGAGTAATTCTTTCAAAACTTAAAGAGTTTGATGTGAATGACAGAGAAGTGGCGAGGCTGGCGGAGGGTGCGTTGAATGCCGGTGCGTTGTCGGCTTGCCTACTGCGTTTCCGGAGCAGCGGCTTGCGGCGATGATTCCCTTCATTTTCCTGGGCCCAGCCCTGTACATCGGCGGACATTGTGCTCATGCGATTGTGTATATAACCCAGATTAACCGATAAGACCGGGTTATGTTT
>Ga0247727_10019163_pt1 | contig 10639 bp, 6 predicted proteins | sample WisWelCaveWW1625_FD_202498 | JGI IMG/M metagenome (GOLD analysis project Ga0247727, IMG submission 202498) | Biofilm microbial communities from Wishing Well Cave, Virginia, United States - WW16-25 | ecosystem: Environmental > Aquatic > Deep subsurface > Groundwater > Cave microbial mat | place...
GATCTTCTTGCGCAGGCAGATCCCTGCGCTGAAGTAAATCTCCGCGTAACGGACGTTCTGGGAATGGAGCTTTTCCAGGGCGCGGCAGGCCACCAACTCGTAGTCCTCGGGGGTGACCAGGTGACTGGTGACCCACTTGAAAGCCATCAGGAACCCGAGGAAGCCGCCACCGCGGTACTGGTCTTGAATCTGCCCGTCGCTCCAATCGGCCGCCGGCGCCGAGTGGCGCCGGGCCAGCTCGCGCAGCGTACCCGGCTCGATGGTTCCCTCCAGATGCAGGTGCAGCTCGGCTTTGGGAAAGCTCAGGTCGGCCACAGGGCCATGATAGCGCCCTGCTACGCCTTGGCGAAGTAAAGGTTCAGGGCGCGCTCCAGGTCGCGCTTGCTCAGCTCCGGCGGGCGCTGCTCGTATTCGGCGATGCTCTGCAGGATCCCGCCCGAGTCCAGCACCCGCAGGTCCGCCGCGACCGGTCAATCTCCAGGTTCCATTCGAGGTGGCGGGCAGTTGACGACGTGCAGGCTATCGCAGCCCGCCCCAGCAATTCGTAGTCCACCGGATTATGTATGCCGAGTCAAAGGCGCATTGAGCATCGGCGATGACAGCGAATCGCTCGCCTGGCTCAGGTTAGCCCCGTTTGGAAGGATTATCGCCTCACGGCTCATAGAGCCAATCTGGAAAACGATTGCGGCAGGTCTGCGCTTTGCGAGCTACCGCGAAGATACAAGGACCACGGAGGTGGGGGGCCAGGGACTGCGGTACAACCAGATGCTTCACCCAATCGTCATAGGGCAGGTCCGCGGAGCCAAACGGACCGGTCTCCAGGCGATGAAGGATGAAGCCAGCATCCATGAGAACGCGGCACACTTCGTTCGGCGTGTACTCACGAGCGTGTCGGGGGTTGGCCGCCGCCGCCCCCGGCCGTGGATAGAGTGTATAAACCCCCGGATGTTTTCCTTGAAGGACGGAGTAAACGGAATGCCACGAAGCGATGTTCGGAGTGGTGAGCACCAGGGCGCCGGCCGGCTTGAGCACCCGATGGATCTCGGACAGCATGTGCATCGGATCCTGCTGGAGGTGTTCCAGCAACTCGCAGCACAGCACGGTTGAGAACATCTCATCCGGGTAGGGGAAAGGGTCGCATTCGACGTTGAAAAGATCAATCGCGCACTCAAAGAAGTCTCCGGTTCTGGAGTTGACCCGGCGGCGGTCCGTTTGGTCCGCAGGACCCAGGTAGCTGCCCCGAACCTCGCCGTAGCCGAGGAGGCGGTTCAGGCTCGGAGTGATTTGCAGGTAGCACCCCAGCTCCAGGATCGCGTCACGCGAAGTTCCGGTTGGAGTCAGTTCCAGAGTACGGACTAAGCGGCAAGCGTGCTGCTGGAAGTAGGCTTCCGCTTCCGAGCCTTTCTCCAGCCACGAGGTGACGTACTGGCGCAGAGACGCTGGGTCGGTGAGCGCGGAGGCCCTAACTGCGGCGCGCACGGCCGCGCCGTTGCCGCCGTCGTGCGATCGGATGAACTCCGCATACAGGTCGGCTACGCGGCCCCAGTTGCACTCCTGGGCAACCCACTGTCGAGCAAGTTGACCGATGCGGCGGGCCCTCGACAGATCCGCGGCCAGCCAGCGCAGACACTCCGAAGTGACGCGATATTCGTAGGCGTCGACGGGGATTTTCAAGCAGATGTCGTCGGGCAGCTCGCGGAAGGCGCCCAAATCCGAGACAATCACGGCCACGCCCAGGCCGAAGGCTCTCATCATCGTGCCCGACGTTTCCCCGTAAGTAGGGTTGCGAAGGTTCAGCACGATGTCGCAGGCTGCCAGCCATTGGTCCCAGTCGCCGAGATCCAGGAAACCGAGGATACGGACCTTGCTCTGAAGGTTCAACTCCCGGATCTCGTCCGCCAGCGGAACTTGCGGATGCGGTTGTCCGGCGATGACGAGTTTTGCGCCGGGAGCAACGTCGAGCAGAAGCCGGAAGGCGCGCAGGCACTCGGCGATGCGCTTGTCGGGGCGCTGATACCCGAAGATCCCAACCACGGGGCTCCCCGCCTCCGCGCCAAGGGAGGCTCGGCAGGCTCTCGCGTCTAAATCGCGAACCTCTGCGCCGTGAGGGATGACCGCCACCGGCCCGCGAAATCCCTTGCATCGCACTTCGGCGGCGGCGCACGCGCTGTGGACGATGCAACCCACACTCCGTCCCAGCAGTCGCCGCGCCATGGTGAAGCTGCTGGGCTGAGGCCAGTGAATCGGAGCGTCGCGATGATCCGGCTCGTCGCCCTGGCCGAAGATCTCAAACATCACTTCCCGCAAGTAGGCCTTCTCATCGCCTTTGTGCAGCGTCAAGCCCTGGATCAAGTGGTGGAGATTGACCTCGTGCAGAACGACAATGCCGGGGTGCTGGAGCGCCAACTGATAAATGTCTGCATGATAGGGGTTGTTGGCGATCTGGTAGACAAGGACATCAAAGGCGGACGGGTCGAAACCGGCGGGAACTCCATCCAGCACGGTCAAGTCGAGCCTGCTTTGAAGCTCGCCGATGAGACCGGCAGCATAGTCAGCCGTCCCCGTGTTAGCCGGAGGCAGAGGCGTGAATATGGCGACGCGCGGGTGCGCGCCGGCGTGGTTCGGCGCGCTCTGTTTGCGAGCAGGCTCACTTGCGGGCGAGGATGCCATAGTCACGAGGTCCGCAAAGGTGCTGGTTGATGCGGTCGACGAAGTAGATCTCCTGGAACGGCAGTTGCTCCTCCGTGGGGGAAGGATTGAGATCGAATCGGCGCTCTAAATGCAGGCCGCAGAATTCGAGAACCAATTCGGCCAACTGGGCAGGCACGGGCCGTTCGTGGGTGGGATCATTCCAGAACGAGTGGGCCCCGATCGTGAGGTTGGCCGGATTCGGCATCTCCAGGATCAAGAGCCCGCCGGGCTTGAGCGCGCGAACGGCAGCCTCGATGCACGCCAAGCTGTCGTGGAACGGAAGATGCTCCAAAACGTGAAAGGCGCTGATCAAAGCCAGTGACTCCTGCGGGAGCGCGGCCAGGTAAGCGAGCGCATCGCCGCGCTCGGCCGGGAGGCGGAGAGAAGCGCAATGAGCAATCAACAGCGGATTCGAGTCGATTCCCATGGCTTCCTGACCCGCTTCGCGTGCCAGCGCTAGCCACTCTCCGCGCCCGCAGCCCACATCGAGCCACATTCCCTGCGGAGGAGGCGGAGACAGTGTCCGAATGGCCGCCACATAGACCTTGAGCTTGCTCTTTACGTCCTCCTCTGAGCCGCGAAACCGCTTCAGCAAGGAGAACTGGAATTGATGAGATGTCAGCGGCGGCACGCCGGAATGGGCCGGAACACGTTCCACTTCACCCCCGGGAACATGCCTCGGCTTTTCCAAGCGCGGACCCTCCCTCCCCACGGCGCCAGACTGCTCCTCGAGAGCCCAGATGAGTTCCCCAAGAACCTCCGTGATCGCTTCCTGAACGGCCACGATTTGGGGGGTATACCAGAAGAGCGCGCGCTGGACGACCCGCACCAAATAGGATCCGAGCCGGCCACGCATGGTGTCAGGGCACGGCGGCATCTGTCCGACGGAGTTCCGGATCTGGTAGAGACAGTCATAGGACCCTCGCAGAGACCCGAAACGGCGTGCCGCCGTTGCGCCATCCGGCAGCGACTCGGTGTTCCCCTGCGACTCGCCACGAACTCTGGAGTGAATCTGTTCGACGACTTGGCGAAGATTGAGAGTGTCAGCAAGCATGAGCCCTCCCTTCACAGCAATGCTGCATCACGCGCCCCCGACCCGAAGGAAGTCACGGTTGCGAAGCGCTCTGAACCATGAGACCGTGATGTACCAGGTACTTGCATCTCCGGCCTCGGGAGACCTGACAGTATACATCAACGCGGCTCGAAGGGGTTCAACCCCTACTGGATTCTCACGGCCCGTGCGGCTTTGCCGGCTTTGCCGCGCGGCAGTTCAACCAGCCCCGACACTTGACAAGCGGGTATAATGGCCTCCATGCATACTGGGAAGAACCGTCCTGCCCGCTGGGGCCGTCCCGTGACCGCTAACTCCGTTTGCGCCTCGCTTGCGGTCTCGTCAACACTTGCACGTTTTCCAAAGCCAATACTCATTTACAATGTAGGCGACGGAATACGTGCGGTACTTGGCGAAGATGTTGAGAGTTCTGGTCCATAAGGGTTCTAGCTCGGATCGAAAACAAATGGCCAGTAAAGAATTGTATAGAATCAACGCAATGGGATCCTGGTGGGTGTTGCCTGCCGATCTTCAGGTGCTGCACCCGGTGGAGGTGGATTTCGCGCGGCGCCTGGAGCTCACAGGCCTCGAGTTCCAGCAGGAATACGATCGCTTAAAGCTGCGGCTGGCTTGGAAACTACTCGCGGAAATCCCGTTCCGCCTCTGCTGTTTTGCGCACGTCCTGGACGCTATGGGGACAACGGTCGATTCCGTGGACCACGAGTTGCTGGGTGGCAACCCGCCTCTCTCCGAATGGCGGCCCGGAGACGAGGCCCGCGAGGGACTGTTCCTTCAGTTGCCCAGTGCCGCGCCGCGCCAGTTACATCTCCGTCTGGGCGTATACGATCCGAAAGGCAACATCCGGTGGCCGATCTGGGCTTCCACGCTTCCGACTGCAGATGAGCACACTGCCGTTGTGTTAGCGTTGGGTGAAGTTCCTTCAGAGGAGAAGGGATACGCATTCCCGGAGCTATTCTCCCAGCCGTGCTGCATCAGGTTCGAAAAAGGCGCGGAACTACGGAGCTATTCCATTTCGCGATTGGATTCCGCGATCTGGCTATGCCTTCGCTGGGCGTTCCGGCGACGCCCCAACCGGCATTGGCGGTTTTTTGGCCATGGCGTAACCGAGCGCTCCCCCGGCAGTCCGATCTTAATCTCCTTTGACCAGGACTTGGCGCCCCACTGGAGCCCTGCGATGCGAACCTGGGAGCAGAATATCGTTCGTTGCGCCGGCGCCGCGGGACCTGATCCCGTCGAGATTGCGGCCGGGATCTTCGACGTCCGTAGTGGGCGCCGGCTGCAGTTTTTGGAAAGCAGTTTCCCGGCGGATTGGCAAACCAGGAGAGTCTTCCTGGAGGCGCAACACGCCGCCGCGTGGGGCGTGCCGCGTTTCCTGCCGGAACGGAAAACAGGAGGGTTTTCCTGCCCTTGAATTCCAGTCGAACCGTGGGTGCGAGGTAAGCGGAAATGCCAGGCGACGCATCTTGCCCCATGGTCTGGGGAGCCTTCCTGCCTCGGGAGATGTTGCGGCTGCATCCAGCGACCGTGAATTTTGCCGCCTATCTGGAGTTGACGGGGCTCCGCGCGGTTCTCCAAGTCGATGAGATGCATTTGGGCTTGCGGTGCCGGCTGCTCCGGGAACTTCAGCGCCCACTCTGCTGCTTTTTCCACATTTTAGACGAGGAGGAAGAGAGACCGCTCGAAGGCCGCGTCGTGCTCGACGATGGTTCGCTCGCCGGAGCTCGCCGTGGCGACGATCTGCTGATAGCGGCGGAGCAGGCCATCCGCCCGGCCTTGAGCCGCCGCTTTGCGGAACTCCGCCTCGGCTTCTGTGACCCACACAGCGACGCCTCTTTGCCCGTGTGCGCCAGTTCGCTCCCAGTGACCAGGGACTACACGGCAGTGCGCGTGCGCTGGAATGAGCCGCCTCCGACTAGGCTGCTTTACAGCTTCGGTTGGCCGATCCTGAAGACTTGCCGGGTCGTGTTGGAAGGCGGCGTCGAATTGGTGGCGTATTCGCTGCAGCGCCTTGACGAGAGCGTGTGGGTGCGGCTGCGATGGCAGATCCGCTCCCGCCCGGGCCGGAGACTTCGGGTTTTGGCGCGCGTTCCTTCGAGCGAGAACGCCGACGATGATTTTCCTGCGAGCTTCGACCAGGAAATGGGCCTGGAGGCACGTGCGCCAACCCCATGCCTGGAGCAGAATGTGATTGTCCGGATTCCGGACCTTGGCGGTGCTAGGATGCAATTGCGCTTGGGTGTTCTTGACTCCCAGGAAAAGAACTGGCTGCAGGTATCGGACTGCTCTACCGGGCCTGGTTTTGCTGGACGCCCCTATTTTTTCCTACCCTTTCCCGAAGGTATCGGGGGCGGTTAACGGCAGGCAACCTCTGCGACTGCGGCATCCCCCCGGCCCTTCTTGGCCAGGGTGTCACGGGTGGGACGAAATCCCCGAACCCGCCGCGGCGGCTCTGCGAGTATGTAGTCCTTCACGATCAACACGTCATCCAGGACGAAGGAAAGGGCACAAAACTCCGGTGCGAAGCGACCGATCGTTTCCGTGCGCAGAAGGATCGAGTGCGGCTCGTCCCGTCCAGTCGCCTCCGGAAGCTCTACAGTGGCGACGAAAGGTCCACTCCTGCGGACCACAATCTGATCCCAGAGCGCACCATTGTAGTAGACGTCCAGAGTCAGCCTGGCGGCGGGAAACAGGTGCTGCCCGTGAAACTCAACAAAGCGATCGCCGGGCTCCTGGCGCAGAGACAACCGGAATTCCCGCGTGACCGCGCCGTTCGGCCACCGCACAGAGGCTCTGCCGGCGAAATGGTCGAATAGGTGCCTCACTCCCCTTCCGGAGCCCAGATTGTGGCCGATGAACAGAGCCAGCGCAGCCCACCGGGCCAGCGGGGTGATCGGGCGCCTGTCAAAAAATTGATCCGCCCGGTTGACTCGGTAGTCGGCCAAGCCGAGAAGCCAGGGGTAGGCGACGTAGCCGAAGCGCTTCTTGACAATCCGAATCGCCTCCTCGTACGACTGGTCTCGGTGGGCGAAAGTTTTGGCGCCAGGATGGGCGCGATAACAAGCCAGCTTTTCCGGCAGATAGGCCACCGGGTATCTTTGAGCGAGCCGGATCCAAAGGTCGTAATCCATGGTGTAATGCAGCGTCGGGTCCAGCCAGCCAACGTCAGCCACAGCTTGGCGTCGCAGGAAGACCGTAGGCTGGCACACGAAGCAAGACAACGCCAGCTCCGCCAAGTCAAGATGCTGTGAAAAATAGGGACCCAGGAGTTTCCCAGACTGGTCGATGTAATCTGCGTCTCCATACACCATGGCTACGGAGGGATGCTGTTCCAAGAACTCAACTGCCCTCCTGACAGCGCCCGGCAGGTACACGTCGTCGGAATTCAGCCAAGCTATGACCTCGCCTCTCGCCCGCCGAAAGCCTTTATTCAACGCGTCGGACTGTCCAGCGTCACGCTCGCAAACCCACGTGAGATGCTGCTCGTGGCGTCGCAGGATATCCAGCGTCCCGTCGGTGGAACCGCCGTCGATGACCAGGTACTCGATGTCGGGATAGTCCTGCTCCAGCACGCTCCGTATGGTTTCTTCGAGGAAAGGGCCCTGATTATAACTGGGAGTAATGATCGTAACCGGGGCCATGGCCTATAGTACTATATACCCTGACGGCATGAACATAGCGGTTAACCTGCGACAGTACGCCAAGGGCAAGATCGGCGGGCAGGAAAACTATGTCCGGCACGTCCTTGGAGGCGTAGCTGCAGATCAGGCCCGGAAGGGCCAAACTCTGACTCTCTTCGTGCTCGACGATGAGGCGCAGAACGCTGGCGAGCTCGCGCCCAATGCCCGGGTTTTCCCTTTGAACCCGGAGTCAGCGGCAGCGACAATCGCGGCGGAGTTGGACGTGGGCGAGTACGATCTGCTCTTTTGTCCGCTGCTGGTCTTGGAGCCCTTACATCCCAGGATGGCTTCGGCGGTGATGATCCCGGATCTCCAGCACGAGTTTTTTCCGGAGTTTTTCGATCCGCAGATCCTGCGGTGGCGGCAGGAGACCTACCGGCCCTCGGCCTTCCACGCCGATGTCGTCTTCACAGTTTCCGAACACGCCAAGAATACTCTCGTCGAGCGCTTCGGAATCGACGCCCGGAAAATTGAGGTGATTTACCTTGACGTCGACGAAGAGTTTCGCGTGCCGTCTGCCCCGGAACCCTCGGCCGCCTTCCGGTCGCTTCGCTTGCCCCAAAATTACCTGTACTTCCCAGCGAATTTCTGGCCGCACAAGAATCACTCCAACTTGCTGCGTGCCATGCAGATGCTGCGGAAGAGATACCCCGACCTGGGGCTGGCGCTTACCGGCTCGCTATCATCCGGCGCCGGGCGAATCGAGAGGGAGATTGCGGAGCTCGGTTTACAGGAATGCGTCCGGATGCTGGGCTACCAGGAGCGGCAGACGGTCGTGGAACTGCATCGCAACGCGCGGGCGCTCGTCTTCGCCTCCCGGTTCGAGGGGTTCGGAATCCCATTGCTGGAGGCGTTCCACGCCGGCACGCCGGTGATCACTTCCCGCGCTGGGAGTTGCCCGGAGATAGCGGCAGGGGCGGCCTTGCCAGTTGACGAGAGCGACCCCGCCGGCATAGCGGAGGGAATCGAGCGCATCCTTAACGAACCGGAGTTACGCCGGGAGCTGATCGAGAAGGGAAAGGTCCGAGCGCAGGCCTTTTCCTGGCAGCGCGCCATCAACCTTACCCTGCAGTCGTTCGACCGGATCACTCGCGCGGAGTACGCCTCCCGCCGCACCGTAGTTCAGGAGTATCCCCTGGTCAGCATCGTGACGCCGAGCTGCAACAAAGCGCGGTTTCTGGAGGAAACCATTCGCAGTGTCCTTTCGCAGGACTATCCCTACATCGACTACATCGTGATGGACGGGGGCTCGACGGATGGCAGCGTCGAGGTCCTGCGCAAGTACGCGGCACACATCCGCTACGAGTCGAATCCGGACAAAGGCCAGGCTGACGCCATCAATCGAGGCTTCCAGGTGTCCCGCGGCCGAGTTTTCGCCTACTTGAAATCAGACGACACCTACCTGCCCGGCGCAGTTGGAAATGCCGTGCGGTATATGGTAACCCGTCCGGAGTTTGGGGTGGTTTACGGGGAAGCCTATTATATCAGAGAGAATGGCGAAATCATCGACCGCTACCCCACGCGACCGTTTGACCCTGAATTGCTGAGCAAGTGCTGCTATATCTGTCAGCCGGCCGCTTTTCTGTGGCGGGATGTTTTCCTGAATGCCGGCATGATGAACCCGGAACAGCGCTTTGCGCTCGATTACGATCTGTGGATGCGCATCGCCAAGCGCTGCCCCATGTTGAAGATCGACGAGTTTCTGGCTGCGTCGCGAATGTACCCGGAAAGCAAAACGTTGCGCCGGCATCGGGCCGTCTATATGGAAGTTTTGAGCGCCGTCAAAGCCCACTACAGCTACATTCCTTTGGAATGGGTCGATGCATATGCCTCGTATCTTCTCGGCCGGCCTGATCAGTTCCTGGAACCGCCCCGTCCCTCCGTGGCCAAGTATGCTCTGAGCCTCTTGCTGGGCTCTTATTACAACAGCGGCCAGTTATGCCGCTACTGGAAACAGTGGCTGACGAAGATACTGGCCCGGGAGGGCGGAAGCGCTCGTCCTGCGGCCGGCTGAACAGGACCACGCCGCCGCGAGCCGGGCTGCGACAACGGATCTTGAAGGCGCAAGTGATACAGCAGAACGGCAAGAGCGTTTGGTGGTGGTAACGCTAACGGGATTCGCGAACCCGATTCTGGTTTCCAAGGCAGTACGCTCTCGTGTTTCATTCGGGGGTCGGGCGCAGGCGAGGCCGGCGCGCCGCATGAGATTGCCCTTGTCGGCGGCCACGATGCCCCGCCCGATGCCCGGGTCGCCCCTGGCGTGCGCGATCTGTTGCTGCCGGCCCGGATGGACGCGTGGATGTTTGAGGTGCTCCGGCGCGGGCACAGGTATCGGGACGACTGCGCCGCACTTATGCACCCCATCAAGCTGGAATTCCGTTTTGGCTTGCCAGCTCCAGGAAAGTATTCACCAACTTGCCTCTCTCCGAGCCCTCGAGGTGCTCTTTTTCTCGGCTGCCGTCCTGAACGCGGCCGTGATTCTGGCGGCTCAGGCCGTCAAGTTTGACGCATTAGTGCAGGTGGCGATGAGGGAAGTAGACGTCCCGCTCGATCGCTCGCAGCTCCTCGCGCGAGTAAGTGCGGTCCGGCGGAGGCGGCGCGCCCGTATAACCTTTGAGCGGGTGCAACTCGTACTGTCCGCCGTGGACTTCCCGAGCGAAGAGGGTCCGGATGCTGCTGGCCGCCACGCCGTCCGCGAACAGGACATGGGTGCGCCGCAGGTCGTCCAGCTTTAGCTCGTGAACGAAATCGACGTGCTGCAGGCCTAGCCGGCCGGGGTCGGCCAGGATGTCGCGGCCCACTTCCAGCCCGTCCACACCTGTAACCAACTCGACGAAAGGGGTCGAACAGTAGGAAAGGATCATGGCGAAATGCTGAGCCGTTCCAATCTGCATCGGCGTGTTGGAGATGACCACGATATCGCCGGCGTGCAGATCTTTCAGTTGCAGCAGGCGCTGCTTGATGGCCTTCAGGTTTCTCGACTGCGGCTGCCAGCACTGCTGCATATCGGCCAGTGCCGTGGCGGCACACCAGGCGGTCAACAGCGCTGCGCCGGCCGGCAGCAAGGAACGCGGCCAGGCACGCAGCGCGACGAAGCAGGCGAGCGCCAGCAACAGCGCCAGCCCCAAGCTGGGCAGGTAGTCGTACCGAAACTCGCGCCACTGTAGCAGCAATGTCGGCCCGTAGCCCAGCACCCAGA
>Ga0247727_10019164_pt1 | contig 10639 bp, 17 predicted proteins | sample WisWelCaveWW1625_FD_202498 | JGI IMG/M metagenome (GOLD analysis project Ga0247727, IMG submission 202498) | Biofilm microbial communities from Wishing Well Cave, Virginia, United States - WW16-25 | ecosystem: Environmental > Aquatic > Deep subsurface > Groundwater > Cave microbial mat | place...
GCGGGGGCGGTAGCCCCTTCCTGCGGGATGGTTTGGAAGTCATCAGCCGAGGCGATCGCGCCGCCGGCCAGGCGGTCCCCGTCGCGCAGGTACTGCACGCCCATAAGTGAAGCGTTCACCCGCTTGCCAAACTGGTTGTCCTGCGCCCAGATTTCAACGACGGCGTTCACATAGCAGCCTGAGTACGGCTTGCCGTCGGCGGCCGCGAGCGCCTCGCGTTGTTGACCGATGACGAGCGGTCGAACCTTGCAGCTTGCGTTCAGGAAGTAGTTCCCCGCGTAGCCGTCGTAATCCGACTTGCTGTCACCGTCATGGACAGCAAGTTTGTCGGCAGCCTTCAGCACCTTCAGGATTTCCTCCGCCTTGACACTCCACTTCTCCGTTGCCGCAGCAAGCACAGCTTCCGAAAGCAGCTTCACAACCGCATGATCCTTGGGGAAGAGAAACGCGGCAGAGAACTTGGGTTCGCCTTGGCCCTGCACCATCTTCGCTTCCCACAACTGGGGGAACGACAGGCGCACATTGCTCAGATGGACTTTCATGCACTTCTACTCCTTCTCGAATGAAAACAGCGGGGGGTCTACTTCTTTCCTCTCCTCGGTCCCGCTTACTGCCGAGAAATCTTCGAGCTGTGCCACTGACGCCGGGGGCCGCTTGTCGCTCACATGAACCAGCGTGTGCCCGCTGGAAATCTTGACGACTTGATCGGCCAGCAATTGTGCAAACCGATTCTTGCCGATCATCGCTTCGATTTGGGTTGGCGACTTCAACGTCTGTTCGATGTACCCCGTTTTGATGAACGAATCGCAGGCCGCCATCGCTTTGTCTTCGTCTTTCCACTTCCGTGTGGCCCGCTTCTCAACCAACTTGTAGCCGACTGGCGGCTCGCCGCGGGCCGCCATGTTATACGCCAACTCCCGGACTGCCTTGATCCGCGCTTCGAGTTGGGGGAGTAGGTCAAGCGCTTGGCCGACCAGTGCGGGGCTGACAATGACCGAGAAGTCCTGTGCGACAAGTTCCCGGTGCTGTTTCTCCAATGCCGGGCAGGTTGCCGCCGCTGGGCAGAACTTACAATGCCCCCCAGGGGCCAGCACAGGGCTTGTGCGTGTGCGTTCTACCGCTTCAGTCAACTCAGCAGCGAACTCTAGCAAATCTTCGGCTGGAAACTCCCAAGCGCGGATCGGACCGTCTGGATGCTCAGCCCGGGGCTGCACGATCGTCACTCGGACGGTCGTGATACCGCCACGGGTTACAGCGAGCAACGCGCCTAAAGCATAGATGCGGAGCTGCATATTCCCTTCGGCTTCAACGACTACGCCCTGCCCATGCTTGTAGTCGATTACCTCGATCAGATCGCGATAGACGAGCACTGCATCAGCCGTGCCGCCGAGATCCGGATGCAGCTTTGACAGCACTGGTGTGAAATCAACTTCGGCGACGACACAAAGAGCGGTCTTGGATCGAGACCAAACGTAGTCAACGTACTGCTGCACAGCAGGATCTATCGAAAACGTATGCCCCGCGTTCAGCGCATAGGCCGCTGCTTCGTGCGCGAGAGTACCCGCTGCAGCGTATTCGGATTCGGCTGGTTCCGGCAGTCCTTCCGCTTGACGAAGACTGCCCGGGCATGCCACCCAACGATAGGCGGCACTGGCGGAAGCGCGAGCATGGGCCATTAGGCTACCCCCGTTTCGCATGCCCGCTTGGCGGCAGCGACGAGCGCGCCATACTGCTCCGGCTTCAGATCAACTATGCGCTTCGCGCCGAAGCGCGAAAGCACGTTCAGCGAAACCGTCAGCCCCTGCTTCTCAAACAGAGCACTGAGTGCTTCTTTCGCTTCCTCCTGAGTAGCGGGGGGAGTTTGCTCGATCGCCTCGAACGTAGTAGCAGGCGCAGAGACAGGCGCGGCGGTTGCTGGGGCCGCGGCGGCATTCGGCTTTATCGGTGCCGTGCCCGGTTCGGTGCCCAGCGCTGCGGGCGCCTGCTCTGCATTCTTCCCCCCGCGCTTAGCGCGTGGCGCTTTGTCCTTGCTGCCAACCGGACGACCCGGGCCAGCTGGGTTGTGCTCTGGCTGGGTCTCGTCAGTCTTAACAACATCCTGCTCTCGAAAGGCTTCAATCACCAGTTCGCGCAACTCGTCGATCGACTTCGCTTCTATATGCAGGATTAGCATTGATATCTCCTCAGTTGAATAGTTCAGACAGCTCACGGGTTTTGCGGGCTAGAGCGCGGATGATCTTGGCATCAGGGCCGCCGCTCCAGTTGGCGATGTCCATTGAAACAGGGGTAGCCTTGCCGATCGCCAACAAGCGGCTGGCGGCTTGAGCGTTGTTGCCTGGGACCCAGTCGAGTTCCAAAAAGTAACCATGATCCGCGGCAGACAGATCGACGGCAGTGCCAGCGGTCAAGATGTTGGCGCACAACACGCGGATCTCTCCAGTCTGGAATCGGTGCACGTGCTCTTGCTTGAGCGAAGCGGGGGTTTCGCCATTGACAACTTCCGCGGCGAACCCTTCCGCGGATAGATAGTCCCGAATCAGGGCCAGCGGGCCTTTGAAATGCCCGAACACGACAGTCTGTTGCATCCCGTTTTCAAGATCGGTCGCAACCTGCTGCGCCAACTTCGGGGCTTTCGCCATCGCGGCTAGCGCGCGTTCATCCTGATACTGTAATGGATCTGTCGCATTATCCGGGATGGAAACCCAAGCGCTACCCGCATCAATCAGAGACAACTCCAGGAAGTTATAGTCGATAGCGGGCAGCTCGGGCGCTACGTCCTTACGTAGCCGGCGCAGCATGATCGGCTCCAACAACTTGCGCAACTCCGGTATGTGCTTCGTCTTCGTGCCATGGACCCGCCCTAACATATCGATGGTGCAGAAGCGTCGGGTAAATTCTCCGTAGGTTGCACCCACTGCACCGAACGCGCGCAGCATCGGCCACAACTCTCCGGCATGGTTTGGTGCGGGGGTCCCGCTGAGCGCCCAGATCCGCCCCGCCCGCCAGCCCAACCCGGACTTTCCATAGATCATCCGAGTCCGTCCGGCGTTTGGGTTCTTCGCGTTGTGGCATTCATCGACGATCATCAACTCCCAGACCACGCTGTTGAAATGCGAGACATGGCGTTGAACCATGCTGTAGCTCGCGACGACGATGCCGTCCGGCACAGGCCCGCCAGCGTAAACCACTGCGGGCAGGTTCGCCCATCGCTGCCATTCCCCAACCCACTGCTGCGTAGCGATCGCCGGGCAGAGCACAAGCACACGACTGAAGCCCAATTTGACGGCAGCGAGAATCGCTTGCGGGGTCTTTCCCACCCGCATCTCATCCGCCAGTAACGCGTGGATATGGGTTGCTAGAAAATCGCGGCCCACGAGCTGATACGGCCGAAGGGCGGGAATCATTCGCCGCCCTGCACGCGCTGACGGACCGCTGCGATCTGCGTTTCCGACAAACCGATTTCGTTGGCAGCCCAAAGGAACGAGTAAGGCTCGTTCGTGTCGGACAATAGCCAACTCAAAGCGTCGCTCTCTTCATTCGGATCGAGCACGGCGTCAACAACGGCCTGCCCGATCACCGCGCGCCAAAGATTAATGAACGGTGAGACTTCCATATGGGGTAACCCACAGTAGACTGTCAGGAGTCATCGTAAAGGCATGGCCGGGCGGAAAGCCCAGCAACGCGCGGCAGAGATTGTCCGGGAAGTTCATGGCCGATACACTTGCCCGCGGTGGAACACTCGCCCGTCTTGCAGGACTCGAACCAGCTCGACACCAACGTAACGCCCGCCCCGGAACCATAGGATAGGGAACCCCGAATGCCAATCCACAGGGTTGTCCTCGGTGTAGTCCTTGAACATCGGCCCCCAGATGTCGGCGAGCGTGCCGGCATCGATCCCATAGAAGTCACCAGCGTAGGTTGACAGCGGAAACTCGTAGAGCCGATGGTCGTGCCCGGTGACGATCGTGCGGCCGGCTTTCAGGACGTTGTTGGCGGCCGCGTACTTCCCGCCACCAATCCGATGCTTGACGATCACCTGATCCCCGACCCACGTGGACCACGCGGGCAGCCAACCAGGGAAGCGATCGCGCAGTTGGAACCCACTCACGCCTTGGTACTCAGGCACCTTGGACGCCAGGAACGTCTCGAAGCGGGCGTCGTGGTTGCCGAGGTTCCAGACCCGCAGCGCATTGGGGGCGAGTTTCTCCAGTTCTTCGTGGCGTTCACAGTTCACTGCCAGTTCTTCGGCCACTGTTGGCTTGCTGTCCCATCCAATGCGCGGCCAGCGTGAGATCGTTGCGCCATCGAAGCTGTCACCATTGTCGATCAGCGCGAACGGCTGATACTCGCGCACCAACCAGCACAGCGCGCGGTAAGCTACCGTCGGTTGCCCAGGCCAGAAATGCGCGTCGCTGAACACGATTACGCAGCCATCCTCTACCTCGAGATGCACGCGCGCTCCGTGCCTGCCGCGCCAATGCGCTTGCTTTCGTTTCGCCGCCAAACGAGCTGCGGCTTCCTCTTGACGGCGCTGTTGCTCAGGGGTTCTCATAAACTGGCCTCTTCCTGTATCGTGCGTGGCGCTCCCGCCCCAGCGGGCTCGCATCATATCGCGCGTGGCGCTCCCGCCCAAGCGGGCTGGTATCGTAAACCGAACGTCTCTCTTTGCGCAACGGGCTCAAATCGTAGGCCGCAGCCCGCCTCCTTCCCTTGGTGGTCGCTTCGTACCGCTTCTCGGCACGAACTTGCGCGGCGGTCCTTAACGCGCGCACGCTACCCCGATGCGCGCCTTCTCAACGTTGGCCTCCATACGCTGGTTGTTGAACCGCACCGTCCAAAAGCACAGTGCGGCCACGATTGCGTAACACACGATGCGCTCGGCCCAGATCATGCCGTGCCTGCAAAAGCTAACGCTAGCGTCGCTATGCTGTAGCTGAACCAAGCGAGGGCCAGCCAATACTGCCCACTGACGACGTACTGAAACCCGGCTGCTGCGTTCAGCACGCTAACCGCGATGGGGAAGTAGTTCATTTCCCCACCTCCGCGTCCATCATCCGCAGCGCCTGCCACAAAACCACTGTGTTGATGGCAATAAGCGAAACGATAACAGGCACGTCGTACCAGTGAGAAACGTGGGTATCGAGAACCATATTTCCCACAAAAAAACTGACCCACACTGCCGCGAGCGGCAGCAACAACCATGATAGCTTCATTTCCCCACCTCCGCATCCCGGTCGTAGCCGGCAATCCGCATCTCTTCCTCTTTCTGAAGCAGCGCGAGGGCGCGCCAGGCCATCCCGACGCTGTGCGAGAAACCGCTGTCCGGGTCAATCGTGCCGCGCTCTATCAAGTGCCGGCCGATCTTGTTGGCGTGGTCGGTGGACTTCCTGCGAGACCAGTGCAACGGCTCGCCTGAGTTGTGTTTGTTGTTGCCCCACAGGCTGTAGCGGGCGATCGCCAGGAGCGCCAGGGGGAAGTAGTCCAGGCACCCGCTCACCACCGGGGAAGCCTCGCGCTCCGCGCTGTCGGTCGGCGGAAAGACCGGGCTACCGCCGGGCATGCGTCGCACGGGCTCCGCCGGGTGTGGCGCAATGCGCCCGGACGGATCGATAGCATCGACGGGGATAGGCTCTGTGCTCGGTACCGGGCGAGTCGGTGTCTGGAGATACGCCTCACCCAATTGTTTTAAAACGTACTCGCCTGACGCGCGATGACTGCCAGCGGCGTCATACGCGGCCAAATCGCCACGGGCGTCGGTGCCGATGCGCCGATAATCCCCGATCGCTGTCGTGGAGTTTACGAAGTACCACAACTCTAGCCCGTCATACAGCTTGGTGATGTTTTCCATTGGTTCGCGCTCCTTATGTTGTGAAGGTCGCACCACTACCGGCCAAGGACAACAGCCACGGCGTCGATGGCCTCGTCCAGGCTCGACACCTGAACCCCGAGAGCCTCGTAGATCATCGGGTGCCGGATGTGCAGGTTGCTCTGCTCGATCGCCACGACGACGGGCTTGTGAAGGGTATAAGCCCAAGCCAGCTCCATTGCAGTCCCGAGGGATGGCGCGGTCGCGCCCAGCAGGTTGACAAGCAGCGCGTCGCAACGCATCACGTCGGTGTGGTCGCGCATCATGATCCCGCGACTGGTGTAGAACGGGCCATGGGCCTCGAAGTCGCGGAAGTCTCGGCTGATCTTCGGCGTCTCGCCTAGCCGGTCTTTGCCGCGCATGGGGTTGAGTGTCTCAATACCGCGCTCGCTCAGATGGTCGGCTGCTCGAATGCGCCAGTCGAACGCGGCAGCGGCCACGCACCCGGCGATCGGCCCGGCGAGATATACAATGGGTTTGTTCATGGTGTCCTCTTTGGTCGATCAAACAAGTCACGATTCATCCTTTTCATTGTGGATCGTTTGTTGCTTACCCTGCCTTTCAACCCGTATCTCGGCGCCCCTAATACTACAGTGGCAGGCGGGGAAGTCATGAAGTCTATAACTCGTTTGAACCTATCCATATCATCTTGGAACAACCCCATTGCTCGATTACAAAAAGAGCAAACCAAACCACGAACAAGACCTGTTTTGTGATCATGATCTACAGCCAATCGTCTCTTCTTAGGTGGTTGTTGACAGATGGCGCATGTTCCGCCTTGGTGGGCGAGGATACGTTCGTACTCCGCGGGGGTAAGGCGAAACAGCAAATGCAGACTCTGCGTTCTTTGGTAGGTTGAATGACACTTTTTGCAGTATGGGTAGCGCCGTAGCGTGCCGTCTTTTTTCAAACCACCTTTTATAGGAAACTCCTCCAAAGGCTTGAGAGTACGGCACGGACCGCTGCAAACCTTCTTAGGTTCTCGGATCATATCTGGCGGGCTCGGCACGCCTTCTCGGCGGCCAGAAGGAAACCGAGGTCCTCTTCGCCGCCCCAGGTCCACGCGAATTCGATCACCCATTCGACGTACCGGCGGTCTTCGGCGCTCATGTCGGGCTTCAAGGCCGCGCGCAGCCCCTCCAGGCTGTTCCCTGAATCGCGCCAACGCAATACGGCGATAGCGTCGCCGACGAATCGGGCGCAGTAGTCATCGGAAGGCGTGCTCAGCGCCGGTGCGCGCTGGATCTTCCGGCCTGGCAGCCAGTGTTCGGACTGCACGGGGAGGAGCGACGAATCTGCGCCGCAGTGGTAGTACACCCAGAACGCCAGGTTTCCTTTCTCGCGCTGGGCATAGGCTTCGTCGATCAGGTCCCGCAGGGACTGGGCATGATCCGCAGTAAACGCCCCTTGTGACTCCGACACATCGATAACTTCAACCCACTGCTCGCGAGTCAGAAACTGAGAATGCTCGGCGATGATCCGGGCCTCGCACACCAGCTCGACCATATCTCCAGCGACTAAAAGCAGCAACCCCATCAGAACAGAGTTCATCCTTCCCCCAGTCGTTTTTGCCAGCGCAAGTTCTCCGGCGTTGCTTCCCAGTCGATCTCTAGCTCCCCGGGCGGGGCGTGCATCTCTTTGCGGGCTCCGTTGCGAAACACAACCAGAATCACGTGTGACCCATCGCCTTCTGTATAGCACTCAACGCGCTGTGCATATTGACACGCGGCCAATTCGGCCTGCCGCACGACGTTGCTCAAGAGAGTGTGCATCAGTCAGGGCAGAACAGCGCTGTCACGGTGACAGTGCCGACAGCATCGCTGACTGGGCGCAGATGCAGAGGCTGATTCGTAAACCGCTTGAAGGCGTCACTCCCGATCGTGCCGTCCAGTACAGGCACAAAGTTGACGGGGGTGTCTTCGTTGCTTCCTTCGATCGTCACGGTTCCGCCGCCCCACGTACCAGCAGCTTCAAGAGATTGCAAGCCTAGGTTCGGGAAAGAAACCGATTGGCCTTCGGTGTCTCCGTCCAATACCCATGTGGCAATCTTGCAGCCGTTGGGAAGAGAGATGATGCTCGGCACAGCTATCGGTATCAGGATGCTGAAAGGCGCGGTCGGAACTGTGTAGGTCGCCCCGGTATAGATGGCGCTGTTCGAAAAACGATGCTCGTCGTACCAGGAATCCGTACTGTTTGAGCTAAAGACTTGAAAGTGGCCCATCGCCCGCACGTCAGTCGCGTCCACATCCGTCTCTACTCGATTACCTTCAAAGTACATCGAGTAGTTATTCCCTTCTCTCACTACGGCCGCATGATACCAAGTATCAGCCGCCATTGTGACTGTCTGAATCTGAGACAGGAACGTACTCCCCCCTGAATCGATGTAGTTCACCGCCATTGTCTGCGGCCCCTGACTTATCTCAATAGCTACAGACTTGATTGTGTTTGGTTCATCGGTAGCGAAACTTGGCAGCAGAATCTCCCCGGCTGATAGCCTGAAAAAGAATTCTTCACTCCAGTCCCCGCCATGAGGACTCACCCATCCTGTGCTCCGAGTGAAAGCCCCTCCGCTGAGATTCTGAAGCAAGGAAGAAGCCCCGAACTTCTTTTGAGCGGTATCCAACTGCGCTGTACCGAATAGCGTCCAGGTGACTCCAGCGACTTCATCGGAGGTTACAACCGCGCCATCAACTCCATCAAAATGGGCGAGGGATAAAGTAGTCATTGCGTTCCTTTCTAAGTTAGCCCGCGGTAGCGCTCTACCCGCAGAGCGCTAAGACTGACCTACTTGCCTTTCCCGTTGCCCTTGCCGCCTTTCCCGCCGCCTTCCCCACCGTGACCCTTGCCGTTGCCCTTGCCGCCCTTCCCACCACCACCTTCACCGTGACCCTTGCCTTTGCCCTTGCCGCCTTTCCCGCCGGGAGCGCCCGCTGCGGGGCTGCCGCTTACGTGGCCGCTCACGCCGGTGCTGGGAGATCCATTCGGCGCATTCCCGCCAGGGGCGGTCTGCGTGTCGTCGCCGTATTGCATGTGGCGCCCATAGCCGTCGCGCACGTCGTCGAGCGGGGCAGCGTTCACGATCGCGAAAGTCGAGAGTGCAAACATGATTATCAGCAACGCGAACGTGATAGAAGTCATGACAGAATACAAACGCATTCGGGATTCTCCTTGAAGGTTGAGAGGTAAAGGCTAGGAGGGAATCGAACCCTCATTTCCCGCAAGCGGGGTCCTGCCCATGGTCGGTATTCATTTCCGATTAGATGACTAGCCCCAACCATCATTCTCCCATACCGACCGGAAACGATCAAGCGAAAAGTGGCTAACGGCCTGAATTATTACGGCGTTTCAGCAACGCAGCGACGACCTTAGCGCGATGCTCGGGGGCCAATGGGCGCCCCCTCGTCGCGGCACTCAGCTTGGCCCGATGCTCGGGTGAAAGCGCTACCCCTCGGCGTGTCGCGCTCATTTTCGCCCGAGTCTCAGGGGAAGCCCGGAGTCCATAATGCGCCGCGCTCATTCGAGCACGGGCTTCGGCGGACGCGGGCCTGCCCCGCTTCGCTGCGCTGATCTTAGCGCGGTGTTCGGGCGAGAGCGCTCGCGATGTAGCCATGGCCCGGAGCAGGGCATCGACATCTGACAGCCAGCTAGTCATCGTCTGACCCGCTGACACGTCGCCACCGATCATAGAATTCGGACGCCCCCCGGATCTCCGGCAAAGCTTCAAGCTTCCGTATTGGTGGGAGCGGCAGTGCCCGTCCGGTCTGAATCTTTCGCTTCACCGTCAGGTCCGCTGCGGACCATAGCAGATCGGCAGCGTCTTGAAGCCCCGCTCGGATACGCGCTTCCCCCATCACTGGGAATTGCATGGCGATCTTGCATGCAGAATAAGCGAGCCTCTGCGCGGGCGGCAGTACAACCGTGTCGGTTGAGCCTAGAGTCAAACCATTCACACGTTCATGGCCGACTACATCAGCGCAACGCTCCAGGAATCTCGCACCAGCCCGGCACCGTGCGCGGGCTAGGAACTCGTTGCCGGCAGCGTTTTGCTCAGCGCGTTGAGTAAGTTTCAGAATAGAGACATTCACGGATAGCCTTCCTTTCGCGCCCGCTCGGCGTACTGGCGCGCCTGCTCGGCGTACTGGCGCGCCTGCTCGGCGTACTGGCGCGCCTGCTCGGCGTACTGGCGCGCCCGCTCGGCGGACTGGCGCGCCCGCTCGGCGTACTGGCGCGCCCGCTCGGCGTACTGGCGCGCCCACTTGGTATACTGGCGCGCCCACTTGGTATACTGGCGCGCCGACTCGGCGTAGTAGCGCGCCGACTCGGCGTAGTAGCGCGCCGACTCGGCGTACTTGATTGCCTGCTCAGGGATCAGCATGGGTAACCCTCCTGTCGCGCCTGCTCGGCGTACTGGCGCGCCCGCCCGGCGTAGTAGCGCGCCCACTCGGCGTAGTAGCGCGCCGACTCGGCGTAGTAGCGCGCCTCCTCGGCGCAATCGCGCGCCCACGCGGCGTTGTAGCGCGCGCGCTCGGCGTACCGGCGCGCTAACTTAGAGATCAGCATGGGTAACCCCCCTGTCGCGCCCGCTCGGCGTACTGGCGCGCCCACTTGGTATACTGGCGCGCCCACTTGGTATACTGGCGCGCCTGCTCGGCGTAGTAGCGCGCCGACTCGGCGTAGTAGCGCGCCGACTCGGCGTACTTGATTGCCTGCTCAGGGATCAGCATGGGTAACCCTCCTGTCGCGCCTGCTCGGCGTACTGGCGCGCCCGCCCGG
>Ga0247727_10019165_pt1 | contig 10639 bp, 11 predicted proteins | sample WisWelCaveWW1625_FD_202498 | JGI IMG/M metagenome (GOLD analysis project Ga0247727, IMG submission 202498) | Biofilm microbial communities from Wishing Well Cave, Virginia, United States - WW16-25 | ecosystem: Environmental > Aquatic > Deep subsurface > Groundwater > Cave microbial mat | place...
TATACGTCATGATGTCAGACATCAGGACTTTAAGCCCATCGGTTCAGGCCTAACCGCTTGTACCAGGGTCAGCTCCCTGACATTGTCGTTTCCATTCCCCATATCTGGAGGTTGCCCATGAGCCAAAACGCTGCCCGCATCATCCGCCAGCGTGAAGCCCGCAATTTTCTGGAGGGGCCAGAACACTGCCGCGAGTATGCCCGAACGGCCAAGATGTGGTTCGGCACGTCCACCCTCCTGCCCGGCCAGCGCGGCGCGATTGACCCCGGCCACGCCAACTCGGAGGAAGTTTTCTTCGTTTGCACCGGCCACGTCCTCGTTTATGACGAGAAGCAATACTACGAACTCCACACCGGCGATGCCCTCTTTATTCCCGAAGGCTTGCCCCACACCCTGATCAACGTCGGCGAGCAAACCGCGGTGATTGCCTGGGCCGGTGCACCCGGCCAGTGAGGGCCAGGGAGATGGAGGCCATCCTCGCCGTAGACCTCGGCACCACCGCTCTCAAATGCGCCTTGCACGACCCGCACGGGCGCGTGTTGGCGAAGGCCACTGAAGAATATCAACTGGTCACCCCTGACCTGCTGTCGGTAGAGATGGACGTGGAAACGTACTGGCAGGCCTTTAAGACCTCAGTGGCCAGGGTACTCAAGGAGTCCGCCGTTTCGCCTGCCGGGGTCAAAGCCCTTGGCATTTCAGCCCAGGGCGAGACTCTGATCCTTGTTGACGGCGCCGGCCGGCCATTGCGACGCGCCATCATCTGGTTGGACAACCGCGCTCAGGATGAAGCCGAGGAGCTGGGAAAACGTTTTGGTCACCGGGCCGCCTACGAGATCACCGGGCAAGTCAAGCTCGTCCCCACCTGGCCCGCCGCAAAAATCCTCTGGCTTCGCCGCCACGAGCCAGACGCGATTTCGCAGACGGCCAAATTCCTGCTGATCGAAGATTACTTTCTGCACCGGCTGACCGGCGAGTATGTGTGTGAAGGTTCGCTCGTCACTTCCACCTGTTACTGGAACTTTCAGACACGCCAGTGGTGGCCGGAGATGCTGGCCGCGCTCGAAATCCGAGGCGACCAACTGCCTCGTTTGTGCGAGTCCGGCATCGCGGTGGGCAAACTCCGCCCTGGAGTCGCCGAAGAACTCAGCCTGAGCGCCGATACCATTGCTTGCACGGGCGCGCTCGATCAGGCATGCGGCGCGATAGGTGTGGGCAACGTCTGGCCGGGCGTTTTCAGTGAGAACACGGGCGCGGCGCTGGCCATCTGCGCCACGGTCGACCAGCCCACGCTCGACCCGGCCAACCAGATGCCGTGTCACTATCACGGCGTGCCCGGCCTGTATATGGAACATACCTTCACCGGCGGCGGCATGGTGTTGCGCTGGTTCCGCGATGAGTTCGCTCAGTTGGAACGACAGGTGGCGCAGGCGGGCGGGCTGGATGCTTACGACCTCATGGGCGCGGAGGCCGCGCAGGTCGCGCCGGGTTGTGAGGGGTTGGTGATGCTCCCGCATTTGCAGGGCGCGATGGCGCCGGAGGCCAACCCCAAAGCGAAGGGCGTGTTCTACGGCTTCACCCTCCGGCACGGGCGCAACCATTTTACCCGCGCTATCATGGAAGCGGTGGGTTTCATCGTCCGCCGGAACATCGAAGTCATCGAGGATCTCGGTATCCCGGTAAACGAAATTCGTGCGCTGGGCGGTGGGGCGCGGAGCCGGGTGTGGAAACAGATGGAGGCGGATATCACCCAGCGCCCCGTCTTGACGACCACCAACGAGGAAGCGGCCACGCTTGGCGCCGCTATCTTGGCTGGCAAAGCGGTCGGGCTATATGCCAGCATCGAAGAGGCTGCCGGCCAAATGGTGCAGATCAAGGAACGCTTTGAGCCACAGGCCGCCCACCGCGCCGTTTACGACGAAGCGTATCGCCAATACGCCCGGTTGTACGACACCGTGTGTCCATTATTCGAGCAAGGGTGAACCGCCATGACCGAAGCCTCGGTTGTCTCTCCCCTCCAGCAGGTCAAGCCTCAACACATGACTCTAACTGACGCAACCAGCGAAGTATTGCAACGCGCCATTCTCGACGGCACGTTTGCGCCGGGGAGCCGGTTGCCGTCCGAACTCGAACTGATCCCTATGCTCGGTGTGTCGCGCACGACCCTGCGTGAGGCGCTCAAACGGCTTGAAGAACAAGGATTGATCGTCCGTCGGCGCGGGCTGGGCACATACGTGCAAGAGAAGTCCATCGTCAAGGACCTCAATACCAACTTCGGCATCTCGGAGATGATCACCGCCGCCGGTATGAAGCCTGGCGCGCGGTCTAACACCGTCCAACGGAAAAAGGCGACGGCCGAAGCAGCGGCGGCGCTGGCCGTTGCCGAGGGTGCGCCAGTGGTGGTGGTGGAGCGGGTGCGCACCGCCGACGAACGACCCGTCGTTCTGTCACAGGACATGGTGTCTGCCGAACTGCTCGGCGAGCGCACGATGGATTCCCTGCAACTCAAGAATCAATCGTTCTACACTTACTTCAGTGAGGTCCTGCAAATCCGGATCGTGCGCGGCATGGCGCGCCTGTCGCCGGTGGTCGCCACCACCGAGATGGCGGCCAAACTCGACATCCGGCGCGGCACGCCGCTCCTGCGCATCGCCCAAACCGACTATGATGGCACAGACCGGCCCGCCCTGCATTCGATTGAATATCATCTGCCCGATGCATTTGTTTTCGTAGTTAATCGTAGAGGCCCGCACTGGTAAGGATTTCACCTCATCGACAGGAGACCAGTTTATGTCTGCCATCACTGGAAAGAAGATCCGTCTCAACCGCCTGATCGAAGCCGAGACCAACACCTGCCTGATCGTCGCGATAGACCACGGCATGACCTCGCCCAAGTTTCTGGACGGGTTGTACCAGACGGGGAACCGCATTAAGGAATCCATTGCCGGCGGCGCCAACGTGCTGATGCTCAGCCGGGGAATGGTCAAAACTTATGCCCAGCACTTCAAACGGGATACCTCGCTGGCGCTCATGCTCACCGCCTCCGCCGCTGGCCGCCCGGCAGGGGCGCTGATCACGCCCATCGGGTCGGTGGAGGAGGCTTTGCGCATCGGCGCAGATGCGGTGGTGGTGTACGTGGCTCTTGCCGGGGATAACGAGGCCGAGGCCATCACCTACGTCTCGAAGATCGGGGAAACGTGTGAGTTCAAGGGCATGCCCCTCATCGCCGAAGCGGAATACCCCAATGCGTATCAAAGCCTGGAGGCGATGACGCAATCGCTGGGCGTGGAGTACCTCAAGCGCAACGCCCGTTTGTGCGCCGAACTGGGCGCGGATATTGTCAAAGTTAACTGGAGCGGCGACCAGAAGTCGTTTGGCGATGTTATCCGGGCCTGCAATCGGCCAGTGGTGTTAGCCGGCGGCACACTCATCAGTGATGCGGAACTGCTCACGCGCATGGAACAGGCGCGTGAGGCAGGCGCAGTGGGCTGCTCGGTGGGCCGCAATGTCTTCCAGCACAAGAACCCGACCGCCATCACAGCCGCCATTAGCCGCATCTTCCGCGACAAGTGGCCGGCCCGGCAGGCGTTGGTGGAACTCGAAGCGAAACTGGCGCAGTGGAACTGAGCCACGCGCCGGCTGGGGTTGTTACAGGAGGTAAGCCTATTGGATGATACCTCACATGCACCTAAAAAAGTCCGATGTCACTTCAGCTTAACCCGGAGCAGGGTAAGCCTCACCGCATCAAACAAGGAGGAAATCTCTTATGGAAACGAATACTTCCCTGAACGCCGCTCAATCGGCGGCCATGCAAGCCGGCGAAGTTTTTTCGCGCCGGGCCTCGGGCATGACTCGCGTGGTCAGCCCGTGGACTGCCCTCGCCTATTCCTTCGTCGCGCCCAACATCACCCAGGCCAGCTTTTACCTGCTGTGGGCCGTGACTCTGTACCCGGGCGCGCAGATGCCCTGGGCGATCATGTTCATGCTCACCCTGATCCCCTTCGCGGCGATCTACGTGTATTTCTCGTCGAGCATGCCCCGCTCAGGCGGCGAGTACATCTACATCAGCCGGGTACTCACCCCGTTCCTGGGCTTTATTGCCTCGTGGACCCTGACCATCGTCGGGTTGAACTGGCAGGGGAACAACACCAACTTTGTGGTCAACTGGGGCTTCGGCCATGCCATCACCCAGTTCGGCCTGATCTACCAGAACGCCGGGCTGACCAACCTGGGGTTGGAACTGGCCAAGACTCAAGGCTCCTGGCTGGTGTGGATCGTGGGCACCATCTCGCTGTGCCTGTCGTTCTACGTCATCTACCTGGGCACCAAGGTCTTCATGCGCTTCGTGTGGGGCGCAATGATCCTGACCTGGATCATGCTGGCCGTCTACGCCGGGGTGCTGCTGACCGTCAACCCGACGATCATCGCCAACGGCATGAAGCTTCTGCAGGGCATTGACTATCAGATGGTGTTGAGCAAAGCCCAGGAACTGGGCTGGCAGAAAGGGGCTTTCTCCATCGCCGCGACGGTCATGGCCGGCATCACCTTCATGAACCTCACCTGCCTCGGCTCGACGTACTCGGCCAACATCGCCGGCGAGATCAAGCGGGTGGATCGGGCGCAACCGCTCTCCCAATATGGCTCGATCATCCTGTTCATCATCTACTATCAGATCTTCGCCTACGTCACGTACAACGGCTTTGGCAAAGACCTGATGGAGGCTATCTCGAAGCTGAACGCATCTGGGGTAGATAAAGACATCTTCGGCTCGTTCCCGCAGACGCCCTTCCTGCTGGTTTATGCCACTCAGAACCCGGTCCTTCTGTTAGTTGGCGGCCCGTTCGCCTGGGGCCTGATCAACTGGGTTGGCGCAATGGGTCTGGCCTTCGCCCCGGTACGCAACCTGTTCGCCTATTCGTTCGACGGCATGTTGCCGGACAAACTGAACGAGGTCAACCGCCGCGGCTCGCCGGTCTACGCCGTCCTGCTTGGCTTTGTGATCTCGTGGTTCCAGTTCACCGTCAACTGCATCACGCCCCTGCTCTCAGCGTATCAAATCTACACCATCACCATCTGGTTCTTTGGCTGGATCTTCCTGAGCGTGGCCGCCATCATCTTCCCCTGGCGGCGCAAGGACATCTGGGAGAAATCCCCGGCCCTCGTCCGGCAGAGCATTGCCGGTGTGCCGTGGATCGTCATCGCCGGCGTCGTCGGCCTGATTGTCAGCCTGGCTGCCGTGTACTTCACCTTTGTGCCGGCGGTGCTGGCCAGTTCGCTCACCCTGCAACTGCCCCCGCTCCTCGTGTCGTTTGGCTTCTACATGCTCCTGCCAATCGTCCTGTATTTCGTGGCCGTTGCCATCAACCGCCAGCGCGGCGTCTCGCTGGAGAAACGCTTCAAGGAAATTCCGCCCGACTAAAGGTTCCCAACCTGTTATCCTCCGGCCCGGCCATCCGGCAGGCCGGAGGACACTTCTGCACCCACCCAACCCAGGAGGCTCCTGTGCCACTGTTTGGCGCCAAAAAAATCACCCGTGTCTTTTTTACCACCGACGTGCACGGCTCGACCGTCGTCTTTAAGAAATTCATCAACGCCGGAAAGTTTTACGGCGCCCAGGTGTTGGTGCTGGGCGGCGACATGGTGGGCAAGCTGATCGTGCCAATGGTCGAGCAGGCCGGGGGCCGCTATCACGCCAACTACCTCGGCCAGATTTACGACGTGGCGGCCGGCGGCGAGCTGGAAGCCTTAGAACTTAAATTTGAGAACAGCGGCTTGTACCCGGTGCGCGTCACGCCCGAAGAGGTGGATGCTTTCAAGGCCGACAAGAGTCTGGTGGAAGGGCGGTTTGGCCGGCTGGCGGCGGAGCGTGTGAGCCGCTGGTTGCAAATTGCCGAAGACCGCCTCAAAGGCGCTGGTATCCGGTGTTACGTCCAGCCCGGCAACGACGATCCTTACGAGATCGACGCCGCCTTCCAGCCCTCGGACGTGATTCAGAACGTGGATGGCCGGGTGGTGCCGCTGGACGACCTGCACGAGATGGTGAGCGTGGGGGCCGCCAACCAGACGCCGTGGTACTGCCCGCGCGACAAACCCGAATCGGAACTGGCCGAACGGATTGAGACTTTGGTGTGCCAACTGAAAAATATCGAGCAGGCGGTCTTTAATTTTCACGTCCCGCCTCACAACACCAATCTGGACATCGCCCCCGAACTGGACGAAAATCTGACTCCGAAGCTCTCGCTCACTGGCGGCTTCAAGATGATCCCGGTCGGCAGTACAGCGGTGCGCCAGGCAATCGAGAAATACCAGCCGCTGTTGGGCCTGCACGGCCACATTCACGAAAGCCGCTCGGCCCAGAAGATCGGGCGGACGCTGTGCATTAATCCGGGCAGCGAATATGGCGAGGGAGTATTGCGCGGTGTGGTTTTGGAATTCTCCAAAAAGGGACTTGAAGATCATATTTTTACTCAGAACTGAGGTTGCTAGGTGGTCATGGCCGAGATAGATTTCGTGGAAGAAGCGAAGAAAATTGCAGCCGCGGCAGAGGAGGCCGGGATCATGTTACGCGCCCTCGGCGCGACCGCCTTCCGCCTCCACTGCCCGGATCAGGTGGATGTGCATGTGGCGATGGAGCGGACGTTATCAGATATTGACTTTGCGGCCTACGGCAAGGATGAGGAGAAGATCGAGAAGTTCTTTGAGAACGGCTTGCATTTCAGATCCGAGCGGCGGCAGGCCGCGCTCACGCCGGGGCTGTTTGTGGGCCGCCACATTTACGAAAGCCCGGCGACCGGTTTGCACGTGGACATCTTTCTCGATCAGCTCAATATGTGTCACGTGGTGAAATTCGATAACCGCCTGCACGTCGATTCCCCGACGATTCCCCTAGCCGAGCTGACGCTGGAGAAACTGCAAATTGTCCACCTGAACGAGAAAGACGTTAAGGACATGCTCGTGCTCTTTGCCGCTCATCCGGTAGGCGACCACGACGGCGAGACCATCAATGGCAAGTTCATCGCCAACATCATGAGCAAAGACTGGGGCTTCTATTACACCTCCACCGTCAACCTGGGCAAGATTCGCAACGGCCTCTCGCGCTATCAACACCTGTTCAAGCCCCAAGATGTTAACCACATTCAGGAACGCATTACGACGTTGCTGGGCATGATCGAGGAGACTCCCAAATCGCTCAAATGGAAGACGCGCGCTGCCATCGGGACGAGGATGCAATGGTACAACGACGTGGAAGAGGTGGAACGCGCCGACCACCTGAGCGACATCGGCTGAGCGGCCTGGCCCGCCTGCCTGCCCCATGAGCGAACGCCTCAGTCAAGTCCGGTGCTTCTTGTTGGATATGGATGGCACGTTTTACCTCGGCGACCGCCTGCTGGAAGGCGCGCTGGAGTTTATTGAGGTGCTGAAAGCGCAGGGCAAAGATTTCCTGTTCCTCACCAACAACTCCTCCAAACACGCCCGCCAGTATGCCGAGAAGATTACGCGCCTCGGCCTGCCCATCGCCGAGAACAAAGTGCTGACCTCCGGCGAGGCCACCGCCCGCTATTTGCTGACAACCCGGCCCGGCGCCCGGCTTTTTGTTGTGGGGACTCCGGCGCTGGAAGAGGAATTCCGCGCTCACGGTTTCGCGCTCGACGAAAGCCAGCCGCAGGCGGCCATACTCGGCTTCGACACCACCTTGACGTATCAGAAGCTGTGGCAACTGTGCGATTTCGTCCGCGCCGGCTTGCCGTACATCGCCACGCACCCCGACTTCAACTGCCCGATTGAGACTGGCTTTATGCCCGACATCGGCGCGATGATCGCCTTCGTCAAAGCCTCCACCGGGCGCGAACCCGATCTGATCATCGGCAAACCGAACCGCCTGATCGTGGAGGCCGCCGCGCAGAAGATGAACCTGCCCCTCGACGCGCTCGGCATGATCGGCGACCGGTTGTACACCGACATTGCTCTGGGGCAGACCTCGGGCATCACCACCGCGCTGGTGCTCAGCGGCGAAACGCGCGCCGAAGACCTCGTCGACTCTTCCTTCAAGCCAACCTACGTCTTCGGCCATCTGGGAGCCGTCGCCAGTTGGCTAGCTGGGCACGGGTGAGGCGCTGTGGGCGCTCCGCAGATCATTGTCATTGGCGCGGGTTCGACGGGTGCGGCCATCGCTCACGATTTGGCGCTGCGCGGCTTGCGGGTGACGGTTGTCGAACGCGGCGGCGTGGCCAGCGGCGCCACCGGGCACAATCAGGCTCAACTCCACTCCGGCGCGCGCTACGCCGTTAACGATCCCGAGTCGGCTCGCGAATGTATTGAAGAGAACTTGCTCCTTCGGCGCCTCATGCCCGAAGGGTTGGAATTGAACGACGGCCTGTTCGTGGCCTTGTCCGAAGAGCATCTCGCCTACCGGCCCGTCTTTCTGGAAGCGTGTGTCCAGTGTGGCATTCCGGCGCGCGAGCTTTCGCCCGCCCGCGCGCTCGAACTCGAACCGCGTCTCAACCCGCGCCTGCTGGCGGCCATCCAGATTCCCGATGGCGTCTTCGACCCGTATCGCTTCTGCCTGAGTTTTCTGGCGACGGCGCACCACAACGGCGCGCGCATTCAAACGTTCACCGAAGTGACCGGCATTGACGGGGACAAGCGTCGCGTGCAGGTGCGCAATCGACGGGCGGGGAAAGTTGAGACGTTGGGGGCCGATCTCATTGTGAACGCGGCCGGGCCGTGGGCGGCGAAGATTGCGGCAATGGCGGGAGCGCCGCTTGAGGTCGAGCCGTCGGCGGGGGTGATGGTGACGGTGAATGCGCGGCTGTGTCACAAAGTCATCAACCTGCTCGCGCCGCCGGGGGATAGCGACATCATCGTGCCCCAGCGCCAGACGAGCATCCTCGGCACAACCTCGTGGACGGTAGCCGATCCCGACGACATTGCGATCCCGCCGGATCACGTTGCGGGGATACTCGCCGCCGCCGAGCAACTCATCTCGGATGTGCGCCGCGCGCCAGTGTATGGCGTGATGGCCGCCGCGCGTCCCCTGCTCGTCGTTCCCGGCGCGGGCGGCCGGACCACGACGCGCGGCTTTGCCTGCTTCGATCATGCGAAGGATGGGGCCGACGGGCTGATCTCGATTGTGGGTGGCAAGACGACGACGGCGCGCGGCATGGCCGAGAAACTAAGCGACCTGGTCTGTGCAAAGTTGGGCCTGCAAGCCGAATGCCGGACGCGCACCACGCCCTTGCTCTCCTATCGCGCGGAGATGGGAACATGAGCCGCACGCTGACGCTCCGCATCCGCCGCCCCCGGGTTGGGCCGATTTCACGGTGGCCGTTCCCGACGATGCTTATCTGCTGGACGCGCTGGAGGCCGCCGAGAAACAAGACCCGACCTTGCTCTTCCGGCACGCCTGCCACCACGCCTCGTGCGGCAGTTGCGGCCTGCGTGTGAACGGGCGCGAGCGGTTGGCATGCATTACGCGTGTGGGGGAGGTGGCGGGCAGACGCCGGGCGGTGAAGCTGGAACCTCTGCGCAACCTGCCACTGCTGGGCGATCTGCTAGTAGACCATCAACCGCTATTCAACCGGATCGAGGTCCTGAATTTGCCGCCTCTGCGCGCCGAAGAGTCCGGGCCGGGCTCGGAGACGCCGCCCCTGCGCTTTGAGAATTGCATCGAGTGCGGGCTGTGTGTGAGCGCGTGCCCGGTGGCGGGCAGCGATCCGCAATACTGGGGCCCGGCCGCACTGGCGGCTGCGGCGCGTCTGGTTGCCGAGCCGCGCGGGCGCGACGCGGCAATGACGTTGAAACTGGTAGATGAAGAACACGGCCTATGGCGCTGTCATGGTGCGTTTGAATGCACCGAGGTTTGCCCGGCCAACGTTGATCCCGCCGGGGCGATCATGGGGCTACGCCAGCGATTGCTGAAAGGCAGGCCCGGATGAAACGCTGGTTTGAGCTTCGTCGCAGTGTGGGATTGTGGGCCTTTATGATTCACCGGTTTAGCGGGGTCGGGCTGGTGGTGTATCTGTATTTGCATCTGGCCGTCCTCAACCAACTGCGCGGTGGGCCGGAGGGGTGGGACGAATTCATCGCCCTGGCCCGCTCGCCGCTGTTCCTTGCGCTCGACGTGATCCTGCTCGGCGGCCTGCTGATTCACGGGCTGAACGGTCTGAGACTCACCCTTCTGGGGCTGGGGCGCGGACTGCGCTGGCAGAAAGTGTTGTTTTGGGCGAGCCTGATTGTCACGATTCTGCTGACCGCCTGGGGCGCGTTGGCGATGCTTGGGCAGTGAGGTTAACAACGATGGAAGGACGGCGATCGGGCAAATGGGGTTGGTTGGCGCAAGCCGCTTCGGGTGTTTTGCTCGTCGCGCTTCTGGCAATCCACTGGGTCGCGCAACACTACGTTGCGGCTGGCGGACTACGGACTTACACTGAAGTGGTTACCTATTTACGCCAACCGGTCGTCTTTGGGCTAGAGGCGGCGTTCCTCGTCGTGGTGACCGCCCATGCCCTGCTCGGCGTGCGCGCCCTCGTGCTCGATCTCGGCCTTAGCCCTCGCGCCGAGCGCGCCCTGGGGATCGTGCTGGCGCTGGTGGGCGCGGGGACAATCTGGTACGGGCTTGATTTGGCGCTGGCCATCGTTCGCT
>Ga0247727_10019166_pt1 | contig 10639 bp, 7 predicted proteins | sample WisWelCaveWW1625_FD_202498 | JGI IMG/M metagenome (GOLD analysis project Ga0247727, IMG submission 202498) | Biofilm microbial communities from Wishing Well Cave, Virginia, United States - WW16-25 | ecosystem: Environmental > Aquatic > Deep subsurface > Groundwater > Cave microbial mat | place...
GACTCACCGGCGAGCAGGCGGTGACGGAGGCCCTGCGGCTGACCGGCCTCGAGGGGCGCGGGGATCCGGCCGGTGTTTCCGCCGAGCTCGTGGTGTTCCCGATGAGCGGCTCCGCGCGTCCGGCTTACCGCATGTTCCTGGAGGTCGACGCCGAGAACTGGTTCGAGATGCTGATCGATGCCGAGGACGGCAAGCTGCTGTTCCGCCACAATCTCTACAGCTTCGCCCGGGGCCGCGTGTGGAAGGAGTCGCCGCTGGCCGGGCCGCGCGAGCTGGTCACCTTCCCGGAGGCCTGGCTTCCCGCCGCCGGCGCGGTCACCACCGGGAACAACGTCGACGCCTGGGTGGACGGCAACGGCGACGACGTTGCGGATTCCGACGGCGGCGCCAACACCGCCAACGGCCGCGCTTCGAGCCCCACCCAGGATTTCGACTTTCCTGCCCCGGAGGGTGTGGTTCCCCTCGACCCCCGCGGTTTCAGGGCCGCAGCGGTAACCAATCTGTTTTACTTCGTCAACACCGCTCACGACTACTTCTATGCCCTGGGCTTCGATGAGGCCTCGGGGAACTTCCAGACGGACAACCTCGGACGGGGTGGAAGGGGCAACGACGCGGTCATCGCCCAGGCGCAGTGGGGTCAGACCCGGGACTTCTACAACAACGCCTCGTTCGCCTCTACTGCCGACGGCGCCAGGCCCCGCTTGCGGATTCGTCTATTCAACGTTCGCAGCGCCGGCAGCGCTACCGACCGGGACGCCGACTACGACGGCCAGGTCATTCTCCACGAGTACACGCACGGCGTCTCGAACCGGCTGGTCGGCGCCCGCACCAGCACCAGTTGCCTCAGCGGCGCCCAGTCGGGAGCGTTGGGCGAAGGCTGGTCGGACTACTTCGCCATCAGCTTCTTCAACAACCCCATCAATGGCGCCTATGCCGTCGCGGATCCGATCAATGGCGTGCGGCGGCGCAGTTACGACGGCTACCGCTTCACCTTCGAGGACATCGGCAACACCGGGTTCGAGGTGCACCGGGACGGCGAGATCTGGGCGGCCGCGTTGTGGGACCTGCGGTCCGCCCTCGGACAGGCCCTTGGCGACCGCCTGGTCTTCAACGGGCTGAAAGGAACCCCCTGCGGGCCAACCATGATCGACGCCCGCGACGCCATCCTGGCCGCCGATCAGGCCGCCAACGGGGGCGCCAACCGGCTGAAGATCTGGGAGGTCTTCGCTCGCCACGGCTTGGGGTTCTCCGCAACCGCCCGCGACGGCAGCTTCACCACCGGCGTGATTTTCACCGCCGCCTTTGACTTGCCCGCGGATCTGCAGACCGGCAATCGCCCGCCGTCTCTCACCGGGCTGCCGCCGGCATCTCCCGGCGTCGGCGACGCCTACTCGTACAAGATCAGCGCCACCGACCCCGACGGCGGCGCCGTCCGGTTCGAGCTGAAACAGGCGCCTGCGGGAATGACCATCGACGCCGCTAGCGGCCAAATCACCTGGACGGCCACATTCGTGAGCCAGCGCGTCAGGGTCAGCATCACCGACGGGCAGGGCGGCGAGATCATCCACGGCTTCCTGCTGGTAGTTAACACGCCTCTCACTGTCGGAACCTCGGTGACCGCTGCGGCAGCGGCGGGCGGCCTGGCCATCGCCAACGTGGTGGTTCCGGCGGGCCAGTCAGTGCTTCAGGTCACCCTGCGGGAAGGCTCCGGGGACGCCGACCTTACGCTCCTGGACCCCAGGGGATTCGTTGCGGGAATGTCTCAGCGAGGGATTTTCTCGCCCACCGGCGCGGTGACCAGACCGGCCACCGAGACGGTCTCAATTCCCAGGCCGGTGGCGGGCCGATGGACGGTTGTCATCACCAACTGCGGCCCGGTCTTCGGCTGCCGCAGTTACAGCGATGTCGTGCTCACCGCCACTCTGCCCACCCCGCGGGTGCTGACCGGCAATTCCTCCCTCAGCGGCCTCTCCGGGGGAACCACCAGCGAGACCTATTACCGCATCACCGTGCCGCTGGGCGCATCCTCGTTCCGGGTTTCCACCAGCGGCGGCGCCGGCAACGTCGACATCCTGCTGCGCCGCAACACCGTCCCCGTCTGCATGGCCTTCTCCAACGGCTTCCCCTGCATCTTCGATCGCGGAACATTTCTGGGGAGCAACAATGAGAGCATCGGCATTCAGGGACCGGAGCCGGCCGAATGGTACATCACGCTGACCTCGTTCAGCTTCTATAACGGGGTCACCCTGACCACCGAGCTGACCGTCTTGCCGACGCTGACGCTCAGCTCGACCGGCCTGACGTTCAACGCCCCCGCCGGCTCCACGCCCGCCGCGCAGTCGCTTACCATCTCCGACCCAACCGGCTCCAGTTTCGCCTGGACCGCTGCCGCGGCCACCGAGAGCGGCAACTGGCTGCGGTTGTCGCAGACGAGCGGAACCGGAATGGCCGCCATCGACGTGACGGCGGCGACCACGGGCCTGAGAGTGGGGACCTATCGCGGCACGATCACGGTCACCGCGGCGAGCCTGGGCCGCTCTCCCACCACCATTCCGGTGACCCTCAACGTCGGTGGACAGCCCAGGCTGGCCATCGGCGCCACCACGCTTTCCTTCACCACCGCCCGGGGCCAGAATCCCCCGGCGCGCCAGGTGACGATCACCAACACCGGCGGGGGCTCTTTGAGGTGGACGGCGGAAGCCTCCACGGCCTCCGACATTGACTGGCTGGTCGTGACGCCGGCCTCAGGAACCGGCAATGCCAACATCCAGGTCTCGAGCCGCACCGCCGGGCTTGCCGCCGGCATCTTCCAGGGGACCATCACCATCACCGGCGACGGGGCCCTCAACTCGCCCGCCACCATCGAAGTTACGCTGAGCATCGACCTGCCGGTTATCATGGCCAACGGCATCGTGAACGCCGCCAGCTTTGTGCGGGCGCTGGCGCGGGGGGGCATCTCGTCTCTGTTCGGCTCGCTGCTGGCCAACGGCACGGAGGAGGCCTCCGCCGTTCCCCTGCCTACGACGCTGGGCGGCGCCCGCGTCCTGGTAGGCGGCGTGCCCTCGCCCCTGTTCTTCGTCTCCCCCGGCCAGATCAACTTCCAGATTCCGTTCGAGGCGCCGCTCGGGAGCAACGTGAACGTGGTGGTCGAGCGGGGCGGCATTCCCAGCGCCTCCACAACCATCACCGTCGCCGAGAACGCTGTCGGCGTGTTCACCTATGAGCGCCAGCCGGGAGTCCGCGACCCGATTGTCGTCGACGGCAACGGACAACTGATCTCGCCCGACAACCGTGCCGTCGCATCCCAAGTGCTGCTCGTCTTCGCCACCGGGTTGGGTGGGCTCAACAACCCACCCGCCAGTGGCGCGGCGGCCGTCGTCAGTCCGCTTGCTGTGGCGCGCGTGACTCCGGTCATCACCCTGGGCGGCGCGAACTGCCAGACGCTGTTCGCCGGGCTAACCCCCGGGCTGGTCGGCCTGGTGCAATTCAACATCCAGCTTCCGGCGACGCTGCCGCCCGCCCCGACCGAGCTTCCCTTGCTCATTCGGTTCGGCAATGTCGCGAGTCCGGCGGTGAACCTGGCCGTGAGGTGAAGAAGACAGGCGGTCCCCGGCCAGCCGAATAGAAGCCTCAGCCGTAGCGCTTCGGACCTGAAGTGGACCCCTGGACTGAGACAACCAGTTAAGCCACTGTTCGCCGTTCGCTGAAAAGTCGTTGAACGGCTGGTTCGCCTTACTGTACCATCGACCCTAGCCGGTGAAGCGGCGGGAGTAAGATCCTCCTCAAGTCAGAGCTTTACCAGAGCCTATCCCATTCCAAGTGGGACTGCAAGTGCCATGTTGTGTTCGTGCCTAAGCGACGACGGAAAGCAATCTTCGGGCAGACGCGCCGTCATCTGGGGCAGATTTTTCATGCGCTGTCGCGGCAAAAGGAATGCCAGATTGGAAGGGCACCTCATGCCGGACCATGTGCACATGTGCATCGCCATTCCGCCCAAGCGCCCGGTATCCTCGGTGAGTTTCTCAAAGGGAAGAGTGCGATTGCGATTGCCCGGCTGGGTGGTAAGGAACGGAATTTATGGGGCGAGCATTTCTGGGCCCGGGGCTACGCCGTTTCTACGGTCGGGTTTGAACTGGAACACGTCCGCCAATACATCCGCGAGCAGGAGAGCGCGGATGGAACAGACGGGCAGTTCTGAGCTGCCAACCAAGGCGCGCTTCAGCGCGACGCCTAGACTCATGGCCAACCGCCTTTGAGGCGGCCCAACTCATCAAGCCACCCGCTTTGCGGGGGGTGTCTGACTAACGAAAGGCATGCACCCGACCGCCCAAAAACCGGGCGGCGGGTGATACCCAAGTTGTTATGGCGACCGGTAGCACGGACGCTGTAAACTTGAAGGCGCCGATCAGTTCGGCGTTCTTCGGGATAATCGTTCGGATGTTCCTAACCGGTAAGGGCTCTCGATCTGATGTTGCCGGTTCCATTCCTCAATGCTTCGGCCACGCCAGGTGGCCGGCATTCTGCATCCTCACCCGGTACAGCGTCTTGCCCGCGGTCACGTAAAGGGTCCGCAGGCCCGGGCCGCCGAAGGTGCAGTTGGTGACGGCGTCCTCGGGGATGGGAATGCGGCCGGCGAGCTTGCCCTCCGGGCTGATGATATAGATACCGGCCAGGTTTTCCGGCGGCCCGGTGTTGACGCCGGCGGCGCCGTAGATGTAGCCGTTCACGTCCATCACCATGCCGTCGACCCCGCGCCCGGTCCCGAAGCTGTAGTGCACCCGCCCGTTGGTTGCGCGCCCGTCCGGCAGGATGTCGAACTTCTTGATGGCCGCGACCCGGGATGAGGCGGCCCCGGCTTCGGTCCGAAAGGTGTCGGCCACAAACAGATTCTTGCCATCGGGCGACACCAGGATTCCGTTGGGCTTCTCGATGTCGGGCCGGGTGAGCACCCGCGTCAGCCCGCCGCTGGTTTCGATCCGGTAGACGTCCTCGGTTTCGAGCTCCCGGCCCGACTGGTCCCCGTAACGCGGGTCGGTGAAGTAGATGCGGCCCTCGCGATCGATGTCCAGATCATTGGGGCTGTTCAGCTTCTTACCCTGGTAGCTCTCAGCCAGCACCTCGACCCGGCCGGTCTTCATGTCGGTGCGGGTGATGCGGCGGCCGCCGTCTTCGCCCATGCCGGCCCCCTCGCAGGCCACCAGCCGCCCTTGGGGGTCGAAGGCCAGGCCGTTGGCCCTCCGGCTCGGCTCGCGGAACACCGTCACTCTGCCGTCCGGGGCGTACTTCAGGATCCGGTTGCCGCGAATCTCGGTGAAGAAGACGTTGCCGTCGGCGTCGGCTGCCGGACCCTCGGTGAACACCAGCGAAGCGGCTGTCTCCAGTTTCGCCCCAGCCTCAGCCAGCGGCAGAGCCGCGGCCGCACCCGGCTGCTGCGGCGGCGCCGGCGGGGGCCCCGAGCAGCCGGCCAAGCCGATCGAGCAGCAGCACACCAACACACGCGCACGCCCCCACCTCATTCTCCGCGCCTCTGTGTCGGAGTGGTTCAAGTCCTGCTGGCGGGGGGGCGGGCTCTGCGCGGTGGTGCCGGCCTGCGGGCCCCGTCGGAGCCGCGGGCCTCGTTCACTCGAAGGTTGTGTCCCTCGAGCGGCGCATGGTTGAACCGCGTGATGATCGCCTTGGAGTCTTCATCAGTCGCCGCCTCAATGAATGCGTACCCCTTCGACTCCTGCGTCTCAAAATCCCGAATCACCTTGACATCATCGAAGGTGATGTTCTCGTGCTTCAGCCAGCTCTGAATGTCCTCCGCCGTGACCCATGGGGGTAGGTTCCCCATGAAGACCGTCCTATTCATCCACTGTTTCTCCTGCGAGTTGATTTAAGAAGGATTATAGCGTATTTCGAAGCCCGCTTGCTTCCCGGCGCCATCACTCCAGCGTCACGCCGATGAAGAGCAGGCACATTTCGTCGGTGGTCTGCTCGCCCCAGCGGATCGGCCGGGGAGGGTTGAACGGATTGCGCGGGTTGCCGGTGGAATTGTCGTAAACGGCCGTCACCTCGATCCGCGTCCCGCTGGGCAGCAGCACCGGCTCGCGGAAGGTGTAGATGGCCTGCCAGTTGAAGTCCCAGTCGTCGATGTAGATGAGGGGCCGCCGGGTTCCGTCGCGAAAAACGGCCTCCGCACGCATCTCCCGCCCCAGCTGGTGCATGTGCGGCCCGATGAAGTGGGCCCGCGCGTTGAGAAAGGGGGGCACCGAGAACGACGCCGTCACCGTGTAGCGCGACTCCCCGGGCGGGATCTCGAAGCCCAGGTTCGCGATCGGCGCCCAGAGCAGCTCTTTCGGCGCCGGGTCGCGGGCGAAATACAGCCCCACGCGGGTCCGATCGCCCTGCGGGGTCCCGTTGACGTGATAATGCACCTGCATCACCACCCGCCCGCCCGGCGTCAGGCGAACCCCGACTCCCGGCGGCAGCACCTGAGGGCGGATGCCCGGAGCCCAGGCGCCCAGAATGCTGTCGGTGGGGATGCCGGGACCGCCGAAGCAACTGTAGCCGGCCTGCGGATCGTTCGGTTTCGCCATCGTCGCGGAAACGCCCAGCGGATCCGGGAACAGCAGCACGTGATGCACCACGCTGCGATTCCCCGGACGCATTTCGATGCTGGTAACATGGCGGCCCTGCAGCAGCCGGGTAGGAATGCTGAAGCACCGGTAGACGTCGCTGCCCTCGGCCGGAACCACGAAGTCGGCCTCCGGCTCCAGCACCAGGTCCGGCGTACCCAGCGTCCACTGCTCGCTGAACTCGAGCGGCGCCGGCAGGTCCCGCGGGTCGCCCTCCGGAGCGCCGGAGTCCACCCACCGGGCGATCAGCTCGATCTCCTGCTGGCTCAGCCGCCGCTCCTCCACGAACTCGCCGTGGCCGGGCACCGGCTTCCATGGCGGCATCCGCCTTGCCTGCACTTCCGTCTTGATCTGCTTCAGCCACGGCACTACCTCGCGGTGGCTCATCATCGAGAACGGCCCGACGTCGCCCGGGTGGTGGCACGCCTGGCAATTTTGCTGGAAGATCCGGACGATCTGGTTGTTGAAGGTGACCGGCGCGCGCAGCGAAGAACGCGACCGGCTGGGGACGGGCTGGCCCCACGCGGCCGGCAGCAGTCCCAACACCAGACCCGCCGCCAAGTATCGAACTCCCATGCTCTTCATGGTATCAGAATTCCCCGGCGACAAACGCGTGGTGACCCGTTCATTGCGCCAGACGGCGGTAGACGCTCTCGGCCTCGTGAAACGTTCTCTGGGCCTTCTCGTGGTCGGCCGGCGACGGGTATTCGGCCGGATCCAGTGAGGCCGCCAGCCCCCGGACGTAGTCGGCCCACCGCAGCGCCGCCGCCCGTTTCACCGGGAGCTTGCCGTTGCGGGTGAAGTAGAACGGAGAGGAGTGGGCGTAGCGGATCGTCTCGCCCGCCGGCTCGAAGGCGCGCACCGCCATCCAGCCAGGCTCGCTGACCGTGAGGTTCACGGCGGTGCGGAACACGGCGTTGCCGCCGCCGGGAAAGGTCCGGATCACCTCGCCGTTGAAGACGATCTCGACGCGGTCCAGCTTGTCCTGCGAGTGGGCCTCGATGGCGATGGTGTGGGCCGCCGGACCTTCCGAAAACGCCTCGGCGCCGGGCGGCAGCCCGTCCAGGTAGACCACCATCAGCGGCCCGTTGGTGGCGATGCTGCGGCCGGTCTTGAGGTCGGCGAACCACTGGTCGTAGCTGAACGGCGCGCTGAGGTGGACGTACACGCGCTCGTAGCCGGGCCAGCTCGGCATCACCCCCGAGGCCGACCCCGCCGATACCGGCAGCCGGAACCCGCAGTTCAGGTAGCTGTAATACAGGTCCATCATCCACTGCGCGAAGCCGGCCGGGGTCTTGTACACCGGCCGGTCGCGTTCCATCGATCCCCACTTCTCGGTGTCGAGCAACATCGCCCGGGGATGGAAGTGGTTGTTGACGATCCCCACCGCGTGCACCAGTCCCAGCGCAATGTTCACCGGGACGTTCTTCCAAAACGGCTTCTCTGCGTCCACAAAGCCCGCCTGCGCCCTGGCATGGCGGCAGAAGTCGGCCTCCATCGGATAGAGCGCGGTCATGTTCGCATCGGCCGGCTGGGGGGTGTTCAGCAGCACAACCGCGCCGTGGCCTTTGCCCAGTCGCTCCACCTCCTGGTTCTGCCCGCTGACGAAGTAGCCCCCCGGAACTTGAACGAACGGCACAGTTGGGTAGGCCGCCGACGGCGGCCGCGACCCGCCCAAGTGCCGGGTGATGGCCGGGCCTATGTTCAGCTCCTCAGCCCGCACCAGCAACGGCATCTCCTCCGGATCCCGATGAATGTGGAGGTCGCCCGAATACCAGCCCTGCTCGTTCATGTTGTAGAACCGCGGGATATCGAGATCCACCCGCACCGGCTCGCCGGCCGTGAGTTCCACGGCCTTCTCCGCCGGGCGGAACTCGGCTCCCTTTTCGGCGCGGACGCGGTACTTTCCCGGCGGCAGCGGGATCACCGCGCTCTGGTCAATGACCGAATGGTCTTCCCCCCGCCTGGAGTAGGTAACGGCCTCGGCGGCCAAGTGCGCCTTCCCGCTCTCGTCGATGAGGTACACCCGCGCCGCGGTGGGCTTGCCCCCGCTGCGCAGGTACAGGTCCATCGTCGCAGCTCCCGTCCCCTGGGCGATCAGGGGCCGGCACGCGGCCAGCAGCAGGAGCAGCAGGGAGGTCCACGTCATGGAATGCACTATTCTACTAGGCCCGCCCGCTACGAGCCCCGACCGCTTGCGTTCTCTCCCCCGGATGCGGTCTCATGGACAGCATGAAAACCACCCGGCGACTGTTTCTGCTCCTGGCGGCCCTCTGCCCGGCGCTGCTCATAGCCCAAAGCGAATACCTGATGTACGTCGGCACCTACACCGGCGAAAAGAGCAAGGGCATTTATGCCTGGCGCTTCCAGCCGGCCTCCGGAAAGCTTACCGCTCTCGGCCTGGCCGGCGAAACCGTCAGCCCCTCGTTTCTGGCGGTGCATCCGAACCGCCGCTTCCTCTATGCCGTCAGCGAAATCGGCAACTACGAGGGCCAGCGCAGCGGCGCGGTCAGCGCCTTCTCGATCGACCCGGCCACCGGCCGGCTGAGCTTGCTGAACAAAGCGCCCACCCGGGGCGGCGCGCCCTGCCACCTCAACGTGGACAAGACCGGCAAAACCCTCCTGCTGGCCAACTACAGCGGCGGCAGCGTCGCCGCATTCCCGCTGCGGGGGGACGGAGGCCTCGGGGAGGCCTCGGCGTTCATCCAGCACACCGGATCGAGCACCGATCCCAAGCGCCAGCAGGGGCCGCACGCCCACTCCATCAACCTCTCCCCCGACAACCGCTTCGCCGTGGCTGCCGATCTGGGTCTCGACCAGGTCCTGGTCTATCGATTCGACCCCGCCGCGGGCTCCTTAACGCCCCATGATCCGCCGTTCGCCAAGGTCAATCCCGGCGCCGGTCCCCGCCACTTCGCGTTCCACCCGGGCGGCAAGTTCGCTTATGTGATTAATGAGATGCAGTCCACCGTGACTGCCTTCGCCTACGACACCGCCCGGGGCGCGCTGCGCGAATTCCAGACGATCACCACGCTCCCCAAGGACTTCCAGGGCGTGAACCACACCGCCGAGGTCCAGGTCCACCCCTCGGGAAAGTTTCTCTATGGCTCCAACCGCGGCCACGACAGCATCGCCGTGTTCTCGATCGATCAGGCGATGGGCACGCTCACGCCCATCGAGCAGGTCTCGACCCAGGGCAAGGTGCCGCGCAACTTCGGTATCGACCCTACCGGCGGCTACCTGTTCGCCGCCAACCAGCGGTCCGACTCGATTGTCGTCTTCCGCATCGATGCCACCAGCGGCCGGCTCACGCCCGCCGGAGAGACGCTCGAGGTCGGCTCTCCTGTCTGCGTGAAGTTCGTGGCCCTCCAGTGAAGCTCCCGGCGGTCGATGCGCCAATGACGCCGCTTCCGCCAGATCAGTGATGGCGCAGTGCACCGGCCTCGATGCGCACCGCCAGCCGGTTCTCGGGCGGCGGCAAGGGGCAGCTGGCGTAGGGGGTGAAGGCGCAGGGCGGGTTCTCCGCCTTGTTGAAATCGAGGACCACGGCGCCGTCGCGCGGCATTTCGGTGTAGAGAAACCGGCCGGCGGCATATGTCTCCTTGCCCGCGGTGAGGTCGCGGAAGACGAAGAACAACTGGTCCTCGTCGGTGACGGCATGGAGGCGGTGTTCGCGCCCGGCCAGGGTGAAAACCGCGTTTCCGGGGCTGGGGCGATGGTCGGTGTCGCCGAGGATGTTGGGAATGGCGAGGGGCCGCGGCGATTCGTAGGCAACGAAGCGGGCTTTGACCCGATACGCCTCGCGGATGGGGAACCATCGAAGGCCGGTGAATTCCCGCCGCGCCGGGCTGTTGTGGTCGAGGATCCGGACGCCGTAACGGGCCCCCCGGCGGAGAATGTAGAAAGGGCTCTGCGCAAGAATCTGTGAGGGCCTGCTGTTTCAACGGGTTGCGGAGATCGAGTTCGGTTTTCAGGCGCGGGCAGTGGGCGTTGGCACTCAATGTTTTCAGGCTTGCGGAAGC
>Ga0247727_10019167_pt1 | contig 10638 bp, 6 predicted proteins | sample WisWelCaveWW1625_FD_202498 | JGI IMG/M metagenome (GOLD analysis project Ga0247727, IMG submission 202498) | Biofilm microbial communities from Wishing Well Cave, Virginia, United States - WW16-25 | ecosystem: Environmental > Aquatic > Deep subsurface > Groundwater > Cave microbial mat | place...
TATCCCACACATGAACGGCGCACTCATAATTACCACCTTCATAATACGCTACTGTTGGATCGTTAGCATCTTTGAGTGTGCGAACACGTATGTACGGCGGATTCCCCACCACCGCATCAAACCCCGGATTCTCCTTCATCACAATCTGTTGGGCGCTGGCCTTGCTGGGGCCAAAGAACACTTCGGGAAATTCCAGTTCCCAATGGAAGAAGCGTTTGTCGGCGGCGGCTCGCAAAGCGGTCTCGGCAATTTTCTGGTCGGCTTTGGTCAAGGGCGAAGCATGCTTCGCCCCTATCAACCACGCTTCATGTTTGGAGTCGCGCAAGAATTGGATCGCCGGTTGGCTCAACTTGGTGTCGCCGTTGCCAAACCAGCGGCTGGTGTACACATCCAGAATGCGCTTGAAGGGGGCGAGGGCATCACTCGCTCTCCGGTATTCGGCCCGGCTCTGCTTCACCTGTTCGGCGGTGGTGTCGGGCAAATCGCCCACCTGCCGCATCAAATCGGTCGCCAGCATCACCCCCGCAAACTGGCTCCCCATCAAACCCGTCAACAGCGGAATCTCGGCCTCGTCCTTCTGCCCGGCCATCTCAATCGCCGCCCGCACTTCCTCCACCCGCGCCCCAATCAGCGAGTTGCCGGGCTTGAGGTGGTGGTCAAGGAACGAGAGCGGCGCGCCGAGGGTGAAACAATCGAGCCACAAACTCACCTTGGCCAGTTCCACCGCCATCGGGTTCAAGTCCACGCCGTAAATACAGCGCTTAAGCACGTGGCGCTTGAGCAAGTTCACGTCGGTCAGCCGGGCCGGGTCAACGGTCACGCTCTGCCGCTCCATCTCGGCCAGAATGGTGCGCCGCGTGCCGTCAAAGAAATGATTGAGGAAGGGGAAGCGGCTCATGAACTGGGCCAGCTCGTCGGTGATGAAGTCCACCGCTTCCACCAAAAAGTGGCCGCTCCCCATCGCCGGGTCGAGGGTCTTCACCTCGAACAAGTCGTGCAACGCCTCCCCGGCAACCTCGTTGAGCAGGCCGGGCAAATCAGGCTGTACCTTCTCCACCGTACGCTTTCGCTGAACAACCTCGGCAAACTTCTTCTGGGCCGCGCGGATGCGGGGTGTAAGCGCCTCGCGCTTTTCAGCTAACACAGGCCCGACCGCGTGCTTCACAATATACTTGACGATGTAATCGGGCGTGTAATAACTGCCGGTGGCCTTGCGTTCGCGCTTGTTGTTTTCGAGATAGAGGCGGCCTTTCGGTAGTGTCGCCCGAATCTTCAGGGCCGCCGCCTCTGCTTGTTTGACCGTCATCACCTCTTCGGCCTTTTTTCCGCGCACCACCGCCATCTTCTCCGGAGCGATTCGCAATTTGAATTCGAGCAGGCCCTCGTAAATGGAGCCGAGTTGACGCACGCCCAGCGACTTGTAATCAATGGCGACCAGGGCCTGACTCTTGGAATCAATATCGCGCGCCAACTGATCCAGCCCAGGGCCAGATACCGATCCGGAATCTTGTGGGTGAGGAGGAAATGGGCGGTGGCTTCTTCCTGTGTCAGACCTGCCGGGTCTTGGAGACCCGGCAGGTCTGTGATGAACAGGCCGCCGTTGTACAACGGCACGTTCACAGCGGCCTCCCCGTAGTCAATGGCCCGGAACAAGTTGAACAGCCGGTCGTAGAGGGCGGTCGAGTCGGCGCGATAGGCCTTCTTCAGTTTGTCTTCGGCCTCATCTTCAATCGTTCCGGCGGCTTTGGACACTTCTTCGGCCAATCGGGTCAGGCTGATCTCCCAATAGCCTCGCGTCTCCTTCACCGGCAGTAAGTTGCGGGCCTCGGCGTAAAACAGGAAGAGCAGGCGATAGAGGAACGTCAGCGTGCCGTGAAAAACTTCGTCCAGTTGTTGAGCGCGTTCTTCCTTGTCCAATTCCAACAGTGCCTTGCTGCCGCCCAAACTTTCGCCAAAGCCTTCGGCGAAGTGCGAAAAGATTTCGCCGAAGACGCGATCCTTCAACCGTTCTTCCAACTCTTTGGCATACAACGCGCACTCTTCCACCAGCCAGTTGAGGAACGACACCCCTCCCTTGTCGCGGCCCTTCGACTGCGTTTCACTCCGCTCAGGGTGCGCCGCGACGGGAGAGGGGCCGGGGGTAAAGGCGGCGGCCCGGAAGAACAGCCAGAAGTAGCGGAAGGCCAAGTCCGGCTCCGGGCTGGCCATCGTTTCTTCAAGGTCAATCTCGTAATAGTTCGTGGCCCGCGAATGCGCCCGCGCCCAATACAACCGCCACGTCTTGCCGTTGGTGACGATGGCCCACTCCGGGGCATCCTCTCGCTCCAGCAGACTCACGACCAGCGCGCCGGGGTTCTCGTCCGGCGTGTCGGGGTCTCTCTGCTCATCTCGCCCGTCCAAAATGCGCTCCCACGCATACACATTGCAAATCGCAACCGATCTCTCACCGCCAGCATACAAATAGTAATCCGGTTGGGGACTTTCTCCCTCCCCTGTCACGGCCCTTCGACTGCGTTTCACTCCGCTCAGGGTGCGCCGCAACGGGGAAGGGGCCGGGGTGGGGGTCAACGCGAATCCCAACTCCTTCAACACCGGCTCAAGCAACTCTTTCCGCGCCACCGCCTCCGGCTTGCCGCTCACCCGCTGGCGCGCATCGGCCATCAGCCCCAGCAAGTCCCGGCGGGCCGCCGCCGCGCTCTGCGCTTCGCGCCATTCCGGCGTTTCCATCAAGCGGCTGTTCAAGTAGTAATCGGCGAAGAGCGCCCGGTTGTTGTAAAACTGCTCCGACCACTCGGCAATGCCGTAGGCCGACTGAAGTTTTTGAAATTGATAATCGGCGTCGGCCTCGGTGTACGAAAAGCGTCTCAGCACCCGCACCTGCACCGCGTCCGGGTTGCGGCGCATCACCGTCAATACCCGTGGGCGCAAGTACGCCCCCTTCAACGAGATTCCGGCCTCGGCCGGCCCACTGGGTAGAGTCGGCTCCATCAACACAAAATCAAGCCGATCGTAATCGGCTGTCAACACCCACAGGAAGTTGCCCGCCCGGTTGCGCAGGGCGCGGGCAATCGCTTGCGTGTTCGCCACCGTCGCCGACTTCAGTTCAGCCAGATACACCTGCAACGCCCCCGACTCGTGATCGGCGATACGCTCAATGTGCCTAATCTCACGCTTGAGCGACTCGGTCGTCAAGCCCATGGCCTCGGCAGTCTGCGTCAGCCGGGCGTCGGTGTTGTAGCCCAGCGAGGCGAAGAAGGCCGCCACGGCCTCGCGGCTGGAGAGTGATTGAAGGTGTGAGGGGACGAGGTCGAAATCGTGAGTAAGGGGCATAGGGCAATAATGAGGCGCGAATTTTGCCCTGAAGTGTATGACGGAACAAGCGAAAGGTCAAAGTGAAATTAGTTTGCGGCTTTTGACACTTGCGCTAAACTACGGCGGAGTCTCGATAGATCCAAAACGCTCCCGCTGGATTGCTCGCTTCGCGTCCAGCGGCGGCGAACGCGAAGCGGACAATCCGCCGCGAGCAAAAATAGGATCTGCTGAGTCTGGTAATGAGTGGTGATTACCCACAAATCGAAGTTCGCCCGCAGTTGCACTGCGGGCGCGGGCGACAGTGCAACTGTCGCCCGAACATGTGGGTAATCACCAGTGGTAATGACTGTTGACAAGCCCGCGAAACGAATTTCGCGGCTACGACAGAGAAGCGCGTTGAAACGCACTGACGGGTATCTCAACCTGCTTTAGCAGGTTCCCGTCTCAGCCGCCGATTTCAATCGGCGAGGAACAAGCGGTGAAATGACCCAAACAAATTACGACGTCATCCTCATCGGTTCGGGCGCGGGAGGCCTGACCGCCGCCGTATCACTGGCCCAGGCCGGGATGAAAGTGTTGGTATGTGAACAGCACGAAGTGCCCGGCGGCTGGACGCACTCCTTCACTCTGCAGGGCTACCGCTTCAGCCCCGGGGTGCACTACATCGGCGGACTACAACCGGGCGGCCACCTGCGCCGTATTTACGAAGGACTGGGGGTGTCGCAAGACCTGGAGTTTTGCGAACTCAACCCGAACGGCTACGATCACATCGTCATCGGCGAAGAGCGCTTCGATTTCCCCAGGGGTAAGGAGGAGCTCGCCGCCCGCCTGAAAGACCGTTTCCCTCACCAGGCGGCGGGCATTGATGGCTACCTCAACGCCGTCTCTGATTTGATGGAAAGCCTGCGCGCCCTGGGACGAGTCAACAGCCCTGGCCGGGCGGTGCAGGCAGTCGGCCACGCCGGATCAGTTCTGCGCTGGGCCATGCGCACCGGGCAGGACTTGATCGAGCGCCACGTTTCCGATCCGGTGCTGAAAGGCATCCTGGCCGGCCAGTCTGGCGACCACGGCCTGCCGCCCTCGCAAGTCTCGGCCTTCTTCCAGGCCGGCATCACCCATCATTATTTCGACGGCGGCTACTACCCGCGCGGCGGCGGCTTTGCCATCCCGCGCGCCTTCGTGCGAGCGCTGAAGCGCGCCGGCGGCGAGATTCGTTTGCAGACATCTGTAGAGAAAATTTTATTGGAAGGCAAACGAGCGGTCGGGGTGCGCCTGGCCGATGGGAATGAGATTCGGGCCCGTTACGTGATCAGCAACGCCGACCCGGAAGTGACCTTCGGCAAGTTGATCGGGCGCGAGCATCTGAGCAACAGACTGCTCCGTAAGCTGGACGAGGTGAAATACTCGACCTCGGCCCTGAGCCTGTTCTTTGCCACCGACATGGATTTGCGCGCCGCCGGCCTGGACTCGGGCAATTACTGGTTCTACGATCATGCCGATGTGGACGGCATCTACCGCCTCGGCCTGACCGACCACGTGCTTACCGCCGACACGCCCTCGGGCATGTTCCTGACCGTCACCACCTTGAAAGACCCGTCCAAAATGCACCACGGCCACCACACCTGTGAGGCGTTTGCCTTCGTCGGCTACGAGCCTTTCCAGAAATGGGCGGACGAAAAATCGGGCACACACCCGGCAGACTATGATGCGTTGAAAGAAGACCTCGCCTGGCGCATGTTCCAGTTCCTGGAAAAACGGATTCCGGGCCTCAGCCAGCGCGTGGTCTTCTGGAGTCTGGGCACACCGCTGACCAACGCCCATTACATCAACGCCACGCGCGGCAACCTGTATGGCACCGAAAAGAGCCGCTTCCAGGTCGGCCCCGGGTCGTTCCCGATTCAAACGGAATTCGACGGCCTGTTGATGTGCGGCGCAAGTACCGAGTCGCACGGAGTCGCGGGCGCAACGGCCTCGGGGCTGTCCGCCGCTCGCCACATTCTCCAGTGCCGCACCTCCGACCTGCTGAAACAGAACGGCCCCGAACTGCAAGTTTATCCCTCTGAGGATGTGTCGCAGTGGCCGGCGCATCTGCAACAGCGCATTGAGCGCGGCCGGCAAAGCTCAACCGGGCGTGGCTGAAGCGGCGCGCACACTGCGCCACAACTGCACGCCGACGGAGATCATGGACAGCGCCCAGAAGGCATAACCGATGCCCTGCAATGGAGCCTGATAGCGTTCAATGAAAATCCCCGGCACGAAGAACAGCCCGCCGAGGTGAACCATCAGCAGGCTGAGCCAGTTGCCGCCGAGTTGGGCCGGTTGGCCGGGCAGGAGAATGCGGGCGAACAGGTACGGCACAACCGCAAAGGCAAATTGCAGAAGCCAGCCATAAACCAGAATGGAAGGCCCGCTGGCCTCGACGCTGGCCACCGGCATCTTTGCGCCGGAGAGCAAGACCAACGGCGCGACGAAGAGCGGCGCCAGAATCCACAGGTAACCCGCTACGAGATGCCACATGCCCGCCGTCCACCTCTCGCGGTCGCCGATGAGCGGCTTGACGATGTTGAGCACGAGCCAGGCGGTGGCGAGATGATGCAGGATCAGGCTGGGCGCGGTGAGAAGATTGAAATCCAACCACGGCGCGGCCACCAGCCCCAACTCGGCGATGACCAGCATCCAGAAAATTGCCGGGACTGAGCGCGGCCAGGCCAGCGAGCGTTTGGCGAAGCCGGAATACAAATCCACGATCAGCCCGGCCAGGGTCAGCGAAGTGAAGCCCCACAGGTTGGCGTGAAGATGAACTTCCTTCGGGCGCGCCATGTACAGGGCTTCTCCCCAGCCCAGCCACAACCCCGTGCCGACGATGATGCCCAACAACAGATAGCCCAGCCCGGCCAGATAGAACGGTCGGCCCGTCTGCGTGTTGAGGGCGGGAGATATGGGATGCAAATCGCGCACTTGCACCCAGAGCAAGGCGGCGGCAGTGAAGACGAGCGTGCCGCCGGCGACCATGAGCGCGGCGTTGACGAGAGGGGCGCCGACGAGCAACGTGATCAAACCCGCATTCAGCGCCAACCAGATGTCCCACCGCGTTTTAGGCCGAGGCCGGGCGGCGCGGGCGGCGACCAGCCCGGGCAGAATCCCGAAGACGACTTCGACAAACGTGCCGAGAGTGATGAAGTGCACCCTCAGCCAGCGCAGACCGTTGAACCACGGCACGAAGCTGAACAACGCCAGCGACGAATCCAGCGCGGCCAATACCGCCAGTGAGATGTACAACAGGGTCATCAGAAAATAAGGATTGGTCATCGTCATTTCCCTTCAGGCGTGAGTCTCATCTGCACGACGGCCACGCCCAACAAGATCGTGGCGGCCAGGATGGGGAGGCCGCCGATAAGCACGAGGTAGGGTGGCAGGCCGAGATAGACTTCCCCATTGTTTCTCCTGGCTGAGTGAGTGGTGGAAAAACGTGCTTGCATTTCCCTCAGGATTTTGCAGAGCGCAGCTTGTACAACTCAATGCTCACGGCCGGCAACAGGGGCGCCACCAAGACAACTGCCCACTCCGTTGGTGACGGCGGCACGGTTTTCAGGATCATCTGCGGGATGGGAAGATAGACGGCGGTGAGTTGCAGGGCGATGGTCAGTCCCAGCGCGGCCCAGATGGCGCGGTTGCTGAACAATCCCTGCTTCAGCGCGGAACCAGTCTCGAATCGGCTGTTGAATACATGGAAGAGTTGCGCCAGTCCTAGGGTCAGGAAAGCGACGGTGGTTGCATGGCGCAAATCGCCCGAAGTGTTGAGCGTCCAGACAAAGGCGGCGAGGGTGGCCGCGGCCAGCAGGACTCCCTGAAGGATCACACTGCGAATAAACCAAGCCGGCGGACGTTGGGCGCGCGCCTCGGCTGGCGGTGGGCGGCGCATGATGCCTCGCTCGGCAGGCTCGCCCGCAAGCGCGAGGGCTGGAAAGACATCCGTGATCAGGTTGAGCCATAGAATTTGCAGGGGCAGGAGCGGCATGGGCAGGCCCGCAATGATCGCCACGAACATGGTGAGGATCTCGCTCAGGTTGCACGAGAAAAGGTAGTGGACGAATTTCTTCACGTTGGCGAAGACGGTCCTGCCCTCCTCCACCGCCGCGACGATGGTGGCGAAGTTGTCGTCAGCCAGCACCATGTCGGCGGCTTCGCGCGCCACGTCGGTGCCCATCTTGCCCATCGCCACACCGATGTCTGCCGTTTTGAGCGCGGGAGCGTCGTTCACGCCGTCGCCCGTCATGGCAACGATTTGTCCATCGGACTGCAAGGCATTCACGATGCGAAGTTTATGCTCCGGCGACACGCGCGCGTACACAGACGTATCATTTACGATGGCGCGCAGTTGCGCGTCGTCTGCCGCGTCCAACGCCTGGCCGTCCATCACCTGTTGCTGTTCGTCCGTTCTGGCTATGCCGATCTCACGCGCGATGGCTTGCGCGGTGGCTTTCTGGTCGCCGGTGATCATGACGACGCGCACACCCGCCTGCTGGCAAAGGCGAATGGCTTCCTTCGCTTCCGGCCGGGGCGGGTCTATCATCCCGACCATGCCCAATAGCGTGAGATGATCGAACGGGGCTTCGTCCTCGCTTTGCGTTCGCTTGTAGGCCAGAGCCAACACGCGCAGCGCCCGCCCGGCCATGTCGGCGTTGATCTGCCACAATCGTTCTAAATCCGCATCGGTCAGTTTCGCCACAACATCTCCGCGTTGCTCATAAGTGCAGGCAGGCAGGATGGACTCCGGTGCGCCTTTCGCAAAAACGATGAACCCGCTCCCGTCTGGCGCGGGGCTTTGATGGATAGTCGCCATGCGGCGCTCGCGGGCATCGAAAGGGATTTCCTTCACGGTGGGATGAGCCTCCCGCTCGGCTTCCGCCTCCAGTCCCGCCTTCGCCGCGGCGACCACCAGCGCGCCCTCGGTTGGGTCGCCCACGATACTCCATTGATCCGCTTCCTGTCGCAGCACGGCGTTGTTGCACAGCAGGCCGGCGCGTAATATCTGCATGAGATGTGAATCCGCCTGCGCCGTGATTGGTTCACCCGACTCACCGAACTCTCCTTTCGGTCCGTAGCCTACGCCGCTAATCTGGATGGTACGCTCACTCAACCGCAGTTCGCGCACAGTCATCTGGTTCTGGGTGAGCGTGCCGGTCTTGTCGGTGCAGATGACATTGGTGGAGCCAAGCGTCTCCACTGCCGCCAGCCGCCGGACGATGGCGCGGCGTCCCGCCATGCGGCGCATTCCGAGCGCCAACGCAATGGTCGCGACGGCGGCCAACCCTTCCGGCACGGCCGCGATGGCCAGCGCCAGGCTGGTCTCCAGCATGGACAGGAACGACTCACCCCGCCACAACCCGACTGCCACCATTACGACGGCAATCAACACGGCCACCAATGCCAGGTAGCGACCCAGCCGATCCAGTCGTTGTTGCAGGGGCGTCTGCTCTTCTTCCACCCCTGCAAGAAGGGTTGAAATTTTTCCAATCTCAGTAGCCCCGCCCGTGGCGGTGACGATGGCCTGCCCGCGCCCCTGCGTTACGGCGGTGCCGGTGTAAATCATTGTCGTTCGGTCGGCCAGAGGCGCATCAGCCGCAAGCGCGGCCTGGCTGTCTTTATCCACCGGCAGGGACTCGCCCGTGAGGGCCGCCTCGTCCAGGCGCAGGCTCCAGGCTTCAGTCAGGCGGGCGTCGGCAGGGATGCGGTCGCCCGCCTCGAAGGCGATGATGTCGCCGGGAACCAATTCAGCGGCGGGCGTCTCGCGGCTCGCGCCGTCCCGCACCACTTTTGCCAGCGGCACGGTCAGCGCCTTGAGCGCCTGCACCGAGCGTTCGGCGCGGTATTCGTTGATGAATCCAAGCAAAGCGTTCAGGAGGAGGACGACCAAAATCGAGATGGCCTCCAGTTCGTCGCCGAGGACGAAGGCGATGGCCGCCGCCGCGACAAGCAGGATCGTCATCACGCTCTTGAACTGGTCGAAGAAGATGCGCCAGGGCGAGGTGGGGGCCGGCTCCGGGAGTTTATTGGGGCCATAATGTGCGAGACGCGACTGAGTCTCGGCGTCCATCAGGCCATTCTCAATGTCGGTGTTCAACTCAACCGCCGTTTGAACTGGGGTTTCACTACCGGACACTTTCTGGTTCAAGGGCAAATGAACTTGGGATAGGCCGATCATGGTTGAGAAAATAATCCAACAGCCGCAGGCCCAGTTGGAACAGGCTCAAGTCACAGCGGGAGCGCCGATGCATCACCAGCACCCAGTCGTCTTGCCGCGCGACCGTGCCCAAGTAAATGACCCACAAGTAGGCCAAACACGCGGCCACCATCATCCGTTCTACGCGTTGGGGGTCGCTCAAATGGCTCCGATCCAGTTGAAACCCCCGGCTTTTCTGGTCAGAAAAGAAGGTTTCGATGTGCAGCCGTTTGCGATACCAGTCACAGGCGCGTTGGACGCTGGTCATATTGCTCACCAGGTAAATCGGCTCTTTATAGCGCGCACCCCACCAAGCGATCACCATCACCGGGCCATAGGCCGCCTTGGTGAACAAAACACCTTTGCGGAAGAGACGTTGCCCGCGCGTCACCTCCAAGTCAGCCAAACTCGACCACTTCTCGTCAACCTCAATCTGGATGTTCTTGGCCGTGCGGCAGGCGTATTCCCATTCATAACCCGCCAATTCCGCTTGCAATTCCGGGCTATCGAATTCCCCATCGCCCAGAAAGACCACCGTCGCCGTCGGCGGCACCAGCGCCTTCACTTCGCGCAGCAAGGTCAGATGGGTCTCCGTCGGAAAATGCCCCTTCTCCCCTTCAATCACCAGCCAGCCAATCGGAATCGCCCGGTGGGCATACAGGACGCTGACCATCAAGGTGACGCAGTCGCGGGCGACTGCACTCCCATCCATGACCAACACCAACGGCCGCGCCGCGGCCAGCCGCTCCAGCAAGGGTTGCACAAAAGGCAGGAAATACAGGCCAAACGTGATGCGTTCGTTCTGGACCCAGCGGCTCAGTTGTTTCACCCGACTCTCTGGGTGAACCTCGCCCGGCGCTTTGCTGGCAATTTTCGGCAGTTGGCAACTCTTGCTCAAAATGATCCCGCTAATCATAAAGGCCAGGGTTTCCAGGTGGCGGACCAGATTGCCTTGCGGTTTCTCGGGGTACAGTTGCTTCAATTTTGTTTTTATGGCACGATGGACGCGGCGGCTGTCACTCATGGCGATGCTCCTCTTCTGTGGTAGGAAGGTGAGCATAACACGGGTGTCAGCCGTCATTCAAAAACTGTCCGGTAGTGAA
>Ga0247727_10019168_pt1 | contig 10638 bp, 8 predicted proteins | sample WisWelCaveWW1625_FD_202498 | JGI IMG/M metagenome (GOLD analysis project Ga0247727, IMG submission 202498) | Biofilm microbial communities from Wishing Well Cave, Virginia, United States - WW16-25 | ecosystem: Environmental > Aquatic > Deep subsurface > Groundwater > Cave microbial mat | place...
CAAGACGATGTTGCTCAACGCCTGCCGGAGAAATCCAGTAAACGCTCGTCATGCCGCATCCGTCCTGGCGCTCTTCGTGGTGTTCGATACTTGTTGCCGAGTGGCCGTCACTGCTGATCGCCGGCGGTTCAAAAGGCCTCGCCGTTTCATCGTTGCCGGGCAGAGCCGGCTCGGTTTTATCAACTAAAAATTTTTTCATCAGAGAATCTCAATTGGTGCCTTCTTCGTCATTGCCGATAGTATTATTGTCAAATGGAAATTCATTTGAACCGCCCGGTCGGCTGACTGGCTGCGCCCGCAGGGGTTACGACGCCATCTCCGCCAACCCTTCTTCAATCGACACTTTGCCAACATAGCCCAATTCGCGACGGGCTTTGGCATCGTTGACGGTGACTTCTTCGCCGATGAGACAAACCGCGGTTCTGGTAATTGGCGGGCGGCTGTTGAGATGGAGTCCGCGCCAAATAGTTTCAGAAATGCGCGCGAACATTCGCGCCAGCCCAAGCGGGACGCTGCGATTGCCGGGATTGATATTCTGCGTTTTCAAAAGTGCGGTGATAAAATTGCGAAATTCAATCGGTTTGCCATCGGTGAGAAAATAAATTTCACCGCCGCGACCGCGCTCGGCGGCGAGCAATGTGCCTTCGCAAACATTTCTCACGTGGCAGGTTGAAGTGAGATAACGGCCGCCGCCAATCCACATGAATTGACCTTTTTGCACGGCTTGTATAATTTGAGGCAAAAGCGAGGTGTCATCTTTTCCCCAAATAAAACGCGGGCGCACGATCACCGTCGTGAGCTCGGGAGAATTTGCAGCAAGCACGCGTTCTTCGGCGAGGCCTTTGGTGAGCGGATAAAGTCCGAGGGGATTTTTTGCGCGCGGCCAGGTTTCGTCCGCGTTGCGAATCGGCGGGCCTCCGGCGAGCACGGCTTCGGTGCTCACATGCACGAATTTTCGCACGCCGCTTGCTCGCGCGGCTTGCAACACATTTTCTGTTCCAATAACATTCGTGCGATAAAAATCATCATATCTGCCCCAGTCTTCCACTTTCGCCGCAGAATGAAAAACGACATCGCAACCGGCCATGCCGTTGCGAAGCGCATCGGTATTATCCAGATCGCCATGAACGGATTCAGCGCCAAATTGTTGCACGGTTTTGATCGCAGCGTCAGTTCGAGCTAAAGCTCGAACCACATCGACGCGCGCTTTTAACAGCGCAATTAAATTTCGCCCAACAAAACCGGAGCCGCCGGTAACGAATGCACGCATCATAATATTGAGTTTTACACAAATACGTGATCTCCGGTCGTCATGTCATTCCGCAGGAATCTTTTACAATTCAAGATCATACTTGAGAAGGAAAAGAATTCTTACAGAATGACATTTTCCTTAATTTGTATGTAAATGTCCGGGTCAAGCGTGACTCGCCTTCGACGTTGAGCTCTGACCTCGAACTCAACTTCGTGCGTCTGCTCCCAGTAGTCAACCAGGCTGTGAGTATCCCAAAATTCGCCGATTTCTTTTAAGGTTCGCGCTTTTGAGATACTCGTAACTTTTGCGTCTTCACTTTCGGTCATCGAGTTTTCACTATGTTTGTCATATCAAGCCTGCGCCAGTTTTTCAGTCAACCAAACATTGATCAAAGTCTCTGTTGAAACACCTTGTTGGCGCGCGACGCCAGTTAGTTTTTTGCCAGTTGTGGTTCTAAGGCGGTTAAAAATACACGCCTTTTGATATCAACTTCAAAATGAGCTTCACGCGTTAAATCCCAGTAATCGCCCAAATCATGGTTGTCCAAAAATTCTGCGGCCTCTTCGATGCTTTTGAAGTGTTTGGGGATCGAATCACGATTTTTTTTTGTTTGGCATTTAATCTATTCTCAATTTACTCGTGTTTGCGCTGATGCTCCTTCAGGTTTGGTTAATTTAATCATCCCATCAATCGATAGGTCTTCATCGATTTCGGGCCAATGCAAGCCGTATCCTGCAGGGGACAAGACAAAATTCATTTTTGTCTGCTCGCTTTTAGCAGCCAACTTAGGTGACTGCTCTTGTAGATCAATGCGATGATCTTCCCCGTCGACGGTCATCAAAAGAAAATTTTCTTCAAACCGGATATTGGAGACTTCATGATATTTTTTCATTTCTTCTTCTCCTGAAATGTATCTTCAAAAGATAAAAATTCAAAGTTACTTTGCAAATAATAAGTTCATCAATTGTAATGCCTCAGTCATTAGTGGGCAACTAACCTGTCATGCTGGAAGCATCCTGTTACAATCAAGCACGGTGCTAGATTGAAACAAGATTCCTCCGGAATGACATCTCTCCACCTACAACTGAGCGATTACCATCAATTCAATTCACCGGCACCGGCGGCGGGCCATCAGGAATGTATGGTTTATAAACATGCCCTTTCGTTTTTTCTTTGAATTCGGCTTGAATCGCCTCGCGCGTTTTGGCGTCTTCAAACAAATCCACCATTGTTGCCGCGAAAACTTTGGCGGCTTGCATCATCCCTTTGTGGCCAATCGACATGCCGCCGCAAGCGACGACGGGCCACGCATGCCACGGCGCGCCTTCGGCTGCGGTGGTGACGGACACGTGCAACGTCGGCACAAGCCAACTCACATCCGCCACATCCGTCGAACCGCCGGGCGGATCAGGCTTCGGTTCTTCGAGCGGTTGAATCGCGCCGTTGAGGCCTTTCTCTTCGACGCCGGTGGCGCGTTGAATAGCGCGGGCGAAAATTTGTTCTTCTTCGGTGTATTTGATCGGACCGAGCCACGTGAGATTCGTCTGCAACAATTTCGCGCCATTCATATTCACGAGCATTTCGTAATCGCCGGTTTGAATCGTAAATTTCGATTCGATGCCGGCCATCATCGCCGCGCCTTTGGCAATCTCGCGAACGCGCGCCAAAACTTCTTCGACGCCGCTGCGTTTCGAGTCGCGCACCCAGCACCAGATTTTAGCATATTCGGGAATCACGTTTGGAACATCGCCGCCTTTTTGAATCGTGTAATGAATACGCACCGTCGGCTTCACGTGCTCGCGCAGCATGTTGAGGCCGTGCGTGAAAAGCTCGAGGCCATCCACGGCGCTACGGCCATTCCACGGATCGAATGCCGCATGCGCAGCTTTGCCGTGAAACTCGACGATGAAATCAACCAGCGCTTGCGAGCTTTGCACATCCGCGCGCGTTTTGTCTTCGGGATGCCACGCGAGACAGACGTCGAGATCGTTGAAAAGCCCATCGCGCGCCATATAAATTTTGCCGCCGACGGATTCTTCCGCCGGTGTGCCGTAAAATCGAATCGTGCCTTTGAGTTTTCCGGCAGCAATTAACTCTTTAATGGCAATCGCTGCACCGAGGCTTCCCGCGCCGAAGAGATTGTGGCCACAACCGTGGCCAGCAGCACCCGCTTCATAAGCTTCTTTTACCGGCGAAGCTTTTTGCGATATGCCAGGCAACGCATCAAACTCGCCGAGAATGCCGATGAGCGGTTTGCCTTCGCCGAATGTCGCAACGAACGCCGTGGGCATGCCCGCCACGCCGCGTTCAACTTTGAAGCCTTGTTGCTCGGCATAATCGGCGAGGAGTTTCGATGATCTGTTTTCTTTTAGCGCCGTTTCAGCGAATGCCCAGATTTGGTCGCTGAGGTTAATGAGCGCGGGTTGGTATTTTTCGATGGCAGCGACGGCGGCGGATTTTTTCTTGAGGTCACCGGCTGCCGAGGGTAAAAAAGATAAAAGGATAAAAATGAAAAATAGACGGGTAGGGTGATAATAACGTCGTTTCATGAACTCCTCCGCTCCGAATTGGTGAAAAACTATTTTACTTCAGTGCGGAGTCATGGTAGAAAATTTTACATTAAAAGTCAATTGAAAAAATTTCAAACAGCGGCGATAAACGATTATTTCTCTCGCGTGATTACGCGGCACTGCGTCTCAAAAACCTCTGCGGCGGTTTTCCGTGACGTGCAATTTTAAGCCCCCGTGTTTGCTTGGCCACTGCAGCTAATTCATCTGAGAAAAATTTTCACCTAAACAGTCGAATTAAAGTCGGCAATGTTATCGTTCCATCCAAAAAATCACGGATAGCTCGATGTTTCGTCTCAAAATTGGGGAGAGCCGGCTTCGCCTCGGCGGAGGCCTCGATGACTTCAATGATCTTCTGGTACAAGCCGCCGTCGATTTGTTGGTCGCGATAAAGCTTCAGAAATTTTTCTTTCTGCTGTTCAACGGCATTTTGCAACGCCAGCGCGTAGTTGCGCGAAATCGGAATGGCGTCCGTTAGATTGCCGCTGAATGTCGGCTGTTGCACGTAACCGCGGAATTGCGCGTCCATTTTCACGGTGCTGCTCACATAATCCCAGGTTTCTCCGACGAACACGATGCCGTCTTTATTTCTATCCGCTTGGCCTTTGAGCGCTTCCAGCAGGCGGTAGGTGAAAAGGCCGTGCTGCAGTTGGGCGTCTTCAATCGACTGTTGTTTTCCGTCCGAAGCCGTGATCGTAATGCGGCCCTTGCCTTTGAATTGCTTGAACGGATCATCAACTACCGGCGCGCGGCTGGCAATGGTGCGGTTGATCGTTGCGGCGCTGTAACAACAATCCAAAAACGTCAGCACGCGATCCGACTGCACGCGCGAAAGCATATCCGCAATCTGATCGTTGCTCAACGAGGTTGAATACAGATCGTTAGGATCGGCGTCATAAGTCAGCCAATAGGTTTGCTCGCCTTCAGGCGCGCCGTGCCCGGCAAAAAAAATGATCACCGTCGCATCCTTCGGCGTGACTCGCGGCAGCCAATTTCCAATGGCGGATTTGATGTTTTTGACCGTGGCTTCCTTGTCGAGCAGCAATTTCACATTCCCCGGTTTGAAACCGCCATAACGAGGATCGGTCAAAAGCCCGTAAATCGCTTGAGCATCGTTGACCGTATATTTTAAATCTTGAATGGTCGGTTCGGCATAATCTGCAATGCCAATGATGACGGCGTACGTTTGATTCTGACGAATGGGCCGGAGTTCATCCCAGATCATCGGATCAGGAGGGGGTGGCAGCGCGAGATTCACCGCCGGCGGCGTAAAACCTAGCGCTAACTCACGACTTGCCACTTCGCCGGCGCTATTGATGACCTCGAGACGAAGGCGGTTCTCACCAGGTTGCAACGGTACCTTGTAGGAAAAAATGGTGGTATCGGGAATGTTTAGTTTTTCGCCGGTGCCGACAATTCTCAAGCCGCGTTGCTGGCCCATGGACGCGCCATTGATCCGAAAATCCGTCAGCTTCAAACTGTGAATAATGACGCCATCGATCTGGGCTTGCACAGAAGTTAATGCGGCCTCATTTTGCGGCGAGGTGACAATGAGCTGCATGGTGGCCTGATTTCGAATGTCGACATAAAGCAGTTTTTCTGCAGGGCTAAAACCCAAGCCTTCTTCCACGGCGAGGCGCAACACGAATTTTTGGCTCGGCGTCGTTTTTTTGGTGATGAGCTTGATCGGCTGCACGCGTTTTTGTCCGCCGGCAGCAATCTCGCCCACGAACAACTCATTCGGCAAGTCGACGCCTTTCAGAGGAACTTGCGGCGTTAACTTGACTTTGACGCCGCGCGCCGGCCGGCCGCCGCCGTTTTTAATATTGATGGTAAGCAACCCGATTTCCCCGGCGTCAAGAGTTTTGTCATCGGTCTCATCCGCAAAGATCGCCTCAAAACTCAACGCCGGCGGTTTGGAAAACGAAAAGCGCTTGCTCCGCACTGTCACCACTTGCGACGTGGTACAGGCGGTGAAGAGGAAACAACCGAGCAGAACAATAAGCGTTTTTTTCATATTACGGCCTCTCAGGCGGCGCCGGCAATTCCGTTGGCGGCAGTGGAGTATCCGGCGGGAAGATTTTATCCTTGAAAGCATAAACGGCACCGCCAGCCGCTGCGGTCGTGAGTGTAAAATAGAGCCAGCCCTTGCTTCCACCGGCCTTTTTCACGGCGAGGATAAAATAATAATCATCGCCCTGGAAACCTTTAGGCGCATCGAGCTTGTACGACCAGCGAATCTCGCGGCCCTTTCCGGCGAACTTGCCTTCGCCGGCGTCGCCGCTCACGGTTTTTGGAATGAATTGAAAGCCGCGGTCACTCTCGCGCTGCATCACCAAACGCACTTCATATTTTTTGTCATTCGGCGCGATCAAGTCATAAGTGATAACAACGGCATCACCGTCGCTGGTTGGGTTGATCTTCTCCAAGCGAATTTCTTGCTCGCGCTTGCCTCCGCCAAAAACCGGCGCGTCGATGAGCAAGAAAAGCAGCGGCAGCGGTAGCGCCAACGCCGAAATAATGCGGTGGCGATAGCGAAAAAGTTTGATCATGTTGATGCTCACGTTATTTCCGTTCAGGTCAACTGGCCTCTCCGTAATTCGTAAAACTTAAAACGTAAATCTCACGCATTACGTTTTACGCATTTGGCCTCATCTCGTTAAAATCATTTTTCTAGTCTGCACAATTTTTCCATTATTGCGCAGGCGATAAAAATAAATACCTGCCGCCGCCGGCTGGCCGAGTTGATCCGTCCCGTCCCACAACCTGGTATAAACCGCCGGCGCCAAGACCCCCTCCGCTAAAATCTTAACCCGTTGTCCAAGCAGCGAAATCACTTCTAAGCTAACGTGCGATTCTTGCGGCAGCTTGAAAGTGATGGACGTTGCCGTGCCCCGCTCGAGCGGGGAAAACGGATTCGGAAAATTTTGCGCCAGCTCCAATTGCGTTGGCACGTGGGTGGAAGCTTCTTGTTGCACGAACGCGTTTTTGCCCACCACGAGCTTAAACGGCATTTTCGCCGCGACGGTTTGATAAGTGTAGTCGCTCTGCGCTCGCAGATTGATGGGAACCGTATTGTGCAAATTGATCAACCAGGCCTCATCCTCCGCCGGAATCTTTTCGATGCCCTTGAATTGTATTTTGCCTGGCGACAAACGCGGATTGGAAACTTCAAACGCCCACACCTGGCCTTCGCCAAGGCGCGGACGAAAATCGGCGCTGAAGCGGCTGTATTGGCTATCCCACTCCGGTCGCGCAAAATAGAGAAAACCCTGATCCAAAAACAACGGCGGCTTGCGGCTGTCCAGGGCGTCCCTATCAACCTGAGCTTGCGGCGAAATGCCGAGATAATTTTCCGCATCGCGGTTGAGGTCCGAATTAAAAACAAGCTGCACTTTCCAATCGACCGCCGGCATTTCTACGGTCCGATGATTGGCGCCGGTTCCATCAAAGGGATAGGGAATTTTTAACGATGTTCGCGACGAAGTCTCATTAAAAAAGTAGTAACCGTTGCAAGGCTCCAAGGTGCTGCTTGAAGTGTATCGGCGATTGTACGCCTTTAACTCTGCATTTTGGGGCAAGTTATTTTCCGCAATTGAAATCACGGCAGCCCACTGGACGGCTTTATTAAATGGATTGGCGATGATGTTCCAGCCGCGATGAAGCGCAATAGAGTATGTCGCATCCGTGTCAAGCGCTGGCATGACGAGGCTACGCGCAAAATTGAGAGGGTCTTTCTTCACCAGCCAATATCCTTCTCCCGATTCCAATCTGCCACCGGAGGAAAGCTCTCGCAAATAATCAACATCATCACCGTTATCGCGGTAAACTCGCCAATCGATTTTTTGAGAGCCTGAAGAAACGACCTCGCCAACCGTCACGAAGCTTACCCCCGGAACGCTAAAGAGTTGGTAGTCCGTCGTAGCCGGGTTCTGTGAAAAGGACAACGTTCGCCCAGCCAATTCCGATGCCGGTAACGTGCCATCCACAATCGAGAACGTTTCACTTATTCCAAAAATCTCGCTATTCAAAACCGACTCGACGCGCAGCCGGCAAATGGCATAGGTGTCAAGCTAAGCCGGGCTGAATTTTTGCCAGCAAAGCCAACGGGTATGTTCTTTTGTTGCTTTTGCCTTTGAGGCATTGTCGCATGATAAACGTCGTGGCGTTCTGTAAAATTGGGGCAACGCTTTTGGGGTGTTGAACGATGGCGGCCAGCCACTGCAAGGCCACGATCTTGAGATATTTGGCCGCTTGAAAACAACTGACTTCACGTTGCGAGGTGAACCAAACATAATTTTGAATCGCACCACAGAGTTTCGTGGTGATTAAAATAAAAAGCAATTTCGCATAGATCATACATTTGATGCGCTCGGGCCGTTTGCCGGTCACCTTCGCCAACGCGAAGTTACTTTTCCAGTTTTTAAAAATCAATTCGATTTGCCAGCGAATCCGATACAACGAACGTATTTGCTCGCGAGGAATATGCGTCGCGGGCGCGTTGGTGATGTAGAGGCCGAAGCCGGCTAAAATCTTGATCCGTTTTCGCGTGGTGTAACCTTTTTTGCGGTTGTTCTGATTGATCTTTCTCAAGCGCTGGGCTTTGACGTGGTCGGGCACTTTTTCAATGACCAAACGGGTTTGTAGAATCAGCGCGCCTTTTTTTAAATACACCTCGACTTCGGTTTGACCGAGCGACATATTTTTGACGAAGCGCACCAAATCAAATTCTTCGAGTCCGTGTGGCGTTTGATGATAGAGTCTCACATCCGACCGCAGTCGGCTTAAATAAAAAGCTCCTTTTTGATCAATATCGGCAAAGGCTTCGATATTAAAAAATCCCAGATCGCTGATTTCCAAGTCACCGGCGTCGAGCTGTTGGAGATAATCCTCTTGATGCGCCTGATCGTGCGCGACTCCGTCTCGCAGGCGATAGAAAAAGTGGTGCGATTTGAGATCATAGCCGAACAAGATTTTTACCGCGGCCTCGGAACCACCGCCGCCGGAGCCGCGAAAATAGCTGGCCAAGGCGTCGGGAAGTTGGAACGAGGTGCCGTCATAAATCAAAATGCGTTTAAAGCGTGGACACAGCGCCGCCGCGGCTTGCGATAAACGCTCGGGCAGTTCTAAGGTAATGGCGAACGACAGCATCTTTTCAAAGAACGCGACCGCCTCTTCATTGATGCGCTCATGCAGCCCTTGGCGCGTGAGGTCGAGTTGTGGAACAACTAAATTCAACAAACCGACCAACTCATTCAAACTCGGTGTTCCATAAATGCTCATCCCGAAGGTGAACACCGACAAAAAAAGATGGCCGGTTAATTTCGATTCGCGTTCGACGAAGCCGCTTTCACGCGCGAGTTCTTCCGTGCGACGTTCATTAAAAAAGTGGCTGAGTTTTTGAGTGAACTGCGCGATCTCCGTTTGGAGCTCAAGCGCGTTCGGACGTTTGGTAGCATGGACTTTTCCCATGCTATTTTAATCTAGAAAAATTTTTGAAAAAATCTAGACTGAACGTTTGTCCTCTAGTTTGATTGGTTTCTTAGCTTGACACCTATGCCGGCAAATGGATGAGATATTTTCTGCCAATGGCGTCCAAGAGTAGGAGTTGGTGTCGATATCATTGGCAATGGGTGTTTGATAGTTAATACCGTCATCGGTCGAAAGCTTGAGGTTAACGCCTCCCGCAAGGCCAGGAGAATCCCATTGAATCGCGTAGGTGTATCCTGCGGCCCAAGCCCGCGTGGGTTTGTTAACCGTGATCGAAGCGTTAATCGTCCTAAAGGCTCGAATTTCGGAATAAAGACTGGTTGCTCCCGCGGCGCTCTTGGCACGCACTCGCCAGTAGTATGCTTTATTGTTCGCCAAAAGAATTGAAAGTGAAGCATTCGTTAGGTTAGAGCTATCAACAACGATCACGGCAAAATCAAACGCCGTCGCTACTTGCACTTGATAAGTCTCTGCGCCGGATACGGTGCTCCAACTCAACGTAATCGGTGAAGGCTGATCAGCAGCGTCATCCTCGGGTAAAACAAGCTGCGGCGCGGCGAGCGCCGGCGGGGCAGTGACAAAATTTCTGGTTTCCGAGTATTTACTTCTCACACTCGCATTCTTTGCCCACACGCGCCAATAGTAGGTCGTGTTATCGAGTAAAGGCCCAACCTGTTTCGAAGTACTCGTGAGCGTGGAATCATTGACGAAGGGGCTGCTAAAATTGGAGCTTGTCGATACCTGCAGCCCATATACCGTTGCACCGGACACCGGATTCCAACTCAACATGAGCGTCGTTGATTGATCGGTGGCGCCGTCGCTGGGAGAGGAAGGTGTTGGCGCAGCGAGACCTTGGCCTATGGTCGTAAAGCTTCTTGTCGTTGCATATGCGCTTGTCCCATCCGTGGCGTCTTTCGCCCGTACGCGCCAATAATAAGGCGTGTTATTAGCCAATGGTCCCACTGGTTTCGATATAACCGTGAGCAATGAATCATTGACCTCAGGGTTGGTGAAGGCAGAGTTTTTCGCCACCTGCACATGATATATTGCCGCCCCGGTTACTGCGTTCCAACTCAATGTGAGCGTGGTGGGCTGATTGGTAACGCCGTCAACAGGAGAGACAAGTGCCGGCGCTGCAAGAATGGTCATAAAATTCCCGCTTGAGGAATAAGGACTTCTGCCACCAACATTTTTCGCCCAAACTCGCCAATAGTGTGTCGTATTATTTGCCAAAGCCCCAATCTGTTTCGAGGTACCCGTGCTCGTGGAATCATTAACGACAAAGTTTGTAAAAGTGGAACTTGTCGATACCTGCAGCCCATACGTCGT
>Ga0247727_10019169_pt1 | contig 10637 bp, 9 predicted proteins | sample WisWelCaveWW1625_FD_202498 | JGI IMG/M metagenome (GOLD analysis project Ga0247727, IMG submission 202498) | Biofilm microbial communities from Wishing Well Cave, Virginia, United States - WW16-25 | ecosystem: Environmental > Aquatic > Deep subsurface > Groundwater > Cave microbial mat | place...
CAAGCCGAAGTGGCGGAATTGGCAGACGCGCCACGTTCAGGGCGTGGTGGTCGAAAGGCCGTCTGGGTTCAACTCCCAGCTTCGGCACCAGCATAAAGAGTCCCGGTTCAACCGGGATTTTTTATTGACCGCCCAGCATTGGCTATTGGCGTCGCCCATAGTCTGAGGTATTATTCCGGCCATGAGCACGCCGGCCTCGACCAACGAGGATGATCGCAAACCACGCCGTCCCCCGCTGACGCTTATGCAATTGGTCGCGCTGGTGGGAATCCTGGCCGCCGTGCTGGTGGTGTTGGATTTTAACCAACGGCTGGTGACCGCCCAACGCCTGCACGACGCTCGCAACCAGGCCGCGGCGGATGTGGCCGTTTTGGAAACGGAACAAGCCAGTTTGCAAACCCAGGTGGCCTATGCCACCACCGATGCGTCGGTGATCGAATGGGCCCACGAACAGGGCAAGTCGGTGCAACCGGGCGAGGTATTGGTGGTGCCGATTTTGCCGACTCCGCCGCCCACCCCAGCGTTGGATGTGGCCACCACCGCCACTGCCCTCCCTAATTGGCAATTGTGGTGGAATTTGTTTTTTGATTCAGCGCCCAACACCCCCTAGGCCACGCGCCTTCACACCCCCAGGGTGACCGTTAAAGTTTTGCGGCGTCAACCGCTTCGCGTAAACATATTCGCCAGCGCCAGAGTGAGCTATCCGTTTATCGGTTGTGCGGAACAATCCGTTGACACCAGACTCAAAAGCAAATCTTAACATCTCTGGACTTACGCAACGAAAGTCTTAACCACTAAGACACGAAGACACAAAGTTCTTTTCGCATAACATTCTTCGTGTCTTTGTGTCGCCTGCCCCTGCATAGGGGGTTGTGGTGAATTTTCTTGGCCTTTCGTGAACGCCTGCGTAAGTCCTGATCGATAGTGCGTGTCCGAAAAGTGGTTTTAGAAACCCGGTTTCCGCCAAAGACGAGAAACCGGGTTTCTGAGCAGGATTTTCGGACATGAAATAAACGGGCCCCTATCGGTGAAGTGTCTGTAGGTGGCGATACTTTTCCAACTCAAACCCTGCCATCAGCAGACTTAGGCGCAGGCCGTGCAAGCCATCGCGCCAGCCTTGCAGGGTGATGAAGCGCCACCAAAATTGGCGCAAAGGTTGAAGGATGAAGTTGTGAGGTTTCGCCCGCACGCCCTCGGCCGCCAGCCGCTCGGCGTCGTAGGCGGCATAATACTTTTGCTTGGCCACAAACTCATGCACGCTGGCGTAGTTGAGATGCACCAGCGGGTTTTGCAAGTGACCCGCCTCGCCATCAAGCACCACGATTTCGTGCACCGGGCGCTCATAGCGGGCGTGAGCGCGGCGCAGAAGGCGTAATTGATAATCGGGATACCAGCCCGCATACAGGGTGAGTTTGCCAAAGAGATAATTGTGGCGCGGAATCCACCAACCGGCTTGTGACTGATCCAGCGCCAGCCGAATCTCGGCGGCGAGCGCGGGCGGCACGCGTTCGTCGGCGTCCACAAACAACACCCACTCGGTTTGGGCCGCGGCCAGCGCCGCGTTGCGTTGCCCGGCATAGTTGTCAAACTCACGGCGCACCACACTAGCCCCCGCCGCTGTCGCAATCTCCACCGTGCGGTCGGCGCTGAACGAGTCGAACACCAGCACTGTGTCGGCCCACGTCAGCGACGCCAGACAATCGGGCAGGTGGTGTTCTTCGTTGTGGGCGAGGACGAGGGCGGTGAGCATAATTACCAATTACGAATTACCATTGGGTGTGTTACCGGAGTGTAATTGGTAATTCGTAATTGGGCGGCGACCTTGCCAGATATGGATAATTTCATGCCAGGCCTGATTAATTTCGGCGCGCTCGTCGGGGGGGAGTTCGCCGCGCTGACTGCGCTGATGGTTGGCGCGGATACGGCCGCGCATGGCGGCCAACACCAATTGCGCGACGAGGGCGTTGAGCGGAAAATTGTGATAGCGCTGATACAACCGGCGGCGGCTGGCCCACAACTGAATGAGCGATTGGGCCGCGACTTGGGTGGTGCTTTGCCCGCCCGCGTGCGTCACCACCGCGCCCGGCGCCAGCCAACGTTCCCAGCCCGCGCGCGCCAGCCGCCAGTGCCAGTCAATCTCTTCACAATACATGTGAAAGGTTTCGTCAAACATTCCGCACGCTTCGATGGCGGTGCGCCGCACGGCAAAGGCCGCGCCGAGGGTGTGATCTACCTGAAACGGTGTGCCCGCCGCGTACCACGCTTCAGGATAGCGGCCATTGAACGGCGAGTTGATGAGACGTTGAAATCGCCCTGGGGGCGGAGGAAACAAATCGAAGGCCGCTTGCCGCAAGCCGGGGAAGCGGAAGCCCGCATGTTGCAATGTGCCATCCAGGTTTAACAATTTGGGCGCGACCACGCCCGCCTGGGGATGCTCATGCAAAAACGTCACCAGCGTCCGCAATGCGCCCGCCTGAATCACCGTGTCGGGATTAAGCACCAGCAGGGCGAAGGGTTCGTAGGTTTCGATGAGGGCGCGCAGGCCGAGGTTGTTGCCCGCGCCCATGCCCCGATTGTCCGATTCGATGACGCGCGTATGCGGAAACTGCGCCCGGAGCATCGCCACCGAACCATCGCTGGAGCCATTGTCCACCACACACACCGCGGCCCGCAAGCGGCTCTGCGCCAAATCGGTATAGACCGAGTCGAGGCAAGCGACCAGCAGGTCGCGGACGTTCCAGTTGACGATGACGATGCCGAGGTCCATGGAAGAGGTACATAGGTACACAGGTAAACAAGGAAAGTGTGTATCGGTCTACTTGTCTACTTATACTTGTCTCCCTCAGATGGCCCGTTCCCGCATCGCCGAACTTAGATAGTCCATCAGGATAACGACGATGGCGATGGCCAACATTTGGGTGGCGGCGTCGCGGTAGTTCAATAGATTTACGTTTTGCTGAAGCAGGAAGCCAATGCCGCCCCCGCCCGCGAAACCGATGATGGTGGACATGCGGACGTTGATGTCCCAGCGATACATGGTGTAAGAGATAAAGGGCGGGATGATTTGCGGAATGACGGCGTAGATGATGGTTTGCAGACGCGTCGCGCCGGTGGCCTTAATCGCTTCCAGTGGCCCGGCCATGATGCTCTCGATTTGCTCGGAGTAGAGTTTGATGAGCGAGGCGATGGTGTGCAGGGCCAGCGCCAACACCCCGGCAAATGGCCCAATGCCCACCCACACCGCAAACACAATCACCATCACCAATGACTCAATCGCGCGCAGGACATTGGTGGTGGTGCGGGTGAGGTTGTAGACGACCTCGCCTACGGGCAGGGAAGCCCGAGCCGGGAGGCGCGCGGCCAACAAGCCGCCCAGCGCCGCGCCAATGGCGGCGGGCCAGCCCAGCGTTAGGGTGGGCGTGTCAAATTGATAAATCCATTCAATGGTTGCGCCAATGGCGGCGAACAGTGCCGCGCCGGCCACCGCCCCCAAGAGCACATTGAGAATTTTTGTGGTTGGGGCGGACAGACGTTCAATGGCGCGTTGGCCCAATTGCCCGCTGAGATTCATCAGCCCAAAGCCACTCACCAGCACGCTCACCGGCCACACAAACAGCGCCAGCATCTCACCCAGGTCGGCCATAAAGGTGCCGAGAAAACCAAATATACTTAAGCGAGATTCAAGATAAGTTCCGGCGCTGATGGCGGTGTTGGCGAGCGTATAGAACGCCAGCAGGCCGAGCAGGGCAACGACGACGAGCGCCGCTTGTCGGGCCACCCGCATCGCTAACCCAGGGGGATTGATCTCAACCGGCGGCAAGGCCCAGCGGCTGATGGCCCACATCAAAAAGCCGCTCACGGCCAATCCGGCAAAGCTCAGGCCACTCCCCCAGCCCGCCAATACTTGTGCCACACTGTTCACGCTCTGCGCCGCCAGCGCGCCCAGCCCCACCCCCACCGGGAACACGAGGATGCCCAAGGCCACACTCAAGAACGGGCTGGTCACTTCTCGCATCAAATTGCGGGCCGCCAAGAAACTAAGCGGGATGGCGAAGAGTGTGCCAAAGGTGGTGGCCAATAACGCCAGGAACACGGTCTCGATAATTTTTTTCCAGGTCTCAATGGCATTGTTGCTAAAGTGGGGCTGGCCCACGTTGCGGCGCGTCACCGCGCGGATATACTGCGCTTCGTCGCTGTCGCGTTTGGGCAGTTTGACCGTGATGACGAAGTGACCCGCGGCGTCGGTCTCTAAATTGCCCATTTGCAGGGACACGCCGCTGGGCGGGATAAAGTTGAGGGGCCCAGTAAGGTTTGGCTCGAAGTTAAAACCCTCTACCGTAATTTCGGCACCGGGTTCGGCGCAGGCCGGGGTGAGCGCCATATATGGCCCGGAGGGGTCGGGCGCGGGCGGCGCGGGCGCGGCAGACTGGCATGGTACATACATGGGCGCGTTGACGACAAACTCTTCTTTGTCGTATTCGTAAATGTCGGGCTGAAAGAGGGCGCGGAGGATGCGGAACAATTGTTGCTGACGATGTTCGTCCTGCACTTCATCTAAATTGATTTGGGTGACTTGAAAGCCGTAGGCATAAATCACCAACGCCAACAACACCCCCACCCCCATCGTAAGCGATTTGCCGAGCGCGCCGAAGTTTTTCATGGGGTCTCCTGCCTCAGCCCACGCGTTCTGCGTCTTTGCCATAGATGGCTTTGAAACGCTGGTCGTCAATGTCTTTAGGCAGACCGTCGAACACCAATTGCCCGCCGTTGAGGGCGATGACCCGGTCCGCATACCGATGCACCAAATCCAGAAAGTGCAAACTGCAGAGCACCGTCACGCCATCGTCTTTGTTGATTTGTTCCAGATATTGCATGATGCTGTGGGCCAGCACCGGGTCGAGGCTGGCCACCGGCTCGTCGGCCAGAATCATGTCGGGGTCTTGCATCAGGGCGCGGGCGATGCCCACCCGTTGTTGTTGCCCGCCCGAGAGCGCGTCGGCCCGTTGGCCGGCTTTCTCGCCCAGGCCCACCCGCTCCAATTGCTTGCGGGCCTGCGCCACATCCTCGGGTGGAAAACGGTTGAGCAGACTCCAGGCCGGGTTGGTGTAGCCCAGCCGCCCGGCCAATACGTTGGTGAGCACGCTGGAGCGATGCACCAGATTGAAGTGTTGAAACACCATGCCAATGCGGCGGCGGACACGCCGCAGTTCGGCTTCGTTGGCGGCGGTCACGTCCACCCCATCCAGCACCACCTGCCCGCTGGTCGGCTCGATGAGGCGATTGAGACAACGCAGAAGCGTGGACTTGCCCGAACCGCTCAGGCCGATGACGGCCACAAACTGGCCCTTCGGCACGTCGAAGCTCACATCGGTCAGCGCCCGCGCCCCGCGCACATATTCTTTGGTCAAGTGTTGGATTTGGAGCATGGCGACGTTTAAGGAAAAAACCTGTCAGGTCTTCGCGAAGCAGACCTGACAGGTTTGTGGTGGCCTAGAGTTACTGGCCCAAGTCTTCCAGCGTCAGTCCGGCTTCTTCAATCATCAGGCGAATGTAATCGTACTCTTCGTCTTCAGCGAGGTTGATACCGGTCCAGCCATAGAAGTCCTGGCTACCGATAGAGGCACCCCAGGCTTCCGTCTGCGAGAAGGCCAGCAGGGCCTCCTCAATTTGCGCGCGCAGTTCGGCGGGGAATTCCGGGCCGAACGAAAGCGTGTCGTTGGGGATGGCGGCCGAGATGGTGAGGATGCGAACCTTCTGAACCACATCGGGCGCTTCTTCGCGGAGGCCCGCGCGCGCATCCAGCACACGCCAACCGCCGCAGAACAGGCGGGTGCCTTCGGCATTGGGCGCGCACGCTTCAATCAGGTCATCCGGAATTTCAGGCTCATCGCCGATGGCCCAGGCGGCTTCGCCCTCGGGCTTGAGGGGCGGGCTAAAGAAGGTGGTGGCAAAGTCGGCCTCGCCATTGTAGACAGCGCGCACCGCGCCGGTATGGCCGCCGGCTTCCAATGTTTCGCCGGGCGTTACACCGGCTTCTTTTAACATGGGCAGAATGGCGAGATAGCCGGAGGTGGAGCCTGCATCTGGGTAAGCCCACTTCTTGCCGTCCAGGTCGGCCAGTTCGTCAATGTCGCTATCGCGGGGCACAATGATCTGCGCCCAGTACACATCCCAGCCAAAGCGCACGGCTTTGTAAGCTACATCTACGCCGCAGAGCTGGTTGGCCAGCACATAGCCCAGGCCGGGGATAAAGGCCATGGTGTCGGCAGGCGAGGCGCACATTTCTTCGATGGTGGCGGCGTAGGACGCTGGCACGCTCACTTCAAATTTCAGGCCGGTGGCTTCTGCCAGCGCGGCGGCCATCACTTCACCGCCCGCCACAATCACATTGGCGTCCACCGAGGGCACAAACAACACCTTGATGGGATGGGCGTCGGTGCCGATTTCGGCCATGGCGGTGGCTTCGGCGTCGGGGGTGGGTTCGGCGGTGGGTTCCGCCGTGGGCGGCACGGCAGTGTTGGTCGGCGCCGCCGGGGGCTGGGTGGCAGCAGGGACCGCGGTGGCCGTTGGGGTCGCCGGGGTCGCACAGGCCGACACCAGCAGGGCCAATAGAGCCAGCCCAGAGAGTAAAACGTTCAGGCGTTTGGGGGACATGTCTTGTTTTCTCCTCATGAAATATGGAACATGCACACAGGTTATACCACGCTATTAAGTTTCAGGTTCAGACCACTCACCTCCTTGCATTCACTTTTTTATTCAATCAATTCAACCGGGTCCACTCCCGCCGCATCAATGTATAAACGAAAAGCGTTATAAAACTTGTCATCACTGCGCGTTAGGCCATCCACGTCGTACACGTCCTTAAGCGCGCGTTGCCCGGCCTCGGTTTGCGCCAGAGTCAGCAGGGCGGTGGTGAGGGCTTCGCGTTGGGCGGCGGGGAAACCGTCGGCATACGCCACCGTGTCAAAGGGGATGATGGGGGCGCTAAAGTAAACTACGACCACGCGCGTATTTAAGTCGAGCAAACTCATGCCGTGCCGGGCGTCAATAAACGTCGCGCCAAACTCGCACGTTTCACCGGTTGGGTTTTCGTAGAGGGCGCGCACAACCTCCCCACTTGTATTAACAAACGTGCCCGCCGTGGTGGTAATGCCCGCCAGTTTTAGAATGCCCAAGGGCACCAGATAACCCGAGGTCGAGGTCGGCTCCACCCAGCATGGCCGTTTGCCAGCCAGTTGGCGCAGGGCCGCCAGATCATCTGTGGCGATGGGCGTCGCCGTGACCGACGGTTCAACGGTGGGTGTGATGATGTCGGTGGGGGTCAGCGGTTGAGTGAGCGAGATCGCACTGGCCACCAGCCAGTCGGCGTTGGCCATAAATTGCACGCCGCGTCGAGCGGTGCCCGCTTGCAGGGTGGCCAGCCCCGCATTGGCGTAACCTTGCTCATGCGCCACCACATACGCAAACGGCGGAAGCCAACCCACCTGCACCGTGTTCTCCCCCATCGCCTGAATCAGCGTGGCGTAATTGCGGGGTTGGGTGACGACGACCTTGAACCCCGTGAGCTTGGATAACTGCTCGGCGAGAAACGCGCCGCTGGTCTTTTGCGCCTGCTCGCTGGTGAGCGGCGAGAGGGCCATGACCACGGTTGGGGCGGGCGTTGCGCTAGCAGGTGGCGCAGGCAAGGCCGTCGCTGTAGCGGGCCTAGGCGTATCGGGTGTGCCAACGCAAGCCGTCACCATGCTCATCACCATCAATAAAGCCAAGCCACGATATATTTTCATCTCTGAATGTCTCTTCGTGTTCCTTCGTGCCCTTCGTGGATTCTCAGGGCCGCTCCACTTTCGTGTAACTTGGTGCGCGAAGCGTTCGTGGATTCTTAAGGCCGTTCCACTTTGGTCAACTGCGGATCTACCCGGTTGTTGATGGAGGCGATTTCCACATCTTCGTGAATCAAGCCGACCCAAAAGTATTGCGGGTTACGATTCTCGATAATCTGATCTAATACGACGCCGCCGGTGAGGGTGGCCCGCTGGCCGGGCGCGAGGTAGTAATAAGTCGCGCCATTTTCTTCGATGGCCAGCAGTGAGTCGGGTGCGCCCAGCGCCCAGCGCCAGGGATAATCGTTGAGGCAGTTCTCGCACATCAGCCCCACCCGCCACGCGCCCGATTGCACGCGCTCGCCCGCGAAGTTGTAGTTGGCGTCCATCGAAGGATACACATAGCCCGGCCCTGGCCCGGAGGTGCGGATGGGGGCATCGCTATAGTTTTCGACGGTCAGCGTAAAGTACAGCGTCTCGCCTGCCAGCAATGTTTTGGCTGACCACTCGACCTCGCCCTTGTAAATTTCGGCGCGGGGCAGGCCGCCATTGGCGATGGTGAGGGCGCTGGTGACCACGAGTTTTTGCCCGAGGCGGTCTTCCACCTCGGCGCGCACGGTGTAGGCGCCGTCGGGCGGCGGCTCCTGCCCCAGGTCAATGCCCCCATCATAATCAAAAGCGTGCAGGCCCGCCTCGCCGCGCTTAATCGCCCCGGTCTGTTCGGGGATGTCCAGTTCAACGCCGTTGGGGTCAATCAGCGATACGCGCAGGCCGCCTTCGCTTACCGCTTTGGTGAGGTAAACGTTGATGAGGATGCGGTCGTTGATGCCATCCTGATTGGGCGAAAACACGGGCGGGCTGGCGGTGAAGTTGAGGAGTTCGGGCAGGGCGGTGTCGGCTTGGGCAATGCTCAGTGAGCCGGATTTATTTCCCGCCGCGCCCGCTTCGTCGTGCGCCTCGATGACCCATTGATACGCTCCATCTTGCAAAACGCGGTTGAGCAATTCGCCCTCAAAGGTATCTCCCGGCAAACGATAGGCCCCGACGATGCCGCTAAACTCCACCGTATGTTCGCCGCTCTCGCGCGCCCGCTCGCGCCGGAAGTAAAAGCGTTCGCCGGCATTGTTGACAAAATAAATGGAGACGGTGGCCGGGCGATTAAGTGAATAAGTAATGCGCGTGACATCGGCCTCGCCATCGGCGTTGGGGGTGATGGCTGATAGTGAAAACTCGGCGCTGGTGAGGGCGGGACCGGAGGGGCGCAGGAACAGCCACGCGCCTGCTAGCAGGCCCCCCACGACGACGAGCGCAATGAGGAAGGTGAACCAGGGGTTGAGTCGCATGGGTCAATCATACCACACGAGATTGGGGCGGGGGCGTAATCGGCAATGGAAGCGCGCCAGTTATTTGAGGAGCGCCGGCAGATAGAGTCGCTCCGAGAGCAGATAGAAGGTAGTGCTATAGGTCTGACCATTGAACAGGGCTTCCAGACGCCATTGGCCGAGTGGCGCATCCGCCGGAAAATCATAGACCCAATACCGAAACGCGGCGGAGACAAAGGGGGTGGTCTCGGTGTGGCTCCAGGTGTAATAGATGGTGTTGTCGGGCTGATAAATATAGAAGAGGGTGGGGAGCGCACCGCGATAGTCGCGGTAATAAAGATGGAATTGCGCCTCGCCGGGCGCGATGAAGGTGTCCTGCAAATGGGGATCGGTGTGCTGGCCGCAGGTGACGGGAAAGCCGGGATAGGCGTCGGCGGTGGCGATTTTGTTGATGGCCGAATCGTAATAGGAGCGCTGACTCTGCCAGAGCGTGGCCGGGACGGTGGGATTGAATGGCCCGGCGTAAGGGTCAAAAATTTCGGTCGTGGCGAGATAGGGCCTTACCTCAAAGTGCAAGTGTGGCCCGGTGGAGTTGCCCGAACTCGCCACCGTGCCAAGATACTCGCCCTCGACCACACCGTCGAGCACGTCTTTCGCTGTAAGCGAGCCATAGCGCATGTGGGCGTAGATGCCGACCGAGCCATCCGCATGTTGAATATAAACCGAATTGCCAAAGCCGGTGGCGTTGGAGGCGCAACTATGGTCGTTGGGTTGGTCGTGCCATTTGGTCACAATCGTGCCGGGCGCGGCGGCGATGACTTCCACCTCGCCATTGTCCACCTTGTTCCAGTTGAAGGGCCACAGAAAATAATCGGTGCCTTTGTGGTTATAGGTGCCGCTATCGTAAGTGCGCGTGCCGCCCTCATAATCCAGCCATTGGCCGATGGCGGGGTTGTGGTCCACAAAGGCCGAGACGCCATGATAGCCATCATCGGCCAGGCCATTAGCGGGGCGCATGGGCCAGGCAAAGAGCACCGCTTGTGTGGTGTCGGGCGCGGCCAGTTTGCCCTGTGCGCGCAAGGCCGCGATGTTGCGTTGCACCTCCGCCCACTGCGCCGCTTCAATTTCGTCATGCTCGCCCTCCACATCGCCCGGCGGCGCAAAATCCCAGCCGCCGGATTCGACCAAGTGGATGGGAGGCGGGGGGGCGCTAATGGCCGGGGCCGGTTGGCTGGCGGAGAGGCCTAGGAGGGCGAGGATGAGGGTGAGGAGGCGGCGCTTCATGGGGTGATTTTACAGCAGAGAAGCAGGTCGGTGTTCCCTCGGACAAATTGGCAAACGGGCTACGTTTGAAAAATCGGCGTACTTGCTGTAACCTATGTCCCAGGACAAATGACAATGAAGACGCTTTATGATTTTACGAATGGTGTGCGTGGTAAGCACGCCAAGGCCCTGCAATCTGGCTATACGATTCGGATTTATCAGGCCGATGGCA
>Ga0247727_10019170_pt1 | contig 10637 bp, 15 predicted proteins | sample WisWelCaveWW1625_FD_202498 | JGI IMG/M metagenome (GOLD analysis project Ga0247727, IMG submission 202498) | Biofilm microbial communities from Wishing Well Cave, Virginia, United States - WW16-25 | ecosystem: Environmental > Aquatic > Deep subsurface > Groundwater > Cave microbial mat | place...
CGCCCATTCCGCCCGAAAATCGGGATCGTCAAAAACTTTTTCTTCAAACAATTCCGGCGTCATCGGATCCAACGTGGCGCTGCGATTCCACAGCGCCAGCACGACGTCCATATCGCTGTCGGCCAGTTGACGTATCGTCATGGCATCTCCTCGCGTTGAAAATTTTTGGTTTCTATTTCCGTGTAAGAGCCGGAGCGGCGCAACAGCGTCCGCGCGCGCTCGTTAAAAACGAATTTGACCGGGAAAATCATTTCGTTCAGCACCGGCGCCAGCTCGACCGACGAATTCTCGCCGGAGGATGATAATCCCGTTGATTTGCCGTAGGCCCATTCGAGACGCTCCAGTTTCGCGGTTGCGGCGTTGATCCACAAACTGCCGGCACGATCGTTGGCCAGAAATCGCAGCACATAATTTTTCGCGCCGCTGCGTCCGGCGGTTTCGCCGTCGATCATCACCTGCGACTTCGAATCTTTTTTAATGCGCTGCAAAATTTCCCAAATCGCTGCCATCAATGGATCATCCGCCGTCTGGCGTTTGCCGCGCCGCACCGAAGCCATCTTCACCGGCGGCACATACTGCTTTGCCACTTCAGCTTTGCCATTCGTCTGCCGCGCCACGAGCTGTGCGCGAATGCTGTCCGGCGTCTGCACGATGCGCCAGTCTTCCGTCACCTGCGCCGAATCATCTTTCAAATAAAACGCGCCCGCCAGATGCAGCTCGTAAGAAAAGGAAAGCGTCTGGCGCAATGAATCGGCGACGGCAAAATTCGCCAACATACGCGAGAAAAGCCGCTGCGAAGACGACTGGGCGGAGGCGGACGCGGCAACACAAACGGCGGCGCCCAGAACGATCACAAGCATTCGTTTCCGGAACGAGATGGAAGTCTGAAAAAATTTTGGCAAGGTGCTACCTTTATGATGGAATGATGCGGTGAACGAAATTCCGTCATGGAACGATTATTCATCCTCACAATTTCCCGGCGCCGGCTCGACGGTCGCGCTCATCGAGCCTTTGCAATGCGGAATGCGTCTGTCCGCGCCGTACGCGTGAATTTGATCGCGCTTCAGTTCGGCGCGATCTTTCGTGGTTGTATCGACGATGACGCGGCCGGCGCCGTCCACTTCGCAGGCCATGAGAAACGCGCGCTCCCGGCTGTGGCCGAAAAGTTTGGTCAACATCTCGATGACGTAATCATACGTATGATCATCATCATTCAGCAGAATGACGTGATAACGCGGAATCGTCACCGTGCGCGGCCGCTGCCGAGCGTGCGACCGGTGTTTGCGAACGGGAATGGCAACTTCAGGCATAAAGCAAAATTCTTCAATATAACTTTAAGGGTAAAAATCACTTTCAGATATTTTTGACCACGCGCTGTTTCTTACATAGTCCCCTCCAGACTCTTCAATCAGTTCACGAATATCCACTCTGCATTTCGTTTTAATAGTTCTGTGTCAAGCCAATCTTTTTCTAAATCGAGAATTCTGTGACGCCAGGCACTTTGTTCGTCTTCCGAGAGCTTAACAAACTCATTAAAAGTCAAAAAAATGGATGCGTTGAGGAGGTCTTTGAAATTGACTGATTAAAAATTTGCTCAAGCCATTCCGCGAGACTGGCGCGGACATACGGCTTGACGCGCTCGACGAGCTCATCCAGCAATTTTTCTTTGTGGTTGCCGCGAGCGCCGATAGATTTTTTAACCATGGCTTTCATGAATAACGCGACTCCGGTGAAAGATAAAAATTCGCTCTATATCGGTCATCCGATCAGACCGCATGGCCAACCGACAAACCATACGGCTAACATAATAATAAAAGATTCTGGAAATTACAATGGAAAATTTTTAATTCGGGTTTGTGCAGCCCGACAGCATGGCGGGAAAATTGAGGCAGGATTCGAGGCGGCGATCAACTCGTGAAACCGGCTAATAAAAAACGCCGTCCGGTTGAGTTCAATTTCTGCGGTGTAACCACCATGGCGCGACTAATGTGTGCGGTGCGCGTACAAATATCGGTATTCAGCCGGCCGGATTCATTTTTATAGGCATAGATTCAACCTTATCAATCTTACCCGTAAACACGACGTCAGCCCGAGCCAGAGCTTCAGCCGGCGGTGGTTTTGGAGCACAACTACAGGCTTGGATTTCATTCGTCGCCGCCGCGATAATCACGACGATGAACAGCAGCAAAAACAATTGAGGCTTCATAACGACACTTCCTTTGTCATGCTTTCCATAAAACTTCATTTCTCACCGCGGTTCGTAAAGCGCGTCGAGTTTTTGCCCGCGGGAATAGCCGTAAACATTCAGGCGAATCGGGGCAAGGCCGCCATAAAATTTTCGATATTGTTCGGCCACCGGCCGCAAATCGAAACAAGTTTTTTGTTGCAGCAAAGCTTTGCAGAGATCGCCATTGGCGTTGTGTCGCAAATAAAGACACGCCTGCACGGGAAAGGATTCGGCAAACACGGACGGGCTCATGAATAGCGCATAGTCATGCGGCTTGCAACCGCCGCCGTGCGCGATTTCAATAAACAACGTATCGGCGTTGATTGAGATCGCCTTCAAATCAAAACCGTCCAGTCGCAGCGAATCGGCGAGGACATCAGTAATTTTAACGGCGGGGCAGGATGCCGTCGGAACCGGCTCGACGCCGGACGGGCTGCAATGCTGCAATCCGAGCAACAGCGGCCATAAGGCGAAGAGGATAAGCTTTGAGTCTCTCATTTTAATACCGAAGCTGTGCTTAATAAAAAAGCCTGCCTGCCACAGGCCGGGGATTCCTCCGGAATGACAGTTGCGACTACTTGTGCAAACCGCAAAAAACCATGTCGGCCTTTCGACCTCGAACTTCGGACTTTCCGACCTCGGACTATTTCACGCCGGGAAGCTTGCGCACATCCACCAGTTGATTGAGCAAAATCACGCCGGGAGCAGTGTTGTCGAAATTGCTGCGCTCGACGATCAGCCGGAACTCGTCTTCGTGCACCGGACTGATCAGCATGTCGACGTCGAAAAATTCCGCGCGCACGTGGACGCAGGCATTTTTCATGTCGAATTGCACGAGCAAACGTCCGGCGCTTTCTTCCACTCTGGCCCGCGGCAGTGGCTCGCAACCGTCGGTTACGACCGTCACGCGCAACGCGCGCAGCGTTTTGTCAAAACGCAAACGCAGCGAGTCCGGCACCGGCTGATAACCGGGCTGGTCGTGCGACGTGGCTTTGATGGCGGCGACGCCGGTTTTGATATCTTCGTAAAGCGAGAAGCTCTGCTGCTCCGGCGAACAGGCAAAAACGCCGAACACCAAAAAGTAGATCGGCAAAAAATTCTTTTTCATTGCTCAAATACTCCATCCAAGTCCAAAACTAAAGTCAAAACTTGTGAACTCAATTTTTACATCCCGCGGCTTGTCAGTGAACGCCATGCCGTCCGAATAACGGTAACGCGCTCGCGAGATCAAACCCAGGCGCTTGAATATCTGGGTGTGTACAGCGAGGTAAGCGTGAACGCCATATCCTCTTCCCGTGCGCTCATTGTGCTGTTCCGGAAGAAACGATCCGGTTGTACGCGCCTCGACTTTGCTCACGAAATAGGAAGCACCAATGCCGGCGGCTGGCCTGAAATGCCTGCTCAATCCGGAAAACGCATATTCATAATTTATTGAAATTGGAATTCCTTGGAACTTCCAATCCAACCGGAAGGGGGAAAATCCCGTCACATTGCCATTTTCGTCGAACAATGGCATGGAAAATTTGGCGGAGGCAAAAGTTTTGATCAACTCGGTTCCCAGGCCGAAAGTGTGGTGCTTGTTAAGATGATAATGCAGCGCCAACTCGGGATAAAGTGTGACGTCATCCTTCTCGTAAGCATCGTTATCAGAAAGCGCGCGGAAAAAATCCGACCAGTGCGATAACGGCAGATGACTCGCACCGAATGCGGCGCGCCATGAAAAAGAAGGCGATTGCGCCAGTATTCGGGAAGCGCTTAAGAGCAGAGCAAAAACGATTAACCTCGTTGCGCGCCTGTGTTGCATGATGGCCTCTTTAAAAAAACACGGACGTACCGAAAAGAAGACTTGAGAATTTTGAGTGACTACGCCCGTTCAAATGGCGCAAACCGAAATCATACGAAATCTCCGGCGCCAACGCGATGCCGGCGATGGTTATTTCATACCCGACTCCGGCAATGAAGCCGAGGCGAACGTCTTTTGCATGCTCAATTTCAGTTTTATAGGGAGCGAAATCAAATAAATCAATCTCGCGCCGCACTCGTTCAGCCTTCAATTTAACGCCGGCAGCAGGCCCGGCATTAAAAAAAAATCCCCACTTGCTGTTATATTGCAATTTGGGCGACAGGGTTAAATAATGATACCGCTCCGTCACGATTGCCAGTCCATCGGCAGCGCCCAAGGTAGAAAATTGTCCTTCTCGACGATCATAAACTATAGTCGAGTTGAAACTGAAACGGCTGCCCGAGTCGTACAGGGCAATTAGGCCAACACGTGGGGAAAACTTTCTTTCGACATCCCATACCAGATAGGCTTTTTTGTCAAACGATAAAGCAGTGTAGTTGCAGCCAAAGTTTAGACCCATTTTGAAATCTTGGGAGAAGGCTTGGGTGGCAAAAATCGAAATAACCGCAACGACGACGAGCCGCAGAGAGAATAAAGTCATTTGTTTTTCCATAGGATGCCTCGGGCTATTGACAAGGAAAATCGAAATTGGTTGAATAATCCACGCGCGGGGTTGCGCCCGGCGCTGGATCAATTTGATCAAAATACTCGATTTTGAGACGGAAAATTTTTCCCACATTTATTGCGGGCAATACGAGTTGATAAGTTTGGCGCGGGCGCAGGGCAACAAAACGTGATCCTTCCACAAGCAGAGGCCGGGGAATTGGGAGCCAACTGCCATCGGGAGTCAAACGTTCAACGTACCCGCCAGTGCCTTCGGCAATATAAAGCCGCTCCTGATCGAGGCTCGAGTTGAATCCATCGCCGAGATTGGCAAAATAAGTTTGATCGGGGTTCTGATTGAAAACCGTGGCCCGCAGCTCTTGCCCAACACAGCGAACATTCAAAATCAAATTTTCCTCTCCGTATACTGTAAAGGCCCGCGATTCAATTCTACCGCTGGAACCGCACTGCGCCTCGCTGCGCGGCTTCCCTTCCAAACATCCGGTGGCATAGCGCACGACAAATTTATTTTGGCCGATGAATGGCCTCGCTGGAAACTTTTGCCGCAAGACACCACCGGGCTTAAGCTTCCCCATGATGCCTTCCCATACGCAGATTTCAATAGGCTGCTCTTGCCAGCCGGTGTCGACAGGCGTGGCGAGCAAAAATTGGCTGCATCCATCCAGAAAAATGGATTGATAGGTTTCATTTCGCAGTGTGACGAGAATGCTGTCATTGGGTGAATAAACCGTTTTATCGACCTCCAATGAAACCACTTCATAGGTTTCAATGATCGCATTGGAACATCCGAACATCATCACAGCGGCAACAATAAATGTGAAGCTAATAGTTCGCATAATTTGTCTAACAGAAAAAATGTGCAAAGATCGGCAAGAAAACCTCGCCGGCTTCCCAGAAACTACTGACCGGTCACTTTATCTACACGGAATTTTGAAGCGCGAACACCTTAAGTGACCGGTCAGTTTTTCATAGGCGTAATTAAAAACCGGCGGGACTTATTCGCAAGATATCCTTTCCAAGCTCGACGATTCGAAATGGGCTGCACGCCGTAAGCCGCCGATTGGCATCATAAATGCGAATCATCCGATCATTAATTTCCCATTTTCCCGGTTTCAGATGATGCCCATCCGCAGGATCCAAATACATCCATTCGCAGTCGCCATTGGCTTTAAAAATGTATTGCATTCTAAAACGGCTCGGAGCAAACTCTTTGAAAGCGCTCGGGCGAAAGATTTGACTCGAGTCCTCCGGTTGTTCTTCCTCACGCGAATGCGTCCAACTCTGCAACAAGTTTTGGCTGTCGAAATCCGCCGGCGGCTTGCTGGGATGCTTTTTACAATGCGCCACAAATAAAATCAGAAATAGCACCAGCACTCTTTTGACAATCACTTTCATGATCACACTTATAAAATGCAATGGGGACGAGCCGTGTCGGCGAACGGTTCGACCGAGCTCGCCGAGGTCTCACATCGTGTCACAACCAAACAGTTAAAAATTGTCCCACGGATAAACAGCGGCCAACGGATAAAGCTTTTTGCCTTTTCATCCGTTGGTCTTAATCTATCCGTTGGTGATAAAAAGCTAGAATTTTTTTCTAACTTTCATGAATCAATGGCCTACACCAGGTTTTCAGACAAGCTGAAAACTGGAGCCCTTTGGGCGGCAGTGGTTTTAAAAAATTTCCCCAACGGATAGATTAAGACCAACTGATAAAAACATCCGCTGGGCTTAATCTATCCGTTGGGCGGCAAAAAAGTTTAGAATTTTATTCTAAAGTCTGAGTGTCAAAGGCTTATCTGGTCAAAACTAATTTTCTAACTTCAGTCTGTTTTCCAATTTGCAGACGGTAAAAATAAATTCCGTTCGGCGCTTGCTCGCCGGCTGAATTAAAGCCGTCCCACACCGCTCCATGCTCGCCGGCCGGTTCAAGTTGTTGCACCAGCGTTCTGACCTCTCGGCCGAGCATATCATAAATGCTCAATTGAACCGGCGCCGCTTCGTTGAGGCGATAGCGAATCGCCGTCGCATTGTTGCCGGCCACGAGGAATGGATTGGGATAATTCTGGTGCAGCACAAAATTCCGCACCATTTTTTCGCTTGGATTTTCCTCGACCGAAGTCGGCAGAGGATTACCGTTCACAATCGCGCTTTGCAGATTATATTCGAACAATGCAATGCCGTAATGGAAGCGCTGGACCGGCCCGACATTAATCGCATACCATTCATCCCAACTGTTGTCGGCGCCAGGGAAGCGAAAATGAAAGCGCAAACATTCGGTAAAAGTTCCGGCCGGCGTTTTGATCGTATCGGTTCGGCTTTGCAACTGCACCGTCCACGTCGCGAGTTTATTCGGCGCGATCACCGGCCAACTGTCGCCGACCTTCGCGCCGAAATCGAGCCACACCTGCTCGGCGGTGTCGAGACGCATGTACAGCCGGCCGTCATCCGTCAGCCGCAGCGCGACGTTGTTGAATTCGCGAAAATGATCGAAGCGAAAATACAATTTGCCGGCAAGCCGCAAGGAGTCACTGATGTTGTCTTTGTAACGAACCTGCGTTTGTTTCTGCTGCAAAGTCCACGCGTTGCCGATGGCAAGGGGAAAGCTCGCCGCCGTGGCGAGATATTTTAAATCATCCGCAGCGAATCGCGCCGGTCGAGTGCGCGTGCAAATATTGGTATGCAGTTTTCCGTCACCGGCGTTGTATGCATAAATGACATAATTTTCGCCGACCTGAAACTCGTATCCGCAGGCCGCGGAATTATTCGCCGTCAAAATTTCATTTACGGCGCTGCGCTCGCCTTTCCAGATTTTTGTGACGGCAAATTTTGCCAGACGAAGAGAAAAAGCCTCGCCGGTCAATTCGAACGAAACGACTTTGCCCATGAACACCGCATCGGCGTCGGCAAAGGCCTTCGCCGGCGGCAGTGGCGGCAGGCAACTGCAAGCACGTGTCTCTTGCACGTTGGCGGCAATTATTGCGATGACTGTTACGGCAATAAGAAATAATTTGGGTCTGCGCATAAACCTCCTCGTATTTTTCCTAATTTGAAAATCATAACTTAAATCGGCATGACGCATTTAACGCAGCAATATCATCTTGCGCGTAGCGATCATCTTTGCACCAATACGCAGCCGATAAAAATAAATCCCGGCAGGAACCAATGCGCCCGCAGCATTTCGCGCATTCCAGCGAATGCCGTGCTCGCCAGCGGGCTTCGTTTCATTAACCAAAGTCGCGACCAGTTCTCCAAGCACGTTGAACACTTCCAATTTCACGTGCTGCGTCGAGGGCAAATGGTAATAAATCACCGTCTCGGGATTGTCGAAGATTCCGCTGGCAGAAAACGGATTGGGATAGTTTTGTTCGAGCGCAAAATCTTTGGGCCCGGTCCGGTTGCGGCGATCATCGATGCCGGTGGTTCCGCTTTGATATTTCCACACGCCATGGCCTAAAGTTGCGATGTAAATCACGCCGGCGGAATAGCGATCCGCCACGATGCTCGTGATGCCGGAGACCACCACCGGCGTGATGAGCACCGGCGGCGGAATCTCCTTCCACGTAACCCCGGCGTCGAAACTTTCCCACAGCGCCCAACTGTTGGGATTTGCGATCGTGCCGCCGGCATAAAGGTGATCCGGATTTCTCGGATCGAGCGCCAAGCCGTAAAAATAAACCGGGGTGTTGCGCAAGGCGCTGTACTGCCACGTTTTTCCGGCGTCTGTAGTTTTGATCACCGCGCCTTCCATACCCGCGTAAACCACGTTGGATGCCAACGGATGGAGCGCCAGCGAATTGCAGGCGTTATCGCCGCTCAAATCGGGATGGAAAACCTCCCAGGTTTGGCCGTCGTCTTTTGACTTCGCGATCCAAGGCGCGAAGATGCCGTTTTCACCGCCCGCCCACACTTCGCCGCTGATAAACGCCATGCGGCTTGTCGCCATTGCATTGGTGGCGCCAATGCCAATGCTGTAGCCTTTCCGCCACCGGCGGCTGAAAGTTGTGGAGCGATAAATGAGTCCGCTGCCGCCGGCGAATGCTTCGCCCGGCGGCGCGTGCCCGGCGGATTCAAAACTCGCCAGGGTTTTGATGCGATCAACTTCGCGGCGCGCGATGCCGGAATCTGCCGGAATCCACTTCGCATTTTCATAGCGGTAGATCAGGGTCGAATCGCCGGCGCTGCGATCCGGTGAGGCGCCCACGATTGGCGCATGAAAAATCGCGGGTCCGGCGCCCCAGATTTGAATATCCAGCGCTGAGAGCTTTTTGCCTTTCAGGCCGAGGTCGCTCCAGGTGGAATCAATCGGATCGAGCGAGCGACGATAAACCCCCTCGCCTTCTGTGGCCGCATAAAGAAATGAATTGGGCGGCGAAAAATGCTGCGCCACGCCGAGGGCGGTCACCCGCTTGCCTTGTAAGCCGATAGCCTCCAGCTTGCCCGGCACTTGTGAAGCCGCTTGCCCGGTGATCATGGTGACGATCAGCAGCGTCATCAAAGAAATTGATCGTTTCATGATTTCGCCTTTCTGGTTTTACCACGCGCAACCAAGGACTTTGCTCTTGGCGCTTATCTGCCTATTCGTCTCAGCGAATGCCCGTGTCGAAATGAAGAATCACTCGAGTAAAGCCCTCAGGCTGGACTTCGACCTCTTTGCGCTGTAGCTCTGCTCTCATGAGCGGCGCCGAGCTGTCCGGAACGACGGTATATAAACCCGCATCGAGAGCAATGGCAAACTCGCCGCGAGCGTCGCTTTGAAAACGGCTGATTTCGCGATCGTTTTTTAAAACAATAAACACCGCGCTGAAAGGAGCATCGCAGGGTTCGTTGTCTTTGCAGACCGGCGTGATGGGCCCGCGCATAACCTGGCCTTGCAAGCCGGTGTCCGGCGCATTATTTGTTGTCGGCGTGCAGCTCAACAACGTGGCGGCAAAAGCGAGAGAAAAAAGTTGTTTCATAGCCACCTTTCCTTAATAATTATCGAGACACACTTCAGTAGATCACCGGATGTTTGATCGAGTTTCCGCCCCAGACGACATGCAACGAATCGTTCGCGGCAGCGCGAAAATTATCCGCCAGCGGAAACGCTTTTCCGCCAAAGCAACCAAAACAGCTCCGGGAGGGATCATACGCGCCGATCAGAAAATCGATCCCTCAATGCCAATCCGGGCGCAGCGGAATCTCGAAGCCGCCGGCAGACACGATCTCTTCCTGCGCGCGAAGCTCAAAGCTCACCTTGAGCTTGCCGGAAGTGGCCGTTTCAAACATCGACGTTTCACCAAATGAATGTGGATCTTCCGCGTCCGGCGCAAAATCCTCGCCATCGAGTTTCCAGATTCGTCTGCCGTCGGTGAAGGTGAGACGGATCATGTCTTGCTTGACTAAAGCTGAATTGGTAAATCGAAAACGAACCTTCGCCTCGTCGGCGTTGAAGAGAGCGCAGCTCATCATCGTCAGCATGAGCGGATAAATAATGATGACTCGCATCGAGTGGTTTATCATGTTTCGTACCTTTTGACAAGAAGCCATGTCTTGATCTACCTGGTGCGGGCTAACTTATTGTGTGCTATCACTCCGTCGCCACCATCTTGCCGATGAACAAAATCGTGTGCGAATGATTCTCGCGAATCGCAAAGACGAACGGATGATCGATGCGCATGGAAATAATTTGCGGAAGCGAGGTCTCCACGACTCCCACCGAGGTCACTGCCGCAGCTTCCGTTCCTTCTTCATCCACCTTGACAAAGGTTTTGTGTTTTACTTCATCAATGCGCAAACCGCCGGGCGCATACATTCTGGTGAAATCGGCAAAATCCGTAAAGGCGATGCCCATGCCCAAAGCCGCCAGCAAGTTGTTTAGTTTGATTTCATACTGCGTGGTGAACTTTGGCATGGCCAGCTCGACTTTCGTTGTCCGGAATCCGTCCGTCCAATCCGCCCAAGTTT
>Ga0247727_10019171_pt1 | contig 10637 bp, 7 predicted proteins | sample WisWelCaveWW1625_FD_202498 | JGI IMG/M metagenome (GOLD analysis project Ga0247727, IMG submission 202498) | Biofilm microbial communities from Wishing Well Cave, Virginia, United States - WW16-25 | ecosystem: Environmental > Aquatic > Deep subsurface > Groundwater > Cave microbial mat | place...
TGATGCTATCCCGAAAACTTGGGGCGGTCGTGGGAATGATGGCTAAGCCGGTGTAGGTATGAGGCTAGAGAGGTTTTGAGCTGGTGGTGGCGAGCAGCAACCCAGTCAGGATCTCCGATGAAGTAGACGTGGTCGGTATTTTGATTTGGCTGATCGACGAGGAGATCGTCAACCAGCTGTCGATAGATGGTCTGTCTGATTTCGGGGGAATGGCCTAATGCCAAGTAAGAGGGGGCAGGGTTAAGTAAAGGATCTGGTTCTCCGTAGGCATAATAGCGATAGGAGCTATAGCGGTATTTCCCTGGATGAGAGACGATTTTTGCTCGAACCGGGTTGAGGTCGATATAGATCAATTCGGCAAGAAGGTGTCGATCATTTTGGATCTGCTGGGAGCGGAAGCGATCTCGGACCACCTGGCCGAGTCGGCTGAGACGTTGGTTAAGGGTTTTGGCGAATAAGGAATTGACGAGCCTAAAAAAGGCGCTTAAGCCCTCGTGCGTTAAGCAGAAGCCGGTGAGATGGGGATGGGAGGACATGAAGCAGTAGGAGTAGATTTTAATCCCGTATTGGTCTTTGTATCGAAGTAGGAGGGAGTAGAGCAGGTCTTTTGCCCAGGGGAAACGAAGGAGCCAAGACTTGTTATGGCACTGCCAGGTGACGTGGAAGGTGCCATGATCGGAGATCAAATAGTGTCGAGGGATGCGGGCCATCGGCGAGGGCTGATGGCAAGCCAGATGCCAATTATGAATTGAAGCAAATCAGCCGATTAACCCTCCCCTGACGCTTATTAACATTCGGACAGTGACCGATTGTCGGTTACTCCCGTCCTATTTCCGGTTCCTTGTTACCGATCGGACGCGACATAAAATAGAACCGCTTAACCCTCAAAAATTGCCAAAAAATGCTGGACATATGTTTTTAAAAATCTCCTTGCCAAGGGGGGCATATACAGGGCCCTTCGGTAACAACCTCATATGGCGCGGGCCGTTATACTGACGAGCAGTCTGAAGGCTTGTTGGGGTTAGGACCGGCAGGCCTGAAACTGTTCTCGCAGTTTTCGCAGGGCAACCACCTGTCCTCCGTCACCGATCAAGGTATTGAGTGAGGCAGCGGTTTGCGCGTGAACCTTGGTGTAGTGCGCTTTTAAGTAGGCTTCAAGGTCGAAAGGCGTCAGTTTTGGCGCCAAGTGGGTTAGCAATCGCAGTAGTCCGGGGCGGACCAGCGCAAGCGCCGCAGGTGGTTTGAACTGCCGACGCGCGGCAACAATGGCCCGAGCTTCTGCTGCGGCATCAACGGCCAGTCGGCATAGGTCGGGACTCTTCGCCAATTTTTTCATCGACCACCCAGCGCACTGGAGCACCACCATCAGCGGTTCGAGTAGCGTTCCTCCAATGGCGATCTGAGTCTCAACGGTGCTTGAGCGAGCCGCAGGAAGACCACCGCGTTTGAAATCCTGGACGAGCATCAGCGTGGTCGTTGGTGGGCCGTTAAATAAGAAACGTGAAAGAGGTGGAATCCAATAGGCCGGGCCAGGAACAGGAAACGTTTCTTCGGCGAGTGGGGCCCAATAACCGAGCATGGCGACCATTCCCCAGATCAAGCGTGCGTCTGCGATATGCGACCGGACGAACGCTGGATCATCGAGCCCAGGTTGTGTTGCCACTAATGTCGTTTGGCCAATCTTGTCGATCAATGAGCGGAGCCAGTTCGGCTGTTTGAGAGCCGGTGACGAGACGCACAACATAACGAAATCCCACAGCTGCTCGCCCACGGCGTCCACCGACGTAACCAGTCCAAAGCCGCTGGCATGAATCTGGGTCCATGTACGTCGGTGTTGCCATCGATAGAGTTCAAATCCGTTTTTGAGTCTAGCGGTATGCTGCGGTCGAATCAAAAACGAGACATCTGCACCAGCTTGCTGCAGATGGTACCCGAACACGCGTCCCACAACCCCAGCTCCAACGATCAGGTAGCGCATCCTGCTCTTGCCCTTAAACTAAGGGTTCGACAAAAAATCGTTTGCAACGAGCTCGTAGCCAGTCGCGGGCGGGAGTGTCAACCCATCTGGGTTAAAAAAAGATAGTGCTTGGCAAGTGAGATTGAGTCTGAGATACCACCCCTATCGAACGGCGGATCAGGAATCGATCCAGCTGCTGTCGCCGAACGCGATTTTTTGAGATTCGGCGAAAATAGCATCAAGCGGTTAGGAAATAAAAATACCCCCTGCGGGGGTATTTTGCGATAGATCTATCAGAGTTAAGGAGCAAAAGAGGTCGATGCCAGAGGAGGTCCTCGAATTTGAAAAGATTATTGTGGAGCGCGAAGCGCTGATCAAATCGCTCCTGGCAAAAGATTCGCCTAAGTTTTCTAACGAAATTAAGCGGCTTCGGCTCGAGCAGCAGGATGAGATCATACGCGTCTATGGTGCGTTGACGCCGTGGGAGAAAGTTCAACTCGCAAGGCATCCCGCACGGCCTCAGGCACTCGACTATATCCAGGTAATGTTCCGCGATTTTATCGAGCTGCATGGCGATCGCCTTTTTCGTGACGATGCGGCTGTGGTCGGTGGTTTTGCCTGGCTGAAAGATCGACCGCTGGTCGTGATTGGTCAGCAGCGAGGACGATCGTCACGAGAGAAGGTTGAGCGAAATTTTGGCATGGCTCGTCCAGAAGGGTATCGCAAGGCGCAACGCCTGATGCGGTTGGCCGAGCGGTTTGAGCTTCCGTTGGTAACGTTCATCGATACCCCCGGAGCAGACCCGGGAATCGGCGCGGAGGAGCGTGGACAGGCGGCAGCAATCGGTACCACCCTCTATACGATGGGGGAGCTACGAACCCGTTCGATTGCGATTGTGATCGGAGAAGGGGGGAGCGGCGGAGCTCTGGCGTTCGGTGTCGCCGATCGCTTATTGATGATGGCCTATTCGATCTTTTCTGTGATCTCGCCGGAAGGCTGCGCCGCGATCTTATGGAAGGAAGAAAAGCAGGCGCCACAAGCGGCCCAGGTCCTCAAGTTGACAGCACAGGATGGCGTAGAATTCGGTTTTGTTGACGAATCCATTGCAGAGCCATCCGGAGGTGCCCATTTTCGCCCGTCGCGTGCAGTCGCCGCGGTGCGCCGGGCATTGCGCCGATGCTTGCGGGAACTCGACCAGATACCGATTGAAGAACTGGTTTTTGCACGACAGCTGAAGTATCGAGAGATCGGCATTATCGAAGATGCTGGTGGAAGCGCTCGGTGAAACGCCGATTGCTGAGGCGTTGAACTTTTCGTTATAACCTTGGATCGAGTTCTCATATTGCTCTGTGCTGTGGAATGATCATGACAAATGAAAAGCAAAAAATCGGGCAAAAAATTACTGACGCGGTTCGAAAAGGCAAGTGGGCGAAAGCGCTCGAGGGCTATGAACAGCTAATCAAGCTTTCTCCGCGAGAGCTGACCTTGTCGATCCGAAAAGCGGAATGTCTTGAAAAATTGGGACGGACTGATGATGCGTTGAACGAATTGCGCCGAGTGTCACAGGAATATATGAAACGCGGGTTTACCGTACAGGCGATCTCAATCGCCAAGCGGGTGTTAACGCTTGACCCAGGCGATACGGTTGCCAATCAAACGATTGTTGAGCTTCAGCAAGAAAAAGTTGCCCGTGCCCCGATGCGTGGCATCACCCCGACTCCTGACAAACTTCCGGAATCGACGGCACGTCGCGTGATCACGACCGAGCCTTCGTCGTCCGCTCGATCTGACGCTGCGCCACCGCAACAAGGGTCGTCAGCGTCTCCAAATGTTGACATCGAACTCGACGTGGAGGGACTCCTCGAAGGCGGGGTCGATATCGACCGGCCGCCGGAACGGACTCCTTTCTTTGATGATTTGCGACCTGATGAGATGGCGACCGTTCTCAAGTTGTGCGCGCCTCGTCGTGTATCGGCGGGGCAGTGGATTTGCCGAGAAAATGATGTTGGGGACTCGATATGCGTCATCGCCCATGGACAGGTTGAGATCAGCTGTACGGGGTCCGAAGGACCCGTGACGATCGGTCAACTGGGGCCTGGCGAATTCTTCGGTGAGTTTGGCTTTTTTATTGACCGTAAGCGGCACGCCTCGGTGCGGGCCCTCATTGAAACCGAACTCTTGGAGCTGTCACGCGACGATATTCAAAAGCTGATCGACGAGCACGCCAGAGTGGGAGACGTGTTGCAGCTTTTTTTTATCGAGCGGGTCGTTGACATGTTGTTGGCGCGCAGTCGGTTTTTTGGTCTTTTCACACCGACCGAACGAGGCCTTATCAAATCGAAACTGGTTCGGGAGAAGGTTAAGGATGGTGACTTTATGATTCGAGAAGGTGAACGCGGCGATACGATGTATCTCATTCAGTCAGGGCACGTTGTTGTAACGACGAAGAAAGGCGACTTTCAAGTTGAGCTTGCGCGGTTAAATCCCGGTGAATTTTTTGGCGAAATCGGAGCGTTGACCGGGCAACTCCGAACCGCATCTTGTCGAGCGAAGGGCGATGTCGAAATTCTCGCACTCGGAAAAGCAGACCTCCATCCGTTGTTGCAGCGGAATCGAAGTGCAGCCGACGTCTTGAGGCGAATCGCCGATGAACATGGTAAGGGCAAGGCTGACACCTTGTTCGAAATCGATCGTTGGGGCATGGTGTGAGTGTCCAGGATTTGTCGGTGAATACGATGTCGGGTGTACGGGACAACGATCTCGCGACGCCGATGATGCAGCAGTATCTGTCGATCAAGAACCAGTATCAGGATGCCATCCTTTTTTTTCGCTTAGGCGACTTCTACGAGATGTTTTTGGCGGATGCCGAAGTCGCGGCTCGGGAACTCGATATCACCTTGACGTCGCGCTCAAAGGGCGCTGAGCCGGTTCCGATGTGTGGTGTGCCGTATCACACGGCTTCGACCTACATTCATCGCCTGGTTGCCAAAGGGCATAAGGTTGCTGTTTGTGATCAAGTTGAGGATCCTAAACTGGCGAAAGGGATTGTCCGACGCGAGGTCGTCCAAGTTGTCACCCCCGGGTTGGTCATCGAACAAGATGGACTCACGGCGTCGGAGAGCAACTATCTTGCGGCGGTTGTTGAGGACGATGAACGGTACGGCTTTTCCTATATCGATATTTCGACCGGAGAGTTTTGTTATTGCGTGTTGCCGAGCTTGGAGTCGGTGACTGGAGAATTAGCGCGTGTTCGGCCGCGCGAATTGTTGGTCAATGGGGGAGAGGGACTTAAGGCGCTTGCCGCACAGCACGCCAAACGAGAGAATTGCTTATTCAATGAGTTGTCCCGACACGAAACGTCACCTGTAAAGCCTGTGAGGGTAACCGTCGATGGCGCTGAGATTGACCCTGTTGCGCGGCTGGCGGCGGCGACGATTGAACAGTATCTCGAAAAAAATGGGATTCGCCCTGCAGGGCACTATGCGATGGCGCGGTCGTATGAGCCTTCATCGTACCTGGTTATGGATGAATCCGCGCGGCGGCATCTGGAGCTTTTTGAATCGTTTCACGAGCGGACGCGAAAAGGAACGCTGACCGAAATTCTCGACCGTACGGCAACGGCGATGGGGGCGCGTTATCTGCGGAAACAGTTGCTGTTTCCATTGATGGATATTCACGAGATCAATGAACGGCTGGATATCGTTGGAGGGTTGATGAAAGAGGTGATCAAACGCCAAACGCTAAAATCGGTCTTGTCGGAGATCTATGATATCGAGCGACTTAACGGTCGTATCGCCGTAGGCCGCGTGTCACCACGGGATCTAGCGGCGCTCGGGCGATCGCTTAAATTAATTCCAAAGTTGCGCCTGGAGCTGGCGTCAGCCGGCTCGTCTGCTGTGTCAGGATTGGCGGAGCGATTTTTGCCGCTGGACCTGCTCACGGAACTGCTCGATCGGGCGTTGGTCGATACACCACCCATTTCTTCACGAGACGGTGGGTTTATCCGCGAGGGGTTTGATGCCGAGGTTGATCGGTTGCGGGCCTTAAGTCGGAATGCAAAAGAAACATTGGCGGCATTGGAGCAGGCGGAGCGCAAACGGACTGGAATTAACTCACTGAAAGTGCGCTACAACAGGGTTTTTGGTTATTTCATTGAAATTACAAAGGCAAATCTTGGAAATGTACCGGCACACTATATTCGCAAGCAGACCTTGGTCAATGCCGAACGATTTATCACCGATGAGTTGAAGAAATTTGAGGAGACGATTCTTTCAGCACAAACCAAGCTGATCGAGCTTGAGCAGGATCATTTCGAGTCGCTGATCGGTACGGCTGCACAATACGTTGTAAAAATTTCAAGTTTGGCGACGGAAGTTGCGCGGGCCGATCTATTTGTAACGCTCGCCGAGGTCGCGGACGAGATGAATTATTCCCGTCCGACTTTGGTCGATGACCCGGTCTTGATCATTCGCGATGGGCGTCATCCGGTCGTCGAGCGATATTTGATGAACGAACGGTTTGTCCCCAATGATCTCGACTTGGGACGTGATTTCGATATGGCGATACTAACCGGACCCAATATGGCCGGCAAATCGACGTTGCTCAGGCAGAGCGCGTTGATCGTCTTAATGGCCCAAATCGGGTCGTTTGTGCCTGCTGCGGAAGCGACCATCGGAATCGCGGATCGAATCTTTACCCGCGTCGGCGCCAGCGATCATTTGGCGCGAGGCGAATCGACCTTTATGGTCGAAATGCGGGAGTCGGCGCAGATCTTACGCCACGCGACGCGACGCAGCCTACTGGTGCTCGATGAGATTGGTCGAGGAACGTCGACGTTCGACGGATTGTCGATCGCTTGGTCGATTGCCGACTATATCTTAAACCAGATCCAGGCACGGTCGTTGTTTGCGACGCATTACCATGAGTTGACGGAGCTGGGCGAAACCCACGCGCGTGCCGCGAATTTTTCGATGGCGGTTCGAGAGTATCAGGATCAGGTTATTTTTTTGCGGCGGCTTGTTCGCGGCGGTGCAAACAAGTCTTACGGTATTCAGGTTGCCAAAATGGCGGGTCTTCCGCAGGCTGTTATCTCGCGTGCGCAAGAGATCTTACAGCGTTTGGAGTTTTCAGGAGCATCGTTATCGGTTGAGGGCGAGCCAAAACAGTTGTCGTTGGCCTTGCTATCGCCGTCGGCAGACACCGCCGATCCGGCGGTGTCTGCCGTCTTGTCGCAGCTCGATAAATTGGACTTGGATGAGCTGTCCCCACGAATGGCGTTTGCTCTGCTGGCGTCGCTTCAGCAGCAAATTCATGCGAGTCGGGCAGATAAGACGGGCCGATGAATGGGTCCTGTCTTGCGTCGCCTGGGGAAACAGGCTAAATTTACAGCTAAATTTATCGGGCAATTCGCGTTGAGGATTTCGCCGCGCTCTGAGAATCGCGGACGCTCAAGCTGGAAGCTGACTGATGAACCGACGAACCGTTAAGCCCGGAATTCGCCTCTGGTTGACGTTTGTTTTGTGTGTCTCTCTCTCAGGCCTCTTGGACGCGGCTCCAGATCGTACAGAAGACTATTATCAGCGTGCGCGACGTGAGTTCTATCAACTGATGGACGGCGATCCTCATGCGCGGACATTGCGGCATCGTTGGGAGCGGGTGATTAATGCTTTCGACAACGTGGTCCTGCGCAATCCAAAGCATATTCGGGTGCCCGAGGCGATTTTTACAATCGGTACACTCTATGAGCGGATGTACGATGTATCCCGTCTACGATCCGATTCGGATAACGCGATCGATCATTATGAACGACTGACGCGGGAATTTCCGAAGAGTCATCTCGTCGATGATGCGTTATTAAAGTTGGCGCAAATCTATGAGACGAAGCGTGCTGATTCCAAAACGGCTTACAACTATTATGAGCGAATCTCGCTCGATCATCCGAGTGGTGATATGGCACAAAATGCCCGTCGTGCCATGCGGCAACTTGCTGTCGCGGCGCCGACACGATCGATAAGAGCAGTGAAGCAACCGACGACTGTTAAATCTCCAACGCGGCTATCATCGACCCCCGCTACGGTGACCGACATACGATTCTGGACGCATCCCAACTATACCAAGGTTGTGATTTATCTCGACCACGAGACGGCCTTTACAGAGAATCGATTGGAACGAGATGATCGTCATGACCATCCAGAACGGCTCTATTTCGATCTTAAGAATAGCGAGCTCCGCACAGATCTGCGGGCGAAGTATCGGCGCGAGGATGGTTATTTCCAGATTCCTATTGGTGATGGGCTGCTAACACGAGCCAGGTTTGCGCAACATTCGATTGATACCGTGCGCGTTGTTCTGGATATCGCGTCGATTAAAGAGCATCGGGTTGTTCCATACGAAAATCCGTATCGAATCAATATCGATGTTTGGGGGAAAAATTCCGCTTCTCCTCCGATCACGGAACCAATGGTCAGAGCGCCGCGGAATAGGCCGGGGACGAAAGAGCCAAAATCGTCTCATCCAAGACTTCGACGGACAGGAGGGCCGATTACGGTCGTCGTCGATGCGGGGCATGGGGGTAAGGATGTCGGCGCGATTGGTCGCCTCGGCACCCAGGAAAAAGATGTTTCGCTCGCGATTGCGCGGTATGTGAAGCAGCTCTTAGCCCGCTATCCATCGATTAAGGCCGTGATGAGCCGTGAGGGTGACGATTCTGTTTCTCTCGAGGATCGAACGGCCAAGGCCAATCAGGTTGACGCCGATCTGTTTGTGTCGATTCACGCGAATGCATTCCCCGATTCCACTAGCTCTGGGATCGAAACCTATTTCCTCAATATTAGTCATCGTCGTTACAATAAACGATTAGCGGTCGTCGAGAATGAAACCAGTGAGCGCGCACTCGATGATCTACAATTCACGTTGCTCGACCTGGCGCAATCGGAATTTACCCGCGAATCGGTGTCGTTTGCCAATGCGGTCCAGGCATCGATCGTCAACGGGCTGCAAAACAAATGGGAAAATGTCCGCGATCGAGGTGTCCATAGCGCATTGTTCTATGTGCTTCTCGGCGTGCGAATGCCAGCCATTTTGGTGGAAACCTCATTTTTGAGCAATGAGACGGAAGAGCGGCGGTTGCGGGATCCTGTCTACCTGGAGCGGCTGGCGCAGGGGATTGTTGAAGGCATCCTGGACTATCTCGCCGATCGAGACGCTCGGTTACGAATTGTGAAGCATGGTAATAGCAATGCGGGATAATGCGGATAGCGCGCAACAGGGACAACCCACGGAGCTCGAGCTATGTATCGACCGTTTTGTCGACTACCTGCGTGCAGAAAGAGGACACCAACTCAATACGCAGATGGCTTATCGGGCGGATCTCCTTGCTTTTGCCGGGTGGCTGGACAAAACAGGAATCAGTCGGATTCACGAAATTTCCCGGCTGCAGATTGTCGAACACCTGACGACCTTGAGTCGAAACGGTTTGTCAGCTCGCAGCCGGGCGCGACATCTCGCGTCGATTCGAAATTTTTTTCATTATTTGTGCGATGAAGAGGCGGTTTTGCTTGATCCCTCTGAGTTGATCGAAGCCCCAAAACTTGCCCGGAAGCTCCCGATGGTTCTATCGGAAGCAGATGTTGATAGGCTGTTGATCGCCCCTGATCTGAGAACGGATATCGGGTGCCGTGACCGGGCGATGTTGGAGATGCTTTATGGTGCCGGGTTAAGGGTTTCGGAACTGACGAACCTCCGGCTGGTGGATGTCGATCTCGTGGCTGGGTTGATCCGTCCGATCGGGAAGGGGCGTAAGCAGCGCATGGTGCCGATCGGTCACCGGACCATAAACACCACCCGCGATTGGTTAGTCGTTAGACCACGGATGACGAAACGCGGTGAGGTCGCGCAACTCTTTATTTCTCGGCATGGGAAGCAGCTTACTCGTCAGGCATTCTGGAAGTCGTTGAAGCGCTATGCCCACAGCGTCGGGATAACAGCGGCACTTACGCCGCATACGATTCGTCATTCGTTCGCGACGCACTTGCTGTCGCGAGGCGCAGATCTTCGCGCAGTTCAGGAGATGCTTGGCCATGCTGACATCTCGACGACCCAGATCTACACCCATGTTGATCGGCATCAGATACAAGACGTTCATGCTAAGCACCATCCACGTGGATAGCCCAAATTCTTGATTTGCCGGGGTGGCCGCAGTTAAGATGAGGCCAACTAATGGGTTAAATTTTAACGAGAATCCGCGGTATGACACAGCTTGAGCAGATTTTAGCCGCATGCGACCGTCCCTATGATTTTGAATGGGTTCGAAAAACCATCAAAAGTACAGGTCGAATCTTTGCCCCGAAGCGAGAGCTGGTTGAACTGATCCAGCAGTTGCCATTGTCTGATCATAAGTTTTTACAACATCTTGATGGCCATCGGTCACTTCGGGAAGCAATTCTTCAAGGCGCAGACGATACTCATCGGGCTTATAAGGTTATTGCGGCGCTGGTTTCCCTTGGCCTGATCGAGGATGCGATGGATGGCCGGGCAATGGGCGATGACGGTCATTCAGACGACGCGTCGTTAGAATTTCCATCCGAGAAAGATCTTGATGTCGCCATCGATCGAACGATTTCTGCCGACGCGCAAACGACGGATTTGGATAGTACAAAAAATTTGAGACCCCCTCAGAGTC